>Ga0153951_1000135_pt1 | contig 26281 bp, 26 predicted proteins | sample TSNJ035MetaG_FD_102278 | JGI IMG/M metagenome (GOLD analysis project Ga0153951, IMG submission 102278) | Attine ant fungus gardens microbial communities from New Jersey, USA - TSNJ035 MetaG | ecosystem: Host-associated > Fungi > Mycelium > Unclassified | place: USA: New Jersey, Wharton State...
ATGGGAAGGATTATGTAAGATATAGATAGTTCTTAGTAAGGGTCATGTGATTGTGAGAAATTGGTGCACAGACCAACCAACATTTATATAAGTAGTTACTGGAATCCAATAGGAAACTTGTAAGAGGACCCTACTAATGTCACTCCTGAAACACTGGACTTACCTCCTGGAGCAACCCTGTGCCTAATTAAATATTACTATATAATATTTAATTCCCCTTAGCTCAACTTGGAGACTCCTAAACCTGACTAACAAGACTATAGGATCAGGGATGCCTCAGCTGTAGGAGTATATATACTGTAGAGTACACCTCAGGAGCCTTATCCTAATCTCAAAGAATTCTCCTGGAGGTGAGTTGTAACATATTCAGGACTTGTAATATGGATTCTCCTGGAGTCCACTCTACTCCAGTCGCCCTTACAGAACTCTATCAAGCTCTTCCTGAACATTCATCTAGGGTGAACCTTAAGTCTTCATGTCTTAGTATTAATATCTATTGTGTTTTCTAATCCTTTTTCAGATAAGTTTTGGAAAATGTTTTGTCATAGTTCATTAGTATTATTCATTATTTGAAATTGGGGCTAGGGAGATTTTACAAATGATGTTAGTTCATATACCATTATGTAATGTAATCAATGATAATACATGGTTACTGAACATCAACTCTCTATTACTAGTAACTCACACCCTATACTGAATATCCTCTACCCTCCAGGAATTCTAGTGTGTGTAGTAGCTTGCTCATTATGGCGCAAAAGACTTCATCAGCCCTTAATTTAACCTAATGGTCTATGTTGATGTCAGAAGTGGTGTCCAAACTGATGGAGGGTCCAATTGCCAAAAAAACCTCCCTACAGCAAAACGACTTCAATCAGAAATTGGACCTTTTGAGTCTAGAAGTCTTGATTCTATGTTTCGAACCGAAAATCTATCCAACTCTCAAAGTTGAATCGAGCACACAAACGAGGGTTGAAGCGAAGATCAGAGTCCGATGGCATCAAGTCAGGTTTTTTTTGGGAATGAATAGGTTGTGTTTCCATATGACGGATTTTCTCCTGTCACAATTCCATCAACTTCCGTCGCTTCTATCAAAAAGAAACGTCCTAATGTCTATTTCGAGATGACATTGGAGTAGAACGGCTGTTCTGACTTGTGTACCTCGTGGCCGATTGAGGTTCTTTCTGTCAAAATCGATGATTTTTCTCAGGACCGCTTCGTAGCCGAGCTACTGAACCCTTGGATAAAGCTGCCGAACACATGTGAATGTATCTCCTAAAACCAGTGCATGTTGAAGTCTAACTACTAGTCTTTTAAGAATGTTCATTCACGGTTCGGTGCTCTTCTCGTCTCTTCTCGTGGTCCAGCCTGTTTTTTCCAGTATCTTGCCTGTATTCCCGTTCACTTTGGATCCTGATTTCGATATCCGGAAAGTTGCTGCTTTGGCGGAATCACTTCCTTCGCATTCTTGGGAATTCGGTACTGCTTCGGAGGCACTTTTGGAACTTTATGATCCAGATATCTCTGTCTTTGGTTCCGAGCCATTTTCGATTACTGAACAGTATCTGAAAGCTCGTAGAGGACAAATCAGAAGCTTAGAGTATGCAAAAAAAGTGATTGTTCTTGGGACAGGGGTGAATGGATTGGCGGATGGAGATGGCGCTGTGGGTGATCCAGCTAGTCTTGGGGTAAGCGCGGTGTTGTTGGGTCAGTATTTGATGCCTGAAGAGGGAGCACCCTATGTGAATGCGTCTTTGGGGGAGGTTGAGTATATTATGGATCAAGCGCCCAGGTGGTCGAATGGAGCAATATCGCATCGTGTGGCAGCACCAGAATTATGGTGAGTCTACATATGTGTGGCCATATTACGCTAGTACGAGTGCGATTTTTGATTTGATTTGATTTTCGCTTTATAGGTCGGATTTTATATACATGGCACCCCCTTTCCTTGCGTATTACGCTGTGTATACATCAAACTTTACCCTGCTCAACGCTACCATTGAGCAATGTGGGCTGTATCGAGAAGTTCTGCAGTCCCAAAATAGCAGTGGACTATGGTCGCACATCGCTGGTCCTCCTATTCCAGATCCTGGACTTTGGTCAACAGGGAATGCATGGGCTGCCGCTGGGATGACTAGAATTTTAGCTACGGTGATGCATTTACCGGCGACATTTGGCAAGTCTGCGAAGGAAAAAAGATGGAAAGAGAAGGCTATTGACGATCTGACGAGGTGGATAAAGGAGATCGTCGATGGCGTTATTGATTCCACATTGGACAATGATCTGTTGAGGAATTATTTGAATGATACATCGGCAGATGGGCATGGATTTGGAGAGATTTCGGGGAGCAATTTGATGGCGAATGTGGTATACAGGATGGCTGTTTTGCGTCCAGATGTTTTTGCCCTATCATCGAGTGACAAGGAGCTTTCTGAGGGAGATGGGAAATATTTGGATTTTGCAGACAAAATTAGGGAGGTTATGGGACAGGGTCATGTAACGACTAATGGGACTGCTATACCTGCTGTCAATCCGTTGGGGTGGGGTGATACAACACCGTTCTTGGCTGGGAGTCCAGAAGGGCAGAATTTTGTAGTGTTGATGTATATCGCTTGGAGGGATTGTGTTAAGGCGGGGATCTGTTGACAATCACCTATGAATTAGTATCAGGTATAATGCAGTGACATTATTGCCTCTCACATTGTAATGAGCAACATTTGGGTCAGAAATAACACCCTCAAAAGTCCAAGGATGTTGGATTTGGACATCAGACCCTCTACTGATGAACAGATGAGATCTCAAGGATGCACTATTGCATGATGAATAGAGACACAAGCATCTGGGAAAGACAGTACCTCTGTTGTTCCACAAAGCAACCCATGATCAGGGAGTGATTATTACTCATCACCAGATGAGGACAAAGGGTCTCAGGTGCTTTTTCTTGGGTATGAGGGGAAGCATGTTATTACCATTTTCATGACCGAATTGATGAAGAAATAGGTTAAGCGCTCTCAATATATAGTAAGTGGGCTCTTTGTAGAAGCGCTGAAAGACTGGTGCAATTAGAAGTGGTTTTGGCCACTTTCGGGGTCCACACGGGTTTTGGCCAGTCACATCCTGTCACACCTGACACGATGAAACCAGTCAGTCCTTTTGGAAGACAGCAAATTATGTATTCAAGGCAGAAGATTTATTTATTGTTTGACTACTAAAGAAATTATTATTATACCCTGAAGTTGGACTTGGATTTGATAGGTGGGAGTGAGCACTACTCTGTATCAAGCTACCCTCCAATGCTAGTGCTGGCACGAGTGCTTTGTGACGTCTTGTGCTGAATAGGGCAGTGAAACGAGGCTGCTTGGTGAGCATGGGCATGCTAAATGAGGCCATACTCGATGCGTTGATTGAGATCAACCAAATAGAAACTCAGACATGGCTTGGCGAAGCGTGATGTTGGTCAGCTCCCTGCCCAAATTGGGTAATGAGAGCAGATTGTACAAGATCGTCGTCCTGAAGCACAGATTGCTATATATTCAACCGTAGGATACACTGTAGAGTATATGTATAAATTTATCACTCTCAGAAGTGAGTTCTGCACTTTGAATCTTGTTATCTTCGAAAGTGGCCAAAACCCATGTGGACCCCAAAACCACGTCGTGGGATAGTATGCAAACGTAGGCGTGACATAGGTGACGGCACTACAAATTCTTTATGCGTCAGTGGAGATATCTATCTCAATGTTCCGGAACTCATTTTTTTTTAAATCGTAAACGCGGTGCTCGATTTCATGTTAATACTGTTTATTACAGTCTACAAGTAATTCTGGTGGCGACCAGTAAAGAGAACGGCAGAACATTTGTATTTCTCATGTGATCACTCACCTGCACGACCCCGAGTATTGTGTGAGAGCCGTTTTCTACATTAATGGAGAGACATCATGGCATGTCGTATTGATCACCAAGCAGAAGTTCGCATTCGTAATTTGTTTTCTGGTCTAGGAACGTCGATCACTTTCAGGGTTGATAGTTAGGTTTTCAAACCCTAGAAGGACTTCGTGAGAGACGGAGGCTTGTAGCAGCGTATTTTGGCAACGAAGCTGGTCGTATGAGTAACACAACAAGCCACATGAGCCACGTGAAATTGTTTCAGAATTTTGTGTCTGGAGCTAACTATACTAGCTATGTTGTCATCAACCAACTTCTTCTGTTACCACCACGATGTCTGTTCTGCCATATATCCCCCCCACATCCCATGCGACAGTGCCGTCATCAGCCCAGCCATCGGCCGCAACACCGACTCCGTCACAGCAACCCCCTCATGACAATGACAATGACAATGTGATAACGGAGCCGACGCCTCAGACCCTGGGTGTCGTATCACCATCTGCCCGAACATCTTTTACGCGGGTCGACAATGCAGCCGACGACACCGAAGCTCAAGTCACACAGCCCTCGAGTGTTGTGTCACAAGACCGAGACCATCGGAGTACACCCGAGGCTTCACCTCCGGAGAATGGCTCAGAGCAGTCATTCGTCATCTCTACAGGGATTGCCTCCATCTGCTGGTACAACTGAACCCGATGCTTCTGTTCCTTTCGCATCCATGCCGACTAGAGTGGATGAATCAGCACCCCAGAAGGCTTCCGTACAGGGGCAAGATGTCCCACAAACCCCACAAGCGTTTGTAACGTTCCTCTTGGTTTCGGGGAAGACAAGAACGATGTCGTTCGAGCCGGAGACTACAATCGGACGTGTTAAGGAGCTCATATGGAATGCATGGCCGACTGGTATGTGTTCTCTGCACTTTCCGGAGTTTCATTCATCCGCATCGTCTCAGAGTGGCAAGAAGACCGTCCGCCTGCACCCTCATACCTGCGCATTGTATATTTGGGTAAGATGTTACAGGACGATGAAAATTTAACTAGTGGGTTTCAGATCTCTTCTGCTTTACTCGTTGCCAAACATGCATTTTCAGAGTTGAGAATCCTACCATCTCTACCTGCGGCACCTCAGCCAACGATCGCTCATCTGTTAATCCGGCCTTATGGATCCTGCGAAGTGGATGGTGCTGTCAAGAAGAAGCGGAAGACTGATGATGGTGTGTTAAGTTTCTTGTCAGACCTGAACAACGTTCGCTACATGATTGTCTTCAGCTCCGGTTGGATCGTCCGATGCAGACCCTCAAGCCGGTTGCTGTCGTTGCATCATCTGTTAGGTCCTACCTTGTCTTCTAGTTCTCACACCGTACGTCCTCTCGAACTATCGTTAAATTTGCATGACTTGATAAAGAATTTAAAATGTCTAGCAGCTGTCACCTCATCCCCCCTAAAACACTGAACCAGCTCTCGATATAAAACTCATCAGCATTCTTTCTCCTAATAATCACTATATCCACTCATCAATTGCCCCCCTTGAAACGTATGCAGGATGCATACACATTTGATCCCTTTCCAAGATCATATGGTCTGGTCGTTCTTCCCTTCCTCAAGCACTCTCAGGGTCCTTGCATGGGGTAGGGCGTAAGTTACCGCTCTCCCTTCGCCACGTTCTCATGCTATTCCGTTTTTGTTCTGGAGGACGGAAAAAGCCATTCATGTGGTCCATGATGTTATGCGGCTCATTATCAAAATATCGATATCTCTCCGGTTTTTCCTCCGATTCCTTCATCCCATTCGATGATAAATAGGGGGTTGCTGCATAAGACATCAGCCATCTGTAGTCCTGGTACTCCTATTGTGTAGCCAAGCTATTGTCAGTCATCTGGTATCGCCTGCACGTTGACTGATGTCCTTATGTTCCCGATGGAACTTATTATTTGATGAAGGCACCTGGGATACCATTACCCCGTTGTATTGGATCGGATTTGACTATCGTGGCGGTGGTAACGAAGACTGTCACAAGATCAATTTTGGTCTAGCTTATATCTTCCCGGCATTTGCGTTCCTCACTTTGACGAGATCACCTTTTTCGGATATGATCGAATACCTGTCGGTTCCAAGTACACTCTGGTGTCGGTTAACGTTAACCCGGGTTGCGGATGTATTCAAATGTCAGCATCGGTGTCCTCGAGTGGCCGCTACTTGAAGTCTAAATAAACTAATCTGATGGATGGTTCAGACGCTTGGTTTTCTTAGTCTGCATTCTTAATTGACATTTTCCGGAAAAACATTTGATTGTGCCGAACCATTGATGTTTCATATTTTTGATTATTTTTTTTTACACACCCACGTTCTTTCTCTTATTCTAATTTTTTGCTCTGGAGTTGTGTCCATTTTTTTTTCCCAGGTGTATCGGATGTTGGGACTTTTGGACTGTTGCACTAATTTAATGATTTTTTTAAACTGTGTTTGGGAGGAGGGAATTTGTATGGTTATTGGTTTATCTATCTATCATTGTCTCCTTGCATTGCAGTTTTCAACTAGTGCTGAGAAGTTCATGGAGTTTCTGACAATGACTATTTTGTGTTTTCTTTATACAAGCGATATATGAGATTGTTTAGAATTTGAAAGTGGGTAATTGATGAGTATTCTCATTACTAGGGCCTTAGGGGTAGGGTGTACCCTTGAGATCTTGAGATACTAGTAATGGTATGGGAATCACGAAAAAATAGGCTCCTCATTGGTTTCATGCTTGATGAAATAAACTCAATAGTTAGGTTCGGAAATAGCTTAGAGCAAGTGCAAGAGTTGATAGATGAGTAGTCAGTCTGAGGTTGGCAGGCTTTGTGGCCAGTGGCACTGCAAAAGGATAAATACAAAAGGATATGAGGCAGTCATGAGGAAGACCAAGACAATGGAACAAAACTGAAATATTAGAATAGGGCATAAAGGTATTTTTGGTGCTGCCTCCCTTGCATGGACTGCGTTTTAATATGATTTAATATGATTCAAAAAGAAGTTTTACTGTTATTAAGATAATACCTTGGACAAGATCTTAGATTCTGCGACAGTAGCATATGGGAAACCATTTAGGGAGCACGTGACCGTCCATCACCTTGCTCTTCCTCACTGGAGATCTAGTAACATGGACCACTTGGACCTCGATATACTTATCACACAAATTACTTCTTCTAACAACCCCCTGGAACTGAATAATTATCTTCGAAGTTTACCGAACGATACGCGGGAAGTTGTCCTCGCGGGTACACTTTCCTCCGGTCAAGACCCTCTTGGAATCTTGGATGTCAGAGTCAATACTCTTGGAGTTTTGTATATTTTGTGTGTATAGTCTTATTTCAGAAGATTGAAAGTCTGTGATTGAAACAGCACTGGCCTTCAGGTCTGCCAGGATGATTGTTCCTGGGGCTGTGCCACCTCCCTGGCAGGTAGTAGACAATTTCTGCCATAATTTCGATCTCAACCAAGCACGTTGCGCCCCTGAACGCCGTATGTTTCTCAATTTTGCGCCTGAAACATTTGTGTTTTGAAAAAATCAAAGTGATTGCTTTTGGCAAGTCCTTGCAGCGTTTGGCCTTGCATTATAACAACGTCCGTCTCTGTATTTTACTCAGTATCTAATTTCTCAGTGTGCTCGCCTACAGAAAATAGCATCCATAATACCACTTCGTGCGCTCATTCGGCGATTCTCTCCTGATCCATCGTACCTCACTGCTCTTCACCCTGTATTTCTTATGGTGTGTCTCATTTTCTTACGCATCTGTGGTTATTTCACCGATAGAAATACCTTGCATAGCTCTGTGTCTCTAATCGTCGATTCACAGATGCGCTTACCATCCTCCAACACCCTATCACCAATTTAGACACCACCGATATGACATATATCGACAATCTCGTCTTCCATTACCTTGGTGGTATCACTCTAGCGGCATTGAAGATGTGGCCAAAGGCAGAGGAGTTGTTTGAGATATGTGTTACTGCACCTGGCATAGTGCCGAGTGCGATTCAGCTAGAAGCTTTGAAGAAGATGCGTTTGGTGCAATTGATCTCGCGAGGCAAGACGGAGGTGTTACCAAAATATGCCCTACCAAGTCTGACCCGATTGCTAAAAAGCACTCCGTATAACGCGTTTGTCAACGCGTATCCACACAATATCGATGCACTGAAAGAGATAGCGAGGAAGGAGAGGACACTATTTGCTACAGTATGTCCTGGCACTTCCCATCTTTACAGTGATAGTACTGACTGAATGCAGGAGAAAAACCTTGGGTTAATCAATCAAGCAATTGAGCGTGCACCACGATGGGCACTCAAAAAGCTTATTGGCACCTACGTCACACTGAATCTGACTGACATCGCGCGTCAAGTAAAACTACAGTCGGACGATCAAGTTCGTGAAATGTTACTCAACATGGTACGTACTTGCCTACATAAGCACTCGTTGCCATTCCTCGGCTTACGAAAACAGATTGAATCCAGCGAAATCTCAGCCCGTATCTCCGCCAACGGCACAGTGATATTTTCAGATCCACCTCCGACGTTCACTCGGTCTCAAGTCGACGATCTCCTTCGTTCTGTACAAAATCAAACTGCGCTCCTTTCCAAGCTCGATTCGGATCTCGGAAAGTCTCGTGAATACTTGGGTAAGGTTGTGAAATTGAAAGATGAGTCGTGGGGTGCTGCTGAAGAGATGTTCTATACTGGTGAAGAGGCTCAGGAGAGAGCTGGTGGTTGGATTGAGGACGCGACGTACAATGCTTGAAGGGACGGTTCTCGTATTATAAATGCGCGCCTGTATGTAATTTGAAAACTCATTCAATGACCATGCTCCGGTGATCAAATGGTCCTACGAACCACAGAGAGCAAGTTTGCCATCGACCGATAATCCTTATATGGCATCCACTCCATCCCCATTTTTTCTCTGAGAATTCAGCAATCACTCTGTTACTCAGGCTAGTTTCCAAGGTGTGTTGCCAGCTCTTGATTACGTGCTGATTGAATAACGCTGACTCCACCTTCAGCCCAAAATTTGCGAGTAGATCGTTTTCACTTGACATCCAAGACAACATGATTCCTGCAGACTGGGCTAATGACCAAGAATCACCTGGCCGGAATCCAAGACAACGAGATATACAAATATACAAATGCCGAAGCCATGAATGGGCCGAAATCAGCATCAGTATTGTACAATTGTGGAGTGAGAGCCTCGGCTTTTAGGGTCGTACGAATGCTCCAGTGTGACCGTAAGTTGTCCCCTCGAATTACTGACACTCAGTTTCCAAGCGAGTCATTTGAGAAAAAAATTTTGTCTGAGAAGACATGTTTTGCATCAACCAAACCCTGCATGGAACTCATATCAACTCAGACCTGTATTAATGAAGGGATTGCGAATACGGAGCCTTGTCAAGCGACAGAATATGTTCCGACCTTTCAAATTTTTCTAAGAATATCTGTGGATCTGATTTGCACGTCATCGATGGCCAATACAATGTGAGGGTCTACTATAAATCCCTGAAAGAAGCGACCAGCGATCATTTGATTATAACTTTCTTGGCTCATATTTGATTAAAGTGTTCAAGATTGTGGAGCTGTGATGATCCCTCAGCCACAATTTTACATTTCTCAGCTGAATTGAGCACTGAAAGGGTTTAAAGCTTCAATGAGCTCTATCCGATGGACTAATTTCTTCCTTGCCCTTTGCCTCTTCCGGTATAATATTTCAAACTTAGATGGCCCCTTCCTTTATGCCATCTTCACGGTCACAAATCAAGGTTGTTCAGAACACATCTCAAGCTGAAGTGACAGAAAAGACTGAAGGACTCAATGCTGTGGAAGTCAGTGCTCCTAATAAGCAAACTGAAGATGGTAAACCAGCAAAATTGAGTTCACAATTTTTCTGTGTACGTTGGCTCGAACCTGAGTACCGCTACTAACCCTTTTTTCTTATACAGGTAGCCCCAATTCTCGTCGGCGTTTTCCTTTCAGCGATGGATAACACTATTGTGATTTCCTGTAGGTAGCCACTTATTCCATTAATTCCCTTTTATCAGATTTTCAGCATTCGGTGCAATCGGTTCCTATTTTGATGCACTGGAGAAAACAAGCTGGATTGCTACTGCATATCTACTTACTGTCTCAAGCTTCCAGTATGTTCCTTCTTATCCTAAGGTTGATGATCTGAGTTTCCGCGTACAGACCCCTTTATGGTAAACTTAGCGACATATTCGGAAGGAAGAGTTGTATCCTATTTGCCTACATAACTTTTGCATGTGGTTGCGTGTTGTGTGGGTCAGCACAGAACATATACATGTTAATCGCATGTCGTGCACTGGCAGGGATTGGCGGAGGTGGAATGGCGACGTCTGTAGCCTTCTCTTTTGTGTCAAGAGCACTGACATAGTTCAACAGGCTTGCTAGCATCATAATCTCTGACCTTGTTCCTCTTCGATCTCGAGGCACATGGCAAGGTAGGTTCAATGGCCACTGGTGTGCTATTCCCGTCTCATGGCAATTTCATCAGGTTTTATGAATATTGTCTGGTCCTGTGGAAATACTGCAGGTGCCTCACTCGGTGGTTTCCTTGCGGATGTGATTGGCTGGCGTTGGGGCTTCTTTATACAGCTTCCCCTGGCAGTCGCATCTGGTATCTCAGTCTACTTTTTTCTTCACATGCCAGTTGTCTCATACACGAACGAGACTTTGGCCGATCCCACTAATGAGATATCACCAAACCCAGTGGAGTTATTTAAAGCGAAAGTGCGCAGAGTGGACTTTTTTGGCGCCATGGCACTGGTTTGTGCAGTCTTTTGTCTGTTATATGGCCTGGACAAGGGAGCAACCTTGGGTTGGTCGCATGTGTCAACAGTCTCTGCACTCTTTTCTTTTGCTCTTCTTTTCATCATCTTCGGAGTCATAGAGAGTTTCGTCGCCACTGAGCCTTTCGCACCTCCGCGTATTGTCTTTAGTAGATGCCTCATCGCATCTTATCTCGTTAACTTTCTCACTGTTGCTGCGAGCTTCGGACAGCTCTTTCATATCTCGCTTTATTTCCAAGCAGTGCTGGGAAAATCCGCGGCAGTTACTGGGGCCTGGCTTGTTGTCGTCATCGCTGCCGACTTGACAAGCAGTCTGATCTGTGGCGTTGTAATACAAAGCACTGGAAGGTATTATTACCTGTCTATCTGCTCATATATTGTCATGCTCTCTGGAACTGTGATTGTGGCAGGTGGAACAGGACTCTTGCATATGCCTAAGTCTATGGGTGAGATAATAGCTGGTAAGTTTCCGATCCGAGTTGCTACTTGCAGATTAATGAGTTTGTAGGTTTGGCTGTGACTGCAATGGGTTATGGTGGTGGTATCACGACAACTGTGGTTTCATTGATGGCGAATGTGAATAAGTCCGATCAGGCTGTCGCGACAGGAGGTGCGATCTTGGTAATCTTCGCACTGGTTTTGGAACTTTCTGAACGCCGCGAAACAGTATCATACTTTTTCCGTTCTCTTGGCTCCGTAATTGGTCTCTCATTAGGCAGCACGTTTTTTCAGTCTACTCTCCGTTCCACACTTCGACATACCGTCCAGGGCAAGAATGCGGATGAAGTAAGATTGAAAATGAATCTCATTTTGGATGCTTTATAATCTTATCAAATAGATCACTATGCGAGTCAGAAAATCTCTTGCATGCCTCGTTGAGTTGGACATGGAGACCCGAGAAAACGTACTTACCGCTTACGGAACAGCCATTCATAGTACTCAGGTCCTTTCCATGGCCTTTACTTTTACAGCAATAATCGTCTCCTTTTTTGTTGTTGAAAAGCCAATCTCTCTCTGAAAATTTCTTCAAGAATATATACTAATTATCAATTACCGTAGCAGTGACATACTATCTTTGGATGATACTCTCATTAGTTCTGACCCTCACAAATGAGTCTTCTTGCTTTACCTTTCGACAACTCATAGCCCTGGCCATGTGGAGCCACATGATAAGCGATGACTTAGTCAGTACGCGACACTTTTCCTTCCTCTTTAATCACTTCAAAAAATTATTTAAGTCTACTCTTTTGTCTAAAATTACTATTGTGATATCGAGCTGAGACGTCTATCATTCTGTCTTATTTGGAGCAAGTCTCCTACCTATTCATCTATATAAATTTATTTTTTAGTAGAACAACATCTACACTGCGAATTCTTGTCTATTGCGCACCTGTTCCATTGACTGCCTACTCATCCATCGAATCTGAACCATAATATAAATTCATTGGTCTGCCTTCCACTGTTCACGTCGGCCTTTCCTTTTAATTTAAAATGCTCCGAGATGAATACACCTCAACTCAACTCCTTCTCTATTTTCAATTACTCCGACACACGACCTAACATTTGCCGAATCAATTTGCCCATCTTTGGTCAAAATGTCGTCTACCCTGAGCTTTCCTCGCTACACCGGACATGCCTCCATAACAAGGTACAAAAATAGACTTAGCATGATGTATCTCGCGTCTTCATGCCTAGCAATCCAGGTCCATGTAAATTTAGATAATCCTATCGCCATGAACCCCGCGTACACAACCACGAGTAACTCATCAGGTGGATGTCAATAAAACTAGGAAGAATAATGATCTATCATTCTCTCACGATCACGATTAGCCGATGGCATATATGCTCATCTCTGGACGAGTCGTTCTTTCACTATCTATCAGCCATGCCAGGATCGCTCGCTAACCATAAGTTGAGTGAAGTACACAAGAAATGTATCTCATGTTGGCAATAGATTATTCGTCTTGGAAGAAGCTGCAGGAGATATATGATCAGGAGCATGACAACATTGTTCTTCGTGATCTCTTTGCTGCTGATCCAGAACGTTTCGACAAGTTTTCTACCACATATACCTCCACGAGCGGTCCAAAAGTTCAAATCTTCCTCGACTACTCTAAACATCTTGTTACTGAACCCATCCTGAAAACCCTCTTTTCTCTTATCCGCGAAGCTGGTGTTGAAGATGCCCGCAACAAGATGTTTGCCGGAGAGCACATCAATACTTCAGAAGATCGAGCAGTTCTTCATGTCGCTCTTCGTAATTTCGACAATGACTTCAAAATCAATGAGCAAGGCGTCGATGAAGTCGGCGGAGTCCTTCAACATATGAAGGAATTCTCTGAGTCTGTACGCAATGGAACATGGAAGGGATACACCGGAAAGACCATTAATACCATAGTGAACATCGGCATTGGTGGATCCGACCTGGGTCCGGTCATGGTGACCGAGGCCCTGAAGCCATATTCCAAACGCGACTTGAAGGCGCACTTCGTCTCTAACATTGACGGAACTCATTTGGCAGAGACGCTCCTCGAATGTGATCCTGAACGCACTTTGTTTATCATTGCAAGCAAGACATTTACGACCCAAGAAACGATTACCAATGCTGAATCCGCTCGGGACTGGTTCCTCTTGAACGCCAAGGACAAGGTACATGTGGCTAAACACTTCGTCGCGCTCAGTACCAACACCTCGGCAGTGACAGCTTTCGGTATCGATGAAGCCAATATGTTCCAATTTTGGGACTGGGTTGGCGGCCGTTACAGTCTTTGGAGTGCCATCGGTCTCTCAATTGCTTTGGTGATCGGGTTCGACAACTTTGAGAAACTTCTTCGTGGTGCTCACTCGATGGATCTCCATTTCAAGACAGCACCTCTTGAAGAGAATATACCTGCTATCATGGCAGCTTTGGGTATCTGGTACAATGATTTCTATGGTCTGTCATGGTGCACTGATTTCTTGAGCCATGCGCTAACGCTATATTGATAGGTGCCCAAACCTTGGCTCTGTTGCCGTACGATCAGTACCTTCATAAATTCGCAGACTATTTCCAGCAGGTACTTGCTTTCGAATTTTGGCTGATCTGTTTCATAACCTTCGCTAAAGGGTGATATGGAATCCAATGGGAAATTCATCACGAAGGGTGGTGAACGTGTGAATTACCAGACTGGGGTAAGCAATCCTCACCCAGCTTTCCTTATCTAGTCTGAAAGCACTCTTACAGCCGATCATCTGGGGTGCTTCGGGGACAAACGGACAACATTCCTTCTACCAACTCATCCACCAAGGCACAAAAATAATTCCCGCAGATTTCATTGCACCTGCCAACACCCACAATCCTATTGCCAATAGCAAACATCACCGCATCCTCCTATCTAACTTTTTTGCCCAGCCCGAGGCATTGGCCTTTGGAAAGACTGAGGAGGAGGTAAGAAAGGAACTTGGACCGAATGCAAGCGAGGTTCTTGTGAAGAGTAAAGTGTTCGAGGGTAATCGACCAAGCTCAAGTTTGATGTTTGATGTTCTTGATCCTGCTACCCTCGGTGCACTTATTTCTCTATACGAACACAAGATCTTTGTTCAAGGTATTGTCTGGGGTATTAATTCCTTTGGTGAGTCCACTCAATACCTGTTGACGCAACGTTCATTCTCATTCCTTGAATTAGATCAAATGGGTGTAGAGCTCGGAAAGGTTCTAGCTAAAAGGATCTTGGCGCAACTGGAGAATGCTGGTGATGTTAAGGGTCACGATAGCTCGGTCTGTATTCTTGAATCTTCTTTTGTCTCAATGATTAATTTTTATTCAGACCACGGGTCTGATCCATTGGTACCAAGCGCACAGGAAGGAGCAGTGATTTTGGGAATCTCAACAAGTTCTTTTGCCAGTGTATTATGTGACATAAGTATCCGTCTGTAACTACTATAATTCATAAAATCAACAATTCTCTTAGAAGGTATTCTAAAACGCCTCTCATTGTATCTGAATTTATTTTCTATCCTTGCAAGTGGATGTACCTATCAAATTCCATAAAGGAATTTTTTGTAGTCTGTGCAGGGTATGAATGTTATTACTCAGACTTTTATTAGAAGGGAAACAATTCTGACGCCTGTCGATGGGCCAACTATGCAATTCTTTTTTTGGAAAATCAACAATTTGTAATATTGAATGCAGTCTGCGGCAGAGTTCTTGGTACCCATAACACATAGTGGTGAAATCATGTCGTGTCAACATGTAGTCCACATGATGGGGCAGGGGCGTATCCCATCACCTGCCAAAGGCAGGGACAGTACACTACTGCGCCTCCACCTGTCAATTGGGTACATATTAAGTGAAGTAATCCAAAGAAAATAGTGAATATTCACCTTAGCTCTGATGATGCAGAACTGAGGCGTTCAAATTTAAGAAATATATTCAAATAGTAATTACATGAATACTCATGATCTATCACTAAGTAGCACTCAAAAGAGTTGCGTTCTCTGGACTATCAAATTAGTTATTCTACACGTCTGATGATTTTTTTTTTGCAACATGAGCAGATTTTGTGATGACATGACAGTAGTGACATGGGAATGGAATGGCGATGACACGGTTGGATTTGATCTTGACGTGGCGGGAATGAGTGATGGCGGAAATTTTCTTGGGATGATAGCCAAGGAATGATTTTCATCAGGAAGTTGACTGAGAGCTATTAGCCGGGATAGAAACATGAACATATGCATATGACATTACTTGGTGTAAGAGGGCGCGGAAAATTGGTAGGTAACAGTGCTAGCCAGAAAAGAATCGAAAATATCCACATGGAGATAACGACGTTTGAGATTCTTACCGCAGTACATCACCAAGTGGAGTGTGATTTCATATCAACCCCAAGGGAAACTGACTGAGACTTCATAGTCTAGCATTTATCAATAGCTCATGGTTACGTGACTAGCCCACCTTGGGCGTTGTGATTTTCTAGAAAGATGAAATGTACTTTTACATCGTCCGACCATATGAAAATTATTACAGTAGCCGCATAGGTCGCCAAGACGCTATGGAGCCCAGTGTTCATAATACTACCATCTAATTGAAAGCCACCTTGGAGACGGTCTCGAAGAATTTCTGACCCTGTTTCTTTGCAATCTCGAGTTCGAGAGCAGTGGGATTGCGTGTGCCTCCCCCAGCATAGGTGCCAGCCCCCCAAGGAGATCCTGTGATAGACACTTGAGTCAACCAATTCCATCCATCTGTATCATCACTACTTACCGCCATGGACTTCAGATAGGTTCATAAGCTCTGTGGAAACACCTTTGTAGCCGAGAGGAACATAGATTATGCCGTGGTGGGTTAAAGTAGATAGGAAGTTCATGGCGGTGACCTCTTGACCTCCTCCGGGAGTATCAGTGGAAATAAAGGTGCCAGCATACTTGCCAGATAGTTCCTGATTGAACCAGATGCCGCCAGTCTGGTCCCAGAATGCCTGGTAAAAATGGCAATGTCAAAACAAGATCAAGAATTCGACTATTGTAGTCTCACCTTCCATTGAGCGGGCATGTTACCAAAACGAGTAGGAATACCAAAGAGGAAAGCATCATAGTCTTTGAGACCAGCAGGAGCCAGGACGGGGAAGTTAGGTTTAGGGGGAGCCTTTAGCTTGTCGAGGACCTCTGCAGAGAGTGTTTCGGCAACTCTATGAGAGCGTCAACGACAGCCTGACAACGAACAATGGGATCACTTACTGGAAAATTTGCGCACTACCACCAGCGCTTTCAATACCTTGTTTCACAGCCTGGGCCACTATACGAAACGAAGAACAATGAGCAAAGGATGAGACAAAGGACTGGAACCAGCGTACTGTTGCCAACATGCTGGTACATGGTGTAGATAACGATCGCAATACGGGGAGACATTGTGGCAGGTGCAGCAGAGGATGCAATACGAGTTGAGGCATCAGAAACAGCCTGAGTTGGTTCTTTTATATCCTTTTCGTTCGACCCTTTTTGGTTGCTTGATTTTTTTGGAGATTCGTCGGTAAAGTTATCTTTCTGACGTTTACTCGGGAAACACATGAGGAAATTATAAATCCGGAATGAAGAGGAAGTGATGTGGACCGGCAGAAATACGAAAATTTAGCGATGTTATCTGTTACTTATACTCCTCGGGATTGCTCCGTCCGACGGAGCGTGGCGGAGCGTGGCGCGCTGTGAGAATTTCATTGACATAGCGGGATATTGGGTCATAAAGTGATTAATGTCATTTAACGATCGAGCCTCCAGAGAACAAAAATGTGGCCAGATTTGAACGTGACATTAGTCAGCGGTCGGTCAATTGGATTACGCGCATGTCACGTGGACTGTAGTCATCACCTTTTTCTTCCTAAACAGGAGAAATCGTTATGAAAGCACCATGACTCGAAACCTCAAATGGATGACCACGCAAGCGGTCATAACACAAGACATCATAACATCCGCACTGAGAGCAGACATTGCGCCCAAAAGTGCAATCAGGATGACGTTTGAGAGCCAGAAGGCGTTCATGATTACGACAATCACGAATCGAACTTCTCAGAAGCAATTTTAAAATTACTCAGCAATTCATTCTACGATTTCCGTCTCCCTCGCAGGGGTTGGATCCACTACCCCGAGTCTCGGCATGCAACATGCTGATGATCAGGTCCATCAACGTTCCGAGGAACGTTCGAACCCTTGTATTAATATTGGGAAGGCCAGCTCTCTGAATAATGGGATCTCCATGTGTTTATGATCGAAGAGGCCTTACTCAACACCTTGAAATCTTGTTCAATACATGGTGTCCTACAACTTCCCATTGCGAACAAAGCCGAGAACTCAGCCAAGATCTCCGTCCCTCCGACTCGGCTACCGAGACGGATGTTTAACCTCTTGATCAACAATTCCGAAGTCCGCGGAACCTGATTTTATGCCTTCAGATTGGCCACAGATAAGAAAATTTGACAGAAAATTTGATTGGTTCTGGGATAATAAGAATAAATCTTGGTCAAAAAAATGTTTGGATGGAAGTTAGGTATCGTGTGGATATCGTCAGTGGGCTCGGCATTGGGAACTCGCCTAATATAGCTGTACCCAATCTACGTTCCGAGGAGGTTTCGAGGGTACGCATCTACCGGTGTTCATTACACACTGTATTACACATGAACTTTTTGAGGTTGACTGTAATTTCAAAAATCAATCTCTACCACTATTATCAATGAAGACTTGACATTTCGTTGTCCAGTCCGCGCAGACTCGGGTTCTTCAGTTTGAGGCCCGGTTTGGCAAGTAGAACTCGTGAATAGTTCTGACATAACCCCATTTAGAGTCAGAGTCGTATTCAAAGTGGACGACCGCACTTGTAGCGGGTAATCAGTCTGGGGGACACTATCATTGGGGTCCATGACTGGCCGGGTACCACTGATCTGTTGGGTCGCTTACATCTTTTATTCGGACTGGTCGGGTACTTCTTGGACTATGCTATATACATAAACACACAGTTGTAGATTATCCTCCCTCAGCCGTCTACGTGGTCATACGTCTGAGCTGAATATTTCTCAAAAGACGAACGAAAACTAATGTCGAGTCCTCGAGCTGCATAGCAAGTGCTCGTAATCGGTGTCTCTTGAAGCCCTAATTTTCGAACATGGTTTTTGTATATGAAAACGGTGCTTTGACTTCATTGACATTTCACCAATTGTGTTCTATAGATCTGTGCCGACCTAAAAGATCTCACATGGGGAAAACGTGACCACGCCCTTGATATCACGTGTCATACACGGTCAGAACGTGGCAAACCAAAGAACTCCTGCAGGTTTCTGGACGATGGCACTCACGGATCTTCCTGACGAGATATTGGTCCAGATTTTCCACCTCGCAGCTGACGATGACCTTATTTTTCAATATGGACTGCAAACGTCTTTTTCTGTCCATGCGTGGTATAGGGCCTTCCATGGTGGCTGGCAACTCCGTTCTCCTCGTGAGGCCTTCAATTATATACAGAAACGGAGCTATTTTACCAAAAAGGTCGGTCATGTCTCTGCGCTGCTTGGTGACGACTGAAACTGAAACGGGGTGCAAGTCTATCATTTCAACATGTCGCAAGTGGAGAGGCGCCGGTTCCGAGAATTTGTTTCGCTACCTCTTCTTCGATCATCCATCGAAACTTCTCGCTCTGTGTCGCGTATTACAATCTAAATCCGCTGTCTCCACAACCATATCTTCGTCTCTGGGTTGGTGGACTCGTCGAATTCATCTAGCAAACCGAGATTATCGAGGCCAGGTCACCATGTCAGACCTTGAGAAAGCCCTAGTATTCGTGATGAGACATTGTCCTAATTTGGAAATTTTCATCATAGATCCCTCAATGGGAAACACATTTGGCTCTGTAGCTGATGCTCTTGGGTATCACGCGTCCAGATCACTGAGGACGGTCCATTGGCAGGTCCCTGCAGATGCAGATGCACTAGCCAAGGTTATCTGGGCACTTGACTCACTACCCTGCCTCGTTGCTGCACACATCCACTTTACTTCAATTACTGAAGATGAGGATGATGCAAAATCGGACTTTGGTTCTGTCAAACTGGGTTCCGCGTCAAATTTACACCTCAGTCTCCACCATTTACAACAATTATCTCTACGAGGACAATTTCAGGAGTTTTTAGAGCAGGCAAAGGGCTGGTCTCTCAGAGCTCTCCAAAGCGTGGCTTTTGATTACGGTAGTCGGCGCGAAGAGCTTCCCGATGTTATCGCTTTTCTTCAAAGGCATGGCGTTTCTCTCAGATTCCTCGACATCAATTGTATACCACCCCTTGACGTTTCAAGGATTCTAGATGCGTGTCCAAATCTCTATACGTTTGCATTAAATCCTGACTGGCGGATCATGCCGAACGATGGCATCGCCTCAGAGCTTGTTCGCGTACCTCATTTCAACATCACCACGATTGGTCTCCACGGTCTCTATTATGCTTTCGGTGTGGGCCATGGTGCAGCACATGCACAAGGTGCTCCTATCACTGCACAAATCATCCGAAAATCGAATGATATGAACGTCGCAGCTCTCAATAAGCATAATTTCCCGAAACTGGAATGCGTGCGCATCTTGAGCTCCGTTGTGCTTAAAGATCTTGAGAGAGAGAACGGACCGTCGGGAGAAGGCCTTCAGCGATATGATAACTGGTGGAATGACCTCAGTCGTGCAGGTATCCGACTTGAAGATTGTACAGGCGCTCCTCTTGGAACGTTGCCCCCGGATGAGGATGAGGATGATGAAACTACGGAGAGCGAAGAAACGGAAAGTGAAGAAGAGGAGAGTACTACGACAGACACCGATGGTGCAGCTTACCAGTCTGCTGAAGAGACGTTCGGTAAAGAAACTGATACAGAAGACATCGAGAACGAATTGGACTCTGGCAAGAAGCACGCCACCGCACTTCGCCGCCTGCTCGACGAGTGTAGGATTATGGAACAAACTCGCGAGGAACTCCCTTATACTTCTATGATGACCAGGGCTCCGCCCGGTGTTTCTACTTATTCTGGCGAGAAAGATTACGGGATCATATATCAACAACTGACCGGCAATGGTGGTGCAAATCCGCCCACAGGGATGACACGTGGAAGTTCCTCAGGTTCTGGCCCGTGTTTTGGTTTTGGATTCCGCGAAGATGGTAAATTCTCTCGCGTTAACTTTGGCATTAGCAATGAACCACCACCTTCATATGATGATTCGATACCACCCCCACACTCCGAGCCGGCCTCTCGTCGTTCTTATCACAGGATATCGCAATCGCGCCGCTCTCCCTCTCAATACATCCCTCGGTCACGACAAACATCTTCTCATTTTGACTATGCACCTTCAGAATCGGATATGGGTACACTTCTTGGAATACCAGAAGATTCTCCTGCAATTTCTAGCGCTGCAACTCTTGTTGCTGACGATGAGAGTGACGAAGATAGGTATCAATTTGACGAGGACGAGGACGAGGACGAGGCTGATTTTGATGATGACGACGACGACGAAAATGAGGATGAAGAGGATGAAGAGGAAGATCAAAGTCCAGTATCGACATTACGTACGCTGTTAGAAGAATGTCGTGCAATGAGGGAGGATAAAGAGGAGTCGATGTTCAATCAGATGATGTTTGGTGGGATTGGGATGGGGATGAATTCCTACGGAATGGGGTACTCAATGGGACCGACTGGATATGTGGTTAGGACTTCATCGTATCCAACTGCAGCCTCTCGGACCAGTCAATATCCAAGGTCTCATTCAATGTACTACAGTAGTATTGACAACCGGCGATAGCAATAGGTTAATGATTGTCAATGCTTGTCTTTCAGCACAATTACATAGTAGGATCTTGTACGTCTCCACCGATATTCTTGATGAGGCTGAGCGATAATATTGCAGTAATATAGTCTCCAGGTACTTCAGTCGAACCGCGGAAAGGGATTGATTGCTCACGAGGAACCAGACAATGAGTCGAGGGTGCATCAACATCATATCTGCATATTGACTCAATCTCTGACAGTATCAATTTAATGCCTTCTAGATCAACTCATATTCTCATATTGAAAGGCTTCATTGTGAAGTTATTGTTATCTGACTATTCTATCTCTTAGCCTCTCCTTTCGGTCGATGATGAAGGACAAAAGATTATCCGACAAAGTAGGCTTGCATTATACATTGTAATGACACATCAATATCAATCTCAATATTCATGATCAATGATTCCAAAACAAACTTTGCGAACTCAAGATTTGCCTGCCTTCTTGGCAGCAGTGCGTAACTTGTTGATTTGCTTCTTCCAGCCGAAACATTGATTGCAAGCTGAAGTTGATTATGTCAAACAAAACACAAGATTGGAATTTCAGACACTCGCTGGTTTGGCCATGCTTCTTGCATTGATAAACGCCGTCCTTGTTCTGGGAAACGCTCGGAGGATCGATTGGCTCACGATCTATAGTGTCAAACTTGATGAAGATTAGTATGTACACCAAAGGAAGAAATGGAGTACGACTCACACCATAGAATGCGTCATTATCTTCTCTCCCATCGTAACTGCAATCTTCGCACTGATATGATAGTCAAGTTCCGACCTTTGTAGGAACCTCAGACAACTTACCACTTCTTTGATGTGTGAGCAGAAGTAAGCATCGTTAATCTCAACTGTCGTTGCCATAGTCAAGAACTCCTTGAGCTGTTCAGCTTGATTCAGGTAGGAAAGATGAGTGCAGGTGTAGTTGACGATCTGTTTATCAGGGTGGGAACGAAATTCGAAACCATTCATCACATTTTATGTCAGCTGTCTTCAAGAATCTGGGTCATACCACAACAGAAATCTACGCTGAGTTGATGTCACACTAATCATCCCCTTCGACTAAATCATCTTTATTTCAGTTATCTACCTGTGTCTGCCGCTAAAAGCCGTGTAGCTAGGGTTGGATATACCCTCAGGGTATCATCAACAGGTAAGGGAAGCTAAAGTCTACTCTTGACCCTGAGCTTCGAGTCATGGATAGAACATACTTTCAAATTCAGGATAAAATAAATGTGTTTTACTCTTAGAACAGATATTGTTACAACCTTAACAGCCAATACAAAGTTCTGCCGACTAATCATTATCTTGAGTTTGCATTAAATGTGGTTTTAAACATATGTTTACAGATAAACCACCAAGAAAAATTATAAGACAGTAAGTTACACAACATAATACGTACTCTTGATCCCATAAAAATCTAGGGTATCAGCTTAGAGATTTGTTCGATATCCTTATCACCACGGCCAGACAGGCACTGTCAACCACATTTTTGAGAATTTGTAAGTCCATACGATTGTGAACTCACAACAACGAGATCACTGCCTTTTGGAAGGGTCTTGGCAATGCGAATGGCCTCCCAGATCGCGTGTGCAGATTCCAGTGCTAATAGGAATAAGATGAGGAATTGGAACAAGCCATGAAGTCAACTCACCAGGTATAATACCCTCCTTCTGTATTAGCATCCTGAAGCCATGTAGGGCTTGTTCGTCTGTAGATACTACATACTCTGCACGGCCTGTGTCTTTAAGCCAAGCATGCTCAGGCCCAACATAAGGACAATCAAGGCCCGCACTGATAGAGTGGGTTCTGAAAATCTGACCATCTTTATCCTGCAAGATGTACGTCCGGGTACCATGTAGAACACCATGTTGTCCCACCGTAAGGGTTGCACTATGCTTCATGCCATCAATACCTGTTGTCTGGATCAGCTCAACAGGAGGATAAGCGAACGTTGCCTAACCCTCTCCTCCGGCCTCTACCCCAACAAGACGGACATTCTTTTCCGAGATAAACTCGTAGAAGCTACCAATGGCATTACTACCACCACCAACACATGCAACAACGACGTCTGGGAGTTTTCCCCGTGCTTCATGAAGCTGTTGTTTGATCTCTTCACTTATGACTTTCTGGAAATCACGGACAATGGTAGGAAATGGGTGCGGTCCAATGGTAGAGCCAACTAGGTAGTATGTTGTTGCAAGGTTTTTCACAAAATCACGGAGTGCTTCATTGACTGCATCTTTCAATGTGCAGGAGCCTGAATAGACGGGTACAACCTATGTTATTCAGTGTGAGTCAAGCTGGAAAACTCGCGCAGATGCTCACTTTTCCTCCGAGTGTTTGTATACCGAGAACATTCAGTGATTGTCGACGGACATCTTCTGCGCCCATGTATACTATACACTCCATGCCGAACTTTGCACATACAGCGGCGGTTGCAAGACCGTGCTGTCCAGCTCCAGTTTCAGCAATTATGCGGCTCTTCCCTAATCTGCGGGCCAAAAGGACCTAAAAGCGATTTAAGTCCTTCTTTCCTTCTCCGAGTCTGGTCTTATGACGAACCTGCCCGAGAGCATTGTTGATTTTGTGTGACCCTGTGTGATTCCTCAATGAACATATTAGTTGCAAGTGAAACAGAGATTGGAGACACTCATACAGATCTTCGCGCTTGAGCCAGATGTTGGCACCACCAACATCCTCTGTAAGATTCTTAGCAAGATAGAGATCGGATGGCCTATTAATGTAATCAAAGTGACTACGGAATTCCTTCCAGAATCCGGGATCGGCCATCGCCGATTCATGCATCGCTTCTAACTTTACCAGGCAATCCACGAGCGGCTCCAGAACATATTGACCCCCATATTTTCCGAATCGCGAGGGTAGGCCAGGAGTCTTAATTGATCCAATGGCTTGATTTTGACTTGTGTCCTGCGATGTCGCAGGAAATAGAGAACGAAGACGGAGTGGTTCGCCTCTGCCAGAAATCTGTCGGCAACATCTTTCGACTCTGTCTGCAATTTCTCCACGAGGGGACTCATCAATGATCTGGACGAGCCTGCTGCCAAGGACTACCCCATCTGCTCCAGCTTTTACGGCATAATCAAAGTGAGATCGAGTCGCTACTCCAAAGCCTACAGCAAGCGGTAAATGCGTGAAACAATGAATACGCGACAAAATAACTGGAAGCTCAGCGTTGAGTTTTCTTCCCTCAGAAGATCCTGTAGTTCCCATCTGTTCATACAAATTATATGAGCATGAGCACATTGAGGGTGAAATAGAGAGACGGTACCTTGGAAATTACATAGATAAAAGTATCAGCGATTGAGCATAGATATTTTATGCGCTCGAGTGTTGTTGAAGGTGCTATCAATGGTATATATGAAAGTCTAACCAGGATCAGTATGAATAGACGACAACTGGCAGGAATTACGAACTGCATGTTAGCACACTTCTTTCGAAATCCGACGGCCTCCTCAGGTGGAAGATCGACCACGATGAAACCATTAGCTCCTGAGGTGGCAGCATCGTGAATAGCTTTATCCTCTCCATAAGCCAGAAGGGGATTATAGTAGCCTGGGTGGACATTGAAACTTTTCATGTCAAAGATCAAAATTCATACTGCACCCATAAGCAGAACAGGGACGACGAGACCTTTGTCCCGAGCAGCCCTCAGAAGAGCTAGAACAGTTGAATAGTCAGTTCTATTTTTGAGAGAAATCTGAAGAGGTATGAGCCGGTAGCAGTAGAGCGTTGTTAGCACTGACTGCGTTTGATTTTTGAATTATAGGTCCATCTGCAACGGGATCTGAGAAGGGCACACCGAGTTCAATTATATCGGCCCCTCCGAATTGCATTGCTAGCAGGATAGACAAAGTGTCATCTTTGGTAGGATAACCAGCAGTGACAAAAGCTATGAAAGCGGCAGAGCCCTAATGGTTGCGGGATGAAACTCAAGTAAAAATACGAGAAAATGAACATCCCTTGGCCTTCTTGTCTTCAAATGCTTTCTTGAGGGCCTCCATGAAAAGAAGAAAAAGTGGGTGAACATATCTTCCTTACACGGCAGACATTTAACTGTCAAGTTGGCCTGGCCTGGGAGTGAGTTACAGGCAGGCCGTGTTCTTTTGACCCCATTGGAAAATATTCTCATGCTATTCGGAAATGAGACTGTCCGGGTTTCACCGGTCTGTCGCACTGAGTGTATCAAGTTTTTGTTCAACAATTTATTACGCGGTGTACATATACAGTCCGCGGTAACAACACATAACCGGGTCTGTCATGCGTGATCGTCAAGTCATCAACCATTGGAACGCTGTAATTGTCATTGGTACCCAATAACGTACTGTTCCTCAGTAGTCAAATTGTTCTATATTCTTCCTGACATAGATATGGATGTACAGGTCAACAAATATGAGGTACGGTCATGATTGTGCAGCTTGACTTGGAGGATGAAAGAGTGGCACTACCTTCAAGTGGGCGAAATGACTGTAGGGACAGTAAGTACCGCAAGACTCAAGACTCTTTCCCGGGTGTCGTATGGGAGTAATTTTAGTATTTTGGCATCCGTGCCGTCTGCATCTCTTTCCAATTCGTCTACTTTCTCTGTGATTCTCATTATTTCATATTCGCGTAGCAACGAACGCATGGAGTTTCAATTCTAAGCATTTGAACGTCCTATCCTTGTGATATTGTCACGCCCACATCATTCATATCCCATTGTCAGTCCTTGATATGGTAGATCGGGACTCTGAAAGTGTACTGCCGCACCCGAGTCATTACATCAACGCAATGAAATATGACAACCTTTATATCGCCTCATCGTGACACTCATGATATATTTTCCCTTTGGCAGGAATGTAAATAACGAGACACTGGGTAGATATAAGAACGGGTAGTTACTTTTCCCTCCCTACCTTGATAGGTGACCCCTGAGACTCATTACTTTATACCATCCCCTATGGTGGTTTAAGCCACTTTCAGGGTCTTCACGCATTTTAGCTAGTCACATCTGTCACACTTAGGAACATCAACTCCGCATGAGAATTGTCGCTTGCGTCGAGCCAGGGTCATTACTCGATGCGTTGATTGGGATCAACCAATCAGACACGGCTTCAATGGCAAAGCGTGACGTTGGTCAGCTCCCTGCCCAAGTTGGATGATGAGGAGATTATACAAGATCATCATCCTGAAGCACAAATTGCTAGATATATTTTTTTAATCCACCAATTTATTACATGGTGCTTGGTCACAGTCCGAATAGAAGTGAC
>Ga0153951_1000136_pt1 | contig 26186 bp, 23 predicted proteins | sample TSNJ035MetaG_FD_102278 | JGI IMG/M metagenome (GOLD analysis project Ga0153951, IMG submission 102278) | Attine ant fungus gardens microbial communities from New Jersey, USA - TSNJ035 MetaG | ecosystem: Host-associated > Fungi > Mycelium > Unclassified | place: USA: New Jersey, Wharton State...
GCCAGGCGCAATTGCGTTTTTGCGAATTATGTTTGCCGGCACCATTGCCTCAATGGGCTTTAACTTATTGAGTAACATGATTCGGGCGTTGGGCGATAGTCGCACACCGCTGTTCTTCTTGATTATTGCGACCATTATCAACATTGCTTTAGACTTTTTGTTCATTCTGGGGTTCAAAATGGGCGTGGCTGGGGCTGGGGTGGCCACAGTGAGCGCAGAATTCATTTCGGCGTTACTGTGCTGGATTTACATCAAGCGCCGAATTCCACTGCTGGTGTTACGCCGGAAGGACATGGTAATTGATTTCAATCTCATCAAGGCTCACTTGAAAGTCGGGCTACCGATGGGTTTCCAAATGTCCATCATTGCGATTGGGTCTGTCATTTTACAAATCATGTTGAATACATTGGGCACGGACGCAGTGGCTGCGTACACAGCCGCGGGCCGTATCGATCAGCTGGCAACTTTGCCGGCGTCGTCTTTTGGCGTGACCATGGCCACCTACGCGGCGCAAAACCTGGGTGCCAAGGAGTATGGTCGCATTCGGCGGGGCGTTCACCAAACATTGTTACTGAACGTTTCGATTTCGGCGATTCTGGGTCTGCTCATCATTGTCTTCGGCAAACCGTTGGTTAATTTGTTCCTGGGACCGAATGAGCCGGCCGTGACAGCCTTAGCACAAACCTATTTCCACTTTAATGCCAGCATGTACTGGCTGCTCGCCATTCTGTTTACGATTCGTAATCTGCTGCAGGGTCTGGGTCAAAGTGTTGTCCCAACGATTGCTGGGTTCTTTGAACTCTTCATGCGGGCCTTTGCTGGTGTCGTCCTGGTGGCCAACTTTGGGTTTGCCGGGGCGTCTCTGGCCAATCCGTTGGCTTGGTTCGGGTCAGTTTTGGTTCTGGTGAGTGCATATTTTCGGACCATGAAGAAACTTCGCCGCCAGGAAGAAGGAACAGAAGAACTCGAGTAGGAGGGCGACCATGTTTACGTTGACTGTCGATGCACACGTGCACCTGAAATTTCCTGAAGTGGCCGATGCCGCAGCACTCTTTGCGCTGGTCGATGCTGATCGGCCCGGGCTAGGTCAGTTCCTCACCTGGGTGGCCAAAACACAAACCGTTGCCGACGAGGCAGATTTTATCCGGTTCGTGCGCGTCCAGATCGCCCAAGACCAGTTATGGGCCGCCGTCATTCTTGTGGACGGCCAGGTGGCGGGGATGATTGATATCCATCAGCTTGATGCTGAGAACCACTCGGGTGAAATTGGTTACTGGCTCGGTAAAACCTTCCGCGGTCAAGGCGTGACCACAAAGGCATTGGCTGAGGTGGAGCGGGTAGCGTTTAACGAACTCGGGCTCAATCGCTTAGGCTTGATTGCGGCGACCACGAATGGCGCCAGTCAAGCGGTGGCACGCCGCCGCGGCTTTCAACAAGAAGGCATTTTACGCCAAGCCCTCGTGCTGCGGGATGGCGTCAGTGATGTGGTGGTCTTGAGCAAATTAGCGCGTGATTGAAACACAAAAAAGGGTTGCGACAAAACTTAGTTTTGTCGCAACCCTTTTTAGTTAAGCTGATTTTCTTATAAGTACATGTAATCGCGTGTGGCTGGTAACTCAGCACCTGAAGGCCCTTTGGACATGAGATATTGAATGACATCAATGTTCCCTGATTCAAAAGAAGCCGCGGCGGCTTGAAGATACAAGTCCCACATGCGGGTGAAGCTTTCGCCTTGCATCTGTTGAATTTCAGCTCGATGCGCGTTGAAGTTTTCATCCCAGATTTCGGTCGTCCGTTGATAGTGACGGCGTAAGGATTCCACATCGCTCACTTGTAATTGGGCGTCAGCGATGTGTTGGATGTTTTCTGCCAAGCCTGGCACGTAACCACCTGGGAAGATGTACTTGTTGAGCCAAGCGTTGTTGGCACCGCCTTGCATCCGGGTAATCCCGTGAATCAAAGCAACGGCGTTAGGCTTCAAGAAGCGCGCCACGTCTTGGAAGTACAAGCCCAAGTTTTCTTGACCCACGTGTTCGAACATCCCAACAGAAGTGACATAGTCAAACGGATCGGTCTTAAGTTCGCGGTAGTCGGTCAAAACGACTGAAGCCACGTCTTCAAGATGTTGTTCCTTGATTTGTTCAGTGACATAGTCAAACTGTTCTTGGCTCAAGGTAATCCCAACAACCTTCAGCTTGAAGACTTTGGCAGCCGTGAGCATCAGTGTGCCCCAGCCACAACCAATATCAAGCAAAGTCCGACCAGGTTGTGGGTTTAACTTGCGCAAAATGTGCATGACTTTGTTCTTTTGCGCCGTTTCCAAATCGTCATCCCAGCTGTTGAAGTAAGCGCAGGAGTAAGTCATTGTTGGATCGAGCCACAACTTGTAGAAGTCATTCCCCAAATCATAGTGCGCTTGAATATCATGCTTGCTAGCTTTTTCGCTATGTGATTGCTTGGGAATGAACTTCCGCCACTTGGAATCACGCATGAAACTCTCAGCACTGGAATAGGCCGCATTCAAAACAGTTTCAATCGGGAACTTGCCTGGGCCTTCGATGTCGATATCGCCAGCCATATAGGCTTCGCCAAGCGCTAAAGAGGCGTTTTTGGTCACAGCGGACATAGGGATTTCTTTTTTGAAAGTGATGGTGGCTTGTACGTCGCCATCGCCATACGTCTCGCTGGTGCCATCCCAATAATTGACGGTCACAGGAATATTGAACGAGTGGCCGAGTAACGTCTGGTAAAACTTCTTAGTTAACATTGAACCGTCCTACTTTCTAAAATGAAGTACTTTGAAAGTATAACACCATTAACCAAGCGGCTTGAATTAGATTGCCCCAAAAAGTTTCAAAAAAACAGGCCAAATGTCCGCAAAACTGCGAAAAATGGCCTGTTGACTGACTTATTGGTTGATTAGAGTTTTATGGCAAATCGTTGCCGGCAGCGAAGTAGACGTCGTACCATTCTTGCGCAGTCAGTGGGGCTTGGTCGGTTTCGGCGATTTCAGCAATCCGCTTGGCGTTCGTGGTGCCAGCAATCACTTGAATGTCGCCAGGAATCCGCAAAATCCACGCTGAAGCAATCGCATTGACGTTGGTATTGTACTTGTCAGCTAATTCGTGAAGCAACTTGTTGAGCTCAGGGAATTTCGGATTGTCGATGAAGACGCCATCAAAGAACCCGTATTGATATGGACTCCATGCTTGAATGGCCATGCCAGTCATCCGGCTGTATTCGAGAATACCGCCATCATGATTGATGGACCGATCGTCGGTCATGTTGGTGTGCAAGCCAAAGTCAATCATCCCGGTGTGCATAATGGATAATTGTAGTTGGTTGGCTATCAGACGTTGCGGCACAGCTTGTTGCAGCATTTCCACTTGCATCGGATTGAAATTAGACACCCCAAACTGCCGCACTTTGCCACTGTTTTGGAGTTCAAGGAAGGCTTCTGCGATGTCGTCTGGTTCCATCAGCGGATCTGGACGGTGGAGCAGGAGACTATCCACATAATCCAAACCTAACCGATTCAAGCTGGCATCAACGGCTTCAAGAATGTGCGCCTTTGAGAAATCATACCGGTGATTCACAATCCCGACTTTCGTTTGGACCAAGACATCCTCACGTTTGAAGCTAGCGGCCTTTAAGGCTTGGCCAAACAGTGTTTCTGCCTTACCACCATCATAAATATCGGCATTATCAAAGAAGTTCACACCGGCAGCATAAGCATGTTCCAACAAATCTGTGGCGCCAGCCTGGTCTAATTTCGTGATGCGCATGACACCTAAGGCAATTTCAGAGGCAACTAGCCCTGAACCGCCTAAATCAAGCATTTTCATCGAGTCCACTCCTTTTACAATCTTTAAGGTACGCTTCCAGTCTAGCACAATCAGGTCCGGGTTAAAAACGCTTACTTTCAGGCTGGGTTTTCATCGATGGCGGGCAGAAGGTTTGAAAGTGCGAAGTTTTTGGTTCCAGTGCTATCATGGAGTAAAGCAAGTAGAAAGCAGGGAATGTGGTGGCAAATACAACGCAAGGTTTTGTCGTCATTGGCGCACAAAACGTTTTCTTCAGTATCACAAACTTACGCACCTTGGTCGAAGTAGAGCGGGGCAAGTACCCGATTGGCCTGGGGGAAGATGTTTTTGCCGATCAAAGCATTTCACCAGAGACCGTCAACACCATTGTGACGGCTCTGCGCGCCATTCAACAGATTTTTCAAGATTATGGAATTCAAAGTGTGCATGTGGTCGGCAGCCACAGCCTGTTTGAAGCGCCCAACGCCGAATTTGTCCGGGATCAAATTTTTAACCGCATTGGTTGGCCAATTTCACATCTCTCCATTTCTCAAGAAGCTTTCTTCCGGAATGAAGCGGTGATGGCGCGGTTCCCAAACTTTGAAACGGTGACCCAATCCGGGACGATGCTGATTGATATCAGTTCCGGCTCGGTCGAACTGACCGCGTTTGCCGACGGAGAATTTGGGTTTTCGCGTAATTTTAATTTGGGCCCATTACGGGTGTATGAAGTGATGCGGGATGTCCAACGCGACGTGCCAAACTTCGTTGAGGTCTTGCGTGACTTCATCGATTCACGGTTGCTCGACTTTATGCGACTGTTACCACCGAATGTTACTTATCCGAATATGATTCTGATGGGCAGTAGTCTGTCCGTGTTTGAAACCTTGATCCCGGCTGGTGAAACCAGTGTTTCCACCACACGGGATAAATTCGACCAGTTGTACCAGCAGGTGGTTTCAGCCAACGACCAATACTTAGTGGATCATTATGATTTACCGATGAGCCTGGTGGCCCAAGTGCTACCGACGGTGTTGTTGATGAATCAATTGGTCAAAATGTTGAACAGCCAGACCATCTGGATTTCGAGTTTGAAGTTATTGGATGGGGTAGAAGTCAATCAAGCGATTGAAGATGGCTTCAAGCCAGTCAAGTTTGACCCCAACGCCGAAATCATTACCAGTGCTGTCAATCTGGCCAATCGGTATCAAGTTGATCCGGTGCACCGCGAAACGACGGTGAAGTTTGCCTTGCAGCTGTTTGACCGGCTGAAGAAATTACATGGTCTGTCCAAACGTGACCGCCTACTGTTACAAGTGGCCGCGACGGTCAATGATATCGGGAGCTATATTGATACCCACCGCCATTATGCGCATTCTGATTATATTATTTTGGCCTCAGACATCATTGGCTTGACCAAACTGGAACAACAGATGGTCGCCACGATTGCACATTTTCACAGCAGCGACACGCCGCAAACTGACCTAGAAGATTTTCCAGCCACTGAGACGGATATGCGGCTGCGGATTGCCAAGCTCTCAGCTTTACTGCGGGTGTCAGATAGCCTCGATGCCTCGCGCCAACAAAAGATTCAGCAACTCAGTGTGTCACTGAAACCAAACAAAATCGTCCTGACGGTGAAGGCCAACGATGATGTCGAGCTCGAACGCTGGACGTTAGCACGGAAATCAGGCTTCTTCACTGAAGTCTTTGGACTCCCCGTTGAATTGAAAGGAGGGCGCTAGTCATGGCCATGACTGATTTTACGAAACCAGAATATTTTACCAACCGCGAATTGTCGTGGCTGGCCTTCAATGATCGGGTGCTTGAAGAAGCACGTGATAAGAATAATCCGCTATTAGAACGGGCCCGCTTTTTGGCAATCACCCAAAGTAATTTGGATGAGTTCTTCAACATTCGGGTGGCCTCCTTACGCAAAATGGTCGCTGTGGATTACCACGAACCTGATGCGTCGGGCCTGACGCCGCAAGCCCAATTGTTAGCGATTGCCAAACGGACCCATAGTTTAGTTGAAAAGCAATACAACACTTGGCAGCGTTCGTTGGTGCCGCGCTTAGCGACTGAAGGGGTCGTGATTCGCAACTTCGCCGACCTATCCAGTCATCAGCAACAGTTTGTCGCCGATTATTTCCACCAAGAACTCTATCCCGTCTTAACGCCGATGGGGGTGGATCCAACGCGGCCATTTCCATTTTTGGCCAATAATACGCTCAACCTCGCCATCTGGCTCGTGCGCCCTGAAGATAAGGGCAAAGGCCAAAAGGCGCGGTCATTTGCTATGGTCCAAATTCCCGATGTCTTTCCGCGGGTGTTGCGCCTGCCTGATGAAGCCAACCACTTTATGTTGTTGGAAGAAGTCATTCGCCAGTTTGTTGGCGAACTCTTTATTGGGGCCGAAATTAAAGACACGGCCTTATTCCGGGTCACACGGGATATGGACTTGGATGTGGCTGAAGAAGATGCGTCTGACTTGCTCAAAGAAATCCAGTCGCAACTGAAAAAGCGCCAACGCGGCAAGGTGATGCGGCTTGAAATCGAAAGCACCATGAGTAAGCACCTGCGCAAGCGCCTCATCAAGTGGCTCGATGTCGGTGAAGATGACGTGTATGCTATCAAAGGGCCAATTGATTTGACCTTTATCAACAGCCTGGTCAAACAAGTTAAAGCTAAGGCGGATTGGCTCTACCCAAGTTACACGCCCTACATTGCGCCAGAACTCGCCGAAGGGTCGATTTTTGATGTCATTCGGCAACGGGATATTTTCATGCACCATCCCTATGATAGCTTTAATCCAGTGACGAACTTTATTCAACAGGCGGCAGTGGATCCCCAAGTCTTGGCGGTCAAAATGACGCTCTACCGCGTTTCCAGTCGTTCACCGATTATTGCGTCATTGAAGCAAGCCGCTGAAAATGGCAAGCAAGTCACTGTGTTAGTCGAACTGAAAGCTCGGTTTGATGAAGAGAATAACGTCCACTGGGCCAAAGAACTTGAACGGGCCGGCTGTCATGTGATTTATGGGCTGGTGGGCCTGAAAACTCACGCTAAACTCGCGCTGGTGGTGCGGCGCGAAGAAGATGGCATTCGCCGGTACATGCACATGGCGACCGGGAACTATAACGATGTCACCGCGCATTTTTATACCGATATGGGCCTCTTTACCGCCGATACTGAAATGGGCATTGATGCCAGCAACATTTTCAATATGTTGTCTGGTTTCTCTGAACCCCCATACTTCCACCAACTGGCGATTGCGCCGCTAGCGTTACGCGACTTCCTAATGGATCGCGTCGATGATGAAATCGCCGCGGTCAAGGCGGGCCGCAAAGGGTTCATCCAGATGAAAATGAACTCGCTCTCAGATACCACCATGATTGAAAAGCTTTATGAAGCCTCCGCGGCCGGCGTGGAGATCCATTTGATTGTTCGCGGGATTTGTAACCTCAAGGTGGGTATCCCAGGGGTCTCCGACAACATTACGGTGCACTCCATCGTGGGACGGTTACTTGAGCACAGCCGGATTTACTGCTTCTATGCCGATGGCGAAGAAAAGGTCTTCTTATCCAGTGCTGATCTGATGAACCGGAATCTCAGCCGGCGGGTGGAACTGCTTTTCCCAATCTTGCAAGATGACATTCGCCAACGCATTTTGAGCTTGTATCACTTGATGTGGTCGGATAATGTGAAGACGCGGGTGTTGATGGCTGACGATTCATGGGAACGGCCTGATTTACGGGGTGTGGCCCAATTGGATGTCCAAGAATATCTGATTGCCCACAATAAGACCTTGGGGGATGAGCTGAACGCTACCCCTGAAGAACAAGCAACCCCTGACGCCCAGCAAGACCGCCATTTTATTCCGTTACAAGCACCTGAAGATCAGGCATAGATTTGGGAGGCAAATATGCAACATTTTGCAGTGATTGATTTAGGCAGTAATTCAGCCCGCTTAACCGTGTGGCGCATTGACGAGGATGGCAGTTACCATGTCATCAGTCGTCTCAAAGAAATGGTGCGCTTGTCTGAAGGCATGGGCCCAGAGAAAATGCTCCAAGAACCGGCCATGGCGCGGACAATTGCGGCCTTACAAGGTTTTAAACAAGATTACGTTGAACTGGACAACCTTACGATTAAGGCTGTTGCGACGGCAGCGACGCGTCAAGCCAAGAATCAAAAGGAATTCTTGAAGCGGGTGAAGCGCGAAGTCGATTTGGACATTGAGGTGATTGCAGGCACCAAAGAAGCCGAGTATGACTACTTAGGGGTCGTGAATACCTTGCCCATTCAAAATGCGCTGATTATGGATACCGGTGGCGCGTCAACCGAATTGATTTTGGTGCAAAATCGCAAGTTGCAACACCTCATCTCGATTCCCTTTGGTTCGGTCAATTTATCCGAGCAATATTTGAGCGCGGATGTCATTTCTGCCTCGGAAGTCTTTAACTTGATTGTCGCCATTGAGAATATTTTCAACGGGATTTGGTGGTTGCGCCAGGCCCAGAATTTGCCCATCATTGCCTTGGGTGGCAGTAACCGGACACTGGCCAAGATTGAACGTCGGCGGGAAAACTTCGCTAATTTTGAAGATATTCACGGTTATCGAATGCACGCCAAAGAGGCCAATGCAATTTTTACCGATGTCTTGAATCAAAACCTTGAAGGCCGAAAAGCTATCCCTGGCCTATCCAAATATCGCGCCGATATTATCGTCGGGGGCCTAGTGCCCGTTGTGACGATGCTGGCCTTTTTGGACTCGGATCGGATTACCTTTTCACAGCACGGATTGCGTGAAGGCGCGCTGTTTGAGTATTTGACGGCGACGGAAACCGACCGCAAATAATTTGCAAAAGCGTTAAGATTACCATGGTGTCGAGACATCGACACCATTTTTTTGGTATAACGTAAGAGTAGCAATTATCTTAAATTCAGAATGGAGTTTGAGCATGAAAAAATTACTCATTAGTTTTGGGGTTTTGGCATTGGGTTTGATTGGTTTCGGTCACCAAACCGTGCATGCCGATGATAGTTGGTCCGCACCTGTGGCCACTTTGGGGAGTTCATTAACCGCTGATCAGAAATCTGGGACCTTAAGCACGCTTAATGATGCGGCTGGGACCTCAAATGCCACTGAACTGACGGTCAATGGCGATACGTTAGTGAAGTATTTAAATCCATCTGGGAGCAACTTCACCAGCGCTTCCGGCGTTTGGTCCAGTGCCTTGGTCCAAAAGACAAACAACGGTGGGATTAACGTTAAGATTGTGCCCTACAATGGCCAAAACAATATCACGACGATTACGGCTGACCAATACCGTAACGCTGCTTTGACCGCCGGCGTCAGCAACGCCAATCTGTATATCACCAGTGCTGTTCGAATCGATGGTTCCGGCGCTTTAGCTGGGGTCTATGCCGCTTTTGCTAACAACGGTCAAACCTTGAACTCCGCACAAATCAATGCGGCGCAACAAGAAGTGAACACCTTGTCTGGGATTACCCAAGCCAACCAAGGCAAAGACGGGTACACCGATAAGCAATTGAACAACGCGGTGGCAGGGATGAAGTCCGATATGGCATCGCAATCCAATAATGGGAACAAGATGTTGGATTCCGCTCAGATTGGTAAGATTGTGGACAGTAATTTGACGCAAAACAACATCAACACCATTATCAACAACAACCAACGGACCCAGATTATCAATTTGTTAACCACGATTCAAAAGTCTGGGGCGTTGGATAGCAACAGCTTCAAAGACCAAGCCAATAAGTTGGCTAACAGTATTCAAAATAGTGCCAAGAACATTTTCGATAAGTTGTCGACCAGCTTGAATACCCAAGAAAATCGTAACTTCTTACAAAAAATTTGGGATGGGATTGTCAGCTTCTTCAACAGTCTGGTCTCATGGGTCCAAAGTTTATTTAATTAGGATCTCCACAAAAGGCAGTCAAACCGCAAACCGCGGCTTGGCTGCCTTTTTGCGTCCGGCTAAGGACTGATTGACAATGAATAAAATTATTTGATATGTTGAATACAAATATAACTGGAGGTGGCTATCTGTGTCCGACGACGACGACGATGCACATAGGCAATTGAACTGGCCTTATTTTCGACGCGAGTAGCGCAAGAATTCTTGCTATGTTGCCCATCGATCATAAGGAGTGTTTTCAATGCAAACAAATACCCATGCGTATCAGCGCGCTGTCGCTGATTTTGCCCAGGACTTTCCTGATGGCAATTTTGAACAAGGACTGGATGCCCAAGCGGCCGCCACACGTCTGGCCAGAGATGGCCACAATGAATTAACGAGTCCGACCACGCCCAAGTGGCGGATTTTTCTGCGCCAATTTAATAACCTCATTATTTACATCCTGCTGTTTGCCGCGTTGCTCACCATTGTGATGCAACACTATTCTGATGCAATTGTGATTGCCATTGTCGTGATTATTAACGCGTTCATTGGTTATTATCAGGAAGTCAGTGCCGCCAACGCGTTAGCCAAAATCAAAGCGATGATGGCCACCCAAGCGTCCGTTTATCGTGATGGCCAGCGGATTGATATTCCGGCTAGCGATTTAGTGGTCGGGGATGTGGTCTTTTTAGAAGCCGGGGACAATGTGCCGGCTGATTTGCGAATCGTCGAGTCCGACAATTTGCGTATTCAAGAGTCGGCGTTGACTGGGGAAGCTGATTCGGTCGAGAAGACCACTGCTGCCTTGAGTGGCGAAATGCCACTGGCTGAGCAGCACAATATGGCCTTTGCGACCACAGCGGTGACCAATGGGAGCGGCCTGGGTGTCGTCACAGCGATTGCCCAAGCCACACAAATCGGGCAAATTTCGACCGCTGTCCAAGCGGTGAAACCACGCAAAACGCCGTTGATGCGCGAAATTGATCACCTGGGGACGAGCGTGTCTTATGTGGTGTTAGCCGTCGCGGTGGTCTTGTTTGGCCTCGGTTTGTGGCTGCAAATTTATGCCGTCTCAGCCTTGGCGCTTGCGGTCGTCACCATGATTGTTGGCTCGATGCCTGAAGGCCTGCCTGCCACCACCTCGGTGATTCTCGCGATGGGTGTGAGTGACATGGCCAAGCACCAACATGCCATTGTCAAAACCTTGCCAGCTGTCGAAACACTGGGCTCGGTGGATGTGATTACCACCGATAAAACTGGGACCTTAACGGAAAACCAAATGACGGTGAAAGACATTTATCTGGGCGCTGAGCATTTAACGGTGACTGGCGATGGCTATACGCCGACTGGTCAAATCATGTTAGGCGACCAGCCAGCCCCACTGACTGACCAACTCGCGCTGTTCTTACAGGCTGGTTATGAAGCCAATGATACGGTGCTGGTGTCTGGCGAGCACGGATTTGAAATTAATGGTGAACCGACTGATGGCGCCTTTTTAACCGTGTATTACAAGCAATTCGACTATGCCACGGCTCAATCGGAGACTGAAATCGACATGCTGCCGTTTGATTCGGATTATCGCTACATGGCTAAGCTCGTCCAACTTGATTCTGGGCAAAAGCGGTTGTTCATCAAAGGCTCGCCCGATAAGCTTTTGCCTCTGGCACTGGGAGATTTTGATGAGGCCTACTGGAACCAAGTGGTGCAAGCTTTGTCGCTGGAAGGTAAGCGTGTCGTAGCCGTTGGTTATCAAGATGTGCCGAGCGATGTCACCACTGTGACGCATGAGCTGATTGCCCAAGGAATCCATTTTCTTGGGGTGGCGGGAATCATGGATCCACCACAAGCCTCTGTTGTCAAAGCACTCCAGGAAATGCGCCAAGCGGGGGTTGCGGTTAAGATGATTACCGGTGACCACCCCTTGACGGCCAAAACCATTGGGGAGCAACTGGGCTTGGCTGACAATATTCAAGTGATGACGGGCCAAGAATGGGAAGCGCTCGACCCGGATCAACAACAGGTGGCCGCGCGCACCCACCAAGTGTTTGCCCGGACCACCCCGCAAAATAAATTAGAAATTGTCGCTGCCCTGCAAGCCGATGGCCAAGTGACGGCCATGACTGGTGACGGGGTCAACGATGCGCCCGCGTTGCGCCAAGCTGACATTGGTGTGGCGATGGGGATTAAGGGGACCGACGTCGCGAAAGATGCGGCTGATATGATTTTGACCGATGATAACTTTTCGACGATGAGCGCGGCGATTCGTGAAGGGCGGCGGATTTATGACAATATCCGTAAAAGTATCTTGTTCTTACTGCCAACCTCCTTTGCGGAAGGGCTGATTGTGGCTTTGACCATTTTGCTGCAACGGGAAATGCCGTTGCAAGCCGCCCAACTGCTGTGGATTAACATGGTCAGTGCCATCACGATTCAGTTCGCCTTTATTTTTGAACCGGCGGAAGCTGGTCTCATGTTGCGGCCACCCCGCAGTAATCGGGCCCATCTGATGAACCGCCACGATGTGTTCCAGATGGCCTATGTGTCGCTGTCAATGGCAGCCGTGTCCTTGCTGGCATATGATTGGTTGTTGAGCGTGGGCGCTGACCAAGCCACGGCCAGCACCATGATGGTCAATATCATTGTCATCAGTAAGATTTTCTATCTATTCAACATTCGCACCAATGCCCTGGCATTTTCCAAGGCGTTTTTCACCAATCAAAAGGCCTTTGCGATTATTGCCGCGATGATTGGTCTGCAACTGGTCTTAACGTATGTGCCGTTCATGCAACAATGGTTCTATACTGAACCCCTGACCGGCATGGAATGGCTGGTCGCCATTGTCGTGGCCACCGTGCCATTCTTACTGGCTGAATTGGATAAAATCATTCGCCATTGGCATACCCGCTGGTCCACCAAACAGCCAACCTAACGTCAAAAGCAGCTTCCCAGCTGAGTCCGGGGAGCTGCTTTTTGATTAGAGGGCAATTTGTTGATCAAACCGATCCAATAGGGCTTGATTCGTTGAATGGGTAATCAGAATGACGGTAATTTCTTTGAGCGCTAGCAAGTAGTCCACAATTGCGGTTTCGTTGGCAGAATCCAGTGCGGAGGTCCCTTCATCAATGACCAGAATCTTTTTGTCGCGAATCAAGGCCCGCGCCAAAGCAAGCCGCTGGCGTTCACCGCCGGATAACTCGGTACTGTCGGGATTGACCTGGGTCTCTTCTTGTTCTGGCAACGCCGCCACCTTGGTCGCCAAATTGACACTACCGAGCGTAGTGGCTAGCGCTGGGGCTAATTGGTCGTCAAAGAGTAAGACGTTTTCTTTCAGACTTGTTGGGAACAGGGTCGGGGTTTGATTCATCACGCCGATGAGCGCGTTCAGGTCCTGCGGGTCCAATTGGCTGACTTCCGTGTCTTGTAAGACCAGTGAACCTGAATAGTTGGGATAGGTCCCTGTGATGATATTGGTGAGTGTTGTTTTCCCGCGACCACTTTCGCCAAGGATGGCCACCTTCTGGCCCGCATGAATCGTGAAGTCGGGGAAAGTGACGGTTTGGTGAGTGGCAAATTCATAGCTTAAGCCCTGCGCGGTGATGGCGACCGGTGCTTGCAAGTCGAGATGCGCGGTGCCGGTGGCTTCGGGTTGCGCCGCAGTCGTCAAAATGGGATCAAGCTTGGCGGCAATGGCCCTGCCTTGGGCGATTGATCCCAGATTGAGGGCAAATTGGGCGCTGGCACCAAAAATCTGGCCGGCCAGATTACCGGTGCTGACCACCACGCCGAAAGACACGGTCCCAATAATGGCTAAGAAGCCACACAGAGTCAGTAAGAGCATCTGTGACAATAAGTCGAGTAATTCGATGGCCGCGGAAAGCGACTTGCCAATTTGTTGTTCGCGGACGTTGGCCTGTTCAACATCGTGGGCCGTTTTTTGCAAAATCGGCCACAGACGATGCATGGCCCCATTCCAGTAAAGCTCGGACAGCCCGGCCGTCCAATCTTTGACTTGGGCGGTTAAGTTCTCATTGGCCTTTGAGATGACGGCCGTAATTCCTTCTAAGCGAGCTTGGGCCAATTGTGGTGCCACCAAGAGTAAGGCAGCCAGGACCAAGGCCGTCACGATGAGTGACCAATGGTAGGCAAAGAGGGCAACACCAGCCAAAATTACGCTGGCGGCGGACTGGAACGCCCTGAAACGCCCGTAGAAGTATTTGTTGGTTAAGATGACAATGTCATTGGTTAAGAGGTTTAAGCCCGCGTTTTGATCATAGGCCAGGATCTTAGCATACGACGAGGTGGTGTCTTGCAAAACCGCCTGGCGGACATCATGATTGATGGCCTGGACCGTCCGTTCAAAGCCAACGCCGCTGATATAATCGCAGATTTTGGCGATAATAAAACACCCAAAAGAAGCCAGCATCCACAAGAAGAATTGCGTCATGTTGCGCGCAAGGATGGCATTAATCGCGATGGTTAAAACGACTGCGCTCCCAGTTGCCGCCGCAGTATTAATCAAAGCAATGAAGCCCAAACCTGCAAAGCGTAGGCGATAAGGTCTAATCACTGTTTTCATACTAATCTCCTCCAAGAGTTAGGGTGATGTTTTAAATGAGAATGCACTTATTATTTTCTCATGTCAATCTTAAAAACCGAATTTAGGCCAAAAAAACAGCCTTCCCAAAATCGGAATGGCTGTTTAGCGGGTGCTTATTTTTTGACGTCGTAAGTGAGTTGCACAAATTGGTCAAACTGTTGGCTTTCAATCAGGTTCAACGGCACGTCGGTCAGTTGTGACGCCACAAGTGAAATGCCTTCACCCAACAAGACAGGGGCAATGGTGATCATCAACCGGTCAATCAAGTCTTCTTTAAGCAAATCGGTGAAAATATCGGCCCCACCAACCAGCCAAATGTCTTTACCAGGTTGATTTTTGAGCTTGCGGACGAATTCTGGAATGTTGCCAGCAACGACCGTGCTAGGATCGTCAGTATTGTGCAGGGTGGTCGAGAAAACGTAACTTTCCTTATCTTGGTACGGATAACTGCCTGCCAATTGCAAGGCCCGTTGGTACGTTTTGCGGCCCATGAGCACCGTATCGATGGTGCGATAGAATTGTTGATAGGCCAAATCAGCGGCGCTGGAATTATTCTGGAGCCAATCGACCCCACCATCGGTTTCGGCGATAAAACCGTCTAAACTTTCAGCCAGATACAGGATTACTTTGCGTTCACTCATATGACCAACTCCCTTATTTGAATATGTTAATCATAGCACAAAAGCGCTTACATTGTCCTACTAAACCCGCGAGAGAATTGAAAGTGTGGCTTGTGCGAGCACATGACCCGCCATGGCCGCCCGGGCCTCATTCAACCAAAAGCCCGGTTGTAAGTCGAGCATTGTGTCGAGCGCTGAGACAGTTAACGTGTAATTGTGGTCTTGGTTCGGTGGTTGTGGGCCGACATAATGTTGCGTGATTGCTGGGTCAGGGAAGCCAATCAGTGACCCGCCGTTAGAATTGGTGCCCTGAATCATTGGAAAGCCGTTTTGGCTGGCATTTTCAGGGATAAGGCGGGTATCGCCAGGAATATTGACGGCAACCCAGTGAATCCAAGCAAAGCCAGCCACGGGAATCGAGTCCCAATCGATGATGGAAAGGGCAAAACTTGCCGTCCCATCGGGGACCTGATCAATCGAAATTGGGAAGCTGCGAATGGGAAAGTCTTGAGAAAGATATTTTGCCGGGGCATATTTACCGAATTCATCTGGCAAATAGCCGGCATTCAGTGGAACAGTGACTCGCATTTGAAATCCCTCCTTATTAAGGTTACTTTAAAGATAACACGATTTTACAAAGTGAGGTGACTGGCAATGACCTATTATGATCAACACGTTCACACCTATTTTTCGTTTGACTCGTCGGCAGATTGGGCGGCGTATTTGGCCCAGACCCCATTGTCCATGGTGACAACAGAGCACCTCGAGTTACAAAACCCTGATGATGCCGGCCACGATGACGCCCCAGATTATGCTGCGTATGTAGCTGCGGCCAGACAACTGCGTACCGAATTTCCTAATCAAATTCTGTTGGGGATTGAGGTCGGCTATCTCGCTCCAGTCGCAAACCAAATCGCTGCCTATCTGGCGCAAAATGATTACGACTTAACGCTGTTGAGTTTTCACCAAGATGGCGATTACGACTACCAAAATCCGTATTTTCGGACCGTCGACCAAAAGGCCCATGTCCAGGCCTACTACGAATCAATGCTTGCCGGTGTGCGAGCGGTGAACTATGCTGACGTGCTCGCGCATTTTGACTACGCCCTGCGAGTGCTGGACGTGACGCCAGAGCAATTGACCGCGTGGGCCAAACCACTCTTGACTGAAATTTTTAAGACCATGATTGACAAGCACATGGCGTTTGAATTGAATACCAAATCGATGTATCGCTGGGAAAATGCATCCCTTTACGCCACGGTGATTCCTTGGTACCAAGAGCTTGGCGGGACGTTATTTACACTGGGCAGTGACGCCCACACGGTCGATAAATATGCGACCGGCTTTGATGAAGCCGAGCACCTCTTGCATCAACTCGGGGTCAACCAACTCGTCACGTATCAACACCATCAACCAACGCCAGTGACATTTTAACGGAGGAAAATTATGAGTTATTCACCTGCATTACAAGCCATGATTGACGATATCCAAGCCCATTACTCGGCCCCAGTCAAAATTGTGGTCGAAGGGCCAGCCAGTGGTCAACTCTCACATGAACAAAGCCAACAAGAACTATTGCCCGACGGCACGCTCCAAATTCGAGTGACCGACACCACCAACGTTGAGTACACGTTGAGCCATGAATTGTTGCATTTATTGTTACAGATGAAAGGCTATCCCCAATTGCAGTATCACTTGTTGACGGGGACGCCCAATCTTGACGATCAACTTTATGCGACCTCAACCTCCTTGTACAATGTCGCCGCCCACGCTTTGATTGCGGCCTGGCAACGGGAGAATGGCATGATTGATGAAACGGTGGAAGCCCAAGTCCAAGCGGCTTTCACAGCCACCGTGCCAGTAGAAACGCCAGAGACCAGTGACCTCATTATTTTCCGCATTTTAACGCTGGTTGATTTCTTAACTTTCTTCAATGGCGGTTCCGAGGCGCAACGGGCGCAGTGGGCGCATGACTTTCCGCAAGCCTTTCAGTACGCCCAGGGTTTGTACACAGAATTACTGGACAAACCGATTGATACGCCCTTTACGTTCCGGCGAGCAGTGGTCCAATTGTTCCACCGTTTTGACGACTTGTTGAATCAATTAGGCTATCAGCCTACGACGAATCCAGAGTTTGCCACGATTCCACCCGTCTTGTCTAAGCGCCAACTGCGTTTGACACTCAATCAGGTCTTTGAGTTGAAGCACAGTGATTATCGCGATCGGGCGACCAAGGAACGCGCCTACGTAGCGTTAGGAATTAGTGATCAACAAAATGCCTTTGTGCTGCCGCTCAAAGGCAAAGCGGCCACCCCTGAAGCGTTTCAGGTGCTGTATCAACAACCACTCCATGAAATCTTGGACCAGTACCAGATCGACTTTACTGTCCGCGATTAATCCATATTGTTTGAGCGTTGAAAAAAGAGGTTTTGCCAAAACGATGTTTTAGCAAAACCTCAAGCGTCAGGTTACTAGTGGCCGCCAAAATGATGGCCGAAGATGAATGGCACGTTATAAATGACAAACTCAATCCCGTGGTAGAGAACGAGCAGGCCAATGGCCAGCACAATTGCCATGAACACGTAACTGAAGAAATGAGCCATTTTGTGATTAGCCATATGCTTGCCTCCTTAAAATCATCCTGAAATATAAATCTATTTTTAGTGTACACCCTTGAGGCATGGAGAGGACGAGAAATATGTTTGATTTAGCGCATGCAATTCAACAAGCCACGCAGGTTGTCTTTTTGACGGGCGCCGGTGTGTCCACCTTATCGGGCATTCCAGACTACCGCTCAAAAAACGGGCTGTACGCGAACAAAATTCGCCCAGAATATGCGTTGTCGCATGACTATTTAGTGGCCGATCATCAGGGCTTCCATCAGTGGGTCTTGGCCAATATGTATCACCCAAAAGCCCAGCCCAATGTCATTCATCGTGTGATGGCCCAGGTCACCAATCAAAAAGGGACCATCATCACCCAAAATGTGGACGGTCTAGACAAGCAGGCGGGGGCCAAGCATGTTTTGGAGTTCCACGGGAATCTGTATCGGATTTATTGTCAAACCTGTCATCGTCAGTTTGACTATGCGACGTATCAGCAATCAGATGTGCACGCGGCCGATGGCGGCATTTTACGGCCAGACATCGTGTTGTATGGCGAACAAATTAATCCCGACACGCTCAATCGCTCAGTTGCCGCCGTGGCGAACGCCGATTTGATTGTGGTCGTGGGCACAAGTTTCCAAGTCTATCCGTTTGCGGGTTTGATTGAATATGCGAATCCCGCCGCGACCTTGGTGGCCGTGAACCGCGAACGGATTCCATTACCACCCGATGCCCAGCTCGTCCTCGGGGATGCCGGTGAAATTTTTACCCAACTAGGAGAACAATTGTGACTAAAAATCGACTCGAAGCCTTCACCGATGGCGTGGTTGCCATCATCATTACCATCATGGTCTTGGATTTGCGGCCGCCTGAATCTGGTAATCCTGCAGCCTTGTGGGATTTGCGGTACACGTTCATGGCCTATCTGGTCTCTTTCCTCACCTTAGCGGTCTACTGGAATAATCATCACCACTTATTCCAAATCGTCCAACGCATTAATGGGGCCGTGCTCTGGTCTAATTTACTGTTTCTGTTAGCCATCTCGATGTTCCCATTTGCGACCTCATGGGTTGGGGCCCATCACATCGATAGTTACGCCCCAGAGATGCTGTACGGCCTGGTTGTGTTGTTCACAAACATCATGTTTTATGTATTGATCCAATGCCTGATTAAGGCGTCAGGAACCAACTCGGAGATCCGCAAGTTGTTGGGCCAAAACTACAACAAACCCTTGATTTCCATTGCTGTGAACATCGTGGCCATTGGCCTCGCTTTTGTCTGGCCGCCATTGACGATTATGATCGACACCTTACTTTTGCTGCTGTGGGTCGTGCCAGAACGCCGGATTGAAATTCACATCCAAAAGAAAAGTTAAAAAAAGGTTGTGCCAAAACATCGTTTTGGCACAACCTTTTTTAACTTAAGCGATTGATTGTTCTTGGGTCATGGCGTCTTGTGATTCTTGGGTCACAATCGCATCAGTCGTGTCCTTGTCGAAGAAGTGGGCCTTGTTAATATCAAAGCCCATTTCAAGCTTATCCCCAGGGTTGTGGAAATCCCGAGCATCAACAGTGGCCACAAATTCTGTGCCATCCACTCGACTGTACAATTGTGATGTTGCGCCAAGTAATTCAGAGACAACCACTTCAGCGGTAATCTTGGCGCCTGGCCAGGTGTCCAAGAAGGCTTGTTCAGTGTGGATATCTTCAGGACGAATCCCAAAGACCACTTCTTTGCCGTTATAGCCGCGGTCATTCAAAATCTTGGTCCGGCCTTCTGGCAGGCTGAGCGTCAGGCCTTGGCCATCGGTAATCACGCCGTCTTTGTAGGTGACGTTGAAGAAGTTCATGGATGGGCTGCCGATGAAACCAGCCACGAATTCGTTCCGAGGGTTGTCATAAACTTCAGCAGGCGTCCCGATTTGTTGAATCTTACCAACAGACATGACGACCACGCGATCAGCCATGGTCATCGCTTCGGTTTGGTCATGGGTCACGTAGATTGTCGTCGTGTTCAAGCGTTGATGCAATTTAGCAATTTCAGCCCGCATGGAAACCCGTAACTTGGCATCCAAGTTTGATAATGGTTCATCCATCAAGAAGATAGGGGCGTCACGGACAATCGCCCGGCCTAACGCAACCCGTTGCCGTTGCCCACCTGAAAGAGCAGCTGGCTTACGGTCGAGGAAGTCAGTTAAACCTAAGATATCAGCCGCGTAATCAACCCGCTTTTTGATATCTTCTTTACTGTATTTCCGTAACTTCAACCCGAACGCCATGTTATCAAACACAGTCATATGTGGATACAAGGCATAGTTTTGGAACACCATGGCGATGTCACGATCTTTAGGGGCAACGTCGTTCATCACTTGGCCGCCCATCTTGAGTTCACCCTTGGTGATATCTTCAAGTCCGGCAATCATACGTAAGGTCGTGGTCTTCCCACAACCAGATGGTCCAACGAAGACGATGAATTCCTTGTCCTTAATGTGTAAATTAAAGTCCATCACTGAATAGTTTTCAGCATTCGGATATTTCTTGTAGATGTGGTCCAAATCGATTTCAACCATTGCGGTCACCATTCCTTCTCGTCTTAATACCTTCAGTATAAATGTAAGCGATTTACGAAAATACCTGAAGATGACCAAAATCAACCCCGACTTTTTCGGCATGTTGACGAAAACGCTATCACAATGGCGGCTATGCTACACTTAATCAAAATGAGGTGATGGCAAATGGCACAAGCTTATACGTTGATTTTAGTTGAAACCCCGGCCGGCATCTTGCTGATTAATCGGCAAAAACCACCTTATCGTGGTTTATGGAATGCCCTCGGTGGCAAAATCGAATCAGGTGAGACCCCGCAAGCAGGGGCATTAAGAGAATTGACTGAAGAATCAGGGCTGACGCTGCCGGCGGCGGAGCTCCAAGCCAATGGGGTTGTCCACTGGTATGTGGATTCTCAATTTCGGGCCGACTTGTACCTTTTCAGTGGCCGCACTAAACAAACAGGCCCGTGGCCAGTGATGACGCGTGAAGGGCTCTTAGCCGCCGTGCAATCGGATTGGCTGGCCGCACCCGATAACTTGGGCGTGGTCGCAGACCTCAAGGCCTTATTGCCCCATTGGCTCGCGGGTGGTCAACATACCTATCGCTCAGACTTTACCGGGTCACACTTTGATCGGCTGGTGATCGGCGATGATTGAGGTCGGGCTCACGAGCGTGGCGGATCATCCTGAGTTGTCCGCCGCCGGTAAAAATGTCAGTACCTTCGCCGATTATGCGGCACATTTTCCAATTGTCGAACTGGACACGATGTTTTACGGGGTGAAATCGGCTCAAGTGGTTACCCAGTGGCAGCGCCAAGTGCCTGAGCAGTTCCAGTTCATCATCAAAGCCCCGGGCACCTTGACCCAACATCAACCACCAAAAGAGACGCCTATGGCAATTGCCAAAGCCTTCACTGAAAGTTTGGCGCCATTGCGGGCCACCGCGCAATTAAGTGCCGTCTTGTTGCAATTTCCACCATTTTTTGGGGTGAGCGCAGCACATCTGCATGACCTTCAGACCTTGCGCCAACTCTTTCCGGATTGGCCCCTGGCGATTGAATTTCGCCATAGCAGTTGGTATGCGCCACAGTATCGCGACTCGACGTTGGATCTCTTGCGCCAATTAAACCTCGTTCACGTCGTCGTCGATGAACCGCAAACGCCGGGTGGCTCAGTGCCGATGGTGCCTGTCGCGACCAATCCGGAACTGACGATTATGCGGCTACACGGCCGCAACGCCCAAGGCTGGATGAGTCAACATCGCCGTGCGCGCACTGATTATCAATATCAGTCTGATGAGCTCCAAGAATTGGGAACGGTGGCGCAGCAATTAGCTTCCAAACGGGTAGCCGTCATTTTTAATAACAATGGCGGTGGGGCAGCTGTCGGCAGTGCCCGCGCCTTCATCGCAATGTTGGGCCTGGATTTCCCAGGGTTAGGACCGGCGCAACTGGATTTATTTTAAAGTGGGCTCTTGAATGGCCCGCGGGGACATTTTTGGCGAGTGGCCGCATGGTAGGGTGCAATTATGCTATACTAGTGGCAATCTGAACTTCACAGCGGAGGACGCAATTATGGCAGGAAAATCAACCTTCTACGTAACCACACCAATTTATTATCCCTCAGGTAAATTACATATCGGTAATGCCTATACAACCATTGCAGCGGACGTGCTCGCCCGTTACAAGCGGCTGATGGGTTACGATGTCTTTTTCCTGACGGGCACGGACGAACACGGCTTGAAGATTGAACAAAAAGCCGAAGAACTGAACATCACGCCACAAGCCTATGTTGATGGCATGGCGACGCAAATCAAGCAATTGTGGAAAATGCTTGAGATCACCAATGATAAGTTTATTCGGACGACAGATGCCGAACACGTTGCCGCTGTCCAAAAAGTCGTTGAACGGCTCATTGCGCAAGGCGATGTTTATCTCGGTGAATATACCGGTTGGTACTCCGTCGATGACGAAGAATACTTCACTGAAACCCAATTGGCTGAAGTGTACCGCGATGAAGCGGGCAACGTCATTGGTGGGAAGGCCCCATCAGGACACGAAGTTGAATTGGTTAAAGAAGAAAGCTACTTCTTCAAAATGAGTAAATATGCGGATCGGCTGTTAGAATACTACGAAAGCCATCCTGATTTCATTCAGCCTGAATCTCGCAAGAATGAAATGATTAACAACTTTATCAAACCTGGTTTGGAAGACCTGGCGATGAGCCGGACGACTTTCAATTGGGGTGTGCCCATCCCAAGTAACGACAAGCACGTTGTCTACGTTTGGGTGGATGCCTTGCTCAACTATATTACGGCCTTAGGTTATGCCAGTTCTGATCACCATTTGTTTGATAAGTTCTGGCCGGCAAACGTCCAATTAGTTGGGAAAGAAATCGTCCGCTTCCATACGATTTACTGGCCAATTATGTTGATGGCGCTTGATTTGCCATTACCAGACAAAGTATATGGTCACGGCTGGCTCGTGATGAAAGACGGCAAGATGAGTAAGTCCAAGGGGAATGCCATCTACCCAGAAATGATTGTCGAACGGTATGGCTTAGACGCCTTACGTTATTACTTGATGCGCGCTATTCCATTTGGAAATGATGGGATTTTTACCCCTGAAGATTTCGTCAGCCGCATTAACTATGACTTGGCTAATGACCTCGGGAACTTGCTCAACCGGACGGTGGCGATGATCAACAAGTATGAAGGCGGTAAGGTACCTTCACTGACCGCTGGCAATACTGCGTTTGATGCCGATCTGCAAACCGTCGCTGAAACCTCTGTCAGTGCCTATCATGATTTGATGAACAACTTACAGTTCTCAGATGCGTTGGATCAGGTTTGGCGCCTCGTTTCCCGGGCCAACAAGTACATTGACGAAACCGAACCTTGGATTTTGGCAAAAGATCCGGCCAAGGCGGATGAGTTGGCCAGCGTCATGGCCCACTTAGCCGAAAGCCTGCGCTTGATTGCCTTGTTGCTCCAACCAATCATGACGCATGCGCCATTGCAGATTTTTGCCCAATTAGGCCTCGATCAAGACAACGAATCCCAGATGAAGCTCGAATACGGCCACTTACCAAGTGACGCCGTGGTGGTCGAAAAGGGCACACCGATCTTCCCTCGACTTGATATGGAAGAAGAGATTGCATATATTCGGGACCAAATGACCCCGAAGTTGCCTGACAAGGTGACTGTCGATGAAGAAACACGCAAGCCAGAAATCGATTTTGGCACCTTTGATAAAAGCGAAATTCGGGTAGCTGAAATCTTGAACGTTGAAAAAGTGAAAAACGCTGATAAGTTACTCAAGTTCACCCTGGATGCTGGGGACCAAGGCACACGCCAAATCCTCTCGGGGATTGCCGCCTACTATCCACAGTTTGAACAACTGATTGGCAAAAAAGTCATGGCGGTGGTGAACTTGAAGCCCCGGACTTTGCGCGGTGAACTGAGTGAAGGCATGTTGCTGAGTGCGGAAAGCCAAGCGGGTGACATCACGTTACTTGAAGTCTCAAAAGATTTGGAAAATGGTAGCTTGATTGGTTAAGCGACCCAAGTGAATGCAACTTAAACGGGGAACTGGGACAAAACAAGACGTTTTGTTTCAGTTCCTGTTTTGAGTCAGGGCCCAAATCACGGAGGATAGCATGGAAATTTTTGATTCACATACACACTTGAACGACACCCCCTATGCGGGGCATGAAGCAGATTACATTGCCACAGCTAAGGAATTGGGTGTGACTGAAATGGCGATTGTGGGCTCAGACACCGGCTTGAACGACGGCGCCCTGACGTTGGCCCATGAGTTCGACAACTTGTACGCCATCGTCGGCTGGCACCCAGAGTCGGCTAAAGACTACGATGCCGCCAAAGAAGCCGTCTTGCAGCAACAACTGCAAGACGACAAGGTGGTGGCGTTAGGCGAAATCGGCTTAGACTATCACTGGGATTCATCCCCACGCGATGTCCAAAAACGCGTGTTCGAACGCCAACTCGCCATTGCGCGTGAACAACATATTCCCGTGTCGATTCACAGCCGCGACGCTTTTGAAGACTCTTACGCCTTGTTAAAAGCGGCCCACTTAGAAGATTTTGGTGGGATTATGCATAGTTTCACCGGGGATGCCGAATGGGCCAAACGCTTCTTGGACTTGGGGATGTATATCTCTTATTCAGGGATTGTCAGCTTCAAAAACGCCCCCGAAGAACATGAGTCTGTGGTCGTCATTCCTGATGATCGCCTGCTTGTCGAAACTGATGCGCCATATCTGACGCCTGAACCGTATCGGGGCAAACCAAATCAACCTGGCTATACCCGCTATGTTGTGGATGCTGTGGCCAAGTACCGCGACAGTAGTGCCGAACAGATTGCCCAAATCACCCACGACAATGCGCATCGAATCTTTGGTTTAGGAGCAAGCCATGCCAATTAAGCAAATTCTTGTGGTGGAGGGCCGCGATGATACCAAGCGCCTGCAAGAGGCCTTTGGTCAGATTGATACGATTGAAACCAATGGCAGTGCGATTGATGCCGCCACCTTGGACAAAATCAAACTGGCCCAAGCGACACGCGGCGTCATTGTGCTGACGGACCCCGATTTTCCCGGTGAGAAAATACGCAAAACCATTTCTCGCGCCGTACCCGGCGTCACTCACGCTTTTTTGCCGCGCGCTGAAGCCGTTCCGGATCACCAAGGGTCGCTTGGCGTGGAACACGCCAGCCCAGCAGCTTTGAAAGCAGCCCTGCAACATCTGTTTACTGAGGTGCCAAATGCTAAGCCGCAGATCAGTCAGGAAGACTTAATTCAAGCGGGATTGATTGGCGGGCCTCATGCACGCCAACGCCGGGAGCGTCTGGGTGAGTTGCTGCATATTGGTTATGCCAATGGCAAGCAACTGTACAAGCGCTTGGCGCAATTTCAGATTTCCCGGACGATGTTTGCGGAAGCCATATTACGAATGAATGCGGAGGAAGCCAATGGCTGAACAACCTAGAATTGCCACCCCATCAGAAACCAGTGCCATTCTCAAGCGGCATGGGTTTCGGTTTAAGAAGAGTCTCGGCCAGAATTTCTTGACCAACCCGCAAATCCTGACCCGGATTGTGGCTGCCGGTGATGTCAGCCCAGACGATGATGTCATCGAAATTGGCCCAGGGATTGGGGCGTTGACCCAATATCTGGCTGAAGCGGCCCACCAAGTGCTGGCACTGGAAATTGACCCCCGGTTAATTCCGGTTTTGGCTGACACCTTGGCGGGTTATCCCAACACGACGGTGGTCGAAGCCGATGTCTTGAAGGCAGATTTGCCGACGTTGATTGCGGACCATTTTGACGGCGAGCACCAGCTCAAGGTGGTCGCGAATTTGCCGTATTACATTACGACGCCCATCTTGATGCACTTGATGCAAACAGGGGTCGCTTTTGAACGGCTTGTGGTCATGATGCAAAAGGAAGTCGCCGCTCGGCTGGTAGCGCAACCCAACTCAAAAGACTATGGTAGTTTGAGTATTGCCATCCAACAAACCATGGATGTGGAAATTGCCTTTGAGGTCAATCGGAATGCCTTTGTGCCGGCGCCGAACGTGGATTCCGCCATCATCAAGTTGTCGCGGCGCCAGACGCCACGCGCTGCGGTCACCGACCAAGCCGCGTTTGATCGTTTGGTGCGCGGCAGCTTTATGTCACGGCGTAAGACTTTGTGGAACAATTTGGTCAATCTCTATGGCAAAGACCAAAAGCCATTGATTCGAGCCGCCCTTGATGCCAGTGGCATCCAAGCCAGCGCTCGCGCTGAACAGCTGAGCATCAGTGATTTTGCGACCTTAACGAGCAATCTTTCTCATCAAGGCCTAAGTTAAGGTAACCTAAATTAAAAAGTCCGTTAAAACCCCGTCATTATCGACTTTCTTTGCTTGCACAAATAAAAGCCTCGTGGTATAATTGCAAATTTTTGTGAAACATGCTATAATTGTTTTCACAAGGGGTGAAGTGCATGCCAATTACTTTAGCAAGCATCAAGCAACAACTCGACGGTAAAATCGGCGAGAATTTGACGGTTGTCGCTCAAGCGGGC
>Ga0153951_1000137_pt1 | contig 26079 bp, 24 predicted proteins | sample TSNJ035MetaG_FD_102278 | JGI IMG/M metagenome (GOLD analysis project Ga0153951, IMG submission 102278) | Attine ant fungus gardens microbial communities from New Jersey, USA - TSNJ035 MetaG | ecosystem: Host-associated > Fungi > Mycelium > Unclassified | place: USA: New Jersey, Wharton State...
CAGATCGATCAGACGTTCAAGCGGCGGCGCTGCCTCGCGCGTGAGCAATGCGCCGAGCTCCGCGCGCTTTCTGACGAGCTTCGGCCACGCGGTATCGAGCACGGCGTTCGAGATGCCGTGCGTGCCCGGCGCGAGCAGCGCGGGGCCGCTGTGAGCGCCGCCGCGGTTGCAGTACCAGGCGAGCTCGCGGCGCGTCCAGTCGCCGACGAGCAGGTTGAAGCCGTTGTAGATGTCGCCGTCTTGTGCGACGTGGCGGAGATAGTCGAGCGGCGTTTCATGCGGATCGCCGCTGCGGTCTCGCGCGGCGCCGCTCACCCAGTCGCTGACGAGCGTGCCGCGCGTGGGCGCGTCGGCGCGCATCTCGGCCGGCGCGCGGTAATTGGTCAGCGCGGCGAAGCGGCCGTCGCGCGACATGCCGAGCCACGTGCCACCACCCACCAGATCGCGGCCCGCCAGCACGCCCGGCGCGTCATGCCACCAGCCGAGCGGCTCGGCCGTGCGGCGGAAGAACTCGTCGCGATTTGCCGCGAGCGTGAAGAGCGGGCCATCGACCGCGTCGGGTCGCCAGTCGAAAACGATCAGGCACATCGGGGGCGTCTCCCGGTGAGAGCAGGGGCGGCGGGTTTGCCGCAGGCGAGCGGCCGCGCAAGGCGGACGAGGTCAGGCAAGTCGGGTGAAGCGCTGTCGGGTGAAGTGGGCGAGTCGGGCGGCTAGAACAGCCGATCACGGTAACCGGTGAGGCCTGGCGGACAAACCAGCCGACGGCCGATAAAAGACGGCGCTCCATTGAGCGCCGCTTTTCATCGCACCCGCCGCCGCTCACACCTCGGTCGGCAAACCGTACGGCAGCGCGATAAAGCGCAGCGCCGGGCCATCGGCCGAGCCGAGATGCACGGTGCCGTTGTCGAGCGCCGCGAGCTTGATCTCGACGAGCAGATCGACGCCGCCTTCCCGCGCCGCCGCCGCGTTCACGATCATCCCGCATGGCTGGCCCGGATCGTCCGAATGGAACAGTTCCGCGCCGGGGCGCACCGTTTCCAGTTCGCCGTCCACGTGCGCGAGCGACGTGCGCCGCTTGATCGTGCCGCGATACTGGCTGCGCGCGACCACTTCCTGGCCCGGATAGCAGCCTTTGCGGAAATTGACCGCGCCGAGCACGTCGAAGTTAACCATTTGTGGCACAAACTGCTCGACGACCGGCTGCGTGATGCGCGGCTCGCCCGCGCGGATATCGAGCCAGTCCCACACCGCCGGCGAGACGCGCTGGAGCGTGCCGTCGAGCGCGGGCAGCAACGCCTCGACCTGCGCCTTCGGGCCGATCCACAGATAGCGCAGGCGTTCCAGCGCATCCGGCACGCGGATCAGCGAACCCGCCGTGCCGTCGACCTGCACGTGCACGCCGTCGGGCAGCGCGTCGAACACGCCCGAGAGCGCGCCGCGCACGTCGCCCGCGAGGCCGACCACCGCGAGTTCGCCGCTCGCGTCGGCGAGCTTTGCCTTCGCGCGCAGCACGAACATCGACAGACGCTTCTGCACGGCCGCCTGCACGTCCTTCGACACCAGCAGGCGGATCGTGTCGCCGCTGCGCCAGCTGAGGAACGACGCGAGCAGGCGCCCCTTCGCCGAACAGTAGCCGGCGAGGCGCGCGTGAGCGGCATCGAGATGCTGGACGTCGTTGGTGAGCTGGCCGTGCAGGAAGCTGGCCGCGTCGTCGCCGGTGACGTCGATCGCGCCGAACTGCGTGAGCGGCATATAGGCGCCGTGTTCGAGCACGGCGGCGAATTCTTCGGCGGAGGGACGCGGCGGCAGCGGCAGGGTGATGGATGCGGCCGGGTTCGGCGTGGTTGGAGCAGTCGAGGAAGTACCTGCGGCGTTACCGAGCGATGTGTTCATGGATTCCGAGCTAAGTCAGTTGTGACTTATTATATTCGGTCCAACCTTGCCACGTTTCGCGTATCCGCTACACCCATGCTCATGGCGCTTGCCGCACTTCCTGCATGGCAGCCTGCACCGACTCCGCCAACTTCTTTACTGGTGCGAAAGGAACGAGTTTCAACGTCTTTTCTCAGCATCCCTGCGCCGTCGGAAAATCAGTATAGCCGCAGCGAACCCGAGTACGATTCCAGCCGACGAAACCAGAAAGGCCAGATCGGATTTCTGATAAGCCGTTTTAACGCCGTATACGGAAACCAGCCAGTTCCATACCGGATTTGAAAAATTCAAAGGCGTATCCGGATGCATGATCCACCATATTGCATTGGCAAAGATGGCCAGCGCGAGGCATGGGCCGACGGCGAGAAAGATCAGAATCCTTTTCATGCCACAATCAATTCGCCATATGCTTTAAGCCGCAACCCGGCAATGCGTACTTTCGGCGTGTCGGTAAATATAGAGCGGATACGATTCCAGTCAGTCAGCCGTTCAATCGTTACGCAACCCTCGCTTCTCTCCAGTCTTCCTTTCGGGTGCAGCCTGAACTGGCCGCGAACGATGCCATTGCAGATAACCTCGTCGTCGATATTCCCGTCGATGGCATAGAGCGAATACCATTCGCCCTTTTTATTGCCACTCAGGTCAAGCCGCTCCTTTAGCGGACCGAGGAGGCCGCCCGACTGCCGATCAAAAATGTAGTAGCGGGCGATGGGAATGGCACCATATCCCGGCGTACACATGAGAGCAGGTTGATTGATGTCATTTTCCTGGCCGGAAAAAGCCGGAAACGATAAAGCACCGATTTTTAATTCGCTCATCGGCTTACCATTCAATTTGAATGAGCATTGAAGCATCGGTTCCCCGGATTGACCATTCAGTGCCAAATTCCGAATAGTCAGATGTGATAGGCGGACGCATTGTATCGGCGTATTTTTTTGAGAAGGAAACTGTTCCAGGTTGGATTCGTTGCGCTGGTATTCTCGCGGTCTCGAAACGCGTCAACCCGGGAAACGCGGGGCAATGCATCGGCTTCGAGCCGGCTCCGTCGGCTGGATCGGCAGGCAGAGCCGCCTTGCGCTCGCGCTTCCAGGCGTCGGCTTCGCGTGATAGCTTGTCGATTCGGGTCACTTCGGGTCGCCCGGCGTCGAGGTGGTACAGTGACTCCGGGGCCGCGGCTGTGACTATCTCGTGTCCACCTCTATACAATACGGGCCAATACGGACCGAAAAAACCCGCAAGGGCCGCAAGACGGCGCAGTCTCCATGCCGATCGGCGCGAGGCTTTCCCGTTGAAAATCAGTTCGTTGCAATCTAAACGCTAATTCTGTCCTGACGTGTCCCTTCTGAAGAAATGCTTCATTGTCGGCGCAGTCGTCGTTGTGCTGGCCGCGGCGGCCGTCGCCGCTGGATATCACTGGGCCACGAGCCCGCTCGAACTGAACCCGGCGCAACTCGACGTCACCGTCAAACCGCATAGCAGCCTGCGCAGCGTCACGTTGCAACTCAAGCGCGGCGGCGTGCCGCTCGAACCCGAGCTGTTTATCGCGATGACGCGCGTGCTCGGCCTGCAAAGCGAACTGAAATCGGGCAACTACGAGTTCAAGAGCGGCGTCACGCCCTACGAGGTGCTGCAGAAAATCGCACGCGGCGACGTCAACGAATACGTGGCGACGATCATCGAGGGCTGGACCTTCAAGCGCATGCGCGCCGAGCTCGACGCGAATCCCGCGATCAGGCACGACACGGCCGGCATGAGCGACGCCGACCTGATGAGCGCGATCGGCGCGCCGGAGGCGTCGATCGGCAACGGCGAAGGGCTCTTTTTCCCCGACACCTATCTGTTCGACAAGAACACGAGCGACCTCGACATCTACCGCCGCGCGTACCGTCTGATGCACGTGCGTCTCGACGAGGCGTGGCTCGCGCGCGCGCCGAACCTGCCCTACAAGACGCCGTACGACGCGCTGACGATGGCCTCGATCATCGAAAAGGAAACCGGCAAGCCGGGCGACCGGCCGCTCGTCGCTGCGGTATTCGCGAACCGCCTGCGCGCGGGCATGCCGCTGCAGACCGACCCGAGCGTAATTTACGGAATGGGCGAGAGCTACACCGGCCACATCAGGAAAAAAGACCTGCAGACCGACACTCCCTACAATACCTACACCCGCATGGGCCTGCCGCCCACGCCGATTTCGCTGCCGGGCGTCGCGTCGCTGCAGGCGGCCCTGAATCCGGCGCAAAGCAACGCGCTGTACTTCGTATCGCGCGGCGACGGCAGCAGCATTTTTTCTGACACGCTCGGCGAGCACAACAAGGCCGTGGACAAATACATTCGAGGACAATGATGGCGCGCGGCAAATTCATTACGTTTGAAGGCATCGACGGTGCGGGCAAGACCACCCATCTGGGCTGGTTCCGCGAACGGCTCGAGGCCAGGATCGCGGCGACCGGCCGCTCGGTCGTCATGACGCGCGAGCCGGGCGGCACGCCGCTTGGCGAGCAGATTCGCGAGATCGTGCTGCATCAGAAGATGGACCTCGAAACCGAGGCGCTGCTGATGTTCGCGCTGCGCCGCCAGCATCTGGCCGAGGTGATCGAGCCGGCGCTCGCGCGCGGCGACTGGGTGCTGTCGGACCGTTTCACCGATGCGACCTTCGCCTACCAGGGCGGCGGCCGCGGCTTGCCGCGCGACAAGCTGGAAGCGCTCGAGCGCTGGGTGCAGGGCGGTTTTCAGCCCGACCTCACGGTGCTGTTCGACCTGCCGCCCGCCGTCGCGAACGAGCGGCGCAGCGCGGCGCGCAATCCGGATCGCTTCGAAAGCGAGTCAGCGGCGTTTTTCGAGCGCACGCGCGCCGAATACATGCGCCGCGCGGAAGAGGCGCCGTACCGTTTCGCTATCATCGATTCGTCGCAAAGCATCGCGCGTATCCAGAAACAGCTTGAGGAATTGATTACAGTTCTTTGATTTTTAAAGAATATAATTTCAAGCTTATAACGTTGTGCGAGCGCGTACCGTATTTGAGGACAAATCTCGGGAAGCGCTGTCAACCCACTGATTCAAAAAGAGAAACGATGATCTATCCGTGGCAAGCCGATGACTGGAACCGCCTGCAGCAGCTGCGCGGCCACTGGCCGCACGCGTTGCTGCTGCATGGCCAGGCGGGCATCGGCAAGCTGCGTTTCGCGCAGCACCTCGCCCAGGGGCTGTTGTGCGAGGCGCAGCAGGCCAACGGCGAGCCGTGCGGCGCCTGTGTGGCCTGCAACTGGTTCGCGCAGGGCAATCATCCCGATTACCGCATCGTCGTGCCAGAAGCGCTTGCCGCCGAAGCCGGCCCGGCCAACACCGCCAATGCCGCCGACGAGAAAGCCGACAAGGCCGACGCAGACGAAGGCAAGAAGACCCGCACGCCGAGCAAGGAAATCAAGATCGAGCAGATTCGCGGTCTGCTCGATTTCGTCGGGGTCGGTTCGCACCGCGGCGGCGCACGCGTCGTCGTGCTGTATCCGGCCGAAGCGCTCAACGTCGCGGCTGCCAATGCCTTGCTGAAGACGCTCGAGGAACCGCCCGCGGGGGTCATATTCCTGATGGTGTCGGCGCGCATCGACCGGCTTTTGCCGACCATCATCAGCCGCTGCCGCCAATGGCCGATGAGCGTGCCCGCGCCCGAGGCGGCCACGCAGTGGCTCGCCGCGCAAGGCGTGGCCGATGCGCCGGCATTGCTCGCCGAAGCCGGCGGGGCGCCGCTCGCGGCGCTCGCGCTCGCCAGCGACGAAAACCGTCCGCTGCGCGACTGGACTTTGAAGCAACTGGCGGCCGGCGCCGGGTGCGACGCGTTCGCCTGCGGCGAGGCGCTGCAGAAGCTGCCGGTGCCGCTCGTGCTCGGCTGGCTGCAACGCTGGATGTACGATCTGCTCGCGCAGCGCACGGCCGGTGCGCCGCGTTATTTCCCGCAGGCGTCGGCGGCGCTTGCGCAGTGCGCGTCGCAGGCCGAGGCCAATGCGTTCGCGCGCTTTCTGCGCAGTGTGACGCGCCAGCGCGCGGTCGAAAACCATCCGCTGAATGCGCGCCTCGTGTTCGAGGAACTGTTTATCGGCTATCGCGCGCTGTTTGCATAACACCTTTTTTGGCCTTTTTGCGCTGTTTTCCCGTCTCCACGTCAACGTTTCAAGCCAACGCACCATGAGCCTTTCCTACCGCGACGCCACGCTCGACGATCTGCCCGCGATCGTCGCCATCTACAACTCGACCGTCGCGTCGCGGCAAGTCACCGCCGACCTCGAACCGGTCAGCGTCGAAAGCCGGCTCGCGTGGTTTCACGCGCATGGCCCGCAGAAACGTCCGCTGTGGATCGTCGAAGATCCGCGCGCGCCGGGCCGCGTGATCGCGTGGCTGAGCTTTTCGGATTTCTACGGCCGCCCGGCCTACCAGCGCACCGCCGAGGTCAGCATCTATCTCGACGAAAGCGCGCGCGGCCAGGGGCTCGGCAAACAGTTGCTGGCCGCGTCGCTCGAAGCGGCGCCGGGCCTCGGCATCGACACGGTGCTCGGTTTCGTCTTCGGTCACAATGAGGCGAGCATGCGGCTTTTCCGCGGCTTTGGCTTCGACGTGTGGGGCTCGCTGCCGCGCGTCGCGGTGCTCGACGGCGTCGAGCGCGATCTGGTGATTCTCGGCAAGCGCCTCGCGCAGGCCGGCTAGGCAAAGCCAGCGGGACGGGCGAGCGAGGCGTGCAACCGGGCAAGGCTCCGCAGCCGGCCGCGGCCGCGCCATGTCCTGGCTACCTGATCGTCCGCCCGTCCGCCGGTCAGCTCACCAGCCCATTTTTTCGCAGGACCTCATCATGTTTGTCGACTCGCACTGCCACATCAACTTCGAAGGACTCGCGGACCGTCTGCCGCAAATCCTCGAAAACATGCGCAGCCATTCGGTCACGCACGCGCTGTGCGTGTCGGTGGACCTGGAAACGCTGCCGTCCGTGCTGGAGATCGCCGCGCGCCACGACAACGTCTACGCGTCGGTCGGCGTGCATCCCGATCACGAGGACATGCGCGAGCCGAGCGTGGCCGAACTGGTCGAGCTGGCCGCGCATCCGAAAGTCGTGGCGATCGGCGAGACGGGGCTCGACTATTACCGCCTCGAAGGCCGCTCGATCGCCGACATGGAGTGGCAGCGCGAGCGCTTTCGCACGCACATCCGCGCCGCGCACGCGACGAAGAAGCCGCTGATTATCCACACGCGCTCGTCGTCGGAAGATACGCTGCGCATCATGGCCGAGGAGCGCGCGGGCGAGACGGGCGGCGTCATGCATTGCTTTACCGAGCCGTGGGCCATCGCCGAGCAGGCGCTCGCGCAGAATTTTTACATCTCGCTGTCGGGCATCGTCACGTTCAAGAACGCGACCGAGGTGCAGGACGTCGCGCGCCGCGTGCCGCTCGCGCGCCTGCTGATCGAAACCGACTCGCCGTATCTCGCGCCGGTGCCGTATCGCGGCAAACCCAATGAACCTGCGTACGTAAGTTATGTCGGACGCTTCATCGCGCAGCAACGCGAGATGTCGGACGAGGCGCTGGCCGCCGCGACCACGCAAAACTTCTTCAGGCTGTTCGGGATTCCGGCGCCGGTCGGCGCTTGAGTGTAAAGTCGAGTAACATCAAAGGGATAGGGAAGTCTCCTAAAGCAAAACATGAAAAATATTTCGATGTTGTCCGCTGCTTTCCAACCCGCTTCGGCACCGGCCGCGCGCCGTGGCGCGGGCCTTGCCGCGGCGTTCGCGCCGGTGCGGCGCGCGGCGTTTGCCGCGACGCTCGCCTGCGCGGCGCTGACCACGCTGGTCGCCGCGCCCGCGCAGGCCGCGCCGATCGACTCGCTCATCAAGGCGGTCAAGTTCGACGACATCGACGGTGTCAACAAGCTGATCGCGAAGGGCATGGACCCGAACAGCGTCGACAACCAGGGCATCCCGCTGCTCGTGATCGCCGCGCGCGAAAAGTCGGACAAGGTGGGCGCGGCGCTCGTCGCGAATCCCAAAACCAATATCGAGATCGAGGACAAGTCGGGCGAAAACGCGCTGATGATGGCCTCGCTTGTCGGCGACATCAACTTCGTGAACCTGCTGCTCGCGAAAGACGCCGAGGTCAACAAGAAGGGCTGGGCGCCGCTGCACTACGCGGCCGCGAACGGTCATGACGACATCGTCAAACTGCTGCTCGATCACTCGGCCTACGTCGACGCGGGTTCGCCGAACGGCACCACGCCGCTGATGATGGCCGCGCGCGGCGGCCATATGTCGACGCTCAAGCTGCTGCTCGACAACGGCGCGGATATCGGCGTGAAGAACCAGATCGGCATGACCGCGCTCGATTTCGCGAAGCAGTACAAGGAGCCGGACGCCGTCGAAGGGCTGACGGCGCGCATGCAGCAGGCGCAGCAGCAGAAGTAACCGGCGGCAAGCCGGCACGGGCAGTGTGCGGCGCAAACTCGCCGTGGGTGAATCAGCCGATGAGTTCGCCAGTGAATTAGCCAGTGCGCCCGGTCGGTCGCCGCCATTTGCCGGTGCGTGATGGCGGCCTGCCTGCTGCCGTCGCGTAAAACAGTGCAGAATGACGATCTCGGCGCGCCACGCGGTGTGCCGTCTGGACGCGGCGAAAGACCGCGTGATAAACAAACCTGGAAAGGAACACCATGCTGCGGGCTTTGATTTTCGCCGGCGCGCTTGCTTTGCCGCTATCGGCAGCCGCGTTTACGGGAGGCGACCTCAACAAGCTGTGCACCAAGACCGACGTGGCTTCGCGCAGCGCATGCGCGGCCTATATCGAAGGCGCGGCTGACGGCATCTTCAACACGATCGATGCGATCGGCGGCACCACCGGTCCGCGCGTCGGCCAGTATTTCTGCCTGCCGGCGGACGCACGCTCGGCGCAATTGACCGACGCGGTGCGCCGGTACATCGCCGACAATCCGAACGCCGCCGGCTACAACGCGAGCACGGCGATTTCGCTCGGACTCGGCAAGGCGTTTCCCTGCCGAAGCGGCGGCTGATCCGCCGCGCCGGGCCTTCCGCCCGGCATCCCGGTAGCCCGGCAAACGCGCGCCGGGTGCCGCGGCGGCCGTTCTCCCTCAGGCGGGAGCGGCCGCCCGGGAAGTGAGTAGTCCCGCAGGCGTGCCGCCGTCGCTCGAGCCCGGAGGAAGATGCCCGTTATGCCTACTTTCGACGACTTCAGCCGCGTGGCCGCCGCGCCGCTGCACTCATGGCTCGGCGCGCTGGTCGTCACGGCCATCGTGACGGTGGTGGCGATCGGCTTTCATCGCTTCGGCTCGCGCATCGTCATGCGCATCGCCGAGCCGCATACGCTCACGAGCGTGGTGCTGCGCTACATCGACAAGCCGACCCTGTTCGTCCTCGTGATCTTCGTCTTCGCGTGGGTCTGGTCCGAGGCGCCCGATTCCCTCCATTTCATCGAACCCGTACGCGACGTCACCTCGATCGCGCTGATCGCCGCGCTCACGTGGCTGTCGGTGCGATCGGCGGCGGCGATCGGCGAGGCAATCATTCGCGCCCATCCGCTCGATACCGCCGATAACCTGCAGGCGCGCCGCATTCACACACAGGCGCGCGTGCTCGCGCGCTCGGTGATGATCGTGATCGTTATCGTCGGCATGGGCGGCGCGCTGATGACCTTGCCGGGTGTCCGGCAGATCGGTGCGAGTCTGCTCGCATCGGCCGGGGTGGCCGGTCTCGTCGCCGGTATCGCGGCGCGGCCGGTGCTCGGCAATCTGATCGCGGGCTTGCAGATCGCGCTCTCGCAACCGATCCGCCTCGACGACGTCGTCGTGATCCAGGGCGAGTGGGGGCGTATCGAGGAAATCACCGGCACGTACGTGGCGGTGCGTCTGTGGGACCAGCGCCGTCTGATCGTGCCGCTGCAATGGTTCATCGAAAACCCGTTTGCCAACTGGACGCGCAGCAGCTCGCAGATCATCGGCACGGTGTTTCTGTTCGTCGATTACCGGATGCCGCTCGCGCCGCTGCGCGAAGAGCTGGCGCGCATCGTCGAGCACGCGCCCGAGTGGGATCGCCGCGTGCAGGTGCTGCAGGTCACCGAGGGCACCGAGCGCGCGATGCAGTTGCGCGCGCTCGTCAGCGCGTCCGATTCCGGCCTCGCGTGGGATCTGCGCTGCCGCGTGCGCGAAGGGCTGCTCGATTTCATTCAGCGGCACTATCCCGAGTACCTGCCGCGCGCGCGGGCCGAGGTGTCGGCGGAACCGGAAAGCGGCGACGGCGCCCGTCTCGACCGGCTGCCGCGCGGCAGGCAGGCGCCGGCCGGCAGCACGGCCGCGCATACCGAAGCCGATCCGGTGGCGAGCCGCGTCGGCCGGCCGGAGGGCACAGCCGATGCCGCTGCTCTCGCTGCAGCGAGGAAGGCGCAGGAGCGGGCTTAGCCACGCGCTGGTTCGTGCTATGGGTACATTTGGGTAGGGCTTCGGCTGAGGGGCGCCCGGCAATGCAAGCCGTAGCCGTAATCGTTCGCACGGACCGACCAGCGCAATTCGACCAGGCACACGGTTTGCTGTCCATGCGTGCGCCGCGTCCACAGCCGCGAACGAGCCGGACCGGCGCGCATCCCGGCAACCCAAGGAGGATAGGCAAGATGGGCCGACTGATCGTCGTGTCGAATCGCGTCGCGACGCCGACGGAGACCAAAGGATCGGCGGGCGGGCTCGCCGTCGGCGTATTCGGCGCGCTGAAGGACGCGGGCGGCGTCTGGTTCGGCTGGAGCGGCGACGTAGTCAGCGAAACCGTCGCCAATGCCGGGCCGACGCTCGACCAGGACGGCGCCGTGACCTTCGCGACCGTCGGCCTCACGCGCAAGGACTACGACCAGTACTACCGCGGCTTTTCCAACGCGACGCTGTGGCCCGTGTTCCACTACCGCAACGACCTCGCGCGCTACGAGCGCGAGGAGTATGCGGGCTACCGGCGCGTGAACGCATGGCTCGCGCACAAGCTCGTCAAGCTGCTCGAACCCGACGATATCATCTGGATTCACGACTACCATCTGATCCCGTTTGCCGAGGCGCTGCGCAACGAGGGCGTCGCAAACCGCATCGGCTTCTTCCTGCATATTCCGTTTCCCGCGCCGCAGATCCTGCTCAACATTCCGCCGCACGAGGAGCTCGTGAAGTCGATGTCGTGCTACGACCTGCTCGGCTTCCAGACCGCCACCGACCAGCAGGCGTTCCACGACTACGTGGCGCGCCATGCGCGCGGCACCGTGAGCGCCGATGGCGTCGTCGAGGCGTTCGGGCGCAAGCTGCGCACCGGCGTCTACCGGATCGGCGTGTTCCCCGACGAAATCGCCGTGCAGGCGAAGCGCTACGAGAGCCGCCAGCATGTGCTCGACCTCAAGCAGAGCCTCGAAGGGCGCAAGCTCATCATGAGCGTCGACCGGCTCGATTATTCGAAGGGGCTCGTCGAGCGTTTCCGCTCGTTCGAGCTACTGCTCGAACGCTCGCCCGAATGGCGCGGCAACGTCACGCTCGTGCAGATCGCGCCGCCGACGCGCTCGGACGTCGAGACCTATCAGAAGATTCGCCAGGACCTCGAATACGAAGCAGGGCGCATCAACGGCCGCTACTCGGGCCTCGACTACACGCCGATCCGCTACCTGAACCAGCAGTACGACCGCTGGAAGCTGATGTCGCTGTTCCGCGAATCGCAGATCGGCTTCGTCACGCCGCTGCACGACGGCATGAATCTCGTCGCGAAGGAGTACGTCGCCGCGCAGAATCCCGACGACCCCGGCGTGCTCGTGCTGTCGATTTTCGCGGGCGCGGCTGCGGAGCTCTCCGGTGCGCTGCTCGTCAATCCGCACGACTCCGTCGGCATGTGCGAGGCTCTGCAACGCGCCTTGCAGATGCCGCTCGACGCACGCCAGCGGCGCCACGAGATCAACATGGCGGCGCTGCGCAAGAACGACCTCGGCGTGTGGCGCGACACCTTTCTCGACGATTTGCGCCGCGTGCCGCTGCGCAAGCCGGGCGAGGGCGGCGGACATGGCTAGGCGCGGGCCGCCTGGCTCGCCCGACCTGTCGTCTTCGGCCGCCCGCTTGCGCGCCGCGTGCCGGGCGGGTTGCGGCCCCGCTTTGTCGTCCTGCCTGGTCGTCCCGCTTTGCCCCCCTCGCTACACTTCGCCGCGCCCGTCACCGGATGTAAGCCGGGTGTAACAGCACCGAGCAAATGCAAGACCGGCGGCTTTTCCCTGGCCGCCAGGAAATAATGAGCCTTGTCCGACGATGTGCGAACGATGGACGCCTGCCTGGGCGAAGCGCGCATTGATCGCGGGTAACGGCGCTGTCATACTCGGCGTCGCCGGCGCGCACCGCCACGAGGCGCAAGCCGCCGGCTCATGGAGACAGACTATGAAGATTGCGCAGATCGCCCCGTTGACCGAATCCGTGCCGCCGAAACTCTATGGCGGCACCGAGCGCGTCGTGTCGTACATCACCGAGGCGCTGGTCGAACAGGGCCACGACGTGACGCTGTTCGCGAGCGGCGACTCCGTCACGAGCGCGAAGCTCGAAGCGGTTTGGCCGCGCGCGCTGCGTCTCGACCCGGGCATTCGCGACCGCATCGCGCCGCATATGCTGCTGATGGAACTCGTGCGCCGCCAGGCCGAAGAGTTCGACGTGCTGCACTTCCACCTCGACTATTACTCGTTCTCGGTCTTCAAGCGGCAGGACACGCCGTTCGTCACGACGATGCACGGCCGGCTCGATCTGCCCGAGCAGCAGCCCGTGTTCGACACCTTCAACACCGCGCCGGTGATTTCGATCTCGAATGCGCAGCGTCATCCGCTGCCGCAGGCGCGGTGGCTCACCACCGTCTATCACGGCTTGCCGGAGCAGTTGTACACGCCGCAGCCGGTCGAGCAGAAGTACCTCGCGTTTCTCGGCCGGATTTCGCCGGAAAAGCGCGTCGATACCGCGATTCGTATCGCGGGGCGCTGCGGCATGCCGATCCGCATCGCCGCGAAAGTCGATGCGGCCGACCGCGAATACTTCGAGCGCGAGATCCGGCCGTTGCTCGATCTGCCGTATGTCGAATACATCGGCGAGATTGCCGACGGCCAGAAGGCCGAGTTTCTGTCCGGGGCGCACGCGCTGCTGTTTCCGATCGACTGGCCGGAGCCGTTCGGCCTCGTGATGATCGAGGCGATGGCGTGCGGCACGCCGGTCATTGCATTCAATCGCGGCTCGGTGCCCGAAGTGCTCGAAGACGGCGTGACGGGCTTTATCGTCGAGGACGAGATCGGCGCGGTCGCAGCGGTGGCCCGGCTGCACAAGATGCCGCGCGCGGGTGTGCGGCGCCGCTTCGAGGAGCGCTTCACTTCGCACCGGATGGCGCGGCAATACGTGGAGGCGTATCAGTCGGTGATTCGCGCGCAGAAGCGCTCGCGCTTCAAGGTGATCGATACGTCGGGAAGCTGATCTTCGCCGGCGGCGAGGCTGACTGCGGAGCGGTGAAGGGGGAAAAGAAAAAGCGGCGGTGCATCGACAGACGCACCGCCGTTTTTATGGCCGCACTAGCGCATTCGGACCCGCGCTCAGATCTTCAGGCGCGTGACCTTCGTACCTTGCAGCGACACGTCGCCCATCAGGCCCGCGTTGGTCATGACGAAGACCTCCACCGGGGCCGTGGCCGTGTTCGTGTCGATCGCGCCATTCGCACCGACCTTCACGAGCGCGACCGATGCATCGGCGCCGGCCGACCAGCCGTCCGCGTTGCGGAATTTGTCGAGCGAGTCCTGCGTCATGAACATGAAGATGAGCGCCTTCGACTGCGCGCCGGCCTGCAGGCCGAACGAGCCCGACACCGTGCTGTAGTAGCCGACCGTGGCACCGCCCACGCGCAACGCGCCTTCGCCATACTGGCCGCCGACGATGAAGCCCGCCTGCAGCACCGAAGGGAACACGAGTACGCCGCGCGCCTTCGAGACCAGCTCACGCGAGCCCGGTACGGTGGTGAACAGCTTGGACATCGTGCCGTCGACGCTGGCGTCGATCGATTGACGCTTCGAGGCGTTCGTGGCGGCGGTGGGATTGCTGTTGCCCGTCGTCGTGCAGCCAGCGAGTGCAAGGCCTCCGACAGCGAGTGCGGCGGTCGTCTTCAACATGAAGTGTCGTCTTTGCATCGTTTTTCTCCATTTTCTTCATCATGGATCCGTGGCGCAACCGCGAATGGCTTCGCCCGGTCGCTTTTAAGTTATAACACAGGCGACGCATAAAGGCGTGTGGCATGCGCATGCGAAAGCCTTATGGGATGGGGCTTTGAGGCCGATGGAGACCGACCGGCGAGTAATTTTGACTGGCTTCGAAGGGCGCAATGGAGGACATGGAAAACCTCCAAAGGTGCTGCGCGAGCGGGGCATAGACGCCTTGACGGCGAGATGCGCGCTGCGTACCGCGATCCTGGCGATGCGCCGGCGAGGCATGGACGAAGCGACACGGAGGCCCGTTTTTACCGATTTTCTGCGCAATGCGTGACGCGATTGGCATCGCATTGAAATTGCCGCGCTCGTGCAGCCATTTCGCGAGGCAAGCCGCACATGCCGCTTACCCGTGATTCGCCGGACTCTTGACCGGCGGCGGACGCCGCAGCGCGCGGCGCACCATGCCGATAATCACGCCGATCAGGAACAGGATCGCCGCCGGCACCACCCAGTAGCCGACGAACGCGTGCCACAGATAAGCCATCAGCGTCGAGCGTCGCACGCTGTATTCGTTGATCGCGTCCTGCTGGCGCGCCGCGTTGGCAGCCAGCACGTCGGCCGGGCAGCCGGCGGCTTTCGCTTCGTCGGGCTTGCCGTGGCAATGCGCGGGCGCGCCGGCCGCGCGTTGCGCGTCGGTGAAATTCCAGGTGGTCAACGCGCGGTCGAGGTCGACGGCGTTATACGACATTTCCTCGCGGATCTCGTTGACCGCAACGATCGCCACGGGCACGGCCCAGAATACGATGACCAGCAACCACCGCCTCAGCCAGCGGTTTTTATACTTCGATACCATCCTTGCCTCCGGTCGATGCTCAGCAGCACGAACGACAAGATGGCGGCCCGTTTGATCCGGTTGTGTCGGGTAGGTGAGGGTGGGCCGTCTCCGCAGCCATCATAGAAGAAAAACGGCGGGTTCGTGCGGGCGGACAGCGAAGGAAGACAAAGCGCGAGCCGTGCCGGCAAGCGCGCGGCCGGGCCGCGATGGGCGAGGCAGGCCCGATGCGCCGGCGCCCGCGTGCTCGACACAGGCGCCGGCGGGCGCCGGCAGATGCCGACGCCGTGGGAGACGGCGATTTCGTGCGGACGTTCTAGTTGGCAGCCGCCGGCGCCGACGACGACAGGCAGGTCTTCATGAAGGCCTTGCGGTCGTCGCCTTTCTTGCCGGTGGCCTGGGCGTTGCACGCCTTCATCTTGTCCTGTTGGCTCATCGGCGCGGCGGCGGCCGGCTTCGCGGACAGGCAGGTCTTCATGAACGCCTTGCGGTCGTCGCCCTTCTTGTCGCCGGCCTGCTTGTTGCAATCGGCCATTTTGGTCTGCTGGCTGTTCTGCGCGAACGCCGGTGACACGAGTACCGCGCCGAGCACCAGCGCAGCGATAGCGGATTGAATCTTCATGGGACACTCCATCGGTGGTGAAAACGTTTTTGGTCGTTCATGCGCGCGGGCGTCGATAACGGAGAGGCCCCGGCGCATCCATTATGGCGAATGCCGTCTGCGAGAACGTAGAAAAATGCCATCCGGTTGACAAGGGGCGCCGCTCGTTTTCCCTTAGGGGCCCGGTTCACGCGGCATGGTCATGTGCTGTCCATGCACTCTGCGGTGCTGTACGGCCCCGTACCCGAGTGCAAAAAGAGCGGCATGAGAAAGCCGTGAGTCCGCTCTTCCCAGGCTGTTATCGAAGCTCGAACCCGCGCTTACCCGCGCTTTGACGATCAGCAGGCTTCATCCCGCCACAGGCCCAGGAGAAAACCATCGGGCATGAATAACGGCAGTTCTTTCCCGAACTTGAGCCCATATCGGCCTCTGAAAATTTTTTTTCGGCAAATCCTTAAATCGCACTCTTTCACGGGGATTTCGTCACGTCCTCGTCACACGCCCGCGACGATAATCCCCGCGCCCGCAAGTACAAAATCACACGGGCGACCCGCAAAAAGCGGGGGATTTTGCATTTCCAGATCTCGGGGATCTTCAGATGACCATCCGTCACTGCATCACGCTTCTCGTCGTTCTGATGCTCGTTGCGCTATCCGCCATTGGCGGCTACGCCGTGCTTCAGACCCGCAGCAGTGCCGTCAATGTGCGGCAGGTTACTCAAGGTGTCGTGCCGAGCGCGCTCGCGTCGGCGGACCTCGTCTCGCAGGTCAAAGACGTGCAGCTCGCGATGATGACGCTCGTCTATGCGCCCGACGCGAATATGGTTGCGCAGGCCCAGGCGCTTCTGAAGAGCAAGGAAGCCTCGTTGCAGGCCGCACTCGATGTGCAGGCCCGGGCCGCGCAAGGTCAGGCGCAAACGGGGCTCGTGAGCCAGGCGCGCGAGAGCCTCGCGAATTATTTCAACGCGGTCAATGACACCGCGAAGATGAAGGCCGAAGGCAAGAACGAACTTGCGCAGGCCTATCTGTTCGCGAACGTCGCGGAGTATCGCGACGAACTCGAAGGTATCGTCGAGACGCTGCGCATCGAGAAGAATCGCCAGAAGGACGCCGCGATCGGGACGCTGAACGACGCGCTCGCCACCACCACGACCGCGATCGCCGCCGCGACCGGCGCGGCCATCGCCGTGCTGGTGCTGATCAGCGCGCTGCTGTATCGCCAGATTACGCGTCCGCTGAGCCGCATGCAGGTCGAGATGAGCGAGATCGCGGCGAGCCAGGACTTCACGCGGCGCGTGCCGGTCGGCCGCATGGACGAGATCGGTCATTCGATCGTCGCGTTCAACGGCATGATCGAAAAGATCCAGCAAAGCTCGCTGCAACTGAAGCAGAAGACCGCCGACATCCAGGCGATGCTGCAGAACATGCAGCAGGGCATTCTGACCGTGGTCGAAGGCGTGGTCGTGCATCCGGAGTACTCGGCCTATCTCGAAGCGATCTTCGAAACGCGCGAGATCGCGGGGCGTCCGCTGCTCGATCTCGTGTTCGGCGGCACCGGCATCGGCAGCGACAGGCTCGCGCAAATCGAGGCCGCGCTCGCAGCATGCATTGGCGAAGACAGCATGAACTTCGAGTTCAACCAGCATCTGCTCGTCAACGAAATCACCAAGCCGATGGCCGATGGTCGCGTGAAGACGCTCGATCTGAGCTGGTCGGCCATCACCGACGAAAACGATGTCGTATTGCGCCTGATGCTGTGCGTGCGCGACGTGACCGAGTTGCGCGCGCTCGCTGCCGAAGCCGGCGAACAGAAACGCCGCCTCGAAATGATCGGCGAAATTCTCGCGGTGAGTCAGGAGAAATTCCATCACTTCGTCGAAAGCGCAACGGGCTTTATCCACGAGAACGAGCGCATCATTCGTCAGCATCACGAACCGAGCCACGAGGCGGTGGCCGAACTGTTCCGCAACATGCATACGGTCAAGGGCAATGCGCGCACCTACAGCTTTGCGCATCTGACCGGCGTCGTGCATGAAACCGAGCAGCGCTATGACGCGTTGCGCCGAGAGAACAGCAGCGAAACGTGGGACCAGCAGTTGCTGATCGAAGACCTGCAACGCGTGAAGGCGGCGCTCGAAACCTATGCGACGATCAACGAGGTGAGCCTCGGCCGCAAGGGGCCGGGCCAGCGCGGCGCGATGGAGCGCTATCTGATGGTCGATCGCGAATTGATCCAGAAGCAGTTGAACGTGCTCGACATGCTCGGCAGCGCGGACCCGGCCGATCAGCGCGAACTCGCGACATTGCGCGAATCGTTGCAGCGCGAGTTGCGTCTGCTCGGCACCGAATCGATCTACGAGGCACTCGCGGGCGTGATCGAATCGCTGCCGTCGCTGGCAGCCGAACTCGGTAAAGAAGCGCCCACGGTGCGTATCGACAGTAACGGCTATCGTGTGCGCAGCGAGGCGAGCAACACGCTGCGCAACGTGTTTACGCATCTGCTGCGCAATTCGGTCGATCACGGGATCGAGGCCGCCGTCGAGCGTCTTGCGAACGGCAAGCCGGCGGCCGGCGTTATCGATCTGGAAGTCGGTGTCGATCATCACGCGCTGCAGATCACGATTAGCGACGACGGGCGCGGCCTCGCGCTCGCGAAGATTCGCGCGGCCGCCGTCGCACGCGGCTGGATCGAGGCCGATGCCGCGCTCAGCGACGAAGCGATTGCGGAGATGATTTTCCGTCCCGGCTTCTCGACCGCGCAAAGCGTGAGCGAGATTTCGGGGCGCGGGGTCGGCATGGATGCGGTGCGCGATTTCGTGCGGCGCGAGCAGGGCCGCATCGAATTGCGTTTTACCGACGAGCGGCGCGGCGCGGACTATCGCCGCTTCCAGACCGTCGTGTATTTCCCCGAAAACTGGGCCGTGGACAGTCTCGACAAATCCGCCGATGCAGCGCAATCGCACGAGCGTGACGCGGATGCTGCCGCGGGCCGGGTCGTGTGTTGAGCGTATGTTGAATGTAGCGAGGGGAGCCGGTCGTGCTTGAACATTATCTTCTGACGGTATGCGTGGGCGGCATCGTCGCCGCATTGGTCACGGGAATTTTTTATCGCCGCAAGCTCAAGGCAGGCGAACAGGTGCAGCGCCTCGCGTGCGAGCGCGTCGCGGCGCTCGAAGCGCAACTGGAAGCCGCGCACGGCCTCGCTGAAGAGGCCAGCCGCGAGCATGCCGCGCTCGAAGCGAGGCTTGCCGATCTGCGCGCCGAGGCACAGCAGGGCGCGCACGAGCGCGATGCCTTGCAGACCTCGCTCGACGCCGCGCGTGCCCACGGTGACGAATGGTTGCAGCATGCCACGCGGATCGCTCAGGAAGCGGCTCGTCTGAAGACGCTGTGCATCACCTTCGAGCGCTGGCACGAGCAGATGATTTCGCTGATGTCGCAGAACCGCGACATGCACAAGAAGAACCAGGAACTGTCCTCGATCGTGCAGCACGTGCTGATCGTCTCGCTCAATGCGTCGATCGAAGCGGCGCGCGCCGGCACGGCCGGCCGCGGCTTCTCGATCGTCGCGGGCGAAGTGCGTTCGCTCGCGTCGCGTTCGCAGGACCTGTCGAAAAGCTATCGCGAGAGCCTGCATCGCAACGATCTGACGACGGCCGCGACGTTTCAGGATATTCAGGCGGGCGGCAAGATGATTACGGCCTCGCTCGGCGGCGTCGAGGCGCTGGCGACGCAGTTTCAATCCCGCCTCGAACAGGCCGCGGCGTGATTACCGATCAGGCGAAGCAAAGCATCGTGGACATCTTCTGCCACGCCGCGCGCGCGCGTTTGCCCGCGACGCCAGGCGATGCGTGCGAGATCGCCGCCGTGCCGAGGTGGAATCGCGATCGTCCGGCCGCGCCGTGCGCGACGGTCCTGACGATCTCGTCGATCGGCTTCCGGCTGCTGTTCGTGCTGCATTTCAGCAATGACGAAGCGACGCGCGCGTATTACGTCGGCGACGACACGACGCGCCCGCTGCCGGAAACGCTGATGGAACTCGGCAACCTCTGTTGCGGCTATATGAACCAGCAACTGGTGAACGTCTTCCCCGATCTCGGCATGTCGACGCCGTATGAACTGCATAGCGCATGCGTCGAGTATCTCGACGAATTGCGGCCCGATCAGGTGTGGACGTATGAGTTGACGATCGGCGGGGCGGTCCGGCTCGGCGTCACCTTATGTCTGTGCGCCCAGGCGCCGCTCGATTTCAGGGCCGAACTCGCCACGGCGGACGAGAGCGAAGGCGCACTCGAACTTTTCTAGCGACACTGCATTCGCACACTGAATACGATGAATCTCAGCAAGCCCGTCAGTAAGGTGCTCGTGCTCGACGACAGTCCTGCACACGCGGAAGCCCTGAAGCTCTTTTTCGATGAGCACAATCTAATTGCGCTGAAGGTGCGCGACAGCCGCCGCCTGAGCGCGGTATTGAGCACCAGCATCGACCTCGGCGGCGTGCTGCTCGCGGACGATTACGGCGGCTCGCTCGACGAGGCCGCTGCGGCTGCGGCGCGTATCAATACTTTGCGTCCCGAACTGCCGGTTATTCTGCGCTTGAGCGGCAACACGCCGCCCGAACAGTTGCCGCACGCATTGAAGAACGCGGCCTGCGCGAGCTTCGATGCCGCGAACATGAGCGCATTGTGCGCGGCTGTCGATCAATACATCTTCAGCCTCGACTTTCCGAATGCGCTCGTGCGCGGTATCGCGGAGATCACGGAAGCGCGGCTCGCGACGCTATTCGACGGCGTCACGGTGCGCCGCGACGCGCCTAGCGTCGTGCGCGATCGCATTATCTTCGGCGAGGTGTTCAGCCTGATTCCGCTCGAAGGCACATGGTGCCGCGGCTACATGCTGATGCAGGCGCAGGAGGACCCGCTGCTCGCGATGATCGAACGCGACCGCGCGGCGCGCCGGAGCGGTGCAAATGGTGCAAGCGGTACAAGTGGTGTGAGCGGCCCGGGCGCGGCGGAAGCGGGCTTTCGCGATCTGAACAACCTGCTCGGCGAGTTGACCAATCTGATCTGGGGCGCCTTCAAGGACCGCTTCCTCGGTCCGCAGAGTGCGCGCGAAGCGAGTCAGGTGCAGGTGCCGCTGCTGGTCAATCACAAGCATCGCTACATCTCGTTCGGCTCGGATAATCCGCAACTGCGTTTCCAGTATCTGTTGCACGACGAGACGAGCGGGCAATCGGTCGCGATCGACCAGCGCTTCGTGTTCAACCTGAGCTGGTCACCCGAAGATTTCTCTGAAAACACGCTGGATGTCGACGATCTCGTCGAATCGGGCGAGCTCGATCTGTTTTGATACAACGCGTCGGCGACGCAAGGACATTGGCATGGCAAAGATTCTGGTGGTGGACGATTCGAGCACCGTTCGCGATGAAGTCGCGGGCTTTCTGACCAAAAACGGTCTGGACGTCGCGACGGCCATCGACGGCAAGGAGGGTCTCGCGAAACTCAGGACGGATTCGAATATCCGGCTGATCGTGAGCGACGTGAACATGCCGAATATGGACGGCCTGACGATGGTCGAGAAAATTCGCGGCGAACTCGCGAACAAGACCGTCAACGTCATCATGCTCACGACCGAAAGCAGCCCGGCGATGAAGGAGCGCGGCAAGGCGGCCGGTGTGAAGGGCTGGATCGTCAAGCCGTTCAAGGGCGATGCGGTGCTCGAAACGTTCAGGAAGCTGGCGGGCTGAGCGGCGGCGGACCGCCGATCGCCGGCCTGTGGGACGTCAGGGCGGTGCGCGGCGGCCGCTCACCGATGCGACATCGGAACGTCTCGTGGTGCTCGTTGCGCACGAGGTTCGCCTGCCTCATCTCTCGCGGTCATTGATCGCGAGAGATGAGGCAGTCAGGCATGACGCGAAGGCTGATCGCCTGCGATCGTCGGCAACGGCAAGGCCGACCTGAACACGTTGTCCGGATCGAACCGGCGCTTCAGCTCGACGATACGCGCGGCATTTGCGCCGAAGCTTGCCGCCGCACGTGCCGGATCCCCATTCGCCAGCAGATTGGCATAACACCCCGGCAACGCATGCGTGGCTAGTGCGCTCGACAGACGGGCAACCCAGTCGGCGTGGCGCGCCTCATCGTCGTCACTGCCGGCGTTCCAGCCGGCGACGATCTCGATCAACAGGTGGGGCTCGCGCATCGCGAACGCGGTCGCGTCGGTGGCGATGCGCGTGGCTTCACCGCGGAACTCGTGCGTAACGATCGCGCAGCCGCTGGATGGACGTCGCGCGAACGCATCGAGCAGGATCTCGATCACGGCAGGAGACAGGGCAGGCAGCGAACGGGTGTCCATCAGCACGCGCTGGCCGTTCACGATGTGTGCGTCGAAGAGGGTATTCGATGCACCGTAAGGCTGATGCGCGATCATCGACATGAGTGGATCGCCGGCCGCGAGGAGTGGCGCGACCTGCGCCTCGGCGTCGCCGGGCTTACCACTCCACGTCGGCGCGACGAGCAGCACCGGCGAACCGTCGGGCCCACTGAGCAGACCGAACTGGACTGTCAGCGCATCCGGCCGGTCCGAGGCGATGCTCGCGTAATTCGCCAGCACGGCAGGTGCGGCTTGAATCGGGTAGAAGAGCGGACCGCTGTAGACCGTTTCGAGTCGATGCAGCCGGTGCTCCATCGAAACGACGACACCAAAATTGCCGCCCCCGCCGCGCAACGCCCAGAATAGATCCGCGTGTTGCGTGTCGCTTGTGTGGACGACGGAACCATCGGCCAGCACAACCTCGGCAGACACCAGATTGTCGAGTGCGAGCCCGAAACGGCCAACCAGCGACCCGTAGCCGCCGCCGAGCGTCAGTCCGGCCATCCCGACGGCACCCGACGCGCCGGTTACGACAGCCATCCCTCGCGGATCAGTCGCCGCGAACACGTCGGACGCCAGCGCACCGCCGCCGATCTGGATCGTTCGACCATGGTCGTGGGGCTGCACGTTGCGCATCGAGGTCAGATCGATCACCAGCCCGTCGCACAGCGCGCGACGCGCCCAGTCGTGGCCTCCGCCTCGCACCGACACGGCAAGCCCGCAGTCGCGCGCGATACGCAATGCGGTCTGGACGTCGGCGGCCTGACGGCATACATAGACGCCGGCAGGCCGGCGGTCGCGGCCGCCCGCCCAGATATCGATGGCGTTCTCATAGGACGGATCGCCGGGTATGGCGATCGGCGCATCGGGAAAGGTTTGCCGAAACGTACGGCTCGGGAACGGAGAAGCAGGGGGCATGGCTTGATCTCGCAAGGACAACGAACACGGGGAATATGCGCAAGCGGCGCGAGCCGCTGGCCGCGCCGCTTTGCGTGGGATACGTCAACGGGAACGGGCCGCTGGCCGGGGCGTGCCGATCGCGACAGGACGCACGATCGAACCCGACGCGCCGCGCAACGCGAGCGGGACGACGATGGCCGCGAAGAGCCAGACGCGATCTCGCGCGAGGTCGTCGAGCTTCAGGTTCTGGATTTGCAGTACCCCGGCTTCGACGAGATTGAAGTGATGCGTACCGAACGGCGCATCGGTCCGCATGCCGGCAGGCGGCGCGCTCGCACCCTGGAGCTGCCCGTCGTTCACCGGGTCGGTGAACGGGTTGTCGAGCCCAACCACCACGGGTTCGGACGCAGCGAGGAATGCCGCGCCCGCGGCAGACAACCCCGGGCCGCTGGTGTAGTAGGCGCCGTATCGGGCGTCGCTCCAGCGTCGCCCCCAGCCGGTGTGGATGAACACGATATCGCCGGGAAGAATGCCGCGCTCGAGCAGGTCCTGACGCGCCAGCATCGCGGTGAGATCCTGCTCGGTGATTTCGAAACCTGGCGGCAGTTCGTCGACGCCGTGGTAGCCCGCTGCATCGAGCAGAATTCCCGTGCTCAGGAGCGGTGGCACCTCATCGATTCCCAATCTCGCGAGACGTCCGTGCGGATCGGGTTTGACGACCCGTTGCGGCAGGCCGCCGAAATAGCTCACCTCGTCGGCCGGGAGCGGGCCATGCCCGTCCCAGACGTCTTTCAACACGCCGAAATGACCGAGCGCGTCGATATGCGTGCCCTGCTGGCCAAGCGAGCCGGTGACTGTTTCGAGATTCCCCGCGTGAAGGGTTCCGGGTATCCCCTGTGTCGAGCCGAATTCGAACGACAGCGGTTGCGCGAACGGCGACGACGGTGCGGTGTCGTCGATCGGGTGCGCGAGGTCGTAGCAGCGGGCGCCGCCGGAAAGGAATGGCGCGCAACGTGTCCATGTATCGGGGCCGATGTAGCGCCAGTTGCCGCGGATATCGTCAGGATAAGAAGGGGGCATGTCATCTCCATAGAGACGACCGATATTGGATGTAACGCCAGATTCTGTATTGGACGGATGTGCTCAGGCCGCGACCGGGGCCTGCTTTTCAGTTCCCGCTTTTTCAATTCCCCCTTCTCAATTCCCCCGGCGCCATGCCGTGGACCTGGCGCATCCATCGCGACAGATGGCTCTGATCGGTAAAGCCGGTCGCGGCGGCAACCTCGGAGAGAGGCTGCGCGCTGCCGCGCAGCAAGTCCACGGCATGCGTTACGCGCAGGCGCATCACGTAGCGATGCGGTGTCATGCCGGTCGCGTGCCGGAACAGCCGGGAAAAATGGAAGCGACTACAGCCCGCCACCGCGGCGAGTTCGGCCACTCCGATCGGTTCGCCGATATGCGCATGAACATAGTCGGACAACATGTTCAATGCCCGCCGACTCAACGCGCCGTGCACGGGGACGAGCGGCGCGGCGACGTGATGCGTGGCGACATGCCGGAAGATCTGGTCCGACACGCTGCTCCAGAACAGTGGGCCGTTCGGAAGCCCCGCTGCGGTTTCCGCGAGCAGCAGGCGCGCGAGGCGCAACAGAGGGGCGTCACGGCCGTGCAGGCGCTCGACCAGGCGCGGTTCGGCGATGTCCGCCCGCAGTGCCTCCATCGCGAAGCACTCGGACGACAGGACCAGCGATACGGCATCGATATCGTCCGGTGCTTCGACGCCACAATCCGCGTTGGCGGGGCAGATGGACAGCGAACCCGCTACCGCCCGATGTTCAAGGCGGCGCCCAGCGATTGCACACCGCAGCATCGACGGTGCCGACATATGGAAGCTGATCAGATGTTCGCCGCAGTGGCCGGCAAGATGCGCGCCGCCGGCAAAACGCAGTGCCGCGACTGCCACCCCGAGGTCGCCCGGCGAGCGCCCGTCGACGAGTACCGCAGGTGCCGCGCCGTCCGCCTGGATAGCGTGCAGGCCTTGTCCGTTCAGCGTTCGTTGTGCATCCAATCACCGCCTCCTGAATGAGCGAATCCGCCCGTGTCGATACACGAGCGCCGTGCATTCACATCCATGAGCAGATTCGCAAACGCGTCGAATGTAACCTGGAAATGAAAAACGGGCGCTGCATCATGCAGCGCCCGTCGACGTTTCAGCCCTGCTTCTGCCGGAACCTCGTCCCGGCAGAAACGGCATCAGCCCTGTTGCTTCACCTCGAGCCGGAACTTGTGCAGCAGCGGCTCCGTGTAGCCGCTCGGCTGCTGGCGTCCCTCGAACACGAGCGCCTGCGCGGCCTTGAACGCGATCGTGTCGTAGCCCGGCGCCATCGGCTGGTAAAGCGGGTCGCCCGCGTTCTGGCCGTCGACGACCTTCGCCATGCGCCGGAACGTCTCCTCGACGAGCTCGCGCTGGATCACGCCGTGATGCAGCCAGTTGGCGATGTGCTGGCTCGAAATACGCAGCGTCGCGCGGTCTTCCATCAGGCCGACGTCGTGAATGTCCGGCACCTTCGAGCAGCCGACGCCCTGGTCGATCCAGCGCACCACGTAGCCGAGAATGCCCTGGGCGTTGTTGTCGACCTCGGCGCGGATTTCCGCGTCGCTCCACTGCGCCTTTTCGACGACCGGAATCGTCAGCAGGCCGTCGAGCAGTTCGTCGCGCACGCTCGCATAGTCGGTGCGTTCGAGTTCCTGCTGAACCGCCTGCACGTCGACCTGGTGATAGTGCAGCGCATGCAGCGCGGCGGCGGTCGGCGAGGGCACCCATGCGGTGTTCGCGCCGGCCTTCGGATGCGCGATCTTCTGTTCGAGCATCGCGTGCATGAGGTCCGGCATCGCCCACATGCCCTTGCCGATCTGCGAGCGGCCGCGCAGGCCGGCGCTCAAACCGACCAGCACGTTGCTGCGCTCGTACGCGGCGATCCACTGGCTCGACTTCATGTCGCCCTTGCGCATCATCGGGCCCGCTTCCATCGCCGTGTGCATCTCGTCGCCGGTGCGATCGAGGAAGCCCGTATTGATGAACGCGACGCGCTCCGACGCTTCGGCGATACAGGCGAGCAGGTTCACGCTGGTGCGGCGCTCCTCGTCCATGATGCCCATCTTGATCGTGTTGCGCGGCAGCTTCAGCAGGTCTTCGACGCGCGCGAACAGCTCGCTCGCGAACGCGACTTCGGCCGG
>Ga0153951_1000138_pt1 | contig 26028 bp, 34 predicted proteins | sample TSNJ035MetaG_FD_102278 | JGI IMG/M metagenome (GOLD analysis project Ga0153951, IMG submission 102278) | Attine ant fungus gardens microbial communities from New Jersey, USA - TSNJ035 MetaG | ecosystem: Host-associated > Fungi > Mycelium > Unclassified | place: USA: New Jersey, Wharton State...
AGAGCCGTAGTCGGAAAACCAGTCGCAATGAGTGCATCCCATGTGGTTCTAACACTGCGAGAAAGAAGAAACTCTAGATATAAGGCTAAAACTCTCATCTTTTGGGCTTTCGAGCATTGCGATCATGTTGCCACCCTTTCTGCAAGTCGGGTTTTTGTTCTTGTTGTGGCTGGAGTTTCTTCCCCGTGTTCTGGGGTTGAAAGGTGATTCCGGATGCAATCCATTCCTTTGTGTCAATGTTACACTTTACGACGACGACTGGATCACTTGTATGTGATTTTTGATTCCTCGGATCCGACATTCAGCCTTACTTGGATTTGTAGATGAAGTGGCTAGTGTGTATGAGCCTCTCGGTTGGCTAGCTCTGTGCGCCTTCTTGCATCTAGGTCAAATTTGATCAGGACTCATATTCGCAACAGCGGATTCGGAAGAAAGATGGATCATACACAAATGGTCATCATGTGGCCCGATGAGGATGGAAATATAGTGAGATCACAAAGATTTGGATGGGGTCACGAAGAGCCATCGCCTCTTTTGAATCCGAAACGCCATGCGTTTCCAAAAGACCCCGCTGCTACATCGGTGAGATCATGTCAACTTTGTAATGTAAGCTGTAAAGTTGAAACGTTTCCCTATGCAGTGGTCTCCTGCTCCGAATTCTATTCGGATGGCCTTTAACATGACAGCTAACAGAACAGAACTTGAGGAGAACCCGATTGAGGAACTTATTTGGGCATACAGTATGACTCGCCCATCGGGAGAAGTCCGGGCTCAGCTTTTGCCTCATTATCGCGCTGGGCGTATCAGTATTGATTACAGAAAGGAGGCAGTACTGCCGCTGCCCGGCACAGAAAAACTAAATGCCGATATCATTGAGGGTGACAGCAGCACTGGGATCTTCGATACTGATAATGACAATGTTCCATGGGGAAATCATGAGAAACTCATTGTTGTACACGCCGTCTTTGTCTCATTTGGATTCCTTGTTCTCCTACCTTCTGGGTCCCTTGTCGCCCGCTGGACGCGGACGATCACCCCAAAATGGTTCAGAGCACATTCTATGATCAACATGACGTTTGGGCTTCCTATCATCCTCATTGGTTGGATTTTCGGACCTATAGCTGTCGCCAACCATGACGCTCCACATTTCGTTACTGCGCATCAGGTGAGTGTTTTGACTTGGGCACCTCGGCAGTGATACTCAACTGCCACATAGATCTGTGGAGTGTTTCTGCTCGTATTATACTTGTTACAGATTTGGCTGGGTCGTTATATTCATCGCCGGCGGGCAGCTGGCTTTACGCCAAGCAACAAACCCCACCCTCCATCCAACATTCTCCATGTCTTGATGGGTATCTCGGTAATCACATTCGCCTTCGTTCAGGTACTGCAGGCTTTTTTGGGTATTGAGATTTACTTAATGATGGCCTCAGGTTAGGAGTGGTCTCAATGAATGGGAAACGGCTACCAACCGCGGTCCACTACATGCCTGGTGCCACGATCTTTGGCTGTCTTGGTGTCTGGCATGTGTCCATTTCCCTTTTTGTCTTTTTGATCATTCTAATGATGTCCCTTTTCAGATTGTACTAATTGCCTATCTAGCTGGTTTATCGCTGATTCCTCGTCAGTTCTACCAAGAGCGGCAGTATATCGTTCCTGGGAGTGACAAGACCGCTTATGCTGTGCTCCCGGACGGAGCTGACTCGCCTCTTCTCGAAAACAGGCAAGATCACGAAATGTATGAAGCAAGTGGCGGCGAATTCAAGAACTCGCACTTGTCTTTACAAACGCTGCAAGTCGAGGCTGCGAAGAAATAATTTTTTTCTTCTTCAAATCACTTGATTCACATTTGTCGAAGACAATCCTTTTTTGTACGATACTGAATTGTCCAAGAACATGTTCTTTTTATTATGAAATACTTGATAGAATATATCAAACGATAGAAAAAGATTGTTCGTTGGCGCAAAATTGATAAAGTTTGAGACTGAACCATGAACAAAACATGAAATTGATACGATGATGAATGAAGGTATGATAGGTTGGAACGAGGGGGTATGAAAGTGTCAGAAAATATATGGCAAGACAACAAGAGGCAAAGAATGGTTAGTCCAACCAATAACAGCCATTGGGACAGAAAATAAATATCTTCCAAAGGACTACCTTGACTCCAATCTAGGCTTTTAGAGTAAACATCGCACCAGATAGCCTCTGCCGACACTAAACACACAACAACTAGAACCAGATGTTATTGTGAGAGATAGGCGGCAAGGGGAGGCACCATTGAGCAGGTGAGACGAGAACGGCATGCAGGGATGGGCCACAATCCATGGAAAGGAGGCATAGCAAGCAGCGGTCGGTGAAGACAACAGTGTTCCATATTGCGAGATCACCGAACGACAATCCATCCCAACATGATCACGATGCCATGCGCGTAGACACACACGAACAAAGCATAGCGAGGGATATGATCAATCTCCGGCCAACGCCATATGAGAATGGGAGGTAGAAAAGTCTAGGTGTTGACTTCTCATTTTGGGCTGGCCAGGAGAGCAGCCAGATCTTTTTCTCCTGCTGCCGGGAGCTGACGAGAGCGTGCCTTGAGGCGCACTAGAAAAAAGAACATAGCTATCAACATCATATCGTAAAGCTAAGGAAGAAGCAGCACATACAGTTTCGGTCAAGACTGAGCAGTACAACCTTGACGGCGCCATTTGTTACCTGCCCCGTAACACCCAGGATGGAGGATCGATCAGCCCAATGCTCATCTTGCCAAATGGCAGCCTTCAAGATTAAATCGTCCATGTTCCTCTCAATATTACCAGAAGAGAAATCAACTTCCTCGGTTCTGATAGTGAGCGTCGTGAGATAATTGCCCTTCGAGGTCTGAACCTTGAGTGAGGTCGAGTATGTGCGTATGCTGGAAGTGATGTATTGCATGGCGGCTTGGGCGGCTTGACCAAGCGGCGTAGGATTATTGACAAGGCCATCAAGTTCCATTATAACCGGTAGCGGTATGATGACAGTCCAACGAAGGCTTTCCACCAGGGAGACCACCATGGGGAGCGTTGAGAGGAGGATGTTTGTGTCGATGACGAGTGTAGAATACCCTGGAATAATGTTAAGCTCAGGGAAATTGTCACGTGCTCTTCGTGATGGTCGAGACTTGCGGGATGGCGGGGCTTGGGCCCGTTCGCGAGAAACAGACCGAAGGAGGCCTCGAAGGTAGCGTCGACGAGCCTGCAAATATCCATGTCAGAATTTCAGGTGGTACGAAAAGAAAGTGGAGAAATACCTTCAATTCACGAACCTCCTGCGAATCGTTCTCGTCATCTTCGCTACTTTCTTCTTCGAGTTCACCGTCAACGTCCATTAATTCATCATCATCAATCCATCTCTTGCCCATTCTCCTCTTCTCCTCTTCTTCCCTCTCTATTCTTTCCATCTCTCGCCAGGAGGCAACCTTGTCAGCCAATTTCCCTTCAACTCGCCACTCGCGAGTTCCTTCAGCCCACACAAACCCAGGAACTACACCAGCGATATCAACTGCACAACGAATAATGCGAGTCCACCGCTTCAACGTCGTCTCCTTAGGACTCACTCGCCAGTCCTCGTCTCGCGGAATACCGCTTGCATCGTATAGACTATCGAACTTGACACCATAGTAATACTGACTCTTCTCCTCCTTATCATCTTCAATCTGCCCATCCGTCAACTGCTCACTTTCCTGAGCGTCAAGAACCTCAATCTCGGGACGATCAGCCCCTGATTTCCAATAACCGCGCTCAAAAACTTTTCGACTGACCCATTCCATGCCACGCATGCACCAGTCTTCAGGGAGTGGGGGAGCACAACCAGATGTAAGCATTGCCCAGCGTTGCTCTGGGGCCACATTGAGGATGGTGAAGAGGCCCTGAGATTCCATAACCTTGCGGGGAATGGTGACAAAGAACGCAGCAAGATCTTCCCAAGGGATGCTCCTTTCAAGGAGTTTGAGCGAAGGCTGGTGTTTAAGCATAGTTGCGAGGAAAGTGAGAAGGATCGTGAGATAAGGATTGAGTGTAGAACGCGAATATTCGTTTGCCTTTCGAGTCGGATTCCGTAAAACATAGCTCAACATCGTGAAGGTCAGTTGAAGTGCATACTTGAAAGCCGGAGGATCTTCAGGCACATAGATGCCAGCTTCAGAAAGAGTCGGAGACGTCTGTTGATGATGATGCTCATCGTCGACATCCATCTTATCAGACTCCACCGGCGCCTTCTTAGCAATGACACGACCGTTCGCCTCACGTCCGCCAACACCTCCCATCCTTCGAAGGAGGCCTGAAGGTTTGCCGTACTCGAAAACGGATGTGATGTTTATTGTAGCCATCATAATCCATTCTCTTTCCTCCGCACCCTCGATTGTGAGTCGCTCAAGAAAACGAGCGAGCGTTGGCTGGAAATCGTCCAGCTGTATATTCGTGAAAAGCATTCCATGGAGAAGCACAAAGAGGCCTGAGACCTTGGTATCAGAATACATGCGCTTCGCCTGCAGCGAGTTGGCCCATAAAGGCAGTATTGATTCACGAGAAGTCATGAATGGATGAAGAGTAGTCATACTGCAAAAGCAATGAGCTATCATCAATAGATAGATATTGCAACCGATGCTAATTTACCTTTTTACGAAGTGGTACACGCTACGAATTTCTTCGTTATCCACCTCACGATGAAGAAGTCCCAGATGGTGATGAAGCTTCCCTGTGCCTGGTTGCTCAAAGAGACTTGTTGCGTACCAATCACGCGCGATACTTCGCCACCTCTCCTTATCCGGTTCTACTTCGAGTAATCGAGCAGCTGCAACACCTACGCTGGGGGTCAGACTCCCGAGACGTCCAGCAAGGTCACTGATAGACTTTTTTCCGGATGAATTTCCGTTCGCAGTTCCGATGGGAACTTCAAGACCGTTGGATTGATTGAAATCATTGGCTGCTTGAACGGCTGAAGTGGTGAGCCCACCACTGCTGCCCATAGCACCATCTAGCATTGCAGCGACGATCATGCGATACCGTGCGAGGTCACCCAAAGCCTCCAACCAGCCACTCCGGAACACATTTAGTTGTGGGTCTTCCACAAGGCTTATATAGAAACTGTAGGCATAGTAAATGAACTCTTGGAGGAGTTCAAGTGCAAGCCGAGATGAGAATGAAGCACGTCGAAGGGACTCAAGAAGCTTGTGAAACCCGTAATTCCACAAGCGGAAGACAATATTGTATTTGGTCGGGACATTCTTGAGAGATGCAGGGACAGATGGTGCGAGGGAAAGCTGCAGAAAGTTGTACATATCCTCTGCCAAACTGGATGAATGGTGAGACGATGTTGACTTGTATCGAGTAGAGCTTTTACCTTTTGTGGTCTTCCACTTTCTTCAGCCACTTCTCCTTTTCAAGATCTTCCCTGGAGAGTTCCCGACCTTTGAGAACTACAGGAGCATCCATTTCATCCTGGTCTTCCGACTCTTCCTGCTGAATTTTCGACTCGAGCGTGGTGATATGACGATAAATAAATTTCAACTGCTGAGAAAACGCAGACGCTGTCGAATCGTCTGTGGCTGCACGTCCTGGGCGATCGAAAAGAGCAGAAGACTGCGAAGATCCGTCGGTTGAAAGGCTGAAGTTGGATGAAATGGAGGCAGAGTAGGAGCTTGCGGAACCTGCAGAGACATAATCACCACTTGACTTGGGTGTAGGAGTATGCTTCTCTGGGCGACCAGCAGAGGGAGAAGTTGGACCCTGTGTACGTTGAGGGGTTTTGAAGTGAACGGGATCGTCCCGTCGGTAATCAAATAGCTGACGAGCAGCGTTGGTGGCACTGTTTCGGACAGGCTGTACACGGGGAAAATTTGTAGTTTCGGCCTCTGACATGCTGTCTGGTTCTGCTGTACGGCGGAGGGGAATTGGGTCGGTATCAGGATTGAAAAGCTTGGGTTTTGAAGATGAAGAACGGGGAACAGACGAAGTCGTGATCTTGAGGCGTGAAAAGGATTCGTGGTCGGCCTCTTCTGGAGGGCTAGATATAATGACCTGAGGGTAAGCATGTCGCCGGTGCGCCTGAGGGACTGCGGCGCGGGCGGAGGGTGCAGGAGGTTTTGGCAACTTGTCACTCCGAGCCGAAGACTGAACGAGAGTCTGAGAGGCCGGAGGAGAGGAAAGCTGAGGTCGCTGCTCGCGGTCAGACTTTTCTCTGAGACGAAGAACACTAGATTCAAAAACCTATTGAGCGCCTAGGTGTAGAGAAAAGAGAAGAAATACAAGCGCACCCAGCTTGCTTGCGTCGAAGAGCAGTGAGGCGACTGTCGAGGTCAGTGGGTTGTGGAAGGTCTTTGGCAGGCATTTCGTGGTCTCTGAGCTTACGGGAGGGTCTGTGCGCAGGAACAGAGTCCATCGAAGTAAGAGTCAAGGCGAACCAAGTTGGCATTTCTATTCCGCAGCACGAGATAAGATCTGTGTGTCACGTGTTTGCTGCGCTGTGGTAATTCTCGTCCGGTTCTGCTCTCTGCGCCTCAGACTCGCTCCGGTGCCCTATTCGCTCGCACGCACCGCAAAATCACTGCAAAATCCCGGCTCATCTGTGATATCGGCCACTGCCACTCGGCATCCGAGTTACCGTCAGCTATCGGCCGGTTGGATCTCTTTCCCGTAGTCTCATCAATTTACCTCCGGATCACCGTGCGGCGCTGGCTGTGACCTGTCCAATCATAATTTGCCATACTCAGTCACGATTCACAATCTGACCTCAGTTCCATGAAATCCGTTACCCCTCTTAGTCCATTCAGTTCACGGCAGTAATGTCGTCAATGAACTTGGTCCCATTTTTCCCAGTGGCACTCGACTGCGGCCGCACAATCCCAGAATGGATCCGCGTCGGTTCAACTGCGCGAGGGTCCTCGAACAGCCGTAGCAAGCTGTCAAGCAGCAGGCTACTGCCCAAAACTGCCGAGCTCAGTACGCTGTCTCAAGCTATAGTCCATGCGCAGTTCGTTGACTATTAACCCGCAGAATCGACGATATGGAGTTGTCCCCGCAGCTGCATTGTTGTTGAGTGCCTGTGCAATGTCTGCCAACTTTGCATAGTCTGATCCAACCCCAGTCCGCCGGCACAGTACAATTTAGGTCCTACATAAGCGACCTCATTTGACTCCTAATATGAGTGCCTGACCTTATGACCGTTTCAGCCTCATTAAGTCCAGTGAACATACTGTACAATGCCATCTGATTGGATCTCCAACGCCCATTGATGAATCCAGTTGCCATTATATTTTTCTTGTGTTTTGAACAATCGGTACTCCTGACTCTATCCACCAAATAGAATAGCTTTGATCCTCACCCAAAGAACACCTGATTCACAACCTCAGCCTTTCCATTAACAATCTCAACTTTTCTCCCCTTTTCAACCCTAATCTTCGCAGCAACCTCAACTCCCTTCCCTTCAGGAACATCAACCTCAATAGCCTCCTTTCCCGCAGCATCAAACTCATAAACCCGTATCTCCAAACTCTGGGCATAATCATAATCTGGCTTACCGATGCCAGCAGGACCCAGAACTAGAACACTCCCTTCACGGACCCAAACAGGAATCTCACTGATAGGCACATGTTCTTTGATCCAGGTGGGACCTCGAACGACACGACTTGGATTCCAGAAGTTGGTCCATTTGCCGCAAGGTAGATAGAACTCGTGTTCTTCACCAAGAGGAACAAAGACAGGTGCAACGAGAAGAGAGGGACCTAAATGTGGATTTGTACAGCAAAATGAACGACTGAAGGGTGATATACGTACCGATCATATACTGTCGATCTAGATATTGAGCTGTACGATCCTCCGGAAATTCAAGGAACATGGCTCGTTGGATAGGGTGTCCTTTCAGGCGTGCTTGAATAGACTGTCAGAAACGAGTAGCGTGTCACTCGGATGCAGCCTCAAATCCAGAAATGCGAAGAACTAACGAGGTTATAGATGTAAGGCATTAGGCGATGCTTCGCATCCAACCAAACGGACATATTCTTCGCGGCCTCTTCACCATAATTCCACGGGACACGATAAGAGGACGAGCCATGTAGGCGAGAGTGGGATGAAAATATCCCAAACGCAACCCACCGCTGGTAAATTTCGGGCGGTGGGTGGCCCTAAGAACGAGTTGAATATGCATATGACCTGGTTAGGCTCAGATAACAAACTTCAAATCCACCAATATCATGAGAAGCGTATCCAAAGCCGGAAGTAGTAAGAGATAACAAGCCGCGCATCGCTTCCGCCATTGCTTCCCACGTCGACTCGCAGTCACCTCCCCAATGAACAGGGAATCTAAGAACCGTCGTCAGCTCAACGAATCAATAGAAAAATATCAAATAAACAAATTGTGCATGCCTTTGTCCACCAACAGTCGAGGAACGCGCAAAAACAACGGCCTCTCCCTCTCCGAAACTTTCACGAATAAGGTTGAACACAAGGTCATTGTAAATTACAGAGTAGGTATTATGAAGTCTGTACGGATCTGAGCCGTCGTGGAAAACGATATTTGTATGAGGAATGCGCTCCGCAAAGTCAGTCTAGAATATCGCCTGATCAACCAATCCGAAACTCGCTTGGATTTTCCAGTCGCTCACCTTGAAAGCGTCAACACCGAGATCAATAAGGGCAGACAGTTTAGCGGAATACCATCTCCTTGCATGAGGATTAGTCACATCGAGAACGGCTAGACCTGGTTGCCATAAATCCCATCTGATTCAAAATTGAGCCTTTCTGCAAGGTTGAGAACAAACAAAGACACAAACTGCCAAGGTGACCCATCCTTGCGTTTGATCAAATAATCGCCTTTGACAGCCTCAGTGAAAATAGGCGACAGCTGTGATATATACGGATTGACTACCCCAAATTCAGAATTCAGTTGCGAAGAGATTGTTGCTGTAACTCACTCCACAGGCAAATCTTGACGTTGTATTTTTGCTTGATCTCAGCGAGGTATGCTTTGGGATTCGGGAAATTATCAGGATCGAACGTGAAGGAGCACCTAGGAGGCCTTCAACGACTCCAATTGAATAGCAGTAAGATGGACCATTCACCATTCATATTGTTTCATCCAGAAACAATCAATATGGAAGACACGAACGGGGCACTCTCGCTGTTTCATGCCCTCCAAGAATCCAGATACAGTCTCAGATGAATATGAAGTCAAGAAGGAGGTAGAGAGCCAAAGCCCGTAGGACCAACTTGGAAGGATTCTGCACGAGATATTGAGTACGACGCATTCAAAGTCGGGATTTTTACACCCACGCAGGTCGTCCAGTCATTCTGGTATATTTGTCAAGGATCTAATTGATAAAATCAGGCTGCAGGAAAAAAGGACGAAATTCATGACAGCAGACCTCCAAGGGAGTCTTTCCATAGATGATGAAGTATTCCAGACTCTTGTCCGCGACAGATACGCCAACACGGCTGACTTTCTCAGAGCCAACTTCTACTTCTACCTCTCCAGGGTGGTTGATGAAGACACCGTAGTTTCTGTTGGTGATATAGAACGGAACACATTTGTATGCTTGATCACTGGAAGTTCCTCCATCTTGATTCCAGATCTTGACAGACTGGCCTGAAGGTGGACAGGAATTAACCACCGAGGCATCGCCAAAAACCTCGCTCGATCGGCGTACCATTCTTCACAAATGTACCAAACTGCTCTCCAAATCCATAGATAAGCTCACCAGGGGAGATGTTCAACTCAGAATTGATGTACCGAATAATAGTAGGCAAAGGCTCCGGTCGGGGATTGGACGAAACATCATGAGTCAAACAAGAGCTATTCGACGCACTGAGGTTCGTCCAATGCGAAGGGACGTCAAAAATAGCTTGATATTTAGGCCCCGCAGAAGTGAGAACACGGTCAGGTGATTTGAATGTGATTGAATAAGGGTTCTCGGTGATCTCAGCCTTGAGATCACCACTGGAGATAACAAGATTAGAGCCCTCCTTCGATAGACGAGCGTCATGAATAGGTGGATCATCAGGGAAAAGCTCGATTTCGGGGTGACGGCGCAAAGAAGCAAAATGCTCAATGTTAACGCCAATAACGTCCTTGGTAGGAGAATGTATCCGGACACTCAAAACAGGACCTACACAGCAATCAATAATGAAAAATGATCCTCGGACGTGTATAATGTACCTCCAAGTGTATCGCCGCGGTGTCTGATAGGCCTTGTTGAGACCTGAAGATCGTAGCCACCATCATCTTCGGTGACTTGTACGGCTTGAAGGCCATAGAAGGGTTTAACGCCATTTTTCAGTAACCAAAATCCATCAATAAACTTCATTGTGAGTTTTGAGGCGAAAGAGTGAGATTATCCATAAAATGCCTCTCCTGTATTTATTAGCTTTTTTAAAGGGTCACTTGGACAACCGAAGCGGACCGCAACTTACCGAGGATTTTCCGTGCTATGGCTCTGGGAGAAATAGATTATCTGGCTAGGCATGTTTGCAGCTACGAGATAACGGGATTACTGTTATGACACTCCCATGTCCCTGTCAAAGATGGCGGTGATGGCCAACGTAGGACTGTAAGCGTGCCATCGTGACCCAGAGATAGTGGTATGCTAGCCTGTCGAAATAAAGAATCACCTAAAGTGGAACAATGGTGTAGTAACATTATAACAAAGATACAACGACTCCGGAGATCAGAGGACCCATAAGGGTATATGAGTCATGCCTCTGATATTGCATTTATCTCGTCTTCTGATTGACTTCTGATTGCAACGAAGAGCTGCTGCTGCAAATACCAGAGTATGTCAGGAGCGCTCTGGAGGGAAACACCTCTCATCTCCTCAGTCACGCTCTCGAATAACGTCAACGCATCAGTCTACCTCAAGCTAGAGGTAAGAGGGATGACTACGAGACTGGAATTCAATTGAGTTCGTCTAGTAGAACCTTCAACCGTCACATTCGTTTAAGTATCGTGGAATTTCGTATTTTATTCAGAGAGCAGAACAGTGTCACGGGAAAAACCTACATTGTGTGATTGCATCGGGCGGTAATGCAGGACTAGCCGCCGCTTGCGCAGCGCGCATTTTAGAAGTTAAATGTACTGTCTATCTTCCAAAAGGAGTAGCAGAAGGTACACTGGCTCTTCTGAAACAAGAAAGGGCTGAAGTCGTCGTGATTGGTCAGTTCTACGCGGAAGCATCAGAAGCAGCTCAACGAGCAGCAGCAACAGACGTCAACGCGTAAGGACCTGTATCTCAACGGAACACGCTGATGAAATCTTTCGCAGTGTCATAGTACCTGCATATGACGACCAGCTACTATGGGAAGGCCATAGCTCAATGATCGTTGAGATTAGAGACCAGCTCAAGAAAAAACCTGACACGATCTTCTGTAGTGTAGGTGGTGGTGGTCTCTTGGGAGGGGTAATTGTGGGGTGCAAAGAGGTTGGCTGGGACGATGGTAAGCAAGATCAAGTTAAGGTCACTTGCTCAATATTCATCACCTGTCTTTTCAGTACCAATCGTGACGTTGGAAACCATCGGGTCTGATTGTTTCTACCAATCCATCACAATGAATGGAAGTGGATTTAACAAAAATGCAAAATCACTTCCCCATGGAGTTGAACTCGTGCACAACTCTGAATACAAGGTGGATGTAGCCCATTTCAATGGTTTTTCATCACGCGCCTCAGGATCATTGGGTGCATCACAACCGTCTGCAGCCGTCCTGAAAATGGCACTCGAGAGAGCCGGAGGTGTTCGCTCATATACTGTTCCCGATGAATTGAGCATGGAGAGTTTGATCAGATTTGCTGGTGAGTGACGATCAAAGAGATCCACACAACTTGGTTGACAGTTCATAGATGATCACAAAATGCTGGTAGAACTGGCTTGTTCGACAACCCTGGTCCCTGTATATCATCCTGCCCTTTTTGACAGAATGGTACCGCCATCAGCAGGTGATACGCGCTGCGTCGTGTTCATAGTCTGTGGAGGCTTTAAAGTTTCTCTTTCAGACACTGAGGAATTCCGAAGCATTGTGGAGCATGCCCGGTGTGTGCCAGGAACCAACTGGGAGGTCAGGTGTGATGATGGCGAGATATTTAAGGCCAAGCGAGACATCAATGAGGAGTAGATCAATGAAACAGTACAACGAATAGATCAGAAATTCTAGTTACTGCTTTCCTTAAGTGTGGGTTGTACTCACATACTCAAAAACTAGGGCACACACCTTCAAGACCATTAGAAATTATAAGTTATCCTGTTTGTGGTCTTTTGATTCCTGCATTGCTCTTCGTGCCAACCTTTCTGCCTTTATCCTCGCAAGCTCCTCCCGGATAGCGACAGCTTCTTTGGGAATATTCTGCAGCACAAAAATGAGCTCGATAGCTGGCAACATATTCAGGATGAACATACCTGAGACGTGCGCTCGAGACCTGGGAATAACCGATCCCTATACTTCAAGCCAGAATCAACTTCAACCTCTATAACTTCCACGTCGAGAGACATACAGGTACAACATGCTTTCTATACCATTCTGGGTCACCGAAATGAACAAGAGCAGCGATAGGTACGAAAAGATAGAGAGAGAATTTGAAGACCTCGAGATTGGGTCCTCCCATAACGCAGCGTGAGAATGACGGATCTGAGTGGTGTACATTTGGTTGCAACTTCCGATTTATGTCAACAAAGTTACCCAATGTAATTCTTATGTTCAAGTATTGTGCGGATATGCTGAAACTTTTGGTTTATTCCATTTGAAATTAGAGGCCTCTACTGATTTAATTCTGAACACTTTTGTGAAATTTAGAGGAATCCGTCTTAACAAAAATGTGGTGCCAAAATCAAAAACATCTTTCTAGTTTCATCGCCTTCTGCTTCGACTAAGAAGTTGTCTTCCAAATCCATTCCAATCATGAGTTCTTCATCGAACAGTCTTTCAAAGAATTTAAACGGCATTGGAAAGTAAATGAGTACAAAATCATAATAGAAGTGGTTAGTAATACGAGAACAGACTCAGGTTATTCTTGGAGCTTGATGTCCTCTTTGGGCCAATTATAACTTGACTGGGGACAAATAGTTATTTCGTCCGCTAATCATGACATCAGTGACGATTTGTCTCGAAATGACGAACATCTATATATCGCTTGAAAGTCTCTTTCGTCCCCTCTCATTTTCATCATGTCTCTTGCTAGGGTACGTACTATCAGTTCCTGTTGTGAGCTTCAGCATTTTGAAATCTGTCATCGTAGCACGTCAATACGGAATCCCTCGTCGAGCAATCATTCGTGAGTGAATTCTTGCTACAAACAGTACGGATGCCCATTATTCTGGATCCATTAGGAGGAGCCATGTACTGTCCAGGGATCAAAAGGTGATTCAAAGAAGATTGTCTCGTACGGAGAACGCTATAGCACCAGCCCAATCCCACACTTTCGAATTCCAGCTGCCGTATGTGTATCTTCGTCACTTCACAAAACGTTTAATAAACTTCATCCTCGACAGGGTATCGATGCCGACACTGCATACAGGCTTATTCAAGACGAGCTTAGTCTCGGCGAGTCTTCAATGTCAATTAATGGTATCTTCTAGTAATACAAGTTTAGATGGCTCTCCTATCTTGAATCTGGCCTCTTTTGTCCAGACATATATGCCCCCTATGGCAGACAAACTTGTCAAGGAGAACATCTCGAAGAATTTGGTAGGTGCGTCGACTTCCAGTTTTGACTTTATGTCCGTTTATCCTACTCATCTGTCTATCAGATGCTGACGAATATCCGGCGACTCGTAAGTCTCGTATCTAGTTTTCATACAGTCGCTGAGCAACATGTTGTTGATCAAGAGTTACTGCTTAACCGCTGTAAGTTGATTTGAAGTTAATCACAAGTTCTCATCTCAGGAGCTTACCAGGTGTGTCTATGATTGCGGATCTGTGGCATGCCCCTTTGGCTCAGCAGGCTGTTGGTACCGCTACAACCGGATCATCTGAGGCTGTTCAACTCGGCGGCTTAGCTATGAAGAAAATCTGGCAAGATAAGCAAAAGGCGGCTGGAAAGAATCTTCATGTGCCTGGGTAAGTTCTTAGTTCTTTTCATTGGTTGAATCTGAAGGGATTCCAGTCCAAATATTGTGATGAGTTCCAATGCTCAAGTTGCCTTGGAGAAATTTGCCCGCTATTTTGACGTGGAATGTCGCCTTGTCCCTGTTTCTAAGCAAAGCCGATATCATCTTGACATCATGAAGACCATGGATTATGTCGACGAAAACACTATCGGCATTTATGTGATTCTCGGGAGTACGTGTTTGCTGTGTTGTTACTCGTTTATCCTAAAACAGTTTATAGGCACTTACACTGGACACTACGAAGATGTCAAAGGTCTAGCTCACCTCTTAGATCAATACGAGAGACGTACAGGTCATTCTATTCCTATTCATGGTAGGAAATTTTACACTTTGTTTAATACAGTAATTTAACAGGATTTTGAAGTTGACGCTGCATCTGGTGGATTTATCGCGCCATTTGCACACGTATGGTTGCTTTCATGGCCTATTTTCACATCTGACCCAAGTTTTTCTAGCCTAACCTCGTTTGGGACTTCAGAATCACCCGGGTAGTTTCCATCAATACATCGTACGCTCTCCGTCTTTTTTTGATGCATATACCTAACAAATGTATAGGGGGCACAAGTTTGGATTGAGCTATGTTGGCGTTGGATGGATTGTTTGGCGCGACAAGGAGCACCTCTCTAAGGACCTGGTCTTTGAGCTGCATTACCTAGGCTCTGTCGAGTTCACATTTTCTCTGACCTTCTCGCGCCCAGCTGCTCCAATCATAGCTCAGTATTTCAACCTTGTGCACCTCGGATATCAGGGTTACCAGCAACTTGCACTGAATGATTTGAAGAATGCTCGGTTATTGAGTCGAGCTCTAGAGAGGAGTGGGTATTTCGATGTTCTGAGTGACATTCATCGTCCCAATGGATTAGACAATGAGAAGATGATCAATTCGCTTAACGTTGAGGTAGGTGACTTTCAGATCGCCATTACCTGAGGAAAATAGTAATCTTGTCACAGGACTATGAACCTGGTTTACCAGTTGTTGCTTTCAAATTCTCAGAAAGCTTCAGGAATCAGTACCCTCGCTTGCAACAAAGTTGGATTCAAACTCTTTTAAGGTCACGAGGGTGGTATGTACCTGCTCGCCTTCTAGTCTCAGGTAACATGGGTGAATAGGTTGGTGCCAAATTATAACCTACCTCCAGAGTGTGAGGACATAGAAATACTGCGGGTGGTAGTCAAGGAAAACATGACCGAATTGGTGAGCAGATGAAATTAGGTTAGTTATCGGATGGAGCTGAAACGTGTGCGAATTTGCAGCTTGTCCAAAGATTCATTGATAATCTTGTGGGTTTTAGCTGAATTCGCATTTTTGAACACTTAAAACAGATTTGAACAGTTCGATATCATTGACATCCTTACAGGCGATGATCAGTCCTTCCATACCTTCCTCACGACAGCTGATGCCTCCACTGGTTGGGACCGTGAGAAGACAAAGCATGGCCTTCGCATTAGGCCGGAAGAGAGTGATCACTCTGGAACATATGCGCGCCCTTGCTAAACGTTGTAACATTAAGCATCCCTGTAATTATAGGAACTATCCGCAATCAATAAACATTGTCCAGATAGTGTCTCCCCTGGCACTCGCCCGGTGAGACTTGTCCGATCTTGAAAGGTGAGTCGTCCAATATTGTGGCGATAGCAAAACACACCAGGGAATGCTATGATGGACTAGTAAGACGCGTCAACACAGCCAAAGTACGCGTCGATTTTCTAATAACACATGCCATCAATTCCAGGCTGTCCTTACCAATGGCACCTGTGCAGGAACTGTGAGTGAACATCTCACTAGGAGCATCTATCTTGATAGATCTGCATTTTCAGCAAGCCTCTACAGGCTACAAGAGCATCAACATTGCTTCTTCCTCCACTCGAGTCGGCGCCTTCTTTTATCATCGACAAAAACAACAAATCTTACAAGCATCAATATGCAAACATATATTTCATACGCTTGCGGCTATTAAGACAGTTCCTTGAGAAGAATGCACTCGATTTATGGAACAATGCCCCTGGGAAACCTACCCGGGTGCCCAGAGTCCTGGAAGTAGTGAAAGGGCAGCTATGTTACATTATTGGTACCATATACATGGAAATGCCGATGAAACCCAATGTTATGGAAGACATAGCCCGAGATGTGCGTTGAGTCTAGGCTTCAGCTTTCTTCAAGTGGTAACACCATTTTCCTCTTTGGCGATGGATAGCATTCGATACTGCCTCCGCCCCCAATCAAGAAGTTTTATTCAGATACCGATAGTGTCATGATTGAGGACGAGTCTGGTCGTATCCGACTCGTAGGAGATGCTTTGAAGGGTAAGAATTTGGTTACAGGTGTAATAATAAGTGCACTTGGAGCGGAAACCCCAGAGGGAGATTTTGAGGTTGTGGACATCTGTTTTCCGGGAATGGCACCACAAGCTTATAGAGAGGATAGCATGAAGGAGGACTCCATGGATGAGGATGCCATAGATGTGGATGGTGCGGTCCGCATGCTCTTATTGAGTTGACGATCTATGAGGTTGATTCATAATTTTGCTCACAGAAACGGTGACCTCTGATGATGATGAGTGGGTGGGCTTTGTTTCGGGACTTGAGATGGGATCGAGTACACCAACGGACGCACAGTTACAGATGTTGACTGAGTATTTGACGGGAGAAGAGGGTGGAGAGGAGGACCAGCTTGGTGCAGCTAGAATTTCGAGGCTGATAATTGCTGGAAATTCTGTGACAGCTAGTGCTCTTGCGGATAGGATTGATACGCCTTCGTATGCGGAACGTAAAGCTGTACGTTTTTTTAATTCATCTTAGGCCTCAGACCTCATGCGAGATCTGCCCAGAAAAAGCGAGGACTGGACCCAACGACCTTCGAAATCAACCCTATCTACGAACTTTCGGCGCATTTACTCGACATTGCTCGAGTCATGCCTATCCACATACTACCTGGACCAGAAGACCCATCTGGAGCCATTATGCCTCAGCAACCATTCCCCAAAGCTATTTTTGGTGAAGCTTCAACCAAGTTCGAGATTTTTTACTCGGAAAGTAATCCTACATACATCAACATTGGGTCTTCAAAAAAGGGGTGTAGGAGGTCTATCCTAGTAAATTCCGGACAACCTCTGAATGATATGTTCAAGTATCTCCCTTCACCACCCATCACTCGCCTCTCCATCCTCGAAAGCACCCTCAAATGGAGACATATGTCACCAACAGCACCAGACACATTGTGGTGTCACCCATATTTCACGGCTGACCCATTCATTATAAAAGAGACACCGCATATCTACGTCGTTGGAGCGCAGCCCGAATTCGGTACCAAACTGATTACCGAGCAGACACGAGGTGGTGAGAAGATTCGAAGTCGGATTGTGCTCTTGCCGAGTTTTGCGAAGAGTGGGACACTCGTCATGGTGAATATCAGAACGCTAGAGGTCCGCTGTGTTAACTTTGCCGTGGAGGGGATGATGACTGCAGACGAAGGGGATGTTCTATCAGGTGCGCCGTTAATTTTTATTGTTTCCTCGATTGACTCACATCCTCTTCAGACGGAGGAAGTCCAAGATCACCAAGTCGGACAAAATGGGCTCCAGATCCCAGCTCGAACTCGGGTGTCATGGATTCACAGCAGGACCAATGACAGCACTTCGAGATGATCAGTACAATAAGGTGTATCTTAGTAGAAGACTAACTTGTAATTAATATTCAAACTTCCCACCGCATGGCAGAGAGAACCCAATATGCTCGACCGGATTCTTGGTCCTGTTCGTCAAGCCAGCAGAGACCGTCTCTCAGTAGCATGTTCTCCAGAGCAGCTTTTGCACGATCCGTTGTCCAGCCCTTCTTCTGTACAAGCATGTTTTCGACTACTCTTCCATTGGTTTCTTGCGCGATGGCGAGAATAGTAGCCTGATCATCGTCTAACTCCTTCACAACACTTCTGACCATCTTCTTTCCCCCAATTTCCACGACTTGATACCCAGCACCTAAAGGTTGGAGTGTCTTGATACTGCGCACGATATCATCCTCAGTTATCTCCCCGCTATTGACCCCACGCAGTTTAGACACCATTCGTACGAGCTCCGACATTTCAATCAAACCTCCATTGTGATGTCTCGTGCTGACACACACATCAACGATTTGAACACCGAGCTCGTACTGCCAATCACCGATATCCAGCATCTCAGACCACCACCCGCCTTTCCTGGGGCCTGCCAATGGGTCGACGCCAATCGAGTAACACATTTGTTGGAATGCATGGCGGAAAGTTGGATCGCTTTTGATGGAGTCACGGTGGGTCAAGGCGAAACGAGCAAGAGCGGTACGGAACTGTGTGAGCTGGGAATGGAGGTGATCGACTTGAGATTGGGAGATTGTGGACGATAGTTGGGCAAAGGAGCGCTTGGACTGCTCTTGTCTGTCAAATGCTGCAAGACCTGCCCCACGTCTATGCATGCTTGTAGAAAAGGAATAATAAAGTAATCGTCACATTACTTAATTTGTAATGGCCAGCTTGTACCAACTAGGCACCTGCCCCTTTCCATATTACATCTAATCAACTTACGTAACCATGGCTACCGTTTTGGGTAGAAATTCCAATGCTCGAGAAGTTAGGTTTTTCTCTCATGGCCACCTCAATTCCTCGAGTTCTTTGGGATATAGGCTGATTGACTGGACACTACTCGGTGACCAAGCATCGCATTCAACTGGCTAGTTCCGTCTCTTTACGCGAAGGTTACCAATATGGTCATGAGGAAATGTTCTTGGTCATCCCCGAACTACAATCAGGGGAAACATGTCACTTCCAGGATCAGCAGTTACGTCGGCGTTACGATCGAAAACCGGAGTCATGCTAATTGGTCGCTAATTAGTCTCGCATGTGCCCCACTGCATACCTACAGTTTCCCAATTAGACATGGTTTGCAGCCTTCCCAGATTGGAAATCCAGCCGACTCTTTTGCCTCACTTCAACGATCACGGAGGTCTACAAGCTTGAGGCAGTCGATCAGCAAGTCTGCTAAATTGCTTCGAGCCAAGCGGCTACGTCCGCCGATCCAAATGAAAAGAAGTTTTGAACGGCTACTCGAAACCTGTTCGTTCATCATGTAATCATCAACTATTAATATATCGCAAGTAGTCCAAATGTAGTCACGCTGCATTTTACAGAAAACATGCCAAGGACGCGGCATCATCTTGATGTATATGGGAAAGATTTCATATTCTTAGCAGTATATGCTTACAGAGAGATACCCGCCTTTGGGTAAACTTTCACAGAGACAAAATACAGCATGACTTAAAAACGACATCGAACCACAATAGTCATTCAACAGTCATTCCTTACTGTCCTCTCCTCAATAAATGATTTCCAAGAGTTTGTTGGGCCTATTCCTCGCGCAGTTGACTGTCGCTCAGTATGGCGCTCCTCCCGCCACGGGTAGCACTTCTACTTCAGCACCAGCCCCATCTGCGCCACCTGATATGCCAGGACAGCACAACGTCGGTATCGAAATTTCAGGTCCTGACATCGCTGATCACTCTTATAGATCAACGTTTTCCCGGATGGCAAGTCCATCTTTGATCCTGCGAACATCACCGCTCAAGTTGGCGATCTTGTCACTTTCTACTTTCCAAAGTTCGTTCATCTAGTCGTATCCTTCAAAGTCGCTGATTCGTGGAAATAGCACTCAGCAAATCGCTCATTCAGTGACGCAATCATCTTTTGGAAGCCCTTGCAATTACCTTACGGCAGAGGGTAACAACTCGGCTGGTTTTGATTCTTCGCTTGTCATGAGCGCAACATTCACGCTCAACATTACAAGTACTGATCGTAAGTAATTCGTTCCAGTGCTCTTCATTGATGATACATTCCCGCCTCAAGCAATCTGGTACCATTGCAAGCAGGTGAGTGATAAGTGATATATGCTAGGAGCGAGTGATCCGACATGAGCAAAGGTTCAGCATTGCGGAATGGGTATGGTCGGTAGTATCAACGCTCCAACGAGTGGTAACAACACACATGATGCATTTGTTGCGGCCGCGAAAGCGATTGGAGCGAACGAAGCCACTGTAAGTCTTAAACTATAGGGATGTCAGGTCAAATTGTTGATTGAAGTATTGCTATTCAAAGGAATCTGATTCCGGTAGTCCCGTTTTAACAGGCGTCGGTGCTATGGCTACAGGACCACCAAGTCTTGATTCCGCTTCTGGTGCTGTGAAGACTACTGCCATGGGCAGCCTATATCTCATCATTGCGGGAGCTATCATGTATCTGGATTGAATCTAGTAATGCGGTGTTACGATTTATAAGAATTTGTGTCTCATATAAAACCTCTGTAAATCGATGTGCTATGTTTTTTGAAGGCTCTGTATATATATAAAATCTAATGACAATCTCCGAGCAGAGTGTTGTTCTTGAGAAAGTTGCACTTTCGCATTTCAGTGCCGTACTTTTTAAAATTTCTTGATTGGTCATACAGGTTTGATTATTGGCAGGACGCACCCACTCTCATCCTACAAGCAATCCCCTCTGGCGCCCCATATGTTTTCTAGAATACCCCAGAAGTTCAGTTCCTTCCTTGGTGATGAAGCGAAACTTGCTTTCCCTACTCAGCCAGGTGGAATCTCGAAGCTAGCAACGGTCCGGGTGCGCAATCTTCCCTTGCAACTTTCAACGGGCCTGATGGCAGAGCACATGTAGAATATTTCCGCTACAGACAGTTATTGGGAGCAGGTACGACTTGTTTAGCCCGTTAATGCTGTTCATGAAATTGATCCAACTTTTATCAAGTATTTCGTCCTGTTCGATTCGGTTTCCGACGTATTCTCTCTTGTATCACCTCACCACAGTATGTTTCCTCTGTCGAATATCAACAAAATATCTATCAACTCTACAGTCCGACGCGCTCTAATAGATGCTCCAGAAAATGTCATCACGCTCATTCAAGTCGTCACTTCTCGTCTACTTAACCTTGTCTCTGACCATACGTTCCCTTCCATCTCAACAACATCAGTAACCGCACTAGCCTCGTCCTTCATAAAAGCAGGAACCAGTTCAATGGAACGCAATACTACAAAAGAGGTGTTAAACTGTCTGCGTGTGCTGGAACGAGTACTTCCTGTCGTCTTCGATGTTGAAGGTGAATCCAACACTTTTGAGATGGAGTTGCTATGGAAAAGAGACGAGGTAGATGACGATGAAGAGTTGAGATCCAATGTGGAGGAACGAGAAATTTCACAATTTGTGATTGAGGATGCAGAAGACAGTGACCGAGAAACTCAAACACTGCCTACAACTCCCGGGCTCAAGCCATCAAAAGGGAAGAGACGGCTTCCATCCTTGGGATATCGCTTATTCAATTGCATCTTTGACCTTCTCTTTTGCTGTGGATTTACTCTTCCGACGAAGTTTCAAATTGATCATCATAAGATTCATCATGTTATCTGGTGCGTACCAAATCACTGCTGTATGGATAAATCTCATAGGCTCTACAGGGAGAAGGGGGTGGGTTCAACTGTAGATCCAGGTTCAAGTCATACCTATGATAGCAACAGAATCGAAGTTCTCCGTTTGTTACTCGTACTTCTGTCTCGCCAGATATATGTTCCCCCTAGTTGCCTTTTCACGAAGCCCTCGTCCTACTCATTGCATCTTGTTCAAAAGACCTCGAGACGCGGCGTACTTACCCTCTTATGTTCCCTTCTGAATGTTGCCATGAATTCTGCCACAAACAGCGAGACTGGCATTGGCAGCATGGCCGGAAAGCTACCTTATAACCACCTTGTCTTCAAAGGGGAGGATTCAAGGACGAATCTTGTGGGCATGTGCCTGCAAATACTCTGTGTTTTACTTGACTTCCAGAGCGGGTCAGCCCGAGATGCCACCACGGGTTCTGGAGATGCTCAAGTTGTTTCACCAACAGCCAAAACGAATACGTTCCGTTATTTCTTAATGAAACTAGTGAGGTTTACAATACCCTCACACTTATCTTGATCTAACTTTCTGGATAGCACAGGACGAAAGATTTTGATTTTATCATTGATGGGATTATCGGTATCTTTGAACAGCAAATGGCTACCATCAGCAATGTCCTTCCTGGCTCACGGAAGGCCATACCTCATATCAATGAAACGAGTCAGTTATGTCATTGCGATCGAGACAAACACTCACGAGTCACAGTCATTTTTTGCTGGAAGATTCTTGATCTGAACAAGGTAGACAAGTCTCCCGAACATAGATCTGGAGGCTTACATTCTATCAGAAATTTAGACTCCATCTTCTTGAGTCAGAGAAGTCCATGGTCTTGCTTGCGTATCTATTGACCTATGGAATGGAAATCAAGGATAAGCCCGGTGAGTTCTTCGCTGTGTGATTCAGGGAATATTAATGTGCCTCAGAACAACATGGTCTATGCAGGGCTTTGTCGTACATCGTCCAGACACTGTCTACTGAGAAGTCGTTCGGTGCACGGTTGTCTGGTCCTATCAAGGGCCAGGTCCCAGCTAAATACAATAATGGTGGAACAATGACAGATTTCTTAATACAGGTCGGTGCACTTTTGTGGGAGAGATTATCATTCTCAATGAGGTTATTCAGACTGTCTACTCTATGATAGCGACAACATCCGGGAGCCTCAACTCACTTTATCCAGCGCTTGTTATTGTTTTATCGAATGCATCTCCATATTTCAAGAAACTTAGTGTCACAGCCTCAACGCGACTCATCCAGCTATTCACTTCCTTCTCAAACCCACTCTTCCTCTTGTCGGATGAGGGACATCCTCGACTCCTATTTTTTATGTGAGCTTTTATCCTTTCAATGCTTCACAGGGATCTCAATCGCAAATCAGGTTGGAGATTTTCAACTCTGTCATCTTGCATAGTTTTTCAGAGAATCCCAATCTGATATATGCTATCTTGTCATCTCATAAATCCTTTGAGGACCTCGAAACATTCACACTTTTGCGGGGCCTTTACGAAATCAAACGTGCAGGACTAGTCAAAGAGGAACAGGCTCGAAGATCGGAAGGATCTCTGGAGCCCAGGGATTCGGGTGACGTAGAGAAGGCTTGGCTTCTGAGTGAAGGGGGTGTCGAGGAAGAAGATGGATCTACCGTAGAAGTAGAGGCATCAGTAGGCGGTGGTAACACCAACGTTGCGGAGAGCAGCACGTCCCCGAGGTCGGAAAAGGCTAGGGGAAAAATGAAAGAGAGGCATTCGCTCTCAGCTGAGGACGTTGGCGTTGCTGCGGCCTCTGTTGGACGAAACGGCTTCGTGCCAACCGAGGAATGGGTATGCCCTTATTCGCTTCTGTCCCAATTTTCACTCATGACGACCACCAGGTAACCTCGTGGTTGCAAGGGTACGTCTGAAATCAATGAAGAGCGACATTTTTACTGATTTACTACAGCTTACCACTGGATTGTATACGCTTGGTCATGTCAGAGCTTCTTCCAAAGATACAGGAAATACAGACCTCCAGAAAAGCCGCCTCCACGAATTTTGCCATTGATTTTCTTGCAAATACAAATCTGACGTATGTTCTTCCTTCGGCACCTCCAGTCGTGGCTCGGAAATTTATTGTACGTCTCAATTTCTCGATTAATTGAGTTCAGGTTTCAAATCGCTCAAAATCAGTGGTCCGAAGCATCTACCGTATGGCTGACATCGTTGATTTGGGGAGAAATATATGTTCGGGGAATGTCACCCTTAGGCATATGGAACACTACAAATGTTCGGCTGTTCTATGTCAAGCATATGCAAATGCAACAAAGGCAGCTTTCTGATACTGTAACAAATGTGGTTGGAGGATTGCTTGGGAGGACGTCTGATAACCAGGTCCGACGCTCCTGATATTCTGGTACTCTGCTATCAAAGGCCTAGTCTTATGTATTTATATGTACTTTATTTCTTCTCCTGCTGAAGATGTCGAGGGTATTTGGGGGTTTATTTCAAAAATTTGTTCTTCAGCTTTGATGTCAGATGAAAAGGTACATCAAATAGCACCGCCACCAACCTTCACTGGTCTGCTGCTGTGAGAGGTTAAGTGGACTGGCGTCGTAAGTGGCTTTCCTCTCCTCGTCTCTTCTGTGAGAGCAATGTGAAGTCACATAGGAATGATGGAATGGATAAGATTATGTTATCTTCTCTACCGGGTTTGAAGGACGCTCAGAGGGCTCTTTTGCGCAAAGGTCTGCTGTTGAATCTACAAATCTTTATCCCATGCTCTGACATCTACCAGGACATATAAACACAGTAGCTGATATTGTTCTTACACCTCCACAAGACCTAGCAAAGCGATGTCGTGTTTCGTCCTCAGAAATCAACCAACTTATACGGGACATATGTCAGAACCAAAATAGTCTCCAGTTCACTTTCCGCACACTGGAACATACGACAGAAGATGATCAGAAGATCTTTACATTGGGAGATGCGATTCTGGATGCTGCTCTGGGTGGTGGTTTACGAACGGGGATGATATGGGAGATTGTAGGGGAGAGGTACGGTTGTCTATGCTCGGATATCCTCCCCCAGCTATATCACTGACTTGGAATGATCCAAGTGCTGCAGGGAAGACGCAGTTAGCTCTTCAAACTTCTTTGTATACTCAACTTCCAGAAATACAAGGAGGACTAGGTGGATCAGTCTGTTATCTGACGACAAAAACGAAACTTCAAACCCATAGACTTCTGCAAATCAAACAGGCAAGAAACCTTCAAGACGCATCACTGGAGGATGTGCATACCCTTTCGGCGCCGACTGTGCATGTCCTCCTGAATGTCTTGGAGAATCAGGTTCCTGCGTTCATAGAAACGATCGCGAGGACACCTTCGCGAAAACCCGTCAAACTTCTCATCATTGATGCGCTTGCAGAACTCTTTCACCTCGTTGAAAAAGTATCTACAGCATCCCTTGTTGAACGCTCGCAAAAATTGACTCAAGCATCTACACTTCTTCATCGGATCGCTGATCGCTATCAGATCGGGGTTATCGTCTTAAATGAAGTGTTGGATGCATTCGATAATTATGCTGTTGATTTTGATAAGAGCGAGAGCGGATTGCTTGTGTATCCTGAACAGGCCAGATGGTTCAATCGCGCGCACACTGTGTATGGAGAGAATCAGAAGGAGGCTGCTCTCGGGCTCGTGTGGTCGAATCAGATCAACGCTAGAGTAATGCTCTCTCGGACCAGACGAAGGCGATATATTGGAGACACGGAAGAAAAGAAGGGACAAAAACGGCGCAAGACCGAAGGCGAGGCAGATGGAAAGTCAGATTCCAGAGACCCTTCATCCGAGAGGGAGCCTTCCCTAATCCGAAGGCTGACGGTCATCTTTAATTCTGCTGGTCCTTTAGCATCGTGTGATTACGTTGTTACATCTGCTGGAGTAAGAGGAATGCCTAGCGAAGAAAGGCCACCACAGACACATGGACATGAATGTTTGCAACCAGAACTCAACTCCCAACCCTCCGAAGCTCTTCCTGGTCAATGTCCAGCCCAGCCCCAAACGCCTGTCACGTTATCTTCGCAAACTGTGATACCGAGCAGCCAGGAAGGGGAATACGATGATCAGCTCTGGGCAGAAGAGGAGTTTTACAACAGCGTTGATTGGGATAACCTGGAGCTGACATTATTGAAGTCGCAAGAGGTAACAAACTGACCCTTTGACGTGGCAGAAAATCGGTGAGAACCTGTTATACATCTTTATTGTAGAAGATATATCATTAACGTGTGTGACTCAGAGTTATGGCTCGCAAGGAAGCCTTTTAAAAAGAACATGCCAATGTTGCTTGGACTGATATCTGATAAAAGCTTTGTTGAAGGTGCTATAGAAAGAGTGTCTGCTTATCCTCCCTCATATATTTTGTAAGGGAATTTTCGTATACTCACAGCTTGTTGCAACATGATTTTGCAC
>Ga0153951_1000141_pt1 | contig 25889 bp, 21 predicted proteins | sample TSNJ035MetaG_FD_102278 | JGI IMG/M metagenome (GOLD analysis project Ga0153951, IMG submission 102278) | Attine ant fungus gardens microbial communities from New Jersey, USA - TSNJ035 MetaG | ecosystem: Host-associated > Fungi > Mycelium > Unclassified | place: USA: New Jersey, Wharton State...
ACAGGCACAGGCACAGGCACAGGCACAGGCACAGGCACAGGCACAGGCACAGGCACAGGCACAGGCACAGGCACAGGCACAGCAAGGCGCGGCGTCGAGGCAGGGCGAGGCACAGAAGCAGGCCAAAGAGCAGGGGCAGACGCAGCCGCAGCCGCCGGCCGCGGATGCACGCACGGTCGCGAGCATGGGCATCGAACCCGCGCCGCGCCTGTTGCAGCGGTTCGCGCAGTAAGCGCGCCCGCTCGTCACGGATTCAGGGAGTGAAGATGACAAACAGAACGGAAACTCGGGGTTGGCGCGCATCGGTGCGCTGCGTGGGGGCCATCGCGGGCGTGTTCGCGATGACGGTGTTCGGTGCCGCTTCGGCTGCCGCGCAGACGAACGAACCGGCGAGCGCGCAGACCGACTCGCCGACCGCCGGGACGACGCCGGCGGTGCAGGCCGCACAGCCCAAGGTGCGTGCGAGCGAGGTCGGCCACTCGACGCTCGCATGGGTCGACATGCAACGCAGCAACGAACAGGCCGCACCGGCGCTGCCGATGCTCGGCGCCGAAGCCGGGCTCGCGTACAAGCGTTATCTGAATTCGTTCAACAACAAGATTCCCGAGTGGTACGGCTCGACGCTCGGCTCCAGTAGCGGCTCGGGTGGTTCGGGCGGCGGCTCGAACGGCGGCTCCGGTTCGGGCTCGGGCGGCTGGAACTGATATGAGCAAGGCTTCGGTCCAGACGTCGCGCGAGCCCGCGGTGGACGCGGCGCATGACGCCCCTGCAGCCGGTGACGCGCGCCGCCCGCGTGTGCGCTGGCTCGCGCGGGTGCGACGCGCGGGCAGCATGCGCCGTCAGCGTGGTTCGGTCGCGATGGTCGCGGCGATTGCGCTCGGTTTGACGCTCGCGGCGCTCGGCGCGATCGACGTCGGCAACGTGTATTTCGTGCGCCGCGAGTTGCAGCGCACGGCCGATATGTCGGCAATGGCGGCTGCCCAGGTGATCGGCTCGCAGGGCGGCTGTACGGCCGCGCAGAGTACCGCGTTCTCGAATGCCTCGAGCAACGGCTTTAACGCCGACGGTCAGACCTATACGCTGAGCCCGACCTGCGGCCGCTGGGACACGAGCAGCAAGACCTATTTCGGCTCGAACAACTCGAACGGCAATCCGCTCAATGCGGTGCAGGTGCAGGTGACGCAGAAGCTGCCGATGTTTTTCCTCGTCGGTTCGCCGATCAACGTGACGGCGACGTCGACGGCGATGGCGACGAACATCGACGCGTTCTCGCTCGGTACGGGCATCGCGTCGTTGAACACGCAGCAGTCGGCGCTGCTCAACGCGATTCTCGGTGGGCTGCTGAAGAGCAGCATTTCATTGAGCGTCGGCGATACGCAGAGTCTCGCGAGCGCGCATATCAAGCTCGACGATCTGCGCGCGGCACTTGGGGCCGCGTCGATGCAAGGGCTGCTCAATACCACGGTGAGTTTTCAGAACCTGATGGTGGCGATGGTCAAGGCGTTGCAGGCCGGTGGCGATACGGTCAACGCGAATATTCTGCAGGCACTGGAAGTTGCGGTGCCGGGCGGGCAGAACATTACGATCGGCGATGGCGGCACGTCCGCGCCGGGCTTGCTAGCGCTCGGACTCGCGAATGCGAATTCGGCGGCGACCGCGACGATCAATGCGTTCGACGCGCTGATGGTGGCCGCGCAGATTGCGCAGAGCGGGCCTAACGGCACGCCGGGGCCGGTGATCAAGGTGTCGGCGGGGCTTGCGGGTATTGCTAAGATTTCGTTGCAGATGATCAATCCGCCTGTGCTCGCCGTGGGTGAGGGTGGGACGACGACCGTCAACGGCGTGACGGACTATCGAACGAAGGCGCACACGGCGGTGATCAACTTGGGCGTTACGTTATTGCCGGTGGGGCTGCCAACGCTCACCGTGGGCGTTCCCCCGTTGCTGTCGGTATCAGTTGCCGCGCTGAGTACGCCGATTGCCGTGCAGGTGTCCGTTGCGCAGGGTACCGCTGGGCTGAGCTCGGTCGATTGCGAGAGCACAAAGGCGGCGACCAGCGCGACTATCGAGGTGACGCCGAGCATCGCGGGAGCCTGTTTCGCAAGTGATCCGGCTTGCACTCAACCGATTGGCGTGGCGGCTGTTTCGGCCCAGGTTCTCGGGGCCAACACAGTAGTGGCCAATGTGATGTTAAACACTACTAGCCAGCCACTGACTCTCGGCCCTAATACGCCAACGCCGCTTGTTTTCAACGGCTCATCGGGTAGCTTCGACTCGGTTCAGAGCGTCAATTCCAACGCAGTGGGAACGGACGCTTCGGTGCTGACCACGCAACTGCTGGGTTATTTGCCCAAGGCCCTGAGCCTGAAGATTCTCAATAACTCGGTCGATCTTTCGGGGCTCATTTCACCCATTCTTACTGCGGTTGCGACGGTGCTCACCCCTCTGCTCCAACCCGTCTTCTCATTGCTCGACGCCGTCGTCGTCCCCGTCCTGTCGCTGCTCGGCGTGCAGATCGGCACCGCCACGGTCCACAACATGTCGCTGACGTGCGGCGTTCCGCAACTGGTCCAATAGCCTATCCAAGATGAGAACCACCACCAAAATCGAGGAACTCGATATTTACGTCTGGGAGGGCAAGGCCGATATCGTCGACCGTGTGGCGCGCTGCATGGCAAGCTTCGACGTCGAAGTGATCCGCGCCGACGATATCGCGATTTCGCCCGAGCGCACCGCGCTGCGGCCGTCGCTCGCGATCATCAGCGTGTCGGTGATCGACAGCGGCGCGCTGATCGTGCGCGACTGGCAGGCCGCGCACGGCATCCCGGTCGTGTGGGTCGGCGCCGCGCCGCGCGAGCACGACCCGGCCGCCTATCCGTCCGAGTACTCGCATATCCTGCCGCTCGATTTCACCTGCGCCGAATTGCGCGGCATGGTCACCAAGCTCGTGCTGCAGATGCGCGCGCACAGCGCGAAGACGCACGAGTCCGACGCGATGATCGCGAACTCCGAGTGCATGCAGGCGCTGCTGCACGAAGTCGACACCTTCGCCGATTGCGACACGAGCGTGCTCGTGCACGGCGAGACCGGCGTCGGCAAGGAACGCATCGCGCAACTGCTGCACGAAAAACACGGCCGCTACGGCCAGGGCCCGTTCATTGCCGTGAACTGCGGCGCGATTCCGGACGGCCTGTTCGAATCGCTGTTTTTCGGCCACTCCAAAGGGTCGTTCACGGGCGCGGTGGTCGCGCACAAGGGCTACTTCGAGCAGGCCGACGGTGGCACGCTGTTTCTCGACGAAATCGGCGATCTGCCGCTTTATCAGCAGGTCAAGCTGCTGCGCGTGCTCGAAGACAGCGCGGTGACGCGCATCGGCTCGGCGAACCCCGTCAAGCTCGATTTCCGGCTCGTCGCGGCGACCAACAAGAACCTGCCGCAACTGGTCAAGGAAGGCACGTTCCGCGCCGATCTCTACTACCGGCTCGCGGTGATCGAGCTGAAGATTCCGTCGCTCGAGGAGCGCGGCGCGGTCGACAAGATCGCGATCTTCAAGGCATTCATCGCGCAGGTGGTCGGCGCCGAGCGGCTCGCCGCGCTGCCCGATCTGCCGTACTGGCTCGCCGATGCGGTGGCCGACACCTATTTCCCCGGCAACGTGCGCGAGCTGCGCAACCTCGCCGAGCGGATCGGCGTGACGGTGCGCCAGATCGGCGCGTGGGATGCGGCGCGTTTGCAGCGTCTGCTCGCGCTCGCGCGCACGAGCCAGCCGGTGCCGGTGGAGAGCGCAGCCGAGGTGCTCGTCGACCGCAGCAAATGGGACATGGCGGAGCGCAATCGCGTGCTGGCCGCACTCGACGCGAACAGCTGGCGGCGTCAGGATACGGCGCTTTATCTCGGTATTAGCCGCAAGGTTTTGTGGGAAAAAATGCGCAAGTACCAAATTTTCGACGAAGAGCCCGAAACCCGCGAAAGTGAGTAATAATGCGCCGTTTGCACTAAAACAAAAACTGTTGAAGCGGGAACTACATGGACCGAAAGTCGACGCTGCGGGAGATGGCTCTGGCGGCATTCATCGTGTTGGGCGGCGCCGCGCAAGGCGTGAATGCGCAGGCTCTGCAGAGCAGTGGCGCAAGCAGCGCGGTCGTGTCCCAGCCGGGTACGAGCGCCGCGTTGCCGGATACCTCGCAAGCCGGACAGGCGGACACCACCGCATTGACGCCGGACGAAAACCGGCAATCGGCCGCGGGCAACGTGGCGGAATTGCAGCAGATGATCCGCGGCTCGGACCTGACTGAATTACGCACCACCTACAACGGTACGTACGGCGCGAGCCTGCTGTTCTACGGCAAGGAAATGACTTACTACGTCGCGCTGTTCCAGCAGAAGAATTTCTGGCGCGTGATCAAGACGCAGGACGTGACGCGCGCCGAACTCATCTACAAGGATTTCGTGCGGCAGACCGTGCAGCTCTCCGATGTCGAAATTCGCCGCACGCAGCTCGAAGCGCAAAAGGCGTTCACGCAGCGCATGATCGCGTTGTCGCAGGACCGCGCGAACCGCCTGCAGGCCGACCTCGACGTCGCGCGTCAGCAGCAGAGCATCGTTGCGAGCCAGCAGCAGCAGAAGCGTGCCGAGGCCACCGCGCTGGCACAGCAGAAGCAGGCCGCACAGGACCAGTTGCGTGCCGCGCAGCGCCAGGTGCGCGAACTTCAGCGCGAGCTGGAAAGCGGTTTGCCGCCGCACTGAGCGCGCTGGCGTGAACATCGTCATCGCCGGATGGGGCGGGCAGGGCGCGGAGGACGGCGCCGCCCGGTTCATCGGCGGGTGATGGCGTTAGATTCGCGGCAGTGTCGCCGCGGTCTGATTCGCGGTATTTCAATCCCACTTCGATTCCATCTCGATCTCGCATTCCTGCGCAGTCCACAACGGCGTACGCAGGCTGTGTTGTCCCCGTCGCGCAAAACGCAAAGCGCGAAAGAAACCAGCGCAGGTTTCATCGCCGCGTCATTCATACCGCTATTCGCATCAATGCCGCTTCCTGCTATCGGGCCGTGGTTTGCGCGTCCGTGCGCGATACGGCTCCGCCATGTCGACGGCGATCGGGTCGCTCGCGGGAAAACTTTCCATCAGCGCTTCGTCGAGCCGGCTATCGATGGAACTTGCGGCGGAACTGGCCGGTGCGCGCCGTGCGCGCGCGGGGTGAGTGGCATGCTGGCTCCTGCTGGTCATGACGTGCTCCGCAAGTAGAGAGTCGACTATTCAGCATAGCGCATGGCGGCCGTGGCCGAACCTCGGCCGAACGGCATAGACCCAACGGCATAGACCCAACGGCATAGGCGCGCCGTTTGAAAGCGGCCCGCGGCGATTCGTTCTCCGTGTGTCTTCGCGCGGCGTCCTGCCGACGACGCGCGGACCTCACTCAACGACAAGACAGCGAATCAAATAATGAACGGGAAAAAACCTGCCTGTGCGCGGCGTTTCTTCGCTTCGCACGTCGTGGAAGCGGAACTGGAGCACCTGAATTGGGCGACGAAGCAACCGGCGCTGCGCATGCTCGACGCCGTGTACTGGCGACGTCGCGTGCTAGGGGTCAAAGGAGGATTCGAACTGACGGATCAGCAGGTGATGCGGCTGGAGAAAATTCTGCAGCGGCTCGGCCCGTCCGCGGACTAGCCGGGCGCTGTGACGCGCGCTTATTCGTTGCCGGCACCGCCCGCGCCGCCATGGTTGCCACCGTGATTGCCGCCTTCGCCGCCGGTGCCGAACAGACGGCGCCGACGCGTGACGACCACCGGGCCGTCCGAACTGCTGCGTTCGCCGACGGGGCGCTCGGAGGAGGCCGGCGCGCCATACGACTCGCGCGGTTCGCGTGGCTCACGATGCTCGCGCGAGCCATGCGGGCCGCGTCCGCCGGTGTGCTCGCCGTGCGAGGGGCGCCCCGTGCGCGGCGCCGGACGCGTGCCGGTGTCGAGCTGGATCGTGGAGATCGCGCGCTTGTAGATGCCTTGCAGGCCGACGGGCGTGCGCAGCATCACCAGATACTGATCGAACGACTCGATGCACCCGGTCAGGCGAATGCCGTTGACCAGATAGATCTCGACGCGCTTTCGTTCCTTGCGCGCAGCGTTCATGAAGTCGTTTTGCGGATGCGATTCTGCAGAAGCCATGGACAATTCGGGTTAGATAAACGGTTGTTCGCCGCGATTCTACCCTTTCTGCTCTATTCGAGGGCTGAACGCGCCGGGGGCGAACTTTATCCACTATAACGGCTTGTGGGCACATAAGCATCCGATAACGGCGCACTGTAACGTTGAGTTACGAATCTGCTGGGCAATGGCGCCTTCTCGCTGCCTCTCCAGGCATGGTCGGCACGCCTGGCGGAAAAGGAAGAGGCGCGCCAGATCGCCGCGCATCGAAGCGGCAGGCCCGCACCGAAACGCGGCGTTCGCCGACGCCGCCGCGCGGTGGAATAAACCGCGCGCCATCGGCGTTCAGTCGTGTAGGGCAACGCCGCACTCCGCGGCCGCCCGCCCGGATCGCGTACGCGGATCGGCTCGCGCGATCGATCGTCAGGAGACTCATGATGATGAAAGCATCCCGTATTTTGTCCTCGCTCTTCGTGCTGCTCGCGCTCGTCTTCGGCACGCTCGCGAGCGGCGCCTGCGCCGCGACGACCGACAACGCCGCGTCGGGCTCGAGCAGCAACAGCAATAGCAGCGGCGGCGGCTACTGAGCGCCGCGCGCCGGGTGACGTTCGAAGCGGAAGTGATCGCGTGGCTCCCGCAGTTGCGCCGCTATGCGCGCGCGCTGACGGGCGACTACGCCTGGGCCGACGATCTCGTGCAGGATACGGCGGAGCGCGCGCTCGCGCGCTGGTCGGCGTTCCGGCCGAACAGCAACATGCGGGCATGGCTGCTGACGATCCTGCGGCATCTCTACATCGATCAGTTGCGCGGCCGCCGCGAGATCGCCGTCGACGACGAAAGCGCGCCGTGGCGCAATCTCGAAGCGCCGCAGGGCGAAGTCGACGGTCTCGTGCTGCGCGACGTGCAGCGCGCGCTGTATGGCCTGTCGCTCGAACAGCGCGAGGTGCTGCTGCTGGTGGGCGTCGAGGAACTGACTTATCAGGAGGCAGCGGCGGCGTTGGGCGTGCCGATCGGCACGGTGATGTCGCGGCTTTCGCGGGCGCGCGAGCATCTGCGCGCGCTGCTCGCGCAAGGGCCCGCCGAGGGACCGAGCCAGGGTTCGGCACCGGCGGCGCGTAACGTGGCGCCGCTGAAAGTGGTGAGAAATCCATAATGAACAACGACGACTACGGTTCCGGCCTGCCCGAAGGGCTCGATCTGCGCACGCTGTCGGCGTATGTGGATGGCGAATTGCCGGACGCGCAGCGCGCCGCGCTCGACACGCAACTGGGTCAGCATCCGCAGGCCGCCGCGCGCGTGAGCGCATGGCGCGCGCAGAACGCCGCGTTGCGCGCACTGTGCGGCGCGCCGCGGCGCGCGGCGGACGATGGTGGCGAGGCAAGCGAGGCCGGCGAGACAGGCCATAGCGCGGCCGGCGCCGCGAAGCATCACGCGGACAATCGCCGTAGCGTAGCGGACGAGCCCGCCTTCATCGTGTTGCGGCGCACGCGGCCGTGGTGGCAGCGCGCGGGCCTCGCGGCCTGCTGGCTTGCCGTCGGTGCCGGGCTCGCGCTGGCGTTGGGGCCGCTCGCGCCGCGTCTGACCGGCAACGCGTGGGGCGGCGTCTGGGGCGGTATCTGGGGCAACGCATGGGACAGGTTGAGCGGCCAGCCGGCGGGCTTCGCGCAGCGCGCGGACGTCGCGTATGCGGTGTATTCGCCGGAGCGGCGTCATCCGGTCGAGGTCGCCGCGAGCGAAGAGGAGCATCTGATCAACTGGCTGTCGAAGCGGCTGAACCGGCCGCTTTCGGTGCCGTCGCTGCAGGAGTACGGTTACGCGCTGGTGGGCGGGCGGCTGTTGCCCGGCGAGGCGGGGCCGGCCGCGCAGTTCATGTACGAGAACGCGGCCGGCGCGCGCCTCACGCTCTACGTGACCGGCATCGCGCGCAACGAGACCGCGTTCCGGCTGTTGCGCGACGGCAACCGGCGCACCTTCTACTGGGTCAACGACGGCATGGGCTACGCGCTCTCCGGCGCGATCGCGGAAGGCAAGCTGCGCACGATTGCCATCGACGTATGCAGCGCGCTCGGCGGCAAGCCGGAGACCTGGAGCGGCGAGCAGTAGCGGCGGCGCAGGCGCTGCATGGCGCTGTCGCATGGTGGTGCTGTGTCGGGCGCGGGTTGCCGTGGCGTACGCGGTACAGCGATGACGCGGCGGTGCGTTGAACCCCGCACGCCGCCGTTCGCATCTTGAGGATGAGGAGACGCGGTGCCCCAGACCTTGCCGCCCAATGTGTCCGCCGCGCAGTTCGAGCATGCGCTGGCCGGCTGGCGCGCGGTCGTCGGCGATGCGCAGGTCGTGACGTCCGACGCCGGGCTCGCCGCCTATCTCGATCCGTTCGCGCCCGGCGAGCGCGCCGCCTTCGCCGCGAGCGCCGCGCTGCTGCCGGCTTCGGTCGACGAAATTCGCGCGCTGCTGCGCATCGCGAATCGATATCGCATTCCGCTGTGGACCGTGTCGACCGGACGCAATTTCGCGTATGGCGGCGCGGCGCCGCGCCTTGCCGGCTCGGTCGTGCTCGATCTGCAGCGGATGAACCGCATCCTCGACGTCAACGAGACGCTCGCCTATGCGCTCGTCGAGCCGGGCGTCAGCTACTTCGATCTGTACGCGCATCTGCGAGAAAAGGGTTACAGGCTGTGGATCGACCCGCCCGCGGCCGGCTGGGGCAGCGTGGTCGGCAATACGCTCGAGCGCGGCTTCGGCTACACCGACTACGGCGATCACGCAGCCGCGCAATGCGGCATGGAAGTCGTGCTCGCCAACGGCGACGTGCTGCGCACCGGCATGGGCGGCATCGAGATCGGCACCGCGTGGCAGTTGTATCAGCCGGGCTACGGGCCCTCGTTCGACGCGATGTTCATGCAGTCGAACTACGGCATCGTCACGAAGCTCGGTGTGTGGCTGATGCCCGCGCCGCCCGCGTATCTGCTGGGCGAAATCCAGTTTCGCCACGAGGCCGATCTGGAAGCGATCGTCGAGATTCTGCGGCCGCTGCGGCTTGACGGAACGATCCGCAATCACGCGGTGATCGAGGGCGGTTTGCGCCGCGCGGCGGGTCTGTCGGCACGGCGGCCGTGGTACGACGGCGCGGGCGCGATGCCCGAGAGCGCGCTGACCGCGATGCTCGACACGCTCGGCGTCGGGCGCTGGAACCTGCATTTCGCGCTATACGGCACGCCCGAGCTGATCGATGCGCGTTATGCGTCGATCGAGCGTGCGTTCGCGCGGGTGCCCGAGGCGCGCCTGTCGGCGGCGCGCTATGCCGGCGACGCGCAACCGGCGGGCGGCGGCGACCGCAACATGGCCGGCATTCCCGCGATGACCGCGTTTCGCATGCTCGACTGGCGCGGCGGCGCGGGCGCGCACGTCGACTTCGCGCCGATCTGTCCGGCGACGGGGCGCGATGCGCTGCGCCAGTACACGATGGTGAAGACGCGCGCCGCCGAATACGGCTTCGACTACTACGGCGGCTTTACGGCGGGCGCGCGGCATCTGCATCACATTTTCGCGGCGATTTTCGATCGCGACGACGCGAGCCAGGTCGAGCGGGCCGGCGAATTGCTGCGCTCGCTGATGAGCGATGCGCGCGCGGCCGGTTATGGCGAATATCGCGCGCATCTCGCGTATATGGATTTCGCGGCGGCTCAGTACGGCTTCAACGACGGCGCATTGCTGCGGCTCGCGGAGACGATCAAGGACACGCTCGATCCGAACGGCATTCTCGCGCCGGGCAAGCAGGGAATCTGGCCGGCCGGGTGGCGCGACCGGCGGGGATATACGTGACGGTGCGGTAAATGAGCGCGACTGCGCACGAGTGCGAGCGCGTGAGCGGTATGTGATGGCGTGAGGCAAGATGGACCGACGCACTTTCATGCTCACGGGTGCATGGCTGTCGACGATGGCCGGCGGCGCATGGCCGTGGTTCGCGCAGGCCGTCGCACGCGGCAACCTCGGCAACGATATGCATACGCTGGCGATCGTCGATTCCACGCTCGTGTGCGGCGCATCGTTCGCGCGCTATGCCGCGCATCTGCAACTGCCGGTCTTCGAGACCGGCGACGATGCCGGCGCGCTCTGGTTCACCGCGCTCGCACCCTGGCTGGGTGACGCGGCCTCGCGCGCGACGCCGTCGCTGATCGGCTTCACGCGTGCCTCCGACTACTTCGTCCTGCGGCATCTCGCGATCCGCACGGGACGCTTCGTGGAACACAGTCATGAGCCGCGAGTCGGGCAGCCCGCGCAAGCGGCCTATGTGGCGTTCGCGCTGACGCCGCGCCATGCGTGAGCCGTGCCGCTCGCGCGGATTGGCCGCCTGTCCGCCGAACATCGGGTACCTGCCGGACAGAGGCCGAACAAGCATCGAGCAAGTATCGAGCAGGCATCGAGCAGGCATCGAGCAAGCACGGCCCGGACATGAGCACTGCACCGCACCGCATCGATACGGCCCCGACCTCGACACACACCACCCGCTAAAACCGATAAGCCTTGTTCTTCGGATCAAAAGTCGAATCGTCGAACGTCTGCGGCGTAATGTTTTCGAACACGATCCGCTCGAACAGCTTGCCCTCGTTGTCGTAAGACTCGACGGTGCGGAAGAACGGATGCCGCAGATCGAGCCCGAGCGTTTCCTTCTTCGCATAGAACTGCGGCTGGCCGGTCGGCGTTTCGAACGTGAACGTGACGACGCGCACGCCGTCGATCGTCTTCACGTCGATCTGCGCCGAGCGGGGCACGCCGGCCTCGGCGTATTTCCGGCCTTCGTCGAGGTACTGGTCCGCGATGTACTCGGTGCCGAGATCGCGGACCTCGTGGTTCGATTGCGAGCGCGCGAGCGCGCCCGTCAGCGAGGTCCACACCGGCAGCACGTTCATGATGCCGCCGAGATGGCCGTACATTTCGTCGGTCCGTTTCGATTCGTCGTAGATGATTTCCTGGCCCGCGTGCGCGCCGTCGGGCAGCCACTTCGCGTAGATCCGCAGTGGATCGTGCGCGAGCCGCACCAGCATGTGATCGGGCTTGTCGGGCCACTGGCCGTGAATGCGCTCCGCGCGCGACATCGCGAACTCGTACGACGGATAGCCGTTCGGTCCTTCCTTGATGTAGCGCGGCAACGCGAGCGGATCGAGCGACTGGAACAGCGCGATCAGTTGCGCGTCGTCGAGCTTTTCGAGTGCGCCGCTTTGCTGCGCGGCGCGCAGCCATTTGACCTGCCTGTCGAGCGTGAGCTTGCCGACCCGCGCGAGCGGCGTGGTGGGCGGCTTGACGGTGCCGGCGCTCGCGCTGTCGAGCGGCGGCGGATGGTCGTCGTTTTGCGCGAACGCGGCGGGTATCGTGGACGGTGTGAACGGTGCGAGCAGGGCGGCCGCGGCGAGCGTCGCGCGAGGCAACGAGGCGAGCAGCGAATGCTTCAGCGCGGCGATCAACCGACGGCCCCTGAGCCCATATGCCGGTACTTCACGCGGGTACGCGCTGTCGTGCGGCGAACTCGCGGCAATGCGCGACGCAACCCGCTGGCGGCGCGAACGGGCGGATATGCCGTGTTTCATGAATCCCTCCAGAAATGGCGCGGGCAACCACGCGGCAACACAGCAACACAGCGATACAACGACGCCGGCGCATGGCCGTCATGATGAACGAACACGCGCGGCGGATATTCCCGTCAGGCCGACTTCTGCTTCGCGAGTTCCTCGTCGCGCAATGCGCGGCGCAGAATCTTGCCGACATTGGTTTGCGGCAGTTCGTCGCGGAACTCGACGAGCTTCGGCACCTTGTAGCCGGTCAGGTTCTTGCGGCAATAGGCGATCACCTGTTCCGCGGTCAGGGTCTGATTGCGCCGCACGATGAACACCTTCACGCGTTCGCCCTGCGCCGGATCGGGCACGCCGATCGCCGCGACTTCGCGCACTTCCGGATGCGCGGCGATCACGTCCTCGATTTCGTTCGGATAGACGTTGAAGCCCGACACGAGAATCATGTCCTTCTTGCGGTCGATCAGGCGGATAAAGCCGCGCGAATCCATCACGCCGATGTCGCCGGTCGCGAGCCAGCCGTCGTCGTCGAGCACCTTCGCGGTTTCCTCGGGACGATTCCAGTAACCCTTCATCACCTGCGGGCCCTGCACGCATAGCTCGCCCGCCTCGCCGACGTTAGCCCAACTGCCGTCGTCGCGGCGAAAGCGCACCTGGGTGGATGGCGCCGGCAGCCCGATCGAGCCTTCGAAGTCGCGCAGGTGGGTCAGATCGACCGGGTTCATCGAGACGATCGGCGAGCACTCGGTGAGCCCGTAGCCCTCGACGATCGGCTTGCCGGTCACGGCCTTGAAGCGTTCGGCGACCGCCTTCTGCGTCGCCATGCCGCCCGCCATCGCGAGCTTGAGGTCCGAGAAGTCGCGGTTGCGGAATGCCTCGTTGTCGAGAAACGCGTTGTAGAGCGTGTTGACCGCGGTCATGCCGGTGAACTTCTCGTGACGGATGATCATCATCACGCGCTTCATGTCGCGCGGATTCGCAATCAGGATGTTGCGTCCGCCGAGTCCCATGAAGATCAGCGCGTTCACGGTCAGCGAATAGATGTGATAGAGCGGCAGCGGCGTCAGCACCGTTTCGACTTCGCCGCTCAACTGCCCCGCGGCCCACGCCTTCGCCTGCAGCAGATTGGCGACGATATTGCGGTGCGTGAGCATCGCGCCTTTCGCAACACCGGTGGTGCCGCCCGTGTATTGCAGGAACGCGATGTCGTCGTGGCTTGCGCGCACCGGCGCGAGCGTGCGCGCGTAGCCGGCCGCGAGCGCCTGCAGCAGCGGCACCGCCTGCGGCAGCGAGTAGGCGGGCACCATCTTCTTGACGTGACGCAGCATGAAATTGAGCAGACGGCCCTTCAGGTTGAGGCCGTCCGCGAGCAGATCGCCGAGCCCGGTCACGATGACGTTGCGCACCTTCGTGCCCGGCAGCGCGTCTTCGAGCGTCTTCGCGAAATTCTCGAAGACGACGATCGTCTGCGCGCCGCTGTCCTTCAGCTGATGCGCGAGTTCGCGCACCGTGTAGAGCGGATTGACGTTGACGACCACCGCGCCGGCCTTGATCGTGCCGAACAGCGCAACCGGATACTGGAACGTGTTCGGCAGCATGATCGCGACGCGCTCGCCCGGCTGCACGTCGACGCTTTGCAGATACGCGGCGAACGCGGTCGCCTTGCGGCCCAGTTCGCCGTAGGTCAGCTCCGCGCCGACGCTCACATAGGCGACGCGCTCGCGGAACTGCGCGATGCATTCGTCGAAGAACTGGCCGACCGACTCGTATTGCGTGACGTCGATGTCATGCGGCACGTCCGCGGGATACGAGGCGTACCAGATGCCGTCGGTATTCGGCGCGCGCGGCGGCGTGGACCCGGCCGCTGAGGCGGACCCGTCGGACCCGGCGGCGGCCGGGGGCGGGGCCTGGATAGGCTGGGGCATCGGCTCGGTCATCGGTCGTCTCCTGTCGATCGGTGTGAGTGCTGGCGGTAGCGTTAGCGTTCCACGATGGCGACTACGCCCTGGCCGCCTGCTGCGCAGATCGAGATCAGCCCGCGCGCGCTGCCGGCCGGCTTGTCGAGTTGCGCAAGCAGCTTTGCGAGCGCGGCGACGATGCGCCCGCCCGTCGCCGCGAACGGATGGCCGGTCGCGAGCGAGCCGCCGTTCACGTTGAGCCGCGTGCGATCGATCGCACCGAGCGCACCAGCGAGGCCAAGCTGCGTGCGGCAATATTCGTCATCCTGCCATGCCGCGAGCGTGCACAACACCTGGGCCGCGAATGCTTCGTGGATTTCGTAGAAGTCGAAGTCCTGCAACGCGAGGCCGGCGCGTGCGAGCATGCGCGGCACCGCGTACGCGGGCGCCATCAGCAGACCTTCCTGCTGGTCGAAGAAGTCGACGGCGGCCGTCTCCGACCAGCTCAGGTACGCGAGCACCGGCAAGCCGCGCTCGGCCGCCCACGCCTCGCTCGCGAGCAGCACGGCCGAGGCGCCGTCGGTCAGCGGCGTCGAGTTGCCGGCCGTCAGCGTGCCGGCATCGCGATCGAACACGGGCTTCAGGTTCGCGAGCTTTTCGAGTGTGAGGTCGGCGCGCAGAGTGTTGTCGCGCGCGAGGCCCTTGTACGGCGTCATCAGATCGTTGACGAAGCCGCGCGCATACGCATCCGCGAGCTTGCGGTGGCTCTCGCAGGCGAGCACGTCCTGTGCCTCGCGCGAGATGTTCCAGCGTTTGGCCATCAGCTCGCAGTGCTCGCCCATCGACAGCCCCGTGCGCGGCTCGCCGTTGCGCGGCAGGAGCGGCTTGAAGAACATGCCGGGCCGCAGCTTCGCGAGTGCGCTCACGCGCTGCCCGGTGCTCCTGCCGCGATTCGCTTCGAGCAGGATCTTGCGCATGCGCTCGTTGACGCCGATCGGCGCGTCGGACGTGGTATCGACCCCGCCCGCGATGCCCGCCTCGATCTGCCCGAGCGCGATCTTGTTGGCGACGAGGATCGCGGCTTCGAGGCCGGTGCCGCAGGCCTGCTGCACGTCGTAGGCGGGCGTCTCTTTCGCCAGCGTGGTCGAGAGCACGGACTCGCGCGTCAGGTTGAAATCGCGCGAATGCTTGATGACCGCGCCCGCCGCCACCTCGCCGAGACGCACGCCGTGCAGGTCGTAGCGATCGATCAGGCCTTGCAGCGTGAAGGTCAGCATGTCCTGGTTCGAGGCGTTCGCGTAGGCGGTGTTCGAGCGGGCAAACGGAATCCGGTTGCCGCCGACGATGGCGACGCGGCGCACGGCGGGTGGCGGGTGGGGCATGCTCGGCTCCTTGCGGTTATGGCCCGACGGTTCGGTTATCGGATGAGGCGAACGATTGAAATGACGCGCATGGCGGCTGCCCGGCTCATTGCAGCCGCCACTGCATGCGCGCGCGCAAATGCGGCTTGTCGCCGGCGATGTCGCGCACTTCGAGATCGCGCTCGATCAGCGACGGCGACGCGCTCCACAACGACGCCTCGCCGGGCAGCAGCATCGGCACCTTGAATTCGGCAGCGAGCGTCGCCTCGGCGAGCGGCTTCGGCGGCTGCAATGACGACGCGGCGCGCGCGAGCGTCCACATGCCATGCGCGATTGCGCGCGGAAAACCGAAGACCTTCGCCGATAGCGCGCTCAGGTGGATCGGGTTGTAGTCGCCGGATACGCTCGCGTAGTCGCGGCCGAGTTGCGGCGCGAGTTGCCAGCGCGCGATGCGTTGCAGCGGCTCGGGGCCGAGCGTCAGAGCTTCGAACGGGCTGCCGATGGTGGACACTGCGGTGGACACCGCGGCGGACGCCGTGCGCTTCAGATAGACGCTGTCGCCGTCCCAGACCGCTTCGCCGCGCCGGTAGATGCGCGTGCGCACCACGAACGCCTGGCCTTTGTCGTGGCGCAGCAGCGCGCCGAATTCGACCTCGATGCGCAGCAGGTCCTTGTACGCGAGCGGCCGGCGCAGCCGCACATGATTGGCCAGATGCACGAGCCCGAGCGCGGACCACGGAAACGCCGGGTCGGTCAGCATCAGCAGATGCAGCGGAAACGCGAGCAGATGCGGATAGGTGAGCGGCACGCCATGCTCGGGGATGAAGCCGCACACGCGCGCATAGCGCCACGCCGGGCCGGGGGCGAGCGCGACGGCGGGGCGCACGAGCCGCAGCGCCGGCAGTTGCGGCGCCTGCCCGGGTTGTGTGCCGCGGCCGCGCTTGACGATGCCCGACAGCGCGCGCGCATGGAGCTTCGCCGTCGAAGGCAGGGTGTCGACGACCACGGTTTTCGGCCGCGCACCGCCGCCCGGCGCGGACGCGGCATGACGGTTCCCGAACGGATCATCCGGCTCGCGCATGCTCATGCTCCAGGGTTCATGCTGCGTAGTCCCATTCCGTGCGCCACTTTCACGCTCCGATCAGGCTCTGGCCGCAGACGCGCACGACCTGGCCCGTCACGCCCGCCGAGCCCGGATGCGCGAGCCACGCGATGGTCTGCGCGACGTCGACGGGCTGGCCGCCCTGGCTCATCGAGTTCATGCGGCGGCCGGCCTCGCGGATCGCGAGCGGAATTTTCGCGGTCATCTGCGTTTCGATAAAGCCGGGCGCGACCGCGTTGATCGTGATGCCGCGTGCGCGTAGCGGCGCCGCCATGCTGGCGACGCGGCCGATCACGCCGGCCTTCGAGGTCGCGTAATTGGTCTGGCCGAGATTGCCGGCGATGCCGTTGATCGACGACACCGCGATAATGCGCCCGCCGTCGCGCAGGATGCCGCCTGCGAGCAGCGCGTCGTCGATGCGCTCCTGCGCGCTCAGGTTGATGTCGATCACGCTCTGCCATGCGGCTTCGGTCATCTTCGCGAGGGTCTTGTCCTTGGTGATGCCGGCGTTGTGCACGACGATGTCGACGCCTTGCTCGTCGAGCGCGGCGGCGAGCTGGGCGGGCGCTTCGGGCGCGGCGATGTCGAACGTCAGTGCGGTGCCGTTGAGCGGGCGCAGCGTCGCGTCGAGCGCATCGCGCGCGGACGGCATGTCGAGGCCGATCACGTGTGCGCCTTCGGCCGCGAGCACGCTCGCAATGGCCGCGCCGATGCCGCGTGCGGCGCCGGTGACGAGCGCGCGGCGGCCGGCGAGCGGTTGCCGCCAGTCGAAGGCGGCGGACGTCGTGGGGTTGGCGTCGTGGGGGCTGCCTACGTTGGCTGTATTCGCTGCGTTGGTTACTTCGAGCGAGTTGCCCGAATCGCGCAGGCCGCTCATGCTGTTCACGCCGGTTTGGCCGCTGGCATCGCTCGCCTCGATGCGCACGACCTGGCCCGACACATACGCCGAGCGCGGCGACAGAAAGAAGCGCAGCGTCGCGTCGATACCGCTTGCTGCGCCTTGGGCGTTTTCCACGCCTTGCGCGACATACACGAGATTCGCGGTGATGCCGCGCCGCGCTTCCTTGCCGAGCGAGCGCGTCAGGCCTTCGAGCGCGCGCTGCGCGGTCCATTGACGCGGACTCGCGCAGGCTTCGGGCGGGCGGCCCAGCACGACGATGCGTCCGCATTTGCCGAGCGAGCGCAGCGTGTCGTGAAAGAAGCGGTGCAGCGGTTCGAGCTGGCTGCTGTCCTCGATGCCGCTCGCGTCGAACAGCAGCGCGGCGAGCTTGCCGGCCGAGCCCGCTTCGGCCGGCTCGAAGCGCCCGGTCATCAGGCCGTGGCGGTTGGCGAGCGGCACCCAGAGCCCGGCGCTTTCGTGCGCGACGCTCGTCATGCCGATACTCGCGACGAGCCTCGCGAGCGCATCGAACAGGTGCGGCTCGCGGCCCGCACCGATCGCGATCAGGCCGTCGAACTCGGGCCGGTCCGCGCGATAGCGCCGCAGCACCTCGGGCTTCGGCAAACCGAGCGAACGCGCGAGGCGCGCGCCGAACGGCGAGTTGACGAACTTCAGGTAGGAGTCGTTCATATCGTAGCTTGCTCCGCTGGACGCGCCCCGGGAAACCCCGTGGCGGGGACGCCGGACGTGTGCCAGTTTGCCTTGAGTTGGGGGCGCCGGGGGCGCTTTGCCGTGATGCGGCGCGGATTTTTTTGCGCGCTTGCGTGCCGGTTGGGCTGCGCCACTCAAGCCGCCACCTCCAACGCCTGCTCGAGCGCTTCCTTGCGCTTTTGCAGACTCGCGAGCATGTCGAAGTCGGCCGGGAAATCGTCGACCTTCACGACGTGCGCGCCATAGCGCGCGTAGTCGTCGAGCACGCGGCGCTCGTCGGCGTCGATCAGGCCTTGCCGCTCTGCCGTGTCGGTCCATGCGCCGAGTTGCGCGAGACTTTGCGGCATCGGTTCGAGCGAGCCCTGTTTGACCGCCTCGCGCAGCTTCTGGTCGATCTGCGTGAAGCGCGGATTCAGCGCGAACACGAGTTCGCCATAGCCGAGCGCATCGACGTCCGGGTGCGGCACGTACGAACCGGCGACGAGCCGCTCGCGCGCGGCGCCCGGCGTCTGCATCAGCTCGGCGATCTCGCTGCCGAGCCGGTCCGACGGCTCGCGGTGCGGCAGGCCGAACGGGAACGCGAGCCCGCGCACGAGCGTCGCGGCGAGGCGGTTCGGATAGTTCGCGAGCACGCCGTCGAGCGCATGCTGGGCCTGGTACAGCGCGTCCTCGACGCCCCAGCGCACGAGCGGCAGGTCATCGGGCTGGCGGCCTTCGTCCTCGAAGCGCTTTAACGTTGCCGAGATCAGGTAGAGCTGCGAGAGCACATCGCCGAGGCGCCCCGAGATGCGCTCGCGGCGTTTCAGGTCGCCGCCGAGCACGAACATCGACACGTCGGCGAGCAGCGCGAACACCGTCGCGAGACGTGTCGCCGCGCGGTAATACGCGTGCAGCGGCGCATAGGCGGCGCGCGGCTTGCCGATCAGCGCGCCGCTCGTGAGCCCATCCACGAGACTGCGCACGAGGTTCGACAGCATGAAGCTCAGGTGACCGAAGAATGCGGCATCGAAATCGCGCAGCGCCTTCGCGTGATCGGGCTCGCGCGTCGCGTTCATTTCCTTGAGCACGTACGGATGGCAGCGGATCGCGCCCTGGCCGAAGATGATCAGGCAGCGCGTCAGAATGTTGGCGCCTTCGACCGTGATCGCGATCGGCACCTGCTGATAGGCGCGCGCGAGAAAGTTCGACGGCCCCATGCAGATGCCCTTGCCGGCGGCCACGTCCATGCCGTCGTTGATGACCTTGCGGGCACGCTCGGTGATGTGATACTTGGCGATCGCCGAAATGACCGAAGGCTTCTCGCCGAGATCGACCGCATGCGCGGACAGGCGGCGCGCGGCATCCATCACGTAGAGGTTGCCGCCCATGCGGCCGAGCGCTTCCTGCACGCCCTCGAACTTGCCGACGGCGGTGCGGAACTGGCGGCGAATCGCGGCATACGCGCCGGTGCCGCGCACGGCGATCTTCGCCATCCCGACATTCGACGACGGCAGCGAGATCGCGCGGCCCGCCGCGAGGCACTCCATCAGCATGCGCCAGCCGTTGCCGACCTGGGCGCATCCGCCGATCACCCAGTCGAGCGGAATGAACACGTCCTTGCCCGAGTTCGGACCGTTCTGGAACACCGCGTTCAACGGCCAGTGCCGCCGGCCGATTTCGACGCCGGGGTGGTCGGTCGGAATCAGCGCGCAGGTGATGCCGGGCTCGTCGTCAGCGCCGAGCAGATGGTCGGGGTCGAGCGCGCGGAACGCAAGGCCGAGCACGGTCGCGATCGGCCCGAGCGTGATGTAGCGCTTGTCCCACGTGACGCGAAAGCCGAGCGTCTCGCGGCCCTCGTGCAGGCCCTTGCAGACGATGCCGACATCGGGAATCGCGGCCGCGTCGGAACCGGCGTAGGGGCTCGTCAGCGCGAAGCAGGGGATGTCCTCGCCGCGCGCGAGACGCGGCAGATAGTGGTTCTTCTGCGCCTCGGTGCCGTAGTGCATCAGCAGTTCGGCGGGGCCGAGCGAGTTCGGCACCATCACCGAGACGGCCGCGGCCGAGCAGCGCGTCGCGAGCTTCATGATGACCTGCGAATGCGCGTACGCGGAGAACTGCTTGCCGCCGTACTGCTTCGGAATGATCATGCCGAGAAAGCCGTGCTGTTTCACGAACTGCCACGCTTGCGGCGAGAGGTCCTGCCACACCATCGTGGTGTCCCAGTCGTTCGCGAGATCGCAGAGCTGCTCGCATTCGACGTCGAGAAACGCCTGCTCCTCGGGCGTCAGCGTCGCCGGACCGTAGCCGAGCAGCGTGTCCCAGTGCGGGCGCCCCGAGAACAGTTCGGCATCCCACCAGACCGTGCCGGCTTCGATCGCGTCGCGCTCGGTCGGCGACATCTGCGGCAGGATCTTGCGGAACGCGTCGAGCACCGGTTTCGCGAGCCATGCGCGGCGCAGCGGCCTGAACGTCAGCACGAAGGCGGGGAGTACGCACACGATCGCGAGGAACGTCGTGAGCGCCGGACCCGCCGCGCCGCCCAGATGCGCGGCCGCGACCCAGACGATCATGGCCGCGAGCCACCAGGAGGCGCGTGCCCGAACGTAGACGAGCGCGAGCGCAACGATGGCAAGCGCAAGGATGAACCACGGCATGACGTTTCCTCCTGGGTTTTGACAGCGCGAGCGAACGCCTCCGCGTGGCGCGGACGGTTCGCGTTCCATTGTTCTTTCTGATGACGATGCAAGCGGCGCCACCTGCGAAGCGCGCCTCTGATGCGGCGCTGGGTTCGCGGCGCTGTCGCTGTTCTCGCGCCGATGCCGATGTTCCTATCGGCTCGACAGCGCGGTGCGGCTCAGCGGCGCAACGTAGAGGTACGGCCCGGATAGGCGAGGTTTTCGGGTTTCATGGCTCGTGTGCGGTACGGGTTGCGTGCTGTCCGAGGGCTGCCTGCCTGCTTGTTTGTTGCCTGGCGCCTGTCCTTTGCCGGTTTGTTACTTGTACGTTGCTTCTTCGTTGCCTGCCGTCGGCCCGATGTTTCGGGCTGCTTGCCATATTCTGCAGGCTTCCCGCTGGGGACGGCCTATGCGGGCGCCGTCCCGGGCGAGGCATGCTCAAGCCGTGCCGTGCAACACGTGCTCGAACGATGCCGATGCTGCTTCGATGCCACCGCCGCCGCGGCGTTCGCCACCGTCCGTATCGCTATAAGCGGGTTGTGCCGATGCGGCGCTTTCGCGCGACGCGGACGGCGCCATCTCACGGCCGGCCGCTTCCTGAGCGCCATCGGTTGCATCGCCGAGCACCGCGGCGAACGTCGCCAGTTGCGAGCTGTCCGGCAGCGGCGCCTTGAGCGCAGCGACCATCAGCGAGGCAAGGCGCGCGATCAGCTGCAGATCGTTCATCGACTTGCCCTGCGAGAACTCGGAAATCAGGCTGTCGGTATCGGTGCCAGCGAGCACGCCCGACAGCGCGCCGATCGCGAAGTGCAGCCGCCAGCCGAGTTCCTCGCGCGGCAGATGCGGCAGCGCGCGCTGGAACGCATCGAAAAAGCGCACTGCCACCGGCTCGTAATGCTGGTTCAGAAAATCGCGGATGAACGACGACGGATCGGTATAGGCGCGGCCGAGCAGGCGCAGGAACGCTTTGCCGCCAATGCGCGGATCGCGCGAGAGCCGCAGCGCCGGAATGAACATCGCGCCGAGCACGTGCTCGCAGGTCAGCCGCGCGCCGAGCATGGCGTCGAAGCGGTCGAGCAGCTTGAGCCGCTCCTGGTTGAGCTGATCGAGACGGCGCGACAGCATCGAGTGGATCAGCGACTCCTTGGTGCCGAAGTGATAGTTGACCGCCGCGAGATTGACTTCGGCGCGCGAAGTGATCTGCCGCAGCGACATCGCCTCGTAGCCGCATTCGATGAAGAGCGTCTCCGCGGCGTCGAGAATGCGTGACTTGGTATCGCCGGCATGCCGGCCTGTTGTGCGAACTGCCATGTTGCGTCTCCCAGTTGCCGGGGCTGCCGGCTCGCAAACAAGCGATTCAAATCGCCATTTGAAACAATCGTTTTTTTCAGGATAAAGAAGGATGACGGCTGCGATCAAGGGGTCCCGTTCGACTAACTCCTCTAGAAGACCTGACGAGGGTCGCCTTTCCTGTGCGCGGTGCGTCAGATCGCGCGGAAAATAAAAAGGCCGTTCCGACGAAATCGGAACGGCCTCGTATTGCTCTGCGATGTATCTGGCCCCGCGCCTCGATCCTGATAACCCGAGGCGCCTGACGCGCGTTGGCGTCGTGGCGGTTCGAACCGCCTTTGCAGCTATTGTGCCCTATAACGCGCCGGCGCAGTAGCTGTTTAGTTCGAACGCTTGAAGCATTTGAAGCGGTCGGCGGGCGAGCCGGCCTACACGGCGCCTCCCGTGGCAGGCGCGCCGACTTCGCGCGCGGACTGCGTCATGTCGATGCCGCGCCGCTCGCGGCTGAACGGAATCAGCACGCAGATTACGACTGCGACGATGCCGATCACGACCGCCATCACGAGCGCGTAGTTGTTGCCGTGAATCTCTGCGATCTTCGATTGCAGCGGACCGTTGACCGACGAGATCAGGTTGCCGAGCTGATACATGAGGCCGGGGAAGGTCGCGCGAATCTCATCGGGCGAGATTTCGTTCAGGTGCACCGGGATCACGCCCCATGCGCCTTGCACCGAGATCTGCATCAGGAACGCGCCGAGCGCGAGCAGCATCGGCGTGCTCGAGAAAGCCCACAGCGGCAGCACCGGCAAGGCGATCAGCGAGGCGATGAAGATCGCGCGCTTGCGGCCGATCTTCTCCGATATCCAGCCGAAGAACAGCCCGCCGCAGATCGCGCCGATGTTCAGCGTGATCGTGATCCACGACACCGTATGCGCGTCGAACTGGTGCTGCACGCGCAGGAAGGTCGGATAGAGATCCTGCGAGCCGTGCGAGAAGAAGTTGAACGCGGTCATCAGGATGATCGCGTAGATCGACAGGCCGACGTTCTGCTTGAGCGTTGCGACGAGGCCGGGGCGCGCCTTCTTTTCGAGCGTCTTGAAGGCGGGCGACTCCGGCACGTGCGCGCGGACGTAGAGCACGAGCAGTGCGGGCAGCACGCCGACGAAGAACATGCCGCGCCAGCCGATGTATTGATAGAACACGCCGAACACGATCGAGGCGAGCAGATAGCCGCTCGGGTAGCCGGCCTGCAACAGGCCCGAGACGATGCCGCGCGATTTCGGCGGCACGGTTTCCATCGTCAGCGCACCGCCGACGCCCCATTCGCCGCCCATCGCGATACCGAACAGCGCGCGCAGCACGAGCAGCGTCATCAGGTTCGGCGAGAGGCCGGACAGCAACTCCAGCAGCGAGAAGCACGCGATGTTGACCATCAGCGTGGGACGGCGGCCGTATTTGTCGGCGAGCCAGCCGAAAATCAATGCGCCGAGCGGACGCATCATCAGGGTCAGCATGATGGCAAACGCGACCGATGGAATATCGGTACTGAATTCCTGCGCGATATCTTTCAGCACGAACACCATTAGAAAGAAATCGAATGCGTCCAATGTCCAGCCCAGATAGGCGGCAATCGTGACGTTTCTCTGTTCCCGAGTCCAGCTCATTGATTGTTCTCCTCTTTTCTGTCTTCAGAAACCCGCCTTTGACGACGGGTGCTTCAGTACTCGTTGCGCCTTGCTGCAAGCGCTTGCGGCGAGTGTACGCCGAGCGTTAAGCGCTTGCATGATTCAAGCCCCTTTTATCCGTGTTAATCCGGAGAGCAAATTTCATGCTGAATCTGCAATGCATGCTTTATGTTGGTTAATCGTAATTATCGTATTGAAAATGTTATAAATATTGTTTGTTATTTGTAATGTCAATCGGGTGCCTATTAGGCTTCAGGCAGAGCCATGAAACAGGGGGTGACAGGCTTGCTTCACTCGAAGTCATATAGCCCGACATGCGCGAGCGTGCCGATAGACCGGCATGCAGGGACACGAGGCGTGATGGCCCGATTACCGGCCATCGCGACAAAAACCGTCGTGCGGCAAAGCGGGACTTGCGCAACGAAAGCCGCACATCAGGCCGGTTCCGATGCCAGATTCCAGGGTAAACATCAGTGAGTGCATGAAGTGCTTGGAAAATGGTTGGTGTACGGAGTATATTCGTCTTCACAGTGCCACCCACACGGAATGGAGGAAGACAGTCATGCAATTTCATCTCAACGGTTTTCGCGTCGGCGACCCGACCATCGAACCCGCCGCGCAAGGCGCGCCTCGCGCCGGCATGCCCGAGACGGTCGACGTGCTGATCGTCGGCAGCGGTCCCGCGGGGCTCGTGCTGGCGGCGCAACTGTCGCAGTTCCCGTCGATCAGCACACGCATCGTCGAGCGTCGCGGCGAAGCGTTGCAGATGGGGCAGGCGGACGGCATCGCTTGCCGTACCGTCGAAATGTTCGAGGCATTCGGGCTCAGCGATCGCCTGTTGCGCGAAGCCTACTGGGTCAACGAAACGGTGTTCTGGCGTCCGGACGTGAATGATCGGAACGCGATCAGGCGTACCGGTCGTGTTCAGGATACCGAAACAGGTCTGTCGGAATTCCCGCACGTGATCGTCAATCAGGCTCGCGTGATGGACTATCTGCTCGATTCGATGCGCCGTTCCGCGCAGCGGCTCGAGCCGGACTACGGTCTCGAAGTCGTCGACGTGCAACGCGACGATGCGCACGACTATCCGGTGCGCGTGACGTTGCGCCATACCGATGCGGCGCAAGGCGACGCGACGATAACGGTGCGCGCGCGCTATGTGGTGGGTTGCGACGGCGCTCGCAGCCGCGTGCGCACGGCCATCGGACAAACGCTGCGCGGCGACGCGGCCAATCATGCCTGGGGCGTGATGGACGCGCTCGCCGTGACCGACTTCCCGGACATTCGCCTGAAAGCCGCGATCCAGTCCGCCGGCAAGGGCAATCTGCTGCTCATTCCGCGCGAAGGCGGGTATCTGATCCGCTTCTACGTCGATCTCGGCGAAGTCACGCCGGAGAATCGCGACAGCATCAAGCAGGCCAACGTCGAGCGCATCATCGAGACGGCCCGGCAAATCCTGCATCCGTATTCGCTCGACGTGAAGGAGGTCGCATGGTTCTCGGTGTACGAGGTGGGGCAGCGCCTGACGGACCGCTTCGACGATGCGTTGACTAGCGAAGGCACAGCGCGCGAGCCGCGCGTGTTCATCGCCGGCGATGCCTGCCACACGCATAGCGCGAAGGCCGGGCAGGGCATGAACGTGTCGATGCAGGACGGCTTCAATCTGGGCTGGAAGCTTGCGGCGGTGCTGGAAGGTCGCAGCGGCGTCGAGCTGTTGCGCACGTATTCCGACGAGCGTCAGCCGATCGCGCAGGAGCTGATCGATTTCGACAAGGAATGGTCGGCGATGATGGCCGCGCCGCCGAAAGATCCCAACCGGCCCGAAGCCGGCGGCGTCGATCCCGCGGAATTGCAGGCGTATTTCGTGCGCGCCGGCCGCTATACGGCGGGTGTCGCGACCCGTTACCGGCCGGCCATGCTGACCGGCGAGGCAACGCATCAGGCGCTCGCGAAGGGCTTTTCGATCGGCACGCGCTTTCACTCGTCGCCGGTCGTGCGGCTCGCCGATGCGAAGCCCGTCCATCTCGGCCATGCGGCGCGCGCGGACGGCCGCTGGCGCCTGTATGCGTTCGCGGATGCGAATCGCAGCGCGCTGCATGCGCTGTGCGAGCATCTCGCCACGTCACCCGATTCGGTGCTGCGGCTCGCCACGCCGGAAGGGGCCGACGTGGACAGCGTGTTCGATCTGCGCGCGGTGCTGCAGCAACCGCATCGCGACGTTCGTCTCGAAGACCTGCCGGCGTTGCTATTGCCGCGCAAGGGACGCTATGGTCTCGTCGACTATGAGAAGGCATTTACGAGCGATGCGGCAACTGATATCTTCGACGAACGCGGTATCGATCGCGAACGGGGTGCGCTCGTCGTGGTTCGTCCGGATCAATACGTCGCCCATGTGCTTCCTCTGAATGCCTATGCGGAACTGAACGCCTTCTTCGGGCCGATTTTCCGCCTGCGCTAAACCACGCCGATACTGCCAAATTGCCGACCCAACACGACCCCGACGCGCTCTCGAAGTTTACGGGCAGCCTCGTCCGCCGCGCCCAGCAACGCCATGCGGCGGTATGGCTCAGCGAAGTTTCCACCGAGATCACG
>Ga0153951_1000147_pt1 | contig 25347 bp, 17 predicted proteins | sample TSNJ035MetaG_FD_102278 | JGI IMG/M metagenome (GOLD analysis project Ga0153951, IMG submission 102278) | Attine ant fungus gardens microbial communities from New Jersey, USA - TSNJ035 MetaG | ecosystem: Host-associated > Fungi > Mycelium > Unclassified | place: USA: New Jersey, Wharton State...
CACCGCGTGGCCGAGGCCGAGCGCTTCGGCCTGGCGCACGTAGAAGCAGTCGACATGGCTCGGCTTGATGCTGCGCACGAGTTCGAGCAGCTTGTCCTTGCCGCGCGCCTCGAGTTCGGCCTCGATTTCATAGGACTTGTCGAAATGGTCCTCGATCGCCCGCTTGCTGCGGCCCGTGACGAAGATCATTTCGGTGATGCCGGCTGCCATCGCTTCCTCGACAGCGTACTGAATCAGCGGCTTGTCGACGATCGGCAGCATTTCTTTCGGGCTTGCCTTCGTGGCAGGGAGGAATCGGGTGCCAAGACCGGCTACCGGAAATACCGCCTTTGTAACTTTTAGCATGTGATTACCCTGAGTCCTCTGGTTTAAGGCCTTGCCCACCGCGGCGGCGGTGGGGCAAGACGTGTCGATCAGACCGGCAAGCGATCCAGTTGCGCTTTCAGCTTGCCGACGGTAGCTTCGAAATCGGCGAGACGTTTTTGTTCCTGTTCAACGACCGCCGGCGGCGCCTTGGCAACGAAAGCCTGATTCTGCAGCTTGCCGTTGCATTTGGCGATTTCGGCGGTGAGACGCGCGATCTCTTTCGACAGGCGTTCCCGCTCGACGGCCACGTCGATTTCGACCTTCAAGACGAGCTTGTCGCTTCCTACGATAGCAATCGGCGCGCCATCCGCCTGTGCATCGAGCGTAGCCTCGTCGGCGATGATCTGCACTTCGGACAAACGCGCCAATGCCTGGGTGTATGGCGCGAAAGTGCGAAGCCGCTCCGCGTTGCCGGTGGCGAGCAACGGCACCTTCACGGCCGGCGACAGGTTCATCTCGCCACGCAGATTCCGGCACGCGTCGATCACGGCCTTGAGGTCGGTGGCCCAGCGCTCCGCGTCTTCGTCGAGCTTGGCGGGCTCGGCGATGGGGTACGGCTGCACCATGATGGACGCTTCGCCCTCGGCCTTGCCCTCGGGGTAGCGTGCCGCGAGCGGCGCCACTTTCTGCCACAGCGCTTCGGTAATGAACGGAATCACCGGATGCGCGAGGCGCAGCACCGTTTCGAGCACGCGCAACAGCGTGCGGCGCGTGGCGCGCTGCTGGTTCGGCTGTCCCGTCTGGATCTGGACCTTTGCAAGTTCGAGATACCAGTCACAGTATTCGTCCCATACGAACTTGTATAGGGCATTGGCGACATTGTCGAAGCGATAGTCGGCAAAACCCTTGGCGACTTCGGCTTCCACGCGTTGCAGCAGCGACACGATCCAGCGGTCGGCCGGCGAGAAATGCAGATGGCCTTCCGGCCCGCATTCGCCGCATTGCGCCGGCTGGCCGAAACCGCAGTCGTGGCCTTCGCAGTTCATCAGCACGAAGCGCGTGGCGTTCCACAGCTTGTTGCAGAAGTTGCGATAGCCCTCGCAGCGCGCGAGGTCGAAGTTGATGTTGCGCCCGAGCGTGGCCATCGAGGCCATCGTGAAGCGCAGCGCGTCGGTGCCGAACGCCGGAATGCCGTCCGGAAACTCCTTGCGGGTTTTCTTTTCGATCGACGCGGCCTGCTTCGGATTCATGAGGCCGGTGGTGCGTTTCGCGACGAGCGCGTCGAGGCCGATGCCGTCGACGATATCGATCGGGTCGAGCGTATTGCCCTTGCTCTTCGACATCTTCTGGCCTTCGGCGTCGCGCACGAGGCCGTGCACGTAGACCGTGTCGAACGGCACCTTGCCCGTGAAGTGCGTGGTCATCATGACCATGCGCGCGACCCAGAAGAAGATGATGTCGAAGCCGGTGACGAGCACCGACGACGGCATGAAGTGCTTCAGTTCCTCGGTTTCGTTCGGCCAGCCGAGCGACGAGAATGGCACGAGCGCCGACGAGAACCACGTGTCGAGCACGTCTTCGTCGCGCTTTAACGCACCCGTGTAGCCCGCCGCGGCGGCTTTCGCGCGCGCGTCTTCCTCGGTCTTCGCAACGAAGATTTCGCCGTTCTCGCCGTACCACGCCGGAATCTGATGGCCCCACCAGAGCTGACGCGAGATACACCAGTCCTGGATGTTTTCGAGCCACTGGTAGTAGGTGGTGGTCCAGTTCTCGGGCACGAATTTGATCTGGCCGGTGCGGACCACGTTCAGCGCGGTTTCGGCGATCGACTTGCCCGGGTTGAACGTGCCCTCGGGAGCCGGCTTGCTCATCGCGACGAACCACTGGTCGGTCAGCATCGGCTCGATCACGACGCCGGTGCGGTCGCCGCGCGGCACCATCAGCTTGTGCGGCTTGACCGATTCGAGCGCGCCGAGCGCATCGAGATCGGCGACGACCTGCTTGCGGGCCTCGAAACGATCGAGGCCGCGGTATTTTTCGGGCGCGTTGTCGTTGATCTTCGCGTCGAGCGTGAGGATTTCGATTTGCGGCAGCTGGTGGCGCAGGCCGACCTGGTAGTCGTTGAAATCGTGCGCGGGCGTGACCTTGACGACGCCGGTGCCGAATTCGCGGTCGACGTAGTCGTCGGCGATGATCGGCACTTCGCGGTTCGACAGCGGCAGCGTGACGGTCTTGCCGATCAGGTGTGCGTAGCGTTCGTCTTCGGGATGCACCATCACGGCGGTGTCGCCGAGCATGGTTTCCGGACGCGTGGTGGCGACGGTCAGATGGCCCGAGCCGTCGGTGAGCGGATACTGGATGTGCCACAGGTGGCCGTTTTCTTCCTCGCTGACCACTTCGAGGTCGGAGACGGCGGTGAGCAGCACCGGGTCCCAGTTGACGAGACGCTTGCCGCGATAGATCAGGCCCTGTTCATACAGGCGTACGAATACGTCGCGCACGGCGGCCGACATTTTGTCGTCCATCGTGAAGTATTCGCGCGACCAGTCGATCGATGCGCCGAGACGGCGCACCTGGCTCGTGATGGTCGAGCCCGACTGCTGCTTCCACTCCCACACGCGCTCGACGAACTTGGCGCGGCCGAGGTCGTGGCGCGACACGCCCTGCGCGTCCAGTTGCCGTTCGACGACGATTTGCGTGGCGATCCCGGCGTGGTCCGTGCCCGGCACCCACAGCGTGTTTTCACCGAGCATGCGGTGATAGCGCGTGAGGCCGTCCATGATGGTCTGGTTGAACGCGTGGCCCATGTGCAGCGTGCCCGTGACGTTCGGCGGCGGCAGCTGGATCGAGAAATCCTTGCGATTGGAGTCGAAGGAGGGCGCGGCGTAGGCGCGCTTTTCCCATTCCGGGCCCCAATGGGCTTCGATGGTGTGGGGTTCGAAGCTTTTGGCAAGCGTCGAGGTGGGGTCGCTCGAGGTGTCGCTCATGTTTCTGGTTAAAGGCAGGATTTTGGATGCGGAGGATTGGAGATTATAGCTGGGAGGGGGAGGGGCCTGCGTGGGCGGTTTTTTTGTTGTTGTTCTGGATTTGTTGGCCTTTCCTTGTTTTCTTGTCGGTCTATTGGCGTTGCCCCTGTGCGGGGCGGCACCTACTTTCTTTGCGGCTGCAAAGAAAGTAGGCAAAGAAAGCAGCTTCACACCGCTAATTCTGAAGCGGGTCCCCTGGCTTGGAGGGGATCGTGGTGCATCTGGAATCTGTCTCCTCGCGCATTCCGCGTCAGTGACAAGGCCGTCATTCTTCCGGCGGCGCTACACGCGCCGAAGCCCGGCTCAAAAACCATCGGTTGTTTCGGCGTGTCGCCGAGGTGCAGCCGATGGCCCCCGTTGCGCGAACGAACCCGCGGGTTCTCCTGGCAGACCCGTCCGCGACGCACGCAGTGCGGAGTGGGAGCGGATGATGGCTTTGTCACCTGCATTGAATGTGCGAGGGCACCGATTCCAGATGCACCACTGCCCCCTCCGAGCCAAGGGGCCCGCTTAAGAATTAGCGGTGTGAAGCTGCTTTCTTTGCCTACTTTCTTTGCAGCCGCAAAGAAAGTAGGTGCCGCCCCGCACAGGGAAAACGCCAATAGACCGACAAGAAAACAAGGAAAGGCCAACAAATCCAGAACAACAACAAAAAAACCGCCCGCGCCGCGCAAGCGCCAACAAACCCAGAACAACGACACCCCCCAATCCAGACCAACAAAAAAATCCCGCCCCGCACAGGGGCCTATAATGTCATTCGCCCTGCCGTCCGCCAGAGAAAATGCCCGATCTCCTCGCCAATCTGAACCCCGAACAACACGCCGCCGTCACGCTCCCCAATGAGCCCGCACTGATCCTCGCAGGTGCCGGCAGCGGCAAAACCCGCGTCCTGATCACCCGCATCGCGTGGCTCATCCAGCACGGCCTCGCGTCTCCCGCGACCGTGCTCGCCGTCACCTTCACGAACAAGGCCGCCCGCGAAATGATGGCGCGCCTCTCGGCGCTCCTGCCCATCGACACGCGCGGCATGTGGATCGGCACCTTCCACGGTCTCTGCAACCGCATGCTGCGCGCGCATCACCGCGACGCGGGCCTGCCCGCCACGTTCCAGATTCTCGATACCGCCGACCAGCTTTCCGCGATCAAGCGCCTCATGAAGGGCCTCAACATCGACGACGAAAAGTACCCGGCGAAAAATCTCCAGTACTTCATCAACAACGCGAAAGAGCAGGGGCTGCGGCCGAAAGACGTCGACGCCACCGACAACTTCAATCGCAAGTTCGTCGAACTCTACGAAGCCTACGACCAGCAGTGCCAGCGCGAAGGCGTGGTCGATTTCCCCGAGCTGCTGCTGCGCTGCCACGAACTGCTCGCGCACAATCCGCCTCTGCGCGCGCATTACCAGGCGCGCTTCCGGCATATCCTCGTCGACGAGTTCCAGGACACCAACAAGCTGCAATACGCGTGGCTCAAACTGCTCGCGGGTCAGCACAACGCGATCTTCGCGGTCGGCGACGACGACCAGTCGATCTACGCATTCCGCGGCGCGAACGTCGGCAACATGCGCGATTTCGAGCACGAGTTCAACGTGCGCAATCTGATCAAGCTCGAACAGAACTACCGCTCGCACGGCCATATTCTCGATGCCGCAAACCAGTTGATCGCCAACAACTCGCGGCGCCTCGGCAAGAATCTGCGTACCGACGCGGGGCACGGCGAGCCGGTGCGCGTCTACGAATCGGCAACCGATTCGCAGGAAGCGGGCTGGATCGTCGAGGAAATCAAGGCGCTCATCAGCACCGGCACCTCGCGCAGCGAAATCGCCGTGCTCTATCGCAGCAACGCGCAGTCGCGCACGATCGAGCACACGCTCGTGAATGCGGGCATCGCCTATCGCGTGTATGGCGGCCTGCGCTTTTTCGAGCGCCAGGAAGTCAAGCACGCGCTCGCCTATCTGCGTCTGATCGACAACCCGAACGACGACACCGCGTTCGCGCGCGTCGTCAATTTCCCGACGCGCGGCATCGGCGCGCGCTCGCTCGAACAGCTCGCGGACGCGGCGCGCCTGTACAACTGCTCGATGGCCGCGGCAATTCCGTACGTCGCGGGCAAAGCCGGTTCGAGCCTCGCCGCGTTCGCGAACCTGATCGGCAGGATGCGCGCGGAAACGCAGCAGATGAGCCTGCCCGAAACCGTCGAGTACGTGGTCCGCACGAGCGGTCTCGCGGAGTTCTACCAGAACGAGCGCGAAGGCCAGGACCGGCTCGAAAACTTGCAGGAACTCGTCAACGCGGCGGCCGCGTTCGTCAGCGAAGAGGGCTACGGGCTCGATACGCCCGCGCGCTCGATTCCGCTGCGCCCCGGTGCGAGCGCCGCGCCCGAACTGGCGGTCGCGACCGACGATCCGAACACGGTCGTGCTCGATGCGCCCGATCTCGCCGAGCCCGCGCAAAACCCCGACACGATGACGCCGCTCGCCGGCTTCCTGTCGCACGCGTCGCTCGAAGCCGGGGATAACCAGGCGCAGGCGGGCCAGGAAGCGGTGCAGTTGATGACCGTGCACGCGGCCAAGGGGCTCGAATTCACCGCGGTGTTCATCACCGGTCTCGAAGAAGGGCTGTTCCCGCACGAGAACAGCGCGATGGAAACGGACGGCCTCGAAGAAGAACGGCGCCTCATGTACGTGGCGATCACGCGCGCGAAGGAGCGGCTCTATCTGTCGTTCGCGCAGAGCCGCATGCTGCACGGCCAGACGCGCTACAACATCCGCTCGCGCTTTTTCGACGAACTGCCGCAGGACACGCTCAAGTGGCTCACGCCGAAGGTCGAGGCGGGTTCGCGCTGGGGCGGCCGCTCGGACAACGCCGGCTATGGACGCGACTGGTTCGCGCGGCCTGGCTACACGGGCCCCGCCTCGACGACCCCGGCCACGCTGCCCGCTTTCGCGAACGAGCAGCGCGCGGCGGAAACGGGCTTCCGCGTCGGTCAGCAGGTGTTCCACACGAAGTTCGGCGAAGGCACGATCACCGCGCTCGAAGGCGGCGGCACCGATGCGAAGGCGCAGGTCAAGTTCAAGCGGCACGGCGAGAAGTGGCTGGCGCTCGCGGTGGCTAAATTGCAGGCGGTCGAATGAGCGCACCCACGACGACTATCCCGGGCGCGGCTCCCGAGGCCAATCTCAATGCTGTTCCGAATGCAGGCGCTAATGTAGTCACCAGCGCCGATGCGCGGCGTCCGCTCGGCGTGCTGGCCGCGCTGCCGCAGGAACTCGGCGATCTGATCGAAGCGATGCGCGCCGAATCCGGCGTGCGCACGGTCACGCACGGCCAGCGCGATTATCACGTCGGCACCGTGCGTGGCACGCCGTGCGTCGTCACGCTCGCGCGCGTCGGCAAGGTCGCGGCGGCGGCTACCGTCAGCGCGCTGATCCATGCGTTCGATGTCGAAGCGATCGTGTTCACCGGGGTGGCCGGCGGCGTTGGCAGCGAGGTGCGGATCGGCGATATCGTCGTCGCCGATACGCTGCTGCAGCACGATATCGACGCGTCGCCGCTGTTCCCGCGCTTCGAGGTGCCGCTGCTCGGCGTGTCGCGTTTCGGCGTCGATGCGACGCTCGCCGACCGGCTCGCCGCCGCCTGCGAGCGCTTCGCCGCCGAGGAAGGCGCGGCTTGCGCGGCGCGCTTCGGCACGCGCGAGCCGCGTGTGCATCGCGGGTTGATCGTCAGCGGCGATCAGTTCGTCGCGAGCGCGGCGGCCGTCGCGGCATTGCGCGAAGCCTTGCCCGATGCGCTCGCGGTCGAGATGGAAGGCGCGGCGCTCGCGCAGGTCTGCTACGAGTACGACGTGCCGTGCGCGGTCGTGCGCACCATTTCCGATACCGCCGACGATCATGCGCCGACGTCGTTCATGTCGTTCCTCACCGAGATCGCGGGCACGTATTCGAACGCGATTCTTGCGCGCTTTTTCGAAGCGCATGGCGAGGCGGGGGAGCGGGCAGGGATGGCGCGAGGGTAGGGTAGCGAAGCCGCGCGCGAAGTTTGCTGGCCGGCTGACTTGCTGGCCGGCTGACTTGCTGGCGGGCTGGTGACGCGGGTAAAGGCGCGCTACAGCGGCGGGTTGGCGATACGGCGGACGCGAATGCGGGACTCGCTGATTTTTTGCCGCGGGGCGCGCGTTGCTCGCGCTGACGTTGCGCGTCGGCGCTTCGATACTCGCGCCTTAGCCGTCGCCGCTGCTTGACTCCAGCGCTTCAAGTGCTGCACACCCGCACCTCACGCCGGCCTCATGTCAGCTTCACGCCCGGCTCCCGCAGCAATTCAGCCTTGTCCGCTCTCATTCGAGCGCACCACCGAGCGCATCGCGCACCTGCTGTAGCGCGGCCGGGTCTTCGATCGTCGGCAGGTCGCCGGGCTCGCGGCCTTCCGCGAGCGCCGCGATTGCGCGGCGCAGCAGTTTGCCGGAGCGCGTCTTCGGCAGCATCGACACCATCACCACGCGCGTTGGCCGCGCGATCGTGCCGAGCTGGCGATCGACCGTCGCCAGCAGTTCGGCTTCGAGCCGCGCGCGCTCGCTCGGGTCGCGGCCGCCAGGATCGTTATCGGGGCGCGCGCCGCGCAGCACGACGAAGGCCATCGCGGTCTGCCCCTTGAGCGCATCCGTCACGCCGACCACCGCCACTTCCGCGACGGCCGCGTGGCTCGACAGCGCTTCCTCGATCTCGCGCGTGCCGAGCCGGTGGCCGGCGACGTTGATGACGTCGTCGGTGCGGCCGAGGATCGTCACGTAGCCGTCCGCATCCTGCACGCCCCAGTCGAACGTCGAATAGACCTGATGGTTCGGAATGCTCGACCAGTAGGTGCTGACGAAGCGGCAGTCGTCGCCCCACACCGTCGACATGCAGCCCGGCGGCAACGGATGGTCGAGCGTCAGCACGCCTTTTTCGCCGACTGCGCACGGCTCGCCCGTCAGTTCGTTGCGCAGCGTCAGGCTGAAGCCGGCCGACGGCACGCCAGGCGAGCCGAGCTTGGTCGGCAGCGCTTCGACGCCGCGCGGGATCGCGAGCATCGGCCAGCCGGTTTCGGTCTGCCAGTAGTTGTCGATGACGGGTTTGCCGAGCGCGCCGGAAATCCATGCGGCGGTCGGCTCGTCGAGCGGCTCGCCGGCGAGAAAGAGCGTGCGCAGGCTCGACAGATCGGCCGCCTTCAGCAGCGCCGGGTCCTGCTTCTTCAGCACGCGCAGCGCGGTCGGCGCGGTGAACATCAGGTTGATCCTGTGCCGCTCGACGAGCCGCCACCAGATGCCACCGTCCGGGCGAATCGGCGTGCCGTCGTACATGACGGTGGTGAGACCCGCGATCAACGGCGCGTAGACGATATAGCTGTGGCCGACCACCCAGCCCACGTCGGAAGCGGTGAACATCGTGTCGCCGGGCTTGCCCTCGAAGATGTATTCCATCGAGGCCGCGAGCGCGACCGCATAGCCGCCGACGTCGCGCTGCACGCCTTTCGGCTTGCCGGTCGTGCCCGAGGTGTAGAGCACATAGGAAGGCTCGTTCGATTCGAGCCATTCGCACGGCACGTGGGCGTCGAAGAACTGCTCGCGCAGCGGCTCGTAGGCGACAAGGTAGGGCGCGTTCAGGCGTTCGGGCGCGAGTTGCCGGTCGATCAGCAGCACGTGCGGCGTCTTGTGCGCGGCGCGCGCGAGCGCTTCGTCGACGAGCGGTGTGTAGTCGATCACCTTGCCGCCGCGCGCGCCGGCGTCGGCGGTGACGATCAGGGCGGGTCTGGCGTCGTCGATGCGGGTGGCGAGGTTCGGCGCCGCAAAGCCGCCGAACACGACCGAGTGAATCGCGCCGAGGCGTGCGCACGCGAGCATCGCGAACAGCGCCTCGGGGATCATCGGCAGATAGATCAGCACGACGTCGCCGCGCTTGACGCCGAGCGAGCGCATGACCGCGGCCATGCGGTTGATTTCCGCGTACAGCTCGGCGTAGGTGTAGTGCCGCTCGATGCCGGTTTCCGTCGATACGTAGACGAGCGCGTTCTGCTGCGCGCGCTCGGCGAGATGCCGGTCGACCGCGTTGTGGCACAGATTCGTGCGGCCGCCGACGAACCAGCGCGCGAACGGCGGATTCGAGCGGTCGAGCACGCTGTCGAACGGCGTGTGCCAGTGGATGCGCTTCGCTTCGTCGCCCCAGAAAGCCTCGGGGTTCTCGATCGAGCGGCGGTGGAAATCGCGGTAGCGGGTCATCGGCGGCGATCCTCGTGCGGCGTGGTGGAGGGGGGCGGATGAAACAGTCGCGCAAATTCCGCGCCCGAGGGAGGCGCGGGTGTCCGCATCAGCATAGACAGGCATCGTGGGGTGGGTAATGCGGGTTGACCATGAGGGGTGGGCGCGGGCGTGGGCTGCGGGCGGGAGTGATGGGGTTTGCGGGGTGCGGGGCGGTTGTGTGGTGCAGCTCGCCGCCTGTCTGGTTCGGCTTGCTCCGGCTGAGCTGCAGAATCATCCGTCGCCCATATCTTATTCGGTCGTTGCCTGGTAATTTACGGGCCTTGCCGGTACAGGTGCTGTGAATCGAACCGATTGTCTCAGGCAGTTTCTATTTCGGCCCGGTCATCTTTTTCATTTCAAATGAGAGGTTTGCGTGTCTGATCGATATGCCGCTGAGCACGGTATTCCGACTGGCCCTGTTTGAGCCAGATCGCAGGTATCCCTTGACTTTAGCGGTCGCTTTCTGACTATGAATGGTCCCGTTTTTCGGACTTATGCGGCATCGTCGGGCAGCGTGGCTGACAGACGAAGTTTTGACTACTCGCCGGCTCGCCAGCGTGAGCACAATACGGGCCCTATTGTACGGACGGGGTGGTTTTTTTATTCACGGCGGCACACATGCAGGTAGCGCTGGGTGCATCAACCTGCACATCGAAATGGAGGCATTTGCGAGGGATCTGAAGGAGTGGGTCGCGTCGTCGCCGGACTGCTACATCCCGCTAACCGTCAGGTACTGACATGTCGAAAATCCCGGTTGCGCGTCTTCTGACGGGCGCTATTCTGTTTGCCTTCGTCGCTGCAGTTGTTGCGTTTAATCTCGTGAACCTGAACGAAGCATATGGCAGTGGCGAACCGTACTATTCGCGCACGACAAACATGGACAAGTGGAGCGATCCGCTTCCCGTTCTCGCTGTCGTTGATGGCGTCGCTGTTCTCGCGGTTGCGGCATGTTTTTTTCTGTGGAGACGTGCTTCGAGAACTATGCGTTGAACGTCGCGTCGGAAGGCTTGGTGCTTCACCTATGCCAACAAGCAGGCGAAGTACTGGAGCGGGTAAGGCTGACGCCAGCAGGCAAGCCATCGCAGGAGCAGGTTAGGCGAAAACCCGCATGCCGCATTCGTTGTGCTCTTAGGGATTGAGAAATTTTTCTAGCTGTTTGATTCGGTCCTGAGTAGCTCCTTTCATGCAGTCCCAAAAGTAAATGTAGCGCGCGGATGCTTCGCCCATTGCATGGACATAGGCGTAACAGTAACTATCGCGATACTTTATCCAATTATCCTGTGCGCTGATGAAAGCAGGTTCGGCGAGAGGATCGCCGGATGCCCTCGATTCTTTATCGATTTCCTTTATTTCCTTCAGAACCTGCGAGTACCTCGAACTGAGCTCCGAGTTCAGATGTTCGAAGTCTCGCTGTTCGCATGCGGCGATATCGTCATTGGAAGCATGCTTGGCTGTCTGGCAGAAGTGGTCGATCTCTTTGGGTATATTCCCAGTGAAATGGATCGACGACGAAGGAAATTTTTCATAATCAAAGGGCACCGAATAAACGGTTTTCCCATAGGCGAATGAGCCAAAAGTCAGTAAGAAAATAACGTGTGATGAAATTAGCGTAGCCAAATAGTGGGTTCCCAAACCCCGAATTCTTTTGCTCGCGTGTATTTTTGTTTGTGCCGTCGCGTGGACAGTGATCGGGCTCATTCGCGACCTTCATGTAGTGTGCATTGCGTCTTGCGATCCTAAACGGGGACCACCTCTAACTCTCCTCGGCGTTAAAGCAAACTTGCCTCCAATACAGTCGGATAACTCTGAAATTTGCTCGCAGATCTTGCAAAGCGGATAAGCGCTTCGGGACCCATACCCTCAAGACATCACCCATCCCGACCGTTCCAAAAGAAAAAGGCGCCCCAAGGCGCCTTTCCCTCGCATGCAACCGCATGCAGCATCCACTCAAACCATCACGCTTTCGCGCGCTTCCCCTCGATATCCGGCAGCAGCACCGTCAGCACGCCGATCAGCGGCAGGAACGAGCAGACCTTGTAGACGAACGCGATGCTCGTCGCGTCGGCGAGCTGGCCGAGCACGGCTGCACCGACTCCGCCCAGGCCGAACGCGAAGCCGAAGAACAGCCCCGCGACCATGCCGACCTTGCCGGGAATCAGTTCCTGCGCGTAGACGAGGATCGCCGAGAACGCCGAGGCTAGCACCACGCCGATCACGACCGTCAGCACGCCGGTCCAGAACAGGTTCGCGTACGGCAGCAGCAGCGTGAACGGCGCGACGCCGAGGATCGACACCCAGATCACGTACTTGCGGCCGATCTTGTCGCCGATCGGCCCGCCGATCACCGTGCCCGCCGCGACCGCCGCGAGGAACACGAACAGATGGATCTGCGCGGCCTGCACCGACAGATGGAACCGGTCGATCAGATAGAACGTGAAGTAGCTGTTGATGCTCGCGAGGTAGAAGTATTTCGAGAACACGAGCAGCACCAGCACGCTCATCGCCATGACGATCTTGTTGCGCGGCAGCGTCGCGTGGGTCGCCTGGCCGCGCGCTTTCTTGACCGACGGATGACGCTTGTACCAGCGCCCGATCTGCGTGAGCACGACGATCGCGACGAGCGCCGCCGCCGAGAACCACGCAATGCTGCCCTGGCCGTGCGGATACACGATCAGCGCGGCGAGCAGCGGTCCGAGCGACGAACCCGCGTTGCCGCCGACCTGGAACAGCGACTGCGCGAGCCCGTGGCGGCCGCCCGAGGCCATGCGTGCGACCCGCGACGATTCCGGATGGAACACCGACGAGCCGCAGCCGACCAGCGCGGCGGCGATGAGCAGCACGCCGAAGCTCGACGCGACCGACATCAGCAGCAGGCCGGCGAGCGTGAAGCCCATGCCGACCGGCAGCGAATACGGCTTCGGATGCTTGTCGGTATAGCTGCCGACGAGCGGCTGCAGCAGCGACGCCGTGATCTGGTAAGTCAGCGTGATGAGGCCGATCTGCCCGAACGACAGCGAGAAGTTCTCCTTGAACATCGGGTAGATCGCGAGAATCAACGACTGGATCATGTCGTTGAGCAGGTGCGAGAAGCTGATCGCGCCGAGCACGGAGTAAACCGTGCGCTGGACTTTGGCGACGGCCGGCGCAGCGGCAGAGGGGGAAGGGGGCGCGCCGGCGAGGGCGTTTTTATCGAGGCTCGTTTCCATACGCTAGATGAAGGAGATCAAGGCACACAGTGAAGGTGAGAAACCGGCGGCCGACGCGTGCGGGGCCTGGCGTGTGCTCTTCATGCCCCCTTCATGCTCCCTTTTGTCGTCTTCAGGGTTTTTTTGCGGTCTTTGTCGGTGTCTCACGCGAAATCCGCGGCGTGGGGCCGCGTCAACCAATGTTTGTAAGCATGGGTCGAAGTGTAATGTGGCTTGAGCGAATTGTGCGGACAAGTTTTGTCGCGAATCGGACGCACAAGCGAAGGCGGCAGGCGATTCGGGTTTCGATTCGCCTGCCGCCCTCGCTGCTTTCCGACGCTGCTTGATGTTCCCCTGCGCTCCCCGCCGCCCCGCGGCGGCCCGATCAACTCGCCTTGCGCGTCGCCGGCCGCACGATCACCGTGCAGGTCGTGCCCGCGGCCAGCATCACGTCGTCGGGCACGGAATCGATCTTCACGCGCACCGGCACGCGTTGCGCGAGGCGCACCCAGTTGAAGGTCGGGTTCACGTCGGCGAGCAGTTCATGGCTTTGCGGATTGTCGCGGTCGTAGATGCCGCGCGAGATGCTTTCCACGTGGCCTTGCAGCGTGCCGCCGCTCATCAGCTTCACTTCGGCCTTGTCGCCGATGCGCACGTGCGGCAGCTTGGTTTCCTCGAAGTAGCCGTAGACCCAGAACGAATGGCTGTCGACGATCGCGAGCTTGGCGGCGCCCGCGGTCGCGTAGTCGCCACGGAACACGCTGAGGTTCGTCACGTAGCCGTCGACCGGCGAGACGACGCGCGTGCGTTCGAGATTCAGCTTCGCGGCGTCGAGCGCGGCGAGCGCCTGCTGGTAGGCGGCCTCGGCGGCCGACGCCGTATGCGTCGCGTTTTCGCGGTTTTCCTTCGACACCACGAGCGCATCCATGTCGGCGCGCCGTTGCGCGTCGTCGCGCCTCATCTGCAATTCGGCCTTGCGTGCGGCAACCGCCGCCTGCGCCTGCTCGACGGCGATCTGGTAGTGCGACGGATCGATCTGCATCAGCAGGTCGCCCTTCTTCACGAGCTGGTTGTCCTTGACCGGCAGATCGATGATCGCGCCCGACACGTCGGGCGCGACGTTGACGATCTCGGCGCGCACGCGCCCGTCGCGGGTCCACGGTTCGTCCATGTAATGGACCCACAGCACGCGGCCAATCAGGATCGCGACGATAAAAATGACGGCTGTCGCGACGAAGCCCACAAGATTTCGGATGGTCATGATTCGACTCTGGTCAACGATAAACGGCGAGGCCGAGAAGGCCGCACACGGACACGAGCAAGCTGGCCCGGAACAGGGAGGGGTGCCACACCACGCGATAGAGGCCCGTATAGGCGAGCACGCGGTCGAGCACCCAGGTCAACGCGGAGCCCGCGATAAAAAGCAGCACGATGGCCGGCACGTAGGCATCGAGTACGGCGATATCACGTGGCATGAGGAGCTCCTTCTTCTGACGCGCCGCTTGCCCCATGCCGTGCGCCGATCGCCGAGGCGAGCGGCGACTGCGGATCGAGCAGCGCGGTACGGATGAAATGCAGTTGACTGAGAATGCGCAGCAATTGGTGGCGTTCTTCGCGCGTCGGCGTGAAGCGGCTCATCATCTGCTGCACTTCGGCGATCGCGTCGGCGGTCGCAGCGAGCGCGCGCTCGAAGCGGTCTTCGCGCGGCCGCTCGAAGAGCTCGTTCAAGGCCTCGAGCAGGCCGCGCAGCGCGACGCGCCACGGCGTCGAGCGGTCATGGCGCGGCTCGGCCGGCAGCGCCGCCACTTCGCCGCGCAGATCGATCACCGCGTTGCCGACTTCGAGCACCGAGAACAGCCAGCGCAGCGTGTCGCGCTTCGTTTCAGGCTCGTTCGGCGAGAGCGCGTTGATCTGGCACATCAGATCGCGCGCGCCGCTCTCGAAACGCGAACGCACGTGGCGCATGCCCGCACTGCCGGCGAGCACGACCTGGCGGCGCAGATCGACGAGCAGGCGGTTGCGCAGCCACGGCGTCGACGGCGGCAGCAGCACCGCGAACGCAACCGACGACACGAGCATCGACAGCACGAGCGCGAGCGCGTCGTTCATGAACGCGCTCGGGTCGTAGTGCATGACGTTGTCCGGGCCGGCGAGAAAGCAGAAGAAGATGCAGTAGCCCACGCCGTAGCCCGCGAGCGCCGGGCGCGTGGTCATGAACACGCCGAGCAGCAGGAACGGTGTGAGCGCGGCGCACAGCAGCGCGAAGCCGTCGATGTGCGGATACACGCCGAATACCACGATCATGCCCATCAGCGTCGCGAGCACGGTGCCGCCGGCCATCTGGAACGCTGAGCGCTTCGGGTCCGGCGTCGATGCCACGAGCGCGCTGGTGGTCGCCGCGTTCAGCGTCAGCGTCGCACCGCTCGGCCACGCGGTCGCGATCCAGAACGCGCCGACCACGACCATCACGATTGCGGCACGCAGACCGGCGACGCCCGCCGCGATCGCGTTGGTCTTCGGCTCGTAGCGCTCGATCCAGCGTTCGCGCTCGTGCGTGTCGACCACCAGCGAGGCGTAGGTGGCCGCGTAGGCGTGCAGATCGTCGATGAAGCGGTAGAGCAGTTCGGCGGCGGTGTCGAAGTCGAGCAGCGGCGCGTCGGGCTGCGTTTCCAGTTCGCCGCGCGTCGCGCGCACGCGCTTCGGCAGTTCGGCCTTGTAGGTCTCGAGCTGGGCCGCGGCGTGCGCGGCATCGGTCGCGGTGAGCACCGGCTCGCCCGACTTCGCGAGCAGCGGCGCGATCTCCCTGAAGTACGGCTCGAGCGCCGCGATCGCGATCGCGGCGCCCGGCGTGCCGCTCGCGTGCAGACGGTTCATCAGCTGATGCAGCGCGTGAAAGCGCGTCGAGGCGGTCATGAACTCGCTGTTCAGACGCGCGAGCCGGCCGCCGCGCATGCGCGAGTAGTGCCCCTCGAATACGGCGATGCTGCGCGCCGCCTCGAAGCCGACGATGTCGGCGACGAAGCGCGCATTGGTCGCCTCGATCTGCGCGCGGTCGTTGCGCCCGGCGAGCGACGCCGACACGTAGTCGACGAAGGCCGAGAAACGCGCGCGCACGGTGCTGCGCATCTGCAGGCCGGCGAACTGCGGGAACACGAGGCCGCTGACCGCGCCCGCGCAGACGATGCCGACCACGACTTCGACGACCCGCGTGAGCGCGCTGAGGAACGCGCCGTCCGGGTGCTGCGAGGCGGGAATGCCGATCAGCGAGGCCGTGTAGCCGGCCAGCACGAAGCCGTACGAGCGGAAGTTGCGGTTGCGCGCGGCGCCCGCGGTGCAGATGCCGATCCAGATCGCCGTCGAGAGGATGAACAGTTCGGGCTGCTGCGCGAACAGGCCGATCAGCGCGAGCATCACGACGAGACCGACGAGCGTGCCGCAGATCCGGTAGAAGCTCTTCGCGAACACCGCGCCGCTTTGCGGCTGCATCACGATGAACACGGTGGTCATTGCGGTGCGCGGCTGCGGCAGGTCGAGTTTCATCGCGATGCCGAGCGCGAGAAAGCACGCGGCGAGCGCCTTGAACATGTAGATCCACGTGAGGCCGTCGGTGCGCGCCCAGTCGGCGGCCGCCGCGTACCACGTGGCGAGCGAGGCCGGGCGGGCGGTGGTGGGAGAGGTGGACATGGCCTTTCTCACTCGGGCGCGGGCGCGTGGGCCGCGCGCGTGGTGACGGCGGCGGGAGCATGGGTGGCGCTGCGGCTGGCTGCGTGGTTTGCCGCAGCCGTTGGTTGGGCTGCTGGTGTCGTTGCCTGTGCCGCCGCTTGCGTTACTGCTTGCGTCGCTGCCTGCGCATCCGTCCCGGCGTCGGTGCTCTTTGCGGCGTCGCTCTTGCCTTTACCCTTGCCGTGCGCCGGCAGCGTCTCGCTGTCCTGCGGACCATCGGCCGGCTCGTCGAGTCCTCCGCCGAGCGCGGTCATCAGCGACGCATGCGCGCCGAGGCGCTCGGCCTCGATCGTCGCGACGCCTTCCTGTGCGCGCAGCAACTGGCTTTGCGCGACCAGCACGTTCAGATAATCGGTCAGGCCGCGCCGGTAGCCCTCGCGCGACAGCTCGTAGTTCTTGCGGGCCGCGGCGACCGAGCGGTCGGCATCGTCGGCCTGGGTCGCGAGCGAACGCATGCGGATCACCTGGTCGGAGATGTCCTTCAGCGCGCCCACGATCGACTGGTTGTAGCGCTCGACCGCTTCGTCGTAGCCCGCCGAGGCCGCGCCGAGCTGCGAGCGCAGCCGGCCGCCGTCGAAGATCGGCAGCGACAGCGCCGGCCCCACGCTCCAGCTATGCGACGGATTCTTCAGGAACTGGAACAGCGGCCCCATGGCCGCGTAGCCGCCGATCGACGCAAGCAGGTCGATGTCCGGATAGAAATCGGCCTTGGCGACGTCGATGCCGCGAGCCTGCGCGGCGACGGTCCAGCGCGCCGCGACGACGTCGGGCCGGTGGCCGATCAGGTCGGCGGGCAGCGCGGCCGGCAGACCGGCGGGCGCCGCGCCCAGCGCGAGCGTCGGGCGCGTGATCGCATCGCCCGCGCCCGGACCCTTGCCCGCGAGCGCGGCCAGCTGATTGCGGCCGAGCGCGATCTTTTCCTCGAGTTCGTCGATGCGGCGCTCGTACTCGGGCATCGGCGTCTCGGCCTGGCTCACTTCGAGCTGCGTGCCGATGCCGCCCTTGAGACGCCGGTTCGCGAGGTCGACGATTTGCTGCTGTTGCTGCAGCGTTGCCTTGGCGATGTCGAGCAGCGCGTAATTCATCGACATCTCGATATAGGTGCGCACGACGTTGGCCTGCAGTTCGAGCAGCGCGGCGCGCGCGTCGGCGGCGCTCGCGTGGGCGAGGTCGAGCGCGCGCTCGGCGGCGTTCCTGTCCTTGCCCCAAAGGTCGAGGTGATAGGCGAGGGCGAGCGTGCCGGTGTTGTTCCACGACTGCTCGCCCGCGAGCGGCCCCGGACCGTAGAACACGTTGTCGGCCCACCGCTGACGCTGGATCGACAGGCTGCCGTTGACCTGCGGCGCGAGCGCCGCGCGCGCGACGCCGGCCATCGATGCCGCCTCGCGCACGCGCGCCTGCGCGACCGCAAGGCTCGGGTTGCCGGCCTGCGCGTCGGCGATCCACTGGTTCAACTGCGGATCTTGATAGGCGCGCCACCAGTCGGCGGCGGGCCACTGCGCGTCGGCATTCGCGGCGCGGATCGCGTTGCCCGCGTCGAGCGATGCCGGGGCGACCGCGTTCGCCTGCGGTGCGATGCCTCCGGTACTTGCGCATCCCGCGATTGTTATTAAGATCGTAAGAACCGCGGCTGCGGCGATCCCTCTGGGTACCGGAGACTGCACGATTTCCTCCAAAATTGACTATAGAACCTTGTGCGCAATTATATTTTTTGATTGATTGGGGAATAACCGGTAAAGGTGCAAGGCATCGTTGCGCTACATGAGACAATTGCCTTTGCGGATCGTGTAACAATCGCGGCCAATTAACCGACATTGTTCGGCGCTGCCTTGCAGCGGGCCGGAACGGATGCCGGGGCGTCTATTCCGGGGCGGCGGCCGAAGCGCCGCTCACGCCGGATCGACAGAGGGGGGAGGAGTATGGACACGCTTCAAAACATGCGCGTATTCGTCCGCGTCGTCGAGGCGGGCAGCTTCACGGGCGCCGCGCAGCATTTGAATACGACGACGGCCTATGCGTCGCGCGCGGTCTCCGATCTGGAAACGCATCTGCGCACGCGGCTCCTGAACCGCACGACGCGCCGCATCGCGCTGACCGAGGCCGGCGAGCGCTATCTGCAACGCTGCGAGCAGATTCTCGCGTATGTGGATCAGGCCGAGGCCGAGGCCAGCGACGCGCACGCGCGCCCGTCCGGCAAGCTCAAGGTTCACGCGATGACGAGCTTCGGCCAGCACTACGTGGTGCCGGCCGTGGGGCGTTATCAGGAGCGCTACCCGGACGTGCATATCGAGCTGACGCTCGCGCAGCGCATGCCCGATCTGCTCGACGAGGGCTTCGACGTGTCGTTGACGCTCGCGACCGGCCTGCCCGATTCGGGCCTCGTGTCGCAGCGCCTCGGCAGCGCGTTCAGCATCGTGTGCGCGTCGCCCGCGTATCTGGAACAGCATGGCGTGCCGCAAACGCCGGCGGACCTTGCGCGCCATACGTGCCTGCAAATGATCGCGCCGGTGTTTCCGCCCGACAAATGGACCTTCGACGGTCCGAACGGCGAGGAAACCGTGGCGCTCGGCACGACCCCGTTCCAGGTGAACGTGGCCGAGGCGATGGTCGTGGCCGTTCGCCAGGGCATGGGCATCGGCCTGATTCCGATCTATTCGGCGATCAGCGGTTTGCGCAGCGGCGACCTCGTGTGGTTGTTGCCCGAATACACGTCGCAGGAAATGAACCTGTATGCGCTGTATCCGTCGCGGCAGTATCTCGACGCGAAGATTCGCACGTGGGTCGAATTCCTGCGCGACGAATTGCCGGCGACGCTCGCCGCCGATCACGCGGAGTTGCGGAAGTTCGCGCGTTCGTGAGAGGGCGCCGCGCCCTGAGCGCTTCTCGCGCATGCGCGCGCCCTGCCTGATGTAGGGGAACGGCGGGGCGCCGCGTGGCGTGACAGCCTGTTACATACGCGCTGCGCCGCAACACTTCCTTACTTTTCGCGCGCGGGTGATTTGCTAACGTGTGGTTCACGCGCCGCCGCTCTTGCAGCAGGCGCTGGATTCGCCGCCGTTCGGCACCTCGCAACCACTGAAGGACGACAAATTCATGGATACGCACCTGATGATCGGCGTGGCCGTCATGTTTGGACTGATCGGCATCGCGGCATCGCGCGATCTGCTGCGCCGCATGCGCGAACAGCAGCCGCAACTCGTGCCGGTCGAGATCGAACCGCAGGATGCGCAGCGCCAGCGTCGCGAGCATTGAACGCTTGAACCAGGCCGCGCGGTTCGGCGCATCCGTGCGCCGGATTTCAACCCGCGCTGTCAAGCGCCGATTTCAACCACCGATTTCAATCACCTTATCCCACGCAAACTGCGGATTCTCCCACTGCCCGTTGCGCCGGTCGAAATAGCCGCGCGGATTGCACACGACGCGCGTGCCGCCCACCGTATAGTCGAACGACGTATGCGTGTGGCCGTGAATCCATAGCGCGACCGGCGCGCGCACGAGTTCCGGCAAATGATTGACGAAGCCCGCCGAGACGCGGTCCTCGGCATAGCGCCCGGCGAGACTCAGCCGATGCGGCGCATGATGCGTGACCACGATCGTCTTGCCGGCGAACGGCTTCGCCAGTTCGGTTTCGAGCCACGCGCGCGACCGCCGGTGCAGCGCGAGCGAGTCGGCAGGCGTGAAGTCGCGCGCGGCGTCGTGCGTGTCGTGCGGCCAGTTCATCTGGATCAGCCCGCGATAGTCGAGCATCACGCGGCGCGCGGCCTCGATCGACTCTTCGATTGCCTCGGGTGTCGCGCCGTATAGCGCGAAGTCGGTCCACAGCGTCGTGCCGAGCACGCGCCAGCGGCCTTGCGGGTCGACGAGCGCGGCGTTGTTCAGCACGTGCACGTTGTCGACCTGCGCGGCCGCGTCGATGAGCGCGCTTTCGAGCGCGCCGAATTCACCGTCGTAGTACTCGTGGTTGCCGGGCACGTAGACGACCGGCACCGTGTCGTCGAAGGTTTGCGCGGCCCAGCGCGGACCGGCCGCATGGTTGTGGATGTCGCCGGCCAGCACGATGAGGTCCGCATGCGCATGCGGAACCAGTTCGGGTTCGTCGTTTTCCAGATGCAGATCGGACAGCACGCGAATCTTCACGGACGCGACTCCTGCAAGCGCCTGCGCACCGGAGCGTGCAGGCTTCGAACCCTAGCGTAGCACCTTGCCCGGGTTCATCAGATTGAGCGGATCGAGCGCCTGTTTCACCGCGCGCATCATCCGCACCTCGACGTCCTGCTTGTAGTGCGCCGCCTCGTCGATCTTCAACTGGCCGAGCCCGTGCTCCGCACTGATGCTGCCGCGATGCGCGTGCACGCTGTCGTAGACGATCCGGTTGATCGGGCTCTGGTATTCCTGCAGAAACGCCTTCGCGTCGAGGCCCTCGGGCGCCTGCACGTTGTAGTGCAGATTGCCGTCGCCGAGATGGCCGAACGTGACCATGCGCGCGCCCGGCGCGGCCTCGGCGATAGCGGCGTCGGTCGCCTCGATGAAGTGGCCGATGCGCGAGATCGGCACCGCGATGTCGTGCTTGATGTTCAGCCCTTCCTCGGCCTGGGCGAGCGGAATGTGCTCGCGTAGATTCCAGAACGCGCGCGACTGCGCGAGGTTTTCCGCGACCACCGCATCTTCGACGAGACCCTGTTCGAGCGCCGTTTCCATCAGCCCCTCGAATAGCGTGCGCGCGTGTTCCTCGCTCTCGCTGTCCGACAGTTCGAGCAGCACGACCTGCGCGTGCGGTTCGGCGAACGGATAGCGCATCTGCTCGAAATGCCGGCCGACGAGACGCAGGCAGAAATCCGACATCAGTTCGAAACCGGTCAAAAGCGGCCCGGCGACGCTTTGCGTGAGCGCGAGAAAATCGAGCGCCGCATGAGGAGAGGCGAGCGCGGCGAGCGCGGTCACGCGCGCGGCCGGCTGCGGATGCAGCTTCAGCACCGCCGCGGTGATGATGCCGAGCGTGCCTTCCGCGCCGATGAACAGATCGCGCAGATCGTAGCCGGTGTTGTCCTTGCGCAGGCCGCGCAGACCGTCCCACAGCTCGCCTTGCGGCGTCACGACTTCGAGGCCGAGGCACAGCTCACGCGTGTTGCCGTAGCGCAGCACGCCGGTGCCGCCCGCGTTGGTCGACAGATTGCCGCCGATCGTACAACTGCCTTCGGCGGCAAGGCTCAGCGGAAACAGACGTCCGGCCGCTTCGGCGTGCTTGTGCACCTCGGCGAGGATCACGCCGGCTTCGACGGTGATCGTGTTGTTGTGCGGATCGATGTCGCGCACGCGGTTGAGCCGCCGCAGGCTGAGGACCGCCTGCGCGCCGCTCGCGTCGGGCGTTGCGCCGCCGGCGAGCCCGGTGTTGCCGCCTTGCGGCACGAGCGCGATGCGATGCTCGGCGGCGAGTTTCACGAGCGCCGCGACTTCCGCGGAGGTGGCCGGGCACAGTACCGCGCACGCGGCGCCCGTGTAGCGGCGGCGCCAGTCGGTGAGATAGGGCGCGGTGTCGTGCGGGTCGGTCAGGACGTGGGCCGCGCCGATGGCGTCGCGGCAGGCGGTGAGAAAGTCGGTCGGGGTCATGGGGGCAGCTCGGTCAGGTTGAGGTGCGGGGCGTGGGACAAGTCGTTCGGGGCGGTCTGCTCAGTCATGCCGGGTTTCGCTGCCAGCGGTGCCGTTGGCCGCCTCGGCGGCCGCCTGCTTCGCCCGCCGTTTCGCCGCGCGCTTGAACGGTCCGACATACGCGAGTGTGCTCGCAAAAAAAATCACCGCGAGCACGGCTTGCAGCCAGCCGAGACGCGCGCTGAGTCCGTGATCGCTCCAGCCGCGCACGACACCTTCGGCGAAATACAGCAGGATCAGCATCGACGCCCATTGCAGCGTATAAAGCCGGCGCCGCCACACGCCCGGCAACGCGGACAGCAACGGCAACGCCTTGAGCACGAGCAGCGAGCCGCCCGGACGCAGCGGCGCGAGCCACCCTTCCCAGGTGACGGCCAGCGCGATCATCGCGACGAGCGTGACAGCGGCGACGCGCGCGGCGGTGGTTTTCGGCTGCACGGGCACTGCGGTGGCGTGCAACGAGGCGCCGGCCGCGAGGGGAGCGTGCGGCGCCTGCGCTGCGTGCGGTGCATTCGCGGCGTGGCTGGGCGGGTTCGCGGCCCGGGATTCGGCACGGTGCGCATGCGTGGCTCGACGGCTATCCTCGCGCTCGGCTGGCTGCAGATCGGGATCGTTCACGGCTTTTCGCTCACGCTTGGTTGCCTGCTTGCTTGTTCGCTCGCTCGTTTATCTGGCTACCTGGCTACCTGGCTACCCAGTCAGTCACTCGCTCACGGTCTTTCGGTCAGCGACGCCGCCGTGCGCGCGACGCGTGCGCCGAGCGCCATCGCGAGCGTTTTCTCGTCGGTGGAGATGCCTTGCCCGGCCGTGCCTGCGCGCGCGAAATGCGATGCGCCGTAGGGCGTGCCGCCGGTTTGCGTGGTCGAGAGCGCGCTCTCGGTGTACGGAATGCCGACGAGCAGCATGCCGTGATGCAGGAGCGGCAGCATCATCGAGAGCAGTGTGGATTCCTGGCCGCCGTGCAGGCTGCCGGTCGACGTGAACACGCAGGCCGGCTTGCCGGCGAGCGCGCCCGAGAGCCACTGCGGCGTGGTGCCGTCGAGAAAATATTTGAGCGCGGCCGCCATGTTGCCGAAGCGGGTCGGCGAGCCGAGCGCAAGGCCCGCGCATTCCTCGAGGTCGCGCAGCTCGACGTAGGGCGGCCCTTCGGCGGGGATGTCCGGCTCGCTCGCCTCGCAGACCGTGGAAACCGCCGGCACGGTGCGCACGCGCGCCTGCATGCCGGGAACGCTGTCGACGCCGTGCGCAATCGCGAGCGCAAGTTCGCGTGTGGCGCCATGACGGCTGTAATAAAGCACGAGAATGTCTTTCATAGGCCTCATCGGTGAACGGGTATTATAGGGGCTCGGTCCGCTGCACAGGCCGCTCATGGCCATTCGGCCAGGTGTGTTCGGCCTCGCGCCGCGTGCGGTCCGCGCAGTCCCGCGGTAGTGGTTTATCTGGCGGTTCAGTCAGCAAGGAGGCAGGTTTGTTGTCCAGGGTGCGTTTCGATCTCGACACGCTCAGGCGGCTCGCGCAGTTTGCCGCGCAACGCATCGGCGAGGACCGGATTCCGCAGGTCGCGGGCAGCCTGACGTTCACGACCATGCTCGCGCTCGTGCCGCTCGCCACGGTGGCGTTCGCGCTGTTCACCGCGTTTCCCATCTTCAGTTCGTTCCAGGCGTCGCTGCAGTTTTTTCTCGCCGACCACCTGATGCCCGCGCAGCTGAACGACCAGATTTTCAAGTATCTGAACCAGTTCGCCTCGAAGGCCAAGGGGCTGACGACGATCGGCATGATCATCCTGTTCGTCACCGCGGTCATGACGATGATGACCGTCGAATCGGCGTTCAACGTGATCAGGCGCGTGCGCAAGGCGCGGCCCGTCGCGCAGCGCGTGCTGGTCTACTGGGCGATCATCACGCTCGGGCCGATCCTGATCGGCGTGAGCCTGTCCATTTCGTCGTATCTGTTCACGCAATCGATGTCGTTCTCGGCCGCGCAGCGCATCACGCCGCTGATCGAATGGGCGCTCGCGGGCGCCGCGCTGCCGCTCACCGCGCTCGCGTTCACGATTCTTTACGTTTATCTGCCGAACTGCCGTGTCGAATGGCGCGACGCGGTGATCGGCGGCGTCATTGCGGCGGTCGCCTTCGAACTCGGCAAGCGCGGTTTCGGCTATTACGTGCGCCGCATTCCGACCTATACCGCGGTATATGGCGCGTTCGCCGCCGTGCCGCTGTTCCTGCTGTGGATGTACCTGTGCTGGTTCATTACGCTCACGGGCGCGATGATCTCGTCGGCCTTGCCGGCGATCCGCATCGGCCAGTTTCACCGGCCCGTTTTCAACGGCAGCAATCTGTTCGATTCGCTCGAACTGCTCGCGCGGCTCTCGGAGGCGCGCGAGGCCGGCAAGCCGGGCTACACGATGCCCGAGCTCGCGCGCATGCTTCGCCGCGATATGGACACGACGCTGATGCTGCTGCAGCGGCTCGAGGAGATCGAGTGGATCGCGCGCCTGCAGGAAGACCGGGCCGGGCCGCACTACGTGCTGGTCGTGAACCCGGCACAGGCCACGGTGCAGCGGCTCTTCGATCTGTTCGTGATCGACCGCGCGGAACTCACGTATCAGCTCGAACTCGAGTCGACGCGCGTGGACAGCGAGATGCTGCTGGCGGCGCTCGATAACGACAGGCTGAAGCTCACGCTCGCCGCGCTGCTGGCGGCACGCGCGGCCACAAGGTCGGCCCGGGCAGCGGGAAGCGCGCGCGAGGCGGCTTCGCTGCCGCATCCGGCGGCGTGAGGTTGCGGTTCGCGGCGGTGGGTTTCTGCCGCAACGACGGCACGCAACGACGGCTCGAAGCCACAACACGCAATTGCAGCACGCAACTACAGCGAGATTTTCCCCACGCAGATGTCCTTGAACATCACCCAGTCGCCCATCAGGCTATAAACCGGGTGCCGGAAGGTCGCTGGGCGGTTCTTCTCGAAGAAGAAATGCCCGATCCATGCACACCCATAGCCGCTGACGAGCGCGGCAGGCAGCCATAGCCAGTCGCCGGTGGCGAGCGCCATGGCCAGACAGCCGATCACGCCTAGCGAGCCCACAAAGTGCAGCCGCCGCGACACCACATTGCGATGCTCTTCGAGGTAAAACGGATAAAACTCCGCGAAACTCGCGAAGTGATCGGTATGAGCGGTTTGAGCCATCA
>Ga0153951_1000151_pt1 | contig 25040 bp, 23 predicted proteins | sample TSNJ035MetaG_FD_102278 | JGI IMG/M metagenome (GOLD analysis project Ga0153951, IMG submission 102278) | Attine ant fungus gardens microbial communities from New Jersey, USA - TSNJ035 MetaG | ecosystem: Host-associated > Fungi > Mycelium > Unclassified | place: USA: New Jersey, Wharton State...
CTGCTCGACGCGCTCAGCTTCGGCACGCGCGAACAGCTCGGCATCCTGACGCGGCTCGCCTACGCGGACCTGCTTCAGTCGTCGGGCCGGCCAACCCTGCTGATGCTCGACGACGCGGCCGTGCATACCGACGCATCGCGGCGCGATGCGCTCAAGCGCGCGCTGATCGACGCGGCCACGCGGCACCAGATTCTGGTGTTCACATGTCATCCGGAGTTGTGGGACGACCTCGGGGTCAGGCAGCGAGCGGTCGAGGATCTGAAGGTGGCGTGAGCGGGGTGAGGCAGGGCCAATCGGGACGAGGCGGGACGAAGCGAGGAGCGAGCAGTGAGGCGAGAAGCGACGCGAAAAGCGAGGGGACGTGCTTCCCGCAGGTCTCGTGCGGGTTTTGTACAGGCGCGCCCGCCTACTCGTACCAGCGCGGCGTGTAAACCCACTGCGCGCCGTCGGCCCCGCAAGCAAACCTTCGCGTCAGCGATGAGCCGACGATCACCATCGTGCGCATGTCCACGTCCGACGAACGCAACTCGCCAAGCGTGAGCGTGCGCAGCGTGCCGCCGGGCCGGCCGATGTCGCGGCCGAGCACGACCTCGGTCGATGCCGCGCGATACTCCCGCACGATGTCGAGCGCCTTGTCCAGTTGCCACGGGCGCGCACGCGAAATCGGGTTGTAGAACGCCATCACGAGATCGGCTTCGGCCGCGTGACGCAGGCGTTTTTCGATGATCGTCCACGGCTTCAGGTTGTCCGACAGCGACAGCATGCAGAAGTCGTGGCCAAGCGGCGCGCCGGCTTGCGCGGCGGTCGCGAGCGCGGCCGAGACGCCCGGCACGATCGACAGTTCGACGGTGGCCCAGGCGTCGTCGCGCGAGGCGTCGAGCGCTTCGAGCACGGCTGCCGCCATCGCGAACACGCCGGGGTCGCCCGAGGACACCATCACGACCGCGCGGCCCTCGCTCGCGAGTTCGAACGCGTGGCGCGCGCGCTGCATTTCCTCGCGATTGTCGGTGCCGTGCACGCGCTGATCCGCGCGCAGCGGGCCGGCCATTTTCACGTAGGTGTCGTAGCCGAGGATGTCGGTGGCCTCGTTCAATGCCGTGCGCGCGGCCGGGGCTAGCAGGTCGGCGCGGCCGGGGCCGAGGCCGATCACGGTCAGGCGGCCGCGCGCTCGGCCGATGGTCGCGGGATCGATGGCGAGCGGGGTGAGGGCGAGAGCGAGGGCTATGGGGGGATGGGCGTGCGGCGCCTCGTGAGATGTTTCGTGCGGCGTGTTGTGAGCCGCTGCGTCTGGTGTGTTGGGTATGGCTTCATTCAGCGTCTTATGCGGGACGCGCAGCGAAGCATGCAGCAATGCCTCGGGGGTTGAGCGATCCGCCGCGGAGCTTGCGTCGGCGAAGCGCAGCGGCACGTTCAGGAGCGCCGCGGCTTGCGCCAGCGCGGGGTGGGTCATGCGCGCGGTCGGCGCGAGCAAGGCCGCTAGCGACAGCGCGGCGAGGCCGTGTGCGTCGAGGGCTGCACGTACGTGTGCGGCGATCGCTTCGGCGGATTGGGTAACGGACTCGGCCGGGGCGCTGTCAGCCATCGCGGCAGGCTGAGCGGTAGTGCGGCCTGTATGGGCGTTGGCTTCGGCGGTAGCGGTCGCAATAGAGGTCGCAGCAGCACTGTCAGTTGCCGTGCCGCTCGCGTTATCGCTGGCTTTGGCCTTGGCGTGACCGGCATCGCCACCGGTTTCCTCAGCCGCGCCGGCAGTACGAGCCTGCGCTTGCTCAGCAGCATCGGTACTGCCCCACGCATCCGCCAGCACCACCGCCGCCACCACGCTCCGTGGATGAATCACCAGTTCATCCACGCGGCCATCCCACGCATGCGGCGTCACGCGAATCGCGAGCCGTGCGTGGGCATCGCGCGGCAGTTGCGCGTCGTCGAGCCAGGGCGCGTCGCCTTCGATGCGCGTGCTTGCCCCCGCGAGCAGATCCGACACGAAGCGCTTGCCTTGACCCAGATCGGCGAGCGCATAGCCCTCAGGCGGATTGAGCACGCAGGTGCCGAAGCGCAACTCGCCGCTCGTCGTGATCGCGGGCTGCACGGTCAGGGCCGTGGCGATTTCGCGCGCCATCACGTTGACGCCCGCGAGGCCGCCGAGCAGCGGCACGACCGCGCTGCCGTCCTCGGCGACCGCGAGTACCGGCGGCTCCGCGCCCTTGTTCGACAGCAACGGCGCGAGGCAGCGGATCACGATACCGGCCGCGCACAGCGCGACGATCGGCGTGCCGCGCGTATAGAGTTCGCGCAGGTGCGCGCCGAGTTCAGTGTAGGCGACGTCGGCCCCGCCCCCGACCCCTACGCGGCCTTGCAGCGCGTGGATTTCGCAGCGAGCGGGAGCGGAGAGAACAGGTTGAACGCTGCGATCGACGGCAGCCGTACCGCGAGCAGCGTCGGCATCGCCGTCACGGGCGGCGTCGGCGCCGTGTGTCGCCTCAGCGTCGCACATAGCCTGCGCGCCGCGCCCCTCATAAACCGCCCGAATCCGCCGCGCGGTTTCCAGCGCTCCCGCACCGAGAATCACGATGGCCGGCACGTTCATCCTTGCCATTTTTGCCCCGGCACGACAAGCAGCGAAAAATACGGCGAGGCCATCGGATCGACCTCGGCAAGCGGCACGATGCGCTGATTGCCCATCGTCGCGCGTTCGACGTAGAGCGCGCGCCCGGCGAGTCCGAGGTCGTCGAGCACGCGCCGCACCTTGTCGAAATTGCGGCCGAGCTTCATGACGACGGCGGCGTCGGCATCGGCGAGACGGCGGCGCAATTCGTCCTCGGGCAGCACGCCCGAGAGCACCGAGAGGCTCTGGTTGCGATACACGAGCGGCGCGCCGAGCACGGCCGCGCCGCCGAGCATCGAGCACACGCCCGGCACGACTTCGCTGTCGTAGCGCGCGGCCAGCCGGTCGTGCAGGTACATGTACGAGCCGTAGAAAAACGGATCGCCCTCGCAGATCACGGCGACGTCGCGGCCCGCGTCGAGATGGCCGGCGACGATTTCGGCGGCCGTGTCGTAGAAGTCGGCGATGATCGCTTCATACGACAGCGGCGGTTCGAGCGCCTCGGTCGTGACCGGATAGACGAGCGGCAGATGCTGCTGCGCCTCGTCCAGATGCGCCTCGACAATACCGAACGCGTTGCCTTTCTTGCCCTTCGCGACGAAGTACGCAACCACCGGCGCGGCCTTCAGCAAACGCAGCGCCTTCAGCGTGATGAGTTCGGGGTCGCCGGGGCCGACGCCGATGCCGAACAGCCGGCCCCGGGTTGCCGTATGCCGCGTCGCCAGGGAGGTCGCTTGAGTTGTCGTTTGAGTCGTCACCTGTGCCGTCATTTACTCGATCTCCGTTGCGAGCGCGTTGACCGCCGCGGCCGCCATCGCGCTGCCGCCGCGCCGTCCGTGCACGACCACGTAGGGCACGCCGCGGCTGTTTTCCGCGAGCGCCGCCTTCGATTCGGCCGCGCCGACGAAGCCGACCGGAAAGCCGAGAATCAGCGCGGGCTGCGGCGCGCCCGCATCGAGCATGTCGAGCAGATGGAACAGCGCGGTCGGCGCATTGCCGATCACGACGACGCTGCCGGCGAGGTGCGGGCGCCACAGCTCGAGCGCGGCGGCCGAGCGCGTATTGCCGATCTCGCGCGCGAGCGCGGGCACGTTCATGTGCGTGAGCGTGCAGATCACCGCATTGTCGGCGGGCAGCCGCGCGCGCGTGATGCCCTGCGCAACCATGCCCGCGTCGCACAGGATCGGCGCGCCTTGCGCGAGCGCCACGCGGCCCGCCGTGCCCGCGCCGGCGGAGAACGCGAGGTCGTCGATCACGTCGACCATGCCGCACGCGTGGATCACGCGCACCGCGAGTTTTTCGAGGTCGGCGGGGATACGCGACAGGTCGGCCTCGGCGCGAATCGTCGCGAAGGATTGGCGATAGATCTCCTGACCGTCGCGGATGTAATCAAGCATCGGGTTTATTCCTGACGAGACGCGCGAGCAGGTCGGCGGCCTCGTCGATCGTCAGTGGGGGGGCGACGCACTGGCCGAAACCGGAGCGGCCGTCGCGTCGATAAAGGTCGTAGACGCCGGGCGCGGCGGCGAGCAGCGTGTACGGCGTGCAATGCGCGGCCGCGCACGAGCGCGGGCAGCCGCTCAGATGCACGTCGACGCCGGCGGGCAGTCGCGCGGCCAGTTGCAGCGCGTCGGCCTTGGTGTCGGCGAGACTCTTCGCGCAGCCTGGCGAGCCGGTGCAGGCGATCACGTGCGTGATGGCTTGGGCGGGATCGCAGGCGAGGCCGAGCGCGCCTAGCTGCGCGAGGACGGCGGGCACGGCCTGCGTCGGGATGTCGGGCAGCAGCGCGCTTTGCCAGGGCGTGATGCGCAGCGTGCCGTTGCCGTAGCGCTGTGCGAGCGCGCCGAGGCCGTGCAGCGCGGCGGCGCTCAGCCGCCCGAGCGGCGGCTGGCCGCCGACGTGCCAGGTGTTGGCGTCACGTTGGGCGTGTGCGCCGAGGCGCAGCGAGGCGTCGGCGCCGGGAGCGCGTTGCCAGCGCGCGAGCGAGGCGTCGCGGGCGAGCGGGAAATCGACGTAGCGCTGCGCGTGTTCGAGGATCGTGTCGGCGGAGTGCGTGGCGAGCAGGTCGCGCATGCGGGTGGCGTGGGGGGCGGCGTTGGCGTTGGCGTCGGCGAGATCGAGGAACGTGTGCAGCAACGCGCGTACGAGCGCCAGGGCATGCGATGGTGCAACGGCAGCAAGGGGGCGGGGGCCGGCGAGGTCGCGGCGAGTGCCGGTGTCGGCACCAAGGTCCGCCCCATCTCCCGGGCATCCCGCGAGCCCGAACACGAAGCGCACGCCGCCTTCATCCGCCGACGCCGCGAGCCACACATCGTGCGGATGATCGACCCGCGCGAGCCGTTCGCCGCCGTCGAGCAGCAGGGCGAATTTCGGCGACAACGCCGCGAAGCGCGCCTCGTCTTGCAGCAGCGCGAGCAATTCGGCGCACAACGGCCTCGTATCGATCAACGCAGACGGATCGCGGCCGGCGGCGGGGCTGGTCATCACGTTGCGGATGTCGTCGGCGAAACCGAGGGCGGTGGTGTCCGGAGGAGCGTTTGCGCCGTTCGCGTCGAGCGGGGAAGAGCAAGAGCCAGCGGCCGAACCGGAAGCAGGAGCAAAAGCAGGATCAAAAGCGCACAGAGAACCCGCCCCCGGCCCCAACCCCGCTTCGATCAACTCTCCGCTCAACGCCGCCTCATGCCGCTCGTGCACGCCGCGCAGCTGCAGATTCGCGCGATTGGTCAACTCGATCACGCCGTTCGCGTGCCGCGTGCTCGCCTCGGCGATCGCGCGCGCCTGCGCGGCGCCGAGTTCGCCGCCCGGCAGCTTGATCCGGCAGAGGCCGCCGTCGCGCGCGGCGACGATGCGCAGCAGCCCCGGACACGCCGAGGGCCGCGACATCGGAAGCGCGTGGGGCAAAACGGTTGAGGGCGAAGCTCGATTCAAGACGGACACCGGGAATAGCGTCGCGCAACGGCCCGAGCAGGCCGCGTCGCGGACCTTGCTGCGGCATCGGTACACCCCGCCCGATGTTGGCTGGCACGAACAGTTGCGCCGGCAGGTCTCCTGGCTCGCAGGTCATGGTCCGCCGCGGCCTTCCCGGTCGAACCAGTGGCGCGTGGCGCAGGCGGACTCGCTGCATACAGTTGCGGGGGCAGCCACATCGTTACTGTGTTCCCTCTTGGGCCCCGAAGGGCGCCGGCGGCTGTATTATGCCTTTTTTCGAACCGCGCAACGAGGCTGGGCGCTTTGACTGGCGCGCCTCGGCGCACTTTCGAAGGCATCGCCGGCCGCGCTGCCGGACGTCTTTCGAAGGCGTTTCGGGCATGCTTTGAGCCTGTTTTTGAGCCTGTTCCAAGCGCCTTTTCAACCGCTTTTCCAACGACAAACGATGAGGATGGATGCATGCCGGCATGGCTGACCGTGGTGGGCATTGGCGACGACGGCTTCGCCGGATTGGGACGGCCCGCGCGGCGTGCTTTGCTTGGCGCCTCGGTGGTGTATGGCGGCGAGCGGCATCTCGCGATGCTGCCGGCGCGGCTTGCCGCGCGCCGCGCCGCATGGCCGCGTCCGTTCGATCTCGCGCCGCTGCTCGCCGAGCGTCCGCACGCGGTGTGCGTGCTGGCGAGCGGCGACCCGATGCTGTTCGGCGTCGGCGCGACGCTCGCGCGGCAGTTGCCGGCCGGCGAGTTGCGCGTGCTGCCCGCGCCGTCGTCGTTGTCGCTCGCGGCCGCGCGGCTCGGCTGGCCGTTACAGGACGTCGCGACAGTGTCGCTGGTGGGCCGGCCGCTCGCGGCGCTGAACGCGCATCTGCATGACCGTGCGCGCCTCTTCGTGCTGAGCGCCGATGGCGGCACGCCCGCGGCGCTCGCGGCCGCGCTCGTCGCGCGCGGCTTCGGCGCGACGCGCATGAGCGTGCTCGAACATCTCGGCGGCGAGCGGGAACGGTGCATCGAGGGCCGCGCCGATCAATGGCCGGCCGGCGAGATGGCCGCGCTCAATCTGATCGCGCTCGACTGCCGCGCGTCCGCGCATGCGCCGCGTCTGCCACTGAGCGGCGGCCTGCCCGACGACGCGTTCATTCACGACGGCCAGTTGACCAAGCGCGATATCCGCGCGATCACGCTCGCGCGCCTCGCGCCGGCGCCCGGCGAATTGCTGTGGGACGTCGGCGCGGGCAGCGGCTCGATCGGCATCGAGTGGATGCGCGCGCATCCGGCCTGCGGCGCGATTGCGATCGAAGCGCACGAGATGCGCCAGGGCTTTATCGAGCGGAATCGCGATGCGCTCGGCGTGCCGGCGCTGCAACTCGTGGCCGGCCGCGCGCCCGCCGCGTTGCAGGGGCTGCCCGCGCCGCATGCGGTATTTATCGGCGGCGGCGTGAGCGAGCCCGGTGTGCTCGACACCTGCTGGGCGAGTCTGCGCAACGGCGGCCGGCTCGTCGCCAATGCGGTCACGCTGCAAGGCGAGGCGGCGCTCGTCGCATGGCGCGAGCAGCATGGCGGCACGCTCACGCGTATCGCGCTCGCGCAGGCGCAACCGCTCGGCGGTTTCGACACGTGGCGCCAGGCGTTGCCGATCACGCTGCTCGAAGCGACGAAGCCGGCCGATGCGTCGCCGGATAACCGGTCGGCCGATTCGTGATGCGCGACGAGACTCCCGAACAGCCGGCGCCGCTGCGCAGCGGCTACACGACCGGTAGCTGCGCGACGGCGACCTCGCTCGCGGCGGCGCGGTTGCTGCTTGCGGGCGTGGTCAGCGAGGTCGCCGAGATCGTGCTGCCGAAGGGCCAGCATGTACCGATGCGGCTCGTGTTTTGCCGGTTCGTGGCGCGGGGCGATGAGGGCGGGACGCAGGACAGCGGGTTAACGGGCACGCATGGCAACGAACATGACAATGAACAAGCGGGTGTGCAAATAAACCCGCAAGCAAGCCCGCACAGCGGACGGATCGCCGAAGCCGGCACGATCAAGGACGCCGGCGACGATCCCGACGTGACCCACGGCGCGGTCGTCTTCGCGCGCGTGCGCCTCGTGCCCGAGCCCGGTGTGATTTTTCGCGCGGGGCCCGGCGTCGGCACGGTCACGCGCGCGGGGCTCACGCTGCCGGTCGGCGAACCGGCGATCAACCCGGTGCCGCGCCAGATGATGACGCGGCATCTGAGCGAACTCGCCGCGCAGCACGCGTACCGCGGCGGCTTCGAGGTGACGGTCGGCGTCGAGGGCGGCGAAGAACTGGCGCTGAAAACGATGAACCCGCGCCTCGGCATTCTCGGCGGGTTGTCGATTCTCGGCACGACCGGCATCGTGCGGCCGTTTTCGTGCTCGGCGTATATCGCGTCGATCCATCAGGGCATCGACGTCGCGCGCGCGAACGGCTACACGCATCTCGCCGCCTGCACCGGCAACGCGAGCGAGGACGCGATGCGCGCGCACTACGGCCTGCCCGATATCGCGCTGATCGAAATGGGCGATTTCGTGGGCGCGGTGCTAAAGCATATGAAGCGCGCGCCGGTCGAGCGGCTCAGCATCTGCGGCGGCTTCGGCAAGCTCAGCAAGCTCGCGGCGGGCCATCTCGATCTGCATAGCCGTAATTCGAGCATCGACCTCGAACAGCTTGCGGCATGGGCCGCCGCGCATGGCGCCGACGCCGCGCTGCAAGCCGCGATGCGCGCGGCCAACACGAGCCAGCAGGCGCTCGCGCTAGCGCATGCGCAGCAGGTGCCGCTCGGCGATATCGTCTGCGCGCGCGCGTTGGCCGTCGCGCGTGAGATCGTGCCGCCGCAGGTCGGCGTCGAGACGTTTGCGATCGATCGCCAGGGCAAGCTGGTCGGAGCCGCGCGATGATGCGGGTTCTGCTGCTCGGCGGCACCGGCGACGCGCTGAAGATCGCGCGCCGGCTCGGCCCCACGCACGTGTACAGTCTCGCGGGTCTCGGCAAGGTGCCCGACGATTTGCAGTGCGCGGTGCGCGTCGGCGGTTTCGGCGGTGCCGACGGCCTCGCGCGTTACCTCGAAAGCGAACGGATCGGGCTCGTGATCGACGCGACCCATCCGTACGCGGCGCAAATCAGCGCCAACGCGGCGCAGGCGAGCCGCGCGGCGCACGTGCCGTGCTGGGCGCTGCGCCGTCCGGCGTGGCAGCCGCAAGCCGGCGACGACTGGCGCATGGTCAGCGACTGGCACGAACTGACGGCGGCGCTCGCGCCGTTCAGGCGGCCGCTCTTCACGCTCGGGCGCGAGCCGCTCGCGCATCTCGACGAAATCCCGCCGCATCAGTTCTGGACCGTGCGCGTGCTCGACCCGCACCCGGACACGGCGCGCTCGCGCACGCTCGCGGCGCGCGGGCCGTTCACGCTCGATGGCGAGCGCGCGCTGTTCGCGCTGCAGGCATTCGACGTGGTCGTCAGCAAGAACAGCGGCGGTGGCGCCACCGAGGCGAAGCTCGAGGTCGCGCGCGAACGCGGCCTGCCGGTCGTGATGCTGCGGCGTCCGCCACTGCCGCCGGCCGAGCGCGAGTTTGCCGCCGTTGCCGATCTGCTCGACGCATTGCGTACGGTCGGCGCGGTCGGCGCAACAGCTCATTGAATAACGTTTGGAGTCTTGAATGACGGTGTTTTTTATCGGCGCGGGTCCGGGCGACCCGGAGCTGATTACGGTGAAAGGGCAGCGGCTCGTGCGTGCCTGCCCGGTGATTCTCTACGCGGGTTCGCTCGTGCCGGCCGCGGTACTCGAAGGACATCGCGCCGAGCAGGTGGTCAACACTGCGGACCTCGATCTCGACCAGATCGTCGCGCTGCTCGCAGCCGCGCATGCGAAGGGGCAAGACGTCGCGCGCGTGCATTCGGGCGATCCGTCCCTGTACGGCGCGATCGGCGAGCAGATTCGCCGTCTGCGCGAACTCGGCATTCCGTACGAGATCGTGCCCGGCGTGACCGCGACGGCCGCCTGCGCGGCCGCGCTCGGCTGCGAACTGACGCTGCCCGATGTTTCGCAGACGCTGATCCTCACACGTTATGCGAGCAAGACGGCGATGCCCGAGGGCGAACAGCTCGCCGATCTCGCCCGGCATCGCGCGACGCTGGCGATTCACCTCGGCGTGAGGCATCTCGCGCGCATCGTCGACGAGTTGCGGCCGCATTACGGCGGCGCCTGTCCGATCGCGGTGATCTATCGCGCCAGCTGGCCCGACGAGGAGAAGATCGCCGGCACGCTCGACGATATCGTCGGCAAGGTGGCAGGGACGTCGATCGAACGGACCGCGCTGATTCTGGTCGGCGAGGTGCTGGCCGCCGAGGGCTTCGCGGAGTCGACGTTGTACGCGAAGGGCGCTTGAGCGTGGCGGGCGGCAGGGGGCATGTCGCGTGTGCGTGCCGGGTAGGCGCTAGGTCTGCCTGCATGGGGCCGCTGTTCTCAACGCGTCATCAGCGCTTCGTCAACGCCTCAGCAGCGCCTTCACGGGCGCTCCTGCCTCTCCTTGCGCTCGGCGCCAGGCGGGCGCACCACGCGCCCATGCGAAAGCTTCGTGACCAGATCGATCTGGTCACGCGCATCCTTGGCGAGCGCGCGGATCGGCGCCTGCGTGGCGTCGTCGGTCTCCTGCGGATGCGTCAGCAGCACCGCTTCACGGTGGAAGATCTGCCGGTTGTCGTCGAGATAGCGCAGTAGCGCCGTGCGCATCGCGGTGCGCGGCGACCGGGGCGGCAGCTTCGCGTGGTCGATCGCCGTGTAGAGGGCGTCCCACTCCGGCAGGATATCGGTGATGAGCCGGTTCGAGGCCACGTCCCGTTCGACCTGCGACGCCATGCGCATGTGCCGCCATGCGTCGAGGTCCGCGAGCGCTTTCAGTTGGGCCGGATGCATGTCGAACAGCACTTTCTCGAACTGCGCATCTTCGAGTCTCGCCGCGCTCATGTGCGTAAGCGGATAGGCGAACGCACCGAGCGCGGCGCCCCCCACCAGCGTCGACGCCAGCAGGCTCGTGCGCGAGCGGCGCTCACGCGCGACGGGTTCGAGCGGCCGCGCAAGCAGCGCGCCGATCAGCATGCCGCCGATCAGGCCGCCGACGTGCGCGGCATTGTCGACGCCGCGATGCACCAGACCGCTATAGAGATTGAAGAGAATGAACACCCACATCGCGCTGCGATTGCGCTCCGCGAGCGTCTTCGGCAACTCCTTGCGATAGCGCAGCACGTAGACCAGCAGCGCGCCGGCCACGCCGAAGATCGCGCCGGACGCCCCCACGGTGCTGAGCGCGGGATGCACGAAGATGCTGAACATGCTGGCGCTGAGCCCGGCGAACAGATAGAGCGCGAGAAAACGCGCGTTGCCGTACAAACGTTCGGTCAGCCGGCCGAGCGCATAGAGCACGAGCATGTTCGACACGAGGTGAGCGAGGCCCGCATGGACGAACAGGGCACTCACCAGACGCCACGGCTCGCCGCTGAGCGTATCGGGCGCGAAGTTCGCGCCCCAGTCGAGCAGTGTGCTCGGATGGGGCTTGAACGGGTCGGCGCCGGCGGCGTACATCGCCATGAAAACGACGAGGTTCAGCACGATCAGCGCGTAGGTGACCCACAGGTGCGGCGTCAGCGCGGCAAGCCGGTAGTTGATCGTGTTGAGCGCGCGCCGCTCGGCCGCGAAGGCGGGCGTCATCTGCGCGGGCAGCAGGCCGACGATCTGCTGCACGTCTTCGAGGCTGCCGGTGGTCAGCGCGACGCGTCGCACGTCGCGCGAGCCCGCGCGCAGATCGAAGCACAACTGCCGCCCGTCGAACTCGATGTCGTAGATTTCGTCGCGGTGAAAGTCGTACTGTTGACGGCCGCTCGCTCGACGCAGCACGACGCGCTCCTGGCGGATCGATAGTTCGCCTTTGATGCGTAATGCATGGTGCAAGGCGGACAACGGATTCCAGCGCAGATGCCAGTTTTTTGGCCGGACTGAATAGCGCAGCTTGAAAGTCGCTGCGCTGTCCCAATCCGCGAAAACGGAAAACGCGGCAGGGGGCATGCCCGAAGCGTGGCCCGACGCTCCGGGATGGGGTTCGACACGATCCATGTGATCGCCTTCTCTCGATGTTTTTCTTGGTATGCCTTTGAGGCGTTGCGCCATTCTGAGTTGGGCGCGTTTTTATTTCAAGTGAGAGAAAGCGCTCAGTCTTCCATCGGCGACAGGACTTCGACCGGCATCGGCTTGTCTCCGCTGAGCCGGATCGTCGGCACGAGCCAGAACAGCGAGACGACGCACAGCCCGATCACGAAGATCGACACGAACGTCAGGTGCAGCGACTGATGCAGCACGAGGCGGATCAGGTCGCTGTCGCCGAGATCGGCCGCGCGGTTCTGCAGCAGTGCCTTCAGCTGGTCCGACGTCACCGTGGCGACGCCTTTCGAATGACTGAGTCCGAAGTTCAGCACCGCGCCGAACAGCGTCGCGCCGAGCGTGCTGCCGAGATTGCGCGAGAACAGATTCGACGCGGTCGCGCTGCCGCGCTCCTCGGGCTTGACGATCTCCTGGATCAGCATGAGCGAACTGACGCTCGACGTGCCCATGCCGAAGCCCATGATGAGCGACGCGACGCCGGCGATGACCGGCGAGGCGCCTGGCGACAGGAACAGCAGCAGTACCGCGCCGAGCGGCACGAACGAACTGCCGCCGATCAGCATGCGCCGCAGCCCGAGCCGGTGGAACGACTTCGCCGCGAAGGTCGCGCCACTCGGCCAGCCGACCATCATCATCGTGAGCGCGAGGCCGGCCACGACCGGCGAGCGGTGCAGCACGCCCTGCACGTACATCGGCAGGAAGGTGGTCGCGCCCATCAGGATCATGCCGGCCAGCACCGTCGCGCTGTTGCAGGCGGCGATCGGCCGGCGGCTCCAGAGCGCGAACGAGATCATCGGCTCGGCCGCGCGGCGCTCCTGCAGCACGAAGCCGACCACGCACACCACGAACACGCCGCCCGCCCAGCCGGCCTGCGTGAGGGCGTTGTCGCCGGCGTAGGTGAGCGCCATCATCAAGGCGGCGATCGCGGCCATGAAGAGTGCGGCGCCGCCGAAGTCGATCGACGGCCGCGCGTGCCGTTCCGATTCGCGCAGGAACGCGATGAAGCCGGCCGCTGCCGCGAGGCCGATCGGCAGGTTGATCCAGAAGATCCACGCCCACGACAGGTTGTGAATGATGAAGCCGCCGACCATCGGGCCGAGCACCGCCGAGATCGCCCATACGCTGGCGAGATAGCCCTGCACCTTGCCGCGTTCGCGCGCCGGGTAGAGGTCGGCGACGACGGTCAGCGCGACCGGCTGGATCGCGCCCGCGCCGACGCCCTGGAGCAGGCGGAACGCGATCATCGAGGGCATCGACCAGGCGAAGCCGGAAAGCGTCGAGCCGACGAGGAAGATCGCGATGCCCGTGAGGAGCACGGGCTTGCGTCCGTAGAGGTCGGCGAGCTTGCCGAAGATCACGGTCATCGCGGTCTGCGTGAGCAGGAACGACGAGAACACCCAGCTATACAGATGCAGATCGCCGAGTTGCGAGACGATCTGCGGCATGGCGGTGGAGACGATGGTCGCCTCGATGGCGACCATCGCCATCGAGGCCATCACGGCGATGATGACGAGATGGCGTGCGGATTGAGGGCTGCGGGACATGAAGGCGTAGTATCGATGTGTGGAGCGCGTCGGGCGGCTCGCCGGGGGCGAGGCGCGACGCATCGGCGCGGCCGCGCAAGGCGGCCGCTGTGGAGTATGCACCTTACGGCGCATGCGTGCCCGGATTCCTCGTGCAGGCAAGCCCGGCCGCGGGTCCGCTCCGTTCGGGCGAGCGGGCGGGAAAAAGCGGGTCAGCGTGTAAGCGGGTCAGGCCGGCCTTGCCGCTTTGGCACGGGCGTTGCGCATTCAACATTCCCTTTCGACACATGGAGGACCATGATGAGGATCGAATTCACTGGACGTCGGGAAGTGATAGCCGCCGCGCGCGTTGCCTTCGAGGCCAAGGTGGACGGCACGGGCGTATGGTGCAGCGTATCGCTGGACGCGCTGAACAGCCACTTCGGCAACGGCGGCTCATCGGCCCACGATCTCGTGGGGACCTTCGAGGCGAACCGCGCACGCATTGAAAATGCCACACGGCGCGTGCTCGAGAAAAATGGCGGGCAGTCGGTGGAGCTCGAGGGCAGCGATTTCAGTTGAGGTGCGCGGGGACTCCCGGGTTCGAATCCGTCGCTCGCGCAACGCCGATTAGCACGGCGGTTCGCGCGAGCGGCGGGAGGCTCCTGTATAGTCGCGGCAGTCAGCAAACAGTCTCTTCGAAACTCTGGAGAATATCTTGCAGGAAATCATCGAAGGTTTGATCCGCTTTCAACGCGAGATCTTTCCGCAACAGAGCGCGCTGTACAAGCGTTTGTCGACGGCACAGAATCCCAGCACGCTGTTCGTGACCTGTTCGGATAGCCGCGTGGTGCCGGAGTTGCTCACGCAAACCGAGCCGGGTTCGCTCTTCGTGATCCGCAACGCGGGCAACATCGTGCCGTCGTACGGCCCGGAGCCGGGCGGCGTGTCGGCCACCGTCGAATATGCGGTGGCCGTGCTCGGCGTGACCGACATCGTGATCTGCGGCCATTCGAACTGCGGCGCGATGACGGCGATCTCGACCTGCACGAACCTCGAACACATGCCGGCGGTCGCGAGCTGGCTGCGTCACGCGGATGCGGCCAAGGCCATCAACGCATCGCGTCACTACTGCTCGGATGCCGAGCGTCTCGAAGCGCTCGTCAAGGACAACGTGATCGCGCAGCTTGGCAATATCCGCACGCATCCGCCGGTAGCGGTCGGGCTCGTCAATAAAACGCTGCGGCTGCATGGCTGGATCTTCAATATCGAAAGCGGCGAGATGCTCGCGCTCGATGGCAAGACCGGCGAATTTTTACCGCTTGCGGAGAATCCGGAAATCTATGCCGTTTAATGCGGCTTTGGGAATCGGGCATATCTAGCGCGTATTCAGGCGGGCATTAACGCAAAGGCCGCAGGCCCGAAAAAAGCCATAACGCAGCACACGTAAAAAGCGCGGCGCACTGAGGTTCAGTGCGCCGCGTTTGCTTTTCATCGTTGTGCATCGTGTATCTGGACAACACACATTCGAATTGCCGCCGGTTTATCCATCGCGCGCTCGCCCGATTCGGACACACGCTCTGCCTGATCCGCCGATTCATCGCACGCCCTGCGCGCAATGAGAACCGACTGCCTATGCTGCGTTCTCATTCATCTGTGCATTGAGCGGCCGCATGGCGGTCGCGATGGCTGTGATGGCGGCATCCATCGGATCGATCGCTGCCCACTTCCGGTTGAATCCCGGGGCGCCCGTACGCATCGACGCGCGTTTGCGCGCGTGTGCGTATCGCGCTCGCCCCGGCACGTCGATCTGCTGGAAGGGGAATCCGTCTTGTATCGCGAACCGAGAATGGCAGTGCTGACGGGGCTCGTCGTCGGCGTGGTGGCGATCGGCCTGTATGTGCTGCAGTTCGAAAACAACTGGCTGCCGAACGACGAACTGGTGCTCAGGAGCGACGACGAGCGCAGCGAACTCACGGGCCCAACGGTGGCGATGGGGCGTGTCGAGCGGAGTGGCGACAATGCGCTGACGAACCCATGGGCGGCGCACAATAACTCGCGTCGCAGCGATGCGGCCAGGGCAAGAGCGACGGCGCCAGCGCGAGCGGACACGCCGCCGGACGCGACGTTTGCATCGACGGAGCCGCGCAACGATCCGCCGCTCAGCGTGCCGCAAGCACCGCCGCGGCAACAACGGCCATTGCAGGCGAACAACATGCGACAGCCTGCGCTCAGATCCGCTCGCACCTCATCGCACGAGGCGGCAAAAAACAGCCATCCGCACGCGTCGCGCGAGCGCCGGCTTGCACGTCGCGAGCCGGCCAGAAATGCGCCAGGCGTGGCCAGGCCGACGCGACTCGCGGCAAACGCCGCGACGACTTCACGCGGCCATCATGCACGGCCTGCCGGCACGCGAAGCAAACCGTCGGTGCCCGTGCACGAGCGGTCCACAACGAGGGCCGTGAAAAAAACATCGCCAACGACTTCCGCGCGGCCGCATCGACGGCTTGCGCCAGCTAGCGGGCCCACAGCGTCGATATCCGGCACCGCACCGGCCGCGCCAGCCGCGAGCAACGGCCCGGCACCGTCCGCCGACGCCTCGCCGCAAGCCAGCGACGACGGCCGCAAAACACGCGCCCAGGTCCTGGCCGAACTCGTCCGGGCGCGCGAGGACGGCAGCCTGCCGGCCTTCGGCAATCCGAGTCCGGTCGGACCCGGCGGCACGCCGTCTTCCGCCGTCGCGCGGCGGCCCTGAACCACTCAGCGCAGCGATGCCGCGAGCCGCGCGAACGTGGTGTCGTCGGTGCGATCGAAGGCGAGCGGCGTGACCGACACGCGGCCCGCCGCGACCACCGCCGTTTCGCTGTCGGCATCGTTCGCGCGCGTGCCGCGCTGAAAGCGCAGCCAGTGATACGCCATGCCGCGCGGGTCGACCTGCGGCAGCACGTCGATGTCTTCGACAAGGCCGACGCCTTGCCGCGTCGGCGTGAGCGGGCCGGCGTCGGCCGCATCGACGTCGGGGAAGTTGATGTTCAGGCAGGTCGGCGCCGCCTGCTCGATCGCGAGCAACTGGCGGATCACGCCGGGCGCGAGCGTGCGTGCCGTGTCCCAGCGCACGCGCTCGCGATCGCGAAAAGCCTGGCTCAGCGCGAACGAAGGCAGCCCGAGCAGCAGGCCGGTCATCGCCGCACCGACCGTGCCCGAGAACATCGTTTCGACACCGAGATTGGCGCCGCGATTGACGCCCGACAGCACGAGCGTGGGCGGCGCCTCGCGCATCAGATGACGCACGCCCATCACGACGCAGTCGCCGGGCGTGCCGGTCACGCCGAAGCGGCGCTCGCCCTGGCGGCTCACGCGCAGCGGCGAATGCAGACTGATCGAATGCGAGGTACCGCTCTGATCGTGCTCGGGCGCGACCACCCAGACTTCGTGCGCGAGTTCGGCGGCCACGGCTTCGAGCACGGCGAGGCCGGGCGCGTCGATGCCGTCGTCGTTGGTCAGCAGCACACGCGGCACTTTGGATTCGTCAGCGGACATCGCGTCAATCTCCTCTCGATCGGTGGGTGAACCGGCCCGGATTCGCGGCGGATTCATGCGGGCAGGGACGTTCAGACAGGGACGTTCATTATCCGGCCTTCGCCCGGCGAACGATCCCGGCACTTCGCGACATTTCGCGACATTTCGATAAAAACCTTGACGCCGTTCGCCTGACGCCTATAGTTCACCACATGGTGAAGTATTCATCCAGTCAACTCGATCGTACGTTTGCCGCGCTCGTCGACCCGACGCGGCGGGCTATCCTCGTGCGTCTCGAACGCGAGCCCGGCCTGTCGGTCACGGAGATCGCGCGTCCGCTGCCGCTGAAGCTGCCGGCCGTGATGAAGCATCTCGACGTGCTCGGCGAGGCCGGTCTGATTTCTCGCACGAAGCGCGGACGAACCGTGTCGGTCGAACTCGTTGCCGGTCCGATGGAAGAGGCCATGGCGTGGCTTCGGCGCTATGAGCGTTTCTGGTCCGCGAGTCTCGACCGGCTGGCCGATTTTGTCGAAGGGGAATCCGAATGACCACGCAGCCCACGCAGAAGCCGAGCCTCACGATCGTGCGGCGCCTGAAGGTTCCGCCCGCGAAGGTGTACGCGGCATGGACGCGTCCCGAACTGATGGCGCGCTGGTGGGGACCGGATGGCGGCCCGGTGCTGAGCGCCGAAGCCGATCCGCGCGTGGGCGGGCGCTTTCGCGTCGTGTTCCAGACGCTGGATGGCGAAACGCACGATTGCAGCGGTGAATATCGCGAGGTCGAGCCCGATCGCAAGCTGGTCTTTACGTGGCAGTGGGCCACGATGCCCGAGCGGCGCTCGCTCGTGACGATCGTGCTGCGCGCGATCGACGAGGGCACGGAACTCCACTTCACGCATGCGCAGTTCTTCGACGAAGCCGCGCGCGACGATCACCGGACCGGCTGGAGCGGTTCGTTCGACAAGCTCGAACGCTTCCTGGAGGCACAGGCTGGCGAAGCTCGCTGCAGCGGAACATGAATGCGTGTACGGTAACGCCACTTCGACATCTTCTTAACTCAACCCGAGACCGGATATGAAGCTTTACTACGCTGAAACTCCCGCTCCGCGCAAAGTCTGCGCTGTGGCACGCTACCTCGATTTGCCGATTGACTACGTGTTCGTCGACCTGCTCAAAGGCGAGCAAACGAAGCCGGAGTATCTCGCGATCAATCCGAACGGCAAGGTGCCGGTGCTCGTCGAAGGCGAACGCAAGCTCTGGGAAGCCGACGCGATCGCCTGCTATTTCGCGCAACGCACGGACTCGGGGCTCTGGCCGCGAGACCCGCAGCAGCAGATCGAGGTCGTGCGCTGGATGAGCTGGAATAGCCAGCATCTGTTTCGTCAGGCGGGCGCGCTTTACTACGAATACCTGGTCAAGGCGTGGGTCGGCATCGGCGCACCCGATGAAGCGAAAGTCGCCGAGGCGCAGGGCTTGTTCCGCAAGAACGCCGCCGTGCTCGAGCAACACCTGAAGGGCCGCAAGTGGCTGCTCGGCAATGACCTGTCGGTCGCGGATTTTCTGGTTGGCGCGATGTTGCCGTATGCGCCGAGGGCGGCGATACCGCTCAATGAATTCTCCGAAGTACAGCGCTGGCACGATCAGCTGAACGCTTTCGACGCGTGGCGCAAGCCGTTTCCCGAACGCGCCGGACAGGCCGCCTGGCAGGCGTGAGTCGCGCTTGCGCGCTTCATGATTGCACGCTTCACATGCGGCGGCGGAAGTCGCCGCCATCGACACGACGACATTGAGCACGGCCGGCGGGAATAAAACCCGCGCAGCGCCAGTCATACCTCACGAACCGGGCCGCAGTGGCCGCGGGACACTCCCGCAGCTTCTGCGGCGAATCTTCTTCGTGAGGTCATCATGTCGTCACATCATCCGTTCGATCCGGCGCGTCGCGGCGCGCTCAAATGTCTTGCATTCGGTGGACTCGGCACCGTGTTCATGCTGTCGGGCGGCGTGCTCGCGCCGGTCGAACTCGCGCTCGCCGCCGAGGCAAAAACCGCGTCGGCATCGGCGGGCGTGCCACTTTTCCTGCAGATCAGCGACACGCATATCGGCTTCAACAAGGAAGCGAATCCCGACGTTGCCGGCACGCTGAAACAGACGATCGACTTCGTCAACGCGATGCCGTCCAGACCGCCGCTCGCAATCCACACGGGCGACATCACGCATCTGTCCAAGGCGTCCGAATTCGATCTCGCGGCGCAACTGCTGGCGGACCTGAAAATCACCGAACTGCACACGGTGCCCGGCGAGCACGACGTGACCGACGGCCCCGGCGCCGAATACTTCAACCGCTTCGGCAAGGCCTCCGATAACCGCGGCTATTACAGCTTCGATCATCAGGGCGTGCATTTCGTCGGCCTCGTCAACGTGATGCATTTCAAGCCGAACGGCCTCGGCGGTCTCGGCGACGAACAGCTCGCGTGGCTCGAAAACGATCTGAAGGGACGCTCGTCGAGCACGCCGGTCGTCGTGTTCGCGCACATGCCGATGTGGACGATCTACGAGCCGTGGGGCTGGGGCACCGGCGACGCGGGGCAGGCCATGAGCTACCTGAAGCGCTTCGGCTCGGTGACGGTGCTCAACGGCCATATCCATCAGATCGTGTCGAAGGTCGAGGGCAACGTCACGTTCCATACCGCGCGCTCGACTGCCTATCCGCAGCCGACCGCCGGCCATGGCGACGGCCCGGGGCCGCTGAAAGTCGCGAGCGATCAGTTGCCGAAGATGCTCGGCGTGACGAGCGTCAGCATCGCGCGGCATCCGCTCAAAGCGACGCTCAACGACGCGACGCTGGCATGAATGGCACGGCGAAGCCCGCATTTTTTCGCGCCCTGAGGAGATCGATCATGCAAACCCGTGTCGTGGTCCGTGTATTTTTCAACCTGCTCGGCAGCGTTCTGATTCTCGCGATGTCGGCGGGATCGGGCGAGGCGCAAACGCCGGTGCAGGGGCAAATGCAGACGCAGACGCAAAGCCCCAATGCCGCCGTCATCAGGAACTTCATGTTCATGCCGATGGTAATGACCGTCAAAGCCGGCTCGACGGTGACGTGGAAGAACCTCGACGGCGAGCCGCACACCGTCGTCAACGATGCCGGCATGTTCCGCTCGGCCGCGCTCGATCAGAACGACACGTATCAGTTCAGGTTCGATAAACCCGGTATCTACAAGATATTTTGCGGCATCCATCCGAACATGAAGCAGACGATCACGGTGCAGTAAGCCGCATGGCGAACTGTATGCCACTCATGCGGTGTGCAGCTCGCTCAGGCGGCACAGCAGAATTCCGTAGCCGGTCAGATGCCCGAGATACACGCTCGTAAACACGCTGGACGCGGGCAGGTCCTCGCTCAATTGACGCAGGTCTTCCATGTGCAGCGGCGGCGCGGCGAGCGGCGCACGTTCGACGCGCAGGTCCGCCGCCTCGGCCAGTTGCCGGTGCACGGCGACGAGCTGGCCGAGGCGCGCGAGAAACGCCTCGCGCCATGCCGCATCGAGCGCGGCGAACGGGGCATGGAACGTGTCCATGGTCTCGAGAAAATTGACGAGCGTATCGAAGGTCTCCTGATAGCACGCGAATACCGGCAGCCGCACCTCGTTGCGCTTCAGATGCGGCGACACCCAGGCCTGTTCGAGATCGGTTTTCAGCAACTGATGCGCCTGCTTGAGGTTCGTGCTTAGCGCGCGCAGCTTCGCCGCGGCCGGCTTGATCTGAGATTTTTCGAGCGTGCCGGCCGCGAGCTGCTCGACGATGCCGGTCGCCTGCTCGTTGCCGTCGTTGACGAGCGTATTCGCCCAGTAGCCGTGATCGGGCGGAAACGCGATCTGCTGGATGATGAAGCCGAGGAACATGCCGAGCACGACGCCGATCAGGCGCTGTTCGAGCAGCGGAATATGTTCGCCGGTATAGAGCACGAGCGTGATCGGCACCGTGATGCTGGTCATCTGGAACAGCGATGGCCGCAACGCCACGATGCCGAAGATCACGACCGGCAGCAGCGCCGCGCCGAGCCATAGATGTGGCGCGGTGAGCCAGATCAGCAGCGTGCCGATCGGCATCGCCACCACGTTGGAAAACACGCGCTTGTAGAAATAGCTTCGGGCAGCCGAAATCGAGCTGCCGAGCGCCAGCGTCAGCATCGTCGAACCGGCGAGCGGCACGGCCGCATCGGGATAGCCGAGCAGATAGGGGATGCCGAAGCCGATCCACAGCCCGAGCGTGAGCTTCGCGTACTTGGCGGTTTCGGACAGCGAAAAGCGCGCGAAGGCGCGGCGAAAAGGCGTCAGAGGTTTGTGCTGATACACGTTGGACATGATTGGCATGCTGAGCGATGACGTTATGCGTTTCGCAACCCGCGTTCGCGAAACGCGTGAACGAGAACTTACCATTACACGCGGACTATTTCGGGAATCCGGTGCCGCGGCAAGTTCGGTGGAGGCCTCGCGCCGCATGTGGCGCGTGTCTCGGCAAAAGCCCGTTTCAAGCGGTGGCCTTGCATCGTGCGCTGTCCACGGGGCAGGCGTAGTTGTTGCATCGGTGACAGCCACCGCTCTGGCGTGTTTCGCGGAACCCTTGTCGCATCTGGCGTAGCGGCCGGGGGCGGCGACGCGCCTACCTGCCGCGTTGCAGCTTTTACCTGCCTTGTTGCCGTTTGGCATGGCGATGGGTAGCCTGATTTTCAAACGCGATTGAGGCTCGACAGGGACGCGGCAAAAGCGCAACGTCAGACTGTTGTGGCCCGCAGGCGAGAGGACTACATTCATCGAACAGTGTGTGCAACGGCGGCGCGCAAGCGCGGCTCGCGGCCACTGGTCAGCCCGAAGTGGCACGTACCCGGAGCGTATTGCAATGGCTACCGATCACGATCCTATTCGCGTGCGTGATTCCGCAACCGACGACCCACATAGCGACTTCGACCTCGACGGTTCGTACCGGACGGATGTTGTGCCGCGGCGTTTCAGCCGCCTCGCGCTCTGCGTCGCGGCGGCAGTCGCGCTGACTTTCGGCGTGTTGGGCACCATCGCCTATGGCGTCTGGTTCGATCAGGACCAGCAGGTGTATGCGCAGGCCATCGCCGGGGCGCGTGCGGCGCTCGGTTCGCCAAAGCCGGGCGGGGCTGCTGCGACAGCGACGGTGAGCGTCGCGCATGAAGCCGAGGCGTCTCGCGCGCAACCGGCCGCGTCCGTTGATACGCGCGAAGCCGCCAACGAGCATGGCAACGATCCGGGCGGGTGGTCGGGGCAGATCAGGCAGAGTCCTCCGCCTGTTGCGGGGGCTGCCCCTGCGGTGCAGTTGGCAGGCACGTTGTCCGATTCCGTAGCTGATGCATCGGCTGATCCGCCCGTTGCTACGGCTACCTCTGCTGCTCCATCCACGCCCCTTCGCGCCGCGAAGGCCGCCGATTCCACGGCGCAGCCCGCGTCCGGCCGTGCGTCGAAAGAAACGCGACTCGCGCAGCAGGGAAGGCATGCGTCGTCGAACGCGAAGCACAAGGACGGCCTGTTTGCGCGCGTGGGCAGTTTCTTGCGACGCGTAAGTTATCGTCAACATGGCAACGGACGACAACAAGACATTTACTCGCATCCTTGAGTGGGTTGCCGCCGTGCGAGCCGGCCCGCGCGGCGCCGTTCGCACGCGGATAGGGATGCGCCGCTGGCGGCCCGGACCGGCGAGCGTCGCCGTGGCCGCGCTGCTGTGTCTGCTGTTCGGCGTGCTGTATCTCGCGACGCAGATCCGCACGGTCTTCTCCGATCAATTCAAGCAGGAGTACGCGGGCCTCGTGCTCGAAGCGACCGAGCACGCCGACAGCGCGCGCGAACAACTGGCCGTGTGGCAGCGCATGTCCGGTGTGAGCCGCGACGCCGCCTACCAGCAAGGCTATCGCGCGGCGCGTGGCGAATTCGCGCGGCGTCTTGCCTCGCTGGCGGCGCTCGTCGACGCGAGCCCGTCGCCGGCACCGCCGCTTCCGTCCACGCTCGCGGCGGATGCGCCGCCCGAAACTACGGTGGCGCAGCTCGGCGACGTGTATGCGTTCTGGCACGCGCAACGCGAGGCGTCGAGCGCCGACGTGCGGCTACGCGCGACGCACGTCTCGCGCACGCTGATCGTGCTCGCCACGCTGCTGTTCTGCATGCTGATTACCGCGCTCGGCATGTATGCGAAGCGCAACCGGCAACTCGCAGGGCAATCGCACGAGTTCGAGCATGCGTCGCTGCATGATCCGCTGACGGGCTTGCCGAACCGCCGCATGCTGCTTACCGCGCTCGACGATGCCGCTGACGGCGCGCGGACCGCGATCGCAGAGCGGCGGGTCGCGCTGCTCTATATCGATCTCGACGGCTTCAAACAGGTCAACGACTCGTTCGGGCATCGCACCGGCGACGCATTCCTCGTCGACGTGTCGGCGCGGTTCCGCGCATCGGTGCGCAAGAGCGACCTTGTCGCACGGATCGGCGGCGACGAGTTCGCGGTGCTGGTGCGCGAGTTCGTGAACGAAACGCAACTGGTCGAGATCGCGCGCCGGCTGATCGCCTGCGTGGTCCGCGCCGACGAGGAAATGGGTGTCGGCCCCGTGCGCGCGAGCATCGGCATCGCGAGCTTTCCCGACGACGTCGACGATCCGCGCCACCTGGTCGCCGCAGCCGATGCCGCGATGTATCGGGTCAAGCGCGACGGCAAGGACGGTTATGCGTTCGCGGCGCCGACGGGGGTGGTGGAGCGGGAGGGGTGAGGGATTCGATAAAGTTCAATGGATTAGCTACGGCGTTTAGCCCGTTTTGATCGAATAGAGATCGCGCAGAAATTCATTTTGTTGACTTCTAAGCACATAGCGGCAGCGTGCTGCCATAACATCATATAGTTCTATATGGTTGCGTTGCGCCCGTTCCTTTGGTGACGGATATTCAATCTTAATCGCCAGATCGCAAGCCTTTGCGGCGTCATTCTGTATCCGCATATAACGGATCAATTCGGCCTTGTTCATGCTAAACACACGTCACCGCTCCTCGTTCATCCACCCCATCAACTTCTCGCGCGCATTCAGCTCAATGAACGACGGCCGCGCGCGCATCCCGCGGATATAGCTCGCGAGATGCGGCCAGTCCGTCGCCGGCCGCGGCATGTTGCGCGTCCAGCGCATCAGCACGACCGCGAGCAGGTCGGCGGTGCTGAGCCTGTCGCCGGTTAAATACGCGTGTTCCGCTCCGCCGAAGTGCGTATCGAGCCGTTCGCAAGCCTCCTCGATGCGGCGCCGCGCGAGCGCGCGCACCGCGTCGGCACCGCCGGCGTCGCCGTCCTTGTCGGCGTAGAACCAGTCGCGCATCGCGGGCAGCAGCGTGTTCGCGAGGTAGATCATCCACTCGATCCATGCGGCGCGTTGCGTCGAGCCCACCGCCGGCGCGAGCGCGGCGTCGGGGTGCCGCTCGGCGAGCAGCATCAGCAACGCAGCCGATTCATGGCGCGGCGTGCCGTCGACGATCAGTGTCGGCACCCGCCCGGCGGGATTGAGGCGCAGATAGTCCGGATCACGCTGCTGGCCCGCGCCGAAATCGACGAGGCGCGTCTCGAACGGCACGCCCAGTTCGATCAGCATCCAGTGCACGGCCATGCTGGCCGTGCCGGGCGAACAGTAGAGAACGTAGGACATGTCAATGCGCCGACGCGTGCGTCTGCTCGGCGCCGCGCGGCTGCGTCACCGCGCTCACGATCACGAACACGATCACGTTGACCACCAGCGCGAGGATGCCGATGTTGACGTCCTTCAGCGCATCGGGCAGGAACGGCATCAACTGGCCGACGCTCCAGTGCAGCAGCGTGGTCAGCGTGACCACCGCGACGCCGGCCACGATGCCGCAGAACGCGCCTTGCCTGGTCGCGCGGTTGTGCGGCCGCAGGCTGCAGATCATGGCCGGGAACAGCTGCGTGACGAAGTTGTAGCCCATCAGCAGCAGCGCGACGATCGTCGCGCCGCCGTGCAGCGTGAAGCCGACCGCGACGAGCGCCACGATCGGCACGAGCACGCGGGCAATCGTGGCGACGGTCGCATCCGATGCGCCGCGGTTCAGCATGCCGCGATAGACGTCGTTGGCGAGCAGCGTCGAGGCCGAGGTCAGGATCATCGAGCCCGGCACGAGCGCGGTCAGAATGCCGGCCGCGCCGATCACGCCGACGAACCACGGGTCGAACGTTTGCAGCGAGAGGCGGAACAGCGACAGGTCGATGTCGGCGCCGGTCAGGCCCGGCACGCGCAGCGTCGCCGCGAAGCCGACGAAGAACACGAACAGCAG
>Ga0153951_1000152_pt1 | contig 24991 bp, 30 predicted proteins | sample TSNJ035MetaG_FD_102278 | JGI IMG/M metagenome (GOLD analysis project Ga0153951, IMG submission 102278) | Attine ant fungus gardens microbial communities from New Jersey, USA - TSNJ035 MetaG | ecosystem: Host-associated > Fungi > Mycelium > Unclassified | place: USA: New Jersey, Wharton State...
AGAATTCAATTAAATTAATTGAATAGTGAATCGTGAGTGAGATAGATATATAGATATGATACATGCTAATAAGAAAGAAAGAAAAAGAAGACAACAAAAACGAGATCGAAGATATAGAAAGAGGAAAATGGGTTGTAACAATTCAACATCGGAAAGCGAGGTCAAGTGGCAATATACCGCTAGATCTGAATTAAGAGGGACAGCAGAGGGCAAAAGGAACTGCATCATGAACGACAACAATCAAATGATCTCCAAAGACAAAAACAAAGGATGCAAACCATGGCAGATGCGTCCATGGCCGCGTTGTTAAAAAAACATGGGACAGGAATAGGGAGGTTGGCGTATCATAATAGAAAAGGGAAAATTGCGCAAGGGAGAGTAGACTGAGTGTATATTCGACATCGACGAACCATGACCAACAGCCTGAGTACCTCTAGAACTCTACAAATCAAAGTCTGCAATCTTCACTTTGAGCTTTTTTTTTGACAATTGGGGCACATAGGCAGTCCACCTCTACTCATCTCTCATAGCGCCTCTACAAAATAGAAGCACGATTATTCTTTCTTTAAATCGCAAAAGCGAATCACTCACCCATCTGCTGTCGACTCATCTTGCCGCGGTACACTACCTCCGCTCGAAGACCTCCTAGTTTCACGGCTGTTTTTCTGGATCACAGCTAACAGCGGATTATTCATAATCTCGTCCCCCAACTCCGGCGAACTCGGCAATGGTTTATAACTCGATTGATCTAAACTATCTCGTGAATTCGACGCGTTCGTACTGGCGCTTGTGTCTGTGCTGAACGTTGTATTCAGAGGAAGTTTTGGTGGAACAGCAGGCGCTCGACCTTCTCTCTGATCAGTTTTGTCATAGGCATTTGGTGGTGGTGTTGGATGAGAGCTGATTGTTGTGGTAGGTGAAATCGACGTTGATGATGAGATTGCTAAACGAGACTGAGACTGACTGGTCACAGGAAGCCCCAAAAGAGTAGTAGCGATCGGAAACGGTCGATTGCTGACCGCTTGTCGGTTCTGGATCGACAAAGGATTGCCTGGTTCGGAATTATAAAATCGGCTTTGAGAATGGGACGGAGATATCCTTTGTTGTTGTGCGGTATTAGATTCATTGTTCCGATTGGCGGCAGACGGCGAAGGAACCAAAGAAGCTTGAGATGAAGATGGGGGCGATGTTAATGTCGATGAAGGCTGGGCAGCCGGTAGCTGAGAAATGAACTCGTTGTTGAGGTTGGAGGCTACTTCCGCTACACAGGCAGCCTCTTGTCTCCGTCTCTCTTCGGCTTCCTTCCGTTGTTGTTCTTCGTGCTCAATAAGTGATAGGCGCATGGCTTCCATGATCATGATCTACGAATTCTAATATCGGATATTGCACTAGAAGGTGCTGATATGATCTCACCTCTTCGAAATCTTGACCCATCAAATGGTCTAGATGGGAATGAGGAGCACCTCTCCTCCGCCTTCGACTTCCTCCTGCGGCTTCGATGGCTTCTGGAGTAGCATCTTCAGGGCTAAGTGCATGGATACGGCCACTGGAGACACCGACGGGGATTAAACGATCGCCCACTTGGCGCATGATAATACGTCGATTGGCTCTGCGAGCGACAGCGGCGCGAACGGCGGTGAGTTTGGCCTCCCAGTCAGGCCGGATCTGATCTTTTCGAGATTTGTCAGTGAAACAATTTCCAGTTGAGATCAGTGGAATACCTGTGGTGACTACTTCTGGACTATCAGCACTATAGCTCTGTTGTCGTCGCCTGTGTGAGGGAGGAGTTCGGGGAGGTTCGGGGGTTTGAGGAGACTAAATGGATTATCAGTGGAGACCTAGACTGCCGTCAAGAGACTGACTGATCCATCACTGCCGATGCCAGCTCGCCAGTGAGGGGGACGATATACGATGCCAAAGTTGTCTTGAACACAATAAGGGCAAGCAGCTGGCTCTGATTCAAGATGGGTAGTTGTAGGCTCTGCGCGTTTGATCTGGACAAAACATTCTGTGCAGATTGCCTGATCACAGCACCTCGAGTAATTGATGTTGGGGGGATAGTACTAGAGGTATTACGTAATGGAGCTGTGGCTAGAAAGTAACAGAGGGAGATGGCTGACCAGGAAACAGATGGGGCATTCGATGGCGCCACGATAGACTGCAGCCTCTGGGCGAGGCTGGATCCTGGAGCGTCTCCTTGAGCTGGCATTAGACACAGTTTCTGAGGAGTCTGCTGCAGGCTGGGTATCCCTGCGGGCGGCGAGGATCTGGGAGTCGTCCCAGGAGGGGTCGTATTCCTCGAGAGGGGGATAAAAGGGGGCGAGTCTGCGGGCGACGATGAGCTGAGAGACGATGGCATGGTTCCAGTCGCGGGGCGCAGTGTAGACGCCGTGGGGGGCAAGAAAGCCACAGTCGACGGAGTCGTCGTGGTGGGGACGGCCGCCAGAGGACGACGAGTTGCCCATGGGCCCCCTGCCACTCCTCTCCTGGGATAACCTTTTGCCCACGTGTAAAGTCCCGTGATTTTTTGCACGTGATTATATCGACGCACGACACGTCACGCTTCCACGTGTGCATCATGGCCTCTGTTCTTGTTCAGCAGCCATGGACACGCTCATCGAGCGAGATTCTGGCTCATTTTGGTGTGCACCCTACACACGGTCTTTCTTCTGCAGATGCGGCCCGTCATGCCGCGCTCTACGGAAAAAATGGTATGTCGACTCTCCCTCTTTTTCTTTAGCTCATCTTCTTCAGAGCTTCCCGAGGAACAACCCACCCCCCTTTGGCAACTTGTTTTAGAGCAGTTCAAGGATCAGCTTGTTCTTATTCTTTTGGCTTCTGCTGTCATTTCCTTTGTCCTTGCCCTTCTGGAAGATGCCGAGGACGCTTCTCTTGCCGGCGCATTTGTTGAGCCCCTTGTTATCCTTCTCATCCTGGTAGCAAATGCAGCTGTCGGTGTCATGCAAGAGTCAAGCGCAGAAAAAGCAATCGACGTCAGTCTCGTGTCTTCTTTCCTATTCACTCCAGCCTAATTTTACAATATCAGGCTCTCAAAGAATACTCTCCAGACGAAGCAAAAGTTGTTCGCAACAGCCAGATCACACGTATACATGCCTCCGAGCTGGTTCCGGGTGACATCATCTCTGTCTCTGTCGGCGACAAGGTCCCTGCAGACTCCAGGCTCATCTCTGTTTCTTCAAGCAGCTTTCGTATAGACCAGGCTATCCTCACCGGCGAGAGCGCCAGCGCTCACAAGTCCACTCAAGTCGTTCCAGACCCTGCTGCTGTTAAACAAGACATGACCAACATCATGTTTTCCGCAAGTCCCTTGATTTGCCCACTTTTGCTTATGTGCTCATGCCTCCCTATAGGGTACCACCGTCGTTAACGGCAGTGCCAAAGCTATCGTTGTCTTTACAGGCGAGCATACTGCAATTGGCGACATTCACAAATCAATCTCTTCTCAAATCTCCGAAAAGACCCCTCTCAAGAGGAAACTAGATGATTTCGGTGATATGTTAGCCAAGGTTATCACCGTCATCTGCATTCTCGTCTGGCTGGTCAACATCCGTCACTTTTCTGATCCTGCACACCATGGCACACTCAAGGGTGCTGTCTACTATTTTAAAATCGCCGTCGCCCTTGCCGTTGCCGCTATCCCTGAGGGTCTAGCCGCCGTCATCACTGCATGCCTGGCACTTGGCACCAAGAAGATGGCTCAGAACAATGCTATAGTCAGGAATCTCCCCAGTGTCGAGACCCTTGGCTGCACCAATGTCATATGCTCTGACAAGACTGGCACTCTTACCACTAATCAGATGAGTGTGTCACGAGTCAGTCTTCCAGCTCTTGTATTATGCTCTCTGTTGACCTGAGGTCCCAGTTCTTGGTTGTCGACGCCACGACAGCTGCCCCTAAAGAGTTCACTGTCGAAGGCACGACATTCTCGCCCCTGGGATCAATCTACTCTGCTACTGGTAAAGATGCCACTGACCAATGCCAGTCAGATCCCGTACAACGGTTGGCAGAGATTGCATCTATTTGTAATGATGCGAAGGTCGTATATCACCCAGTGAGTTCAATATCTTCATCTTGTGACATACTTACATTATAAATTAGGACAAACAATCCTATGCCAGTGTTGGAGAGCCGACAGAAGCAGCACTCAAGGTTTTAGTAGAAAAGATTGGATGCAGAGATGAATTGCCATTGCTTAAACCATTTTCTTCCCTCTCGCCTTCCGAACGCGTCAATGTGATCAATGAGCATTTCGAACGCAAGATCTCGCGTCTTCTGACCTTTGAATTCTCCCGTGACCGCAAAATGATGTCTGTCCTCGTACGTTTCAATGGAACTGGTGCCCTCTTCGTTAAAGGTGCACCAGAATCCGTTTTGGAACGTTGCACATCTGTTCTCGTTCAGGGTAAAACTATTCCCTTGACACCTACCCTCCGATCTACCCTCTTAGAGCACGTATCATCGTATGCCTCTGATGGCCTCCGTACACTCGCTTTTGCTTATGTCAACCGTGACGACATCGACGCCTCCCACTATCAGTCTGATTCCTCTCAAGACTATTCACGATTTGAACAAGACTTGACGTTTGTGTCAGTTGTCGGAATGTTGGATCCTCCTCGACCAGAAGTGCGTGAAGCGGTTGCCAATTGCAAAGCTGCGGGTATACGTGTAATCTGTATCACCGGTGATAATAAACGGACTGCGGAGACTATCTGTCGGCAGATTGGTATTTTCCGGGAGGATGAGAATCTAGAAGGAAAAAGTTATACGGGGAAAGAGTTTGAGGCGTTGAGTAAGGAGGAGAAGGTCAGAGTTGTGAAGAGGGCGAACTTGTTCAGCAGGACCGAACCTGGACATAAAAGCCAACTGGTGGACTTGTTGCAGGCCTCGGGATTAGTCGTAGCTATGGTGAGTGCTTCAGTCGAAAATCACATTGGATGCTAATGTCGCGCGTTATAGACTGGTGATGGTGTGAATGATGCACCTGCGCTGAAGAAGGCGGATATTGGGGTTGCCATGGGCAGTGGTACCGATGTCGCCAAATTGGCTGCAGATATGGTTTTGGCAGACTCAAATTTCGCGACAATTGAAAAGGCCGTGGAAGAAGGTCGTCTGATATATAACAATACTAAGCAGTTTATCAGATATCTAAGTATGTACAAGTTATTTCATCCCTTACTCGCCCTCACAAACGTGTTCTTTTCACCAACAGTCTCATCAAACATTGGAGAGGTCGTCAGCATATTCTTAACGGTTCTCTTGGGAATGCCAGAAGCCTTGATACCCGTCCAACTCCTTTGGGTCAACCTCGTTACGGATAGTTTACCGGCAACAGCACTCGGATTTAATCCCCCTGATCATTCAATCATGCGTGTTCCACCTAGGAATAGTCGTGAACCCCTTGTTGGAAAATGGTTGTTCTTCAGGTATCTGGTTATCGGATTGTATGTTGGTTGTGCGACTGTATTTGGATATGCATGGTGGTTTGTTTTGTATCAAGATGGACCCCAAATTTCGTTCTACCAGCTCGTGAGTTTGATCTATGTCCTTTATCCGACTTGATTTCTGATGGCGATTCAAACAGACTCATTTCCATCAGTGCTCGACCAAGTTTCCTGAAATTGGGTGTCAGATGTTCACGAATGGGATGGCACAACGCGCTACGACGATCAGTTTGTCAATTTTGGTGACGGTTGAGATGTTCAATGCTATGAATTCGTTGTCGGAGAATGAAAGTTTGTTGAGGTTGCCAGTGTGGAAGAATATGTATCTTGTGATGGCTATTACGTTGAGTATGGCGTTGCATTTCATGATTATTTATGTGTCTTTCTTCACTGTGAGTTGCCGTCTTGTGTTTGATGACGTACTAAGCTTTCAATGTAGAAATTGTTTGCGATCGCGCCTCTTAATGTCGATGAGTGGAAAGCGGTGTTGTATATCAGTGCACCTGTCCTGGTCATTGATGAGCTCCTCAAATTTATCTCGGTAAGCCATTGTCAATGATGTTGGTGTCGCGTATTGATGATGATGGTGGTTGACAGGCTACATATATCAGTCCTCCTTCTAAAATCAAACTTGACTAATTTGTGTGCACAACGCACCTTGACAGGGTATTCAACACTGATTACTTGGTGAGATACTCGTAGAATTTTTGTCAACGTTGATGTTACCTAGTATGGTTAATTGTTGGTTAGTTAGAGCGGTACTCATCCATGTATTTCAGAAATGGTATAAATCATATAATTTATATAATTTGTGCCGTAAGTGAGTCAGTGCCATACCAAGTTGAGAAGGGGGGAGGAACAAGCGCGCATTTTTTTCCCCTCTTTGTCACTCCCGTCAATTCTAGAAAAGACCCTGAATCAACGCTTCTAAACTTTCAGATGTATTGCAAGGTGGCGTGTACAAGACGAACTAGGGTCGATGAGAATTGAATGACATTCTCTAGAGTTTAATCCAGACTGCATTACCACAGTGTAATTAGGCTGAGTATTCGAACTCAGGGTCCCTGAAGAAAAGGAGGGTGAGGGTTTGAGCGAGACGACGCCGGTATATATATGCTCTTGGTGAAAAGACAACTTTTCTAGTAATTGGCTCGACTCTCTCTTTTCCTCTCTCTGTTCCTCTTCCCTTGTCTTCGACACTCGTCGCTGAGGTTTATCTTCACGTCTCTTGTGTCGTCGTATGAAAGGTTGTCCATCACACTCTTTTGATTATTAAAAACTATCCCTTTCTGTTATTGTTGTTGCTGGTCAAGGGGCAAGAGACATGCGCTTGTCGGCTATACTTGTTGCTCTTGCAACTATTGTGTTGGTGGATGCGACTTTTGCTAGGCAACATACGCCTACGTGGAAAAGAGTGAATGACCATCATTATCGTCGTCGTCGGTATGTAAACTTTTTGTTTTGTTGTTCTTTTAGTTAGTTCGTTCGTTCAACTTGGGTGGTCATTGTCGTTTATGTTTAATGACCCTTCTTTATGGTTGTCTGTTAGTTCATAAGTGCTGATGATGATAACAGCGTTTCTTCATCGGGTTATAGTATTGGCCATGACGATGACGATGATCCCAACTCGTCAGTCGTACAGAACATGAACACGAACACGAACACGAACATCCACAATCGTGATGTGGGAATTCAAGGGAGTATCCCAAATGGAAGGTTTTCATTTTATGATGCGGGTCTTGGTGCCTGTGGCGTCTACAACTCTGGAAATGACTTCGTGAGTTTTGAATGGATATTGTGTTTTTTTTGTTGGGTAATTGAAAATGCTGATGTTTTGTCTGTCCGTCTTTTTTTTTTAAATTAGATTGTCGCGTTGAACTCTGCTGTATGTTTAGTTTTTCTTCATTGTGTTTCAGAAGGAGGGACTTATGATAGCTTTTTTCTTTGGTTGGGCGGGGTCCTTCTTTTTCTGTAGCAATTCGACTTGAAAGATTATTGTTTTAAGAAGATCACGATCACGGTCAATGGTAAAACTACTCAAGCCACGATTACGGATAGGGTAAGTGAAAGTTCTGCCGGGGAGGTAGTTCGAGAAGAATCATTCCTTTTGGTAGTGTCCAGGGTGTCCTTATGGTGGTCTTGACTTCTCGCGTGGTCTTTTTAATTTCTTTGCTGAAGAGGCTGTTGGTATTATTTATGGCGGCTGGAGCATTGGAGGAGATTCAAATCCACCACCACCTTCTCGCTCAAAAGTAGAGGTTAAGGTAAAGGTTGAGGCATCCTCGTCTCCGCCTCCTCCACCGCCTCCACCACCACCACCACCATCATCACCATCACCATCACCGTCGCCGCCGCCGCCGCCGCCTCCTCCTCCTCCTCCTCCTCCTCCTTCTCCTTCTCCTTCTCCAGCCGCAGCAAGCTCCTCGGCTACCTCGAGTAGTATGATCTCGAGCAGTGCGAGCTCTAGTTCAACTGCGCTTAGTAGCTCGGAATCCATGGCGTCGTTCAGTCCTACTAGTGCCTCTGGTATGTCGCCTGTTTTCAACCTGTGATCTGATGCATTGCTCAAAATATTGCTCGCTTGACCTCTTTTATATAGCTTCTGTTGAGGTGCCATCAAGCCAGTAGACCACAAAGGGTGTGTTGAAAACCTAGATTTAGCCATGGTACATTTAGGTGCTATGATAGCGAGTGGAGTACAGCCTGGCCAGATTGCAAACTCGTCGCCGCCACTGGTTGCGTCTAGCACCAGCGAACCGACTGCTTCTCGTTATTAGATTGAAAACAAAAGGGGTCCTGACTGCCGCCAACGCAATTTCGTCGTCACGCGCGTGGTATTGACCGCTATAATGGACTGTTTTCAAGTCATTTTATGTTGAGAATCCTTGATTATTTGACACTAGATGTGGAGGGTTTGAGTGACTATGAAGGTTGGAAGACAGGACCATCGAACACTGGATATATATATTCCACATCATTGTCGACACGTGCCCGGCATGCGCTTTCCAAAATCTTACACTATATTTCTGGACGATCTGCATTTGTTTAATACCCGTTCTTCTGCAATAGCATATCGTTGATGCTTGATCCCAATCGTTCTACAGATTCTAGTTCTTGGCATGGGCGCTCGGATAGTGGAGGGTTGCCTTATGGCCTTATCAGGATCCTGGGGCTTAGGGAGGGGTTACTCAAAGTACAAAACTTGCCACCTCGTCCCCTTTCTGTCTCTTCCCCTGCTCTTGCCCCTCTCCTTCTCTCGCTCGTCCTTTGCACTGCTGTCTATTTTGTTTCTATAGGCCTTGAAGGAAGTCGGACCTTCAACGCTGCTCTACGTTCTTTCTACTTAATATCGAGGCCATTAGCTTAGTGTGAAGAATGAAGTATTCTATGTGGCTTTTGGTGGCTGGCCTTTCCCTTAGCATTGAGGGGTGTACTCTGCATAGCCGGCAAGCTCGCAACCATCAGAATATATCCCATGGGGACATGCACTTCTGGAAACGCGACTATTCTGATAGTAGGTGGACATATTATGATGTCGGCCTGTAAGTCGCTGCTCTTTTTTCACATAAAGACTTGCTCTTGCGAGCCAAAGTGCTGACGGGTTTGTTCCGCAATGCAGAGGTGCATGCGGAGAGACTAACAGCCCAAGTGACTTTGTACGTGACATTTTCGATGTGATCCATGCGCAAGTTAAGTGTCGTTGCGCCTAGATCGTTGCCTTAAACTCGGAGGTAGGTGTCAGTGAAGGACAGCCAGTGTATTTTTGGCTCACTAGTGCCCGCCAAGCAATTTGATGTCGGAGGTGGATATCCCGGACCACAATGCTTCAAATTCATTACCATGAAGTACAAAGGCAAGACCGCCAAGGCTCAGATCATGGATCGGGTAATTCGGCACTAGCATTTTGAGCTTTTACTGATATTGCAATGCCAGTGTCCTGGTTGTCCATATGGTGGTCTGGACTTATCGGAAGGCCTCTTCAGTCATTTTTCTGACCTGGGTGAAGGGGTCTTATCTGGCTCCTGGTCATTCACTAGTACTGGTCCAGAGGATGAAGGTGACAATTCAACCATTCATGAGCGTCCCACGACGACCTATCACGTTATCAACGCGACGAAAACACAGACTCCACCTCCAAATTCTAATCCACACTACGAGATCACAACGACTGACTCAAGCAGCTTCACGATTCATGCCTCCTCGTCATCAGCTAGTTCCAGCACGTCAGTAATTGGTTACTCTATCCCCAGCAGTTCGGCCGTGCCCATTCCTACAGGCATCTTCAATGAACAAGGAGAAAACATAGACAGCATCAACGCTGTCCTCGTTGGCTTGGCTGAACTGCTCTTTGCTGGCCTACACGCGGACTAGCACACGTTCAAGTGTTATTCTGGTCATATTCTTGATTGTATATATTGTTACATGCACGAGTGCAGTGATTTTTTTGGTGGCAAGATATTACAACGATTCACTGGATCTTCCATTGACTTTTATACAGGAGCTAGTATCTATCTCCTGTCCTGTTTATGCGTCCGATCAATGTATTTTCTTATTCGAAACGCGTGCAACGGAGCTGACAGTTACTATATTCGGATGCACATGTGATCTGACATGAGAAAGCGGTTGACCTTAAAATCATTTCATTCTTCCCGTTGTTAGCCACCCTTGCACCTCTCAAAGCCTCGTGCTTGTCGTTCTCTAACGTACACACTCGTTTATTCTGTATCAAAATCTTAAGAACGCCTAATGCGTCTTGGTATCACTCTCCTCGCCCTAGCCTCTCCTTTGGCTGTCCTTGGTGATCTGCGCCATAGTCACCGTAGGACTAGTTCTCATGTCGAGATTGCGAAGCGCGCAGAAAGTCACATTCAGTTGTTCAAGCGCTTTGATGATGCTCCCTGGACTTGGTATGATGTCGGAGGAGCTGCGTAAGTGGCCATTTTTCAGGATACTTTCCTTTTCATTTTTATTGGTGCAGCGGTGCCTGTGGTGAGGTCAATTCTCCGGACCAATTCGTAAGCTAGATTTCATACCCCTCCCAACGGTTCAACTGATTGATGATGCCTTTGCATGTCAGATCGTCGCTTTGAATTCGGCCGTGGGTTTTTATTTTGAAATCAGTCCAAGCACTGAAGTGCTCACACTGTTAACAGCAATACGGCAGTGGTTACCCCGGTCCCAACTGTTTCAAAAAAATAATAATGCAAATCGGCGATAAGCAGACCACTGCCACTATCACCGATGAGGTATGACCCTTCTACAATTAATTTTGACCCCTTGAATAATTGTCATCCAGTGCCCTGGCTGTGGACCTAACGGTCTTGATCTTACTAGCGGTCTCTTTAAGTACTTCGCACCCCTTGACACAGGTGTGCTTCATGGGAAGTGGTGGTTCGCAGATGAAGCTTCTCCGAGTCCCACAACTTATTCGCCGCCTAAGACAACCACAGCGAAGCCCAAGCCGAGTACCACTCATCAGACCGAGCCAACCACTTCCACCACTGTCAAGCCCAAGCCGAGTCCCGTCCAATTGACAATTCAGAATCCGAAGACCTCGTCGACCTCTTCAACTTCTTCAACTTCTTCAACCTCCGCTGAGAGAGCTACGATCTTATCCTCGTCTTCATCCTCATCCCACTCCTCGAGTTCAAGCTCTCATCCATCTTCTGCGGCTTCCTCATCCGCTTCGTCTTCAGTCCCTTCGGGTACTGCGACCAGCGGACTTGCTGTACCCTCATCTGTGGCAACCACTAGCAAAGGTCAAAATATTCTAGCTTGCAATCAGGCACTCATCGGTCTCGGTGAACTTGCAGCTGCTAGCACTAAGGCCTAAGAGTCCGGTAAAGCCAACTCTGGAGCAATATATACAGCGGGAATTCTTTTGCAATCTGGTCTGTCATAATGTCGTTTCGTGCCTTGAGTAAAGCTTGGAACTTTAATCACTGACTTGATGTTTAATGTATCGAAATTTCATGGCGTGTAGAGGCAAGCCTCCTGCTGTTGATTCCTATACCCTGCTAGGTCCATTTTTCCTCTAGTTCATGTCTATCTCACTCTTTTGTTTTCCAACTAGAAGCAGGCTGTTTAGTTCACCTCGTTTATCTATGTAATCGGATCTACAATGCATTGATATACGCTTTTTCATCACTTGGAAAAAATAGTGCATGCCCTTGCCTGCCGCTGCTTGACAGGATTGCGAATCATCGTTGCGACGTACTGTGCTATGATGGGAAGTTGTCTCTAAGCCAACGACCGGATCAGTGATGCGCCAGCATTGTTGTTGATTAGCCTGCAGCCCTATAGTTGTCACCTCAGAGGTCGCCGCTAGTTGACGACACTAATGACAGGAGAGACAGGAGAAATATGACAGCAAATGTTCTCGTATACAAATTGCTGAAAGGAAAAAACTGAAAAACACACCAAAAGCTGAGATCAAGCTGAGATCTTCTGTCAAATCCACGATCAAAAGATACTGACCAACCTTACCAAAGAAAAAGCACTCGTCACTGATGATGTTTATTAAACCCCGCAGTTGATATAATCCCTGACCCTGAGGGAAAACGGGGATTGACGAATTTCTTCATGATGAGTATGAGCTCCATTATGAGGAGATGAAAGTGACAAAGTGATATAAAATTACAAACTAGAAAACTAGCGGGGAGAAAAATCGCGTTCATATGGCCTGCAGGTATCAGTGAAAGCTCACCTTCGGTGAGCGCCAGAGAAGAAGAAAAGGGCGGGGCCAAGACCTAGTCCAGAAATATCGTACTATCAGGTCCATGCACACTGATGCTCGTCCTAATATTAATCGCAAGTTTATTTGGATACCTTGGCGACGACTGTCCTTCTCAGCAACGAAAGAGTGTCGACAGGACTCTGCTGAGGAGGAGCCATTCACTTTGATTCTTTTTTCTGCACCTGTTGAGTTTAGATAGAAGAAAGCGAGCGAGAACTCGTAAATGCCCAAAATGAGTCTTGTCTCTACCGTATTAATCTCTATCTACCATCACAAACATCTGATCATCGGGAGATGAAGCCTCATTTATTTTGAGTATAGCGCTCGATATTCCAAGACGCGTTGAGTCTTAACTAGGTCCAGAAGGATGAGATACGAGCATGAGGACAGATGTTAGTCCTGAATGACAGCGGACCCAGGAGTAATACAGATGTCGGCAGTGATGCTTGAAGAACGCAGGAAAGTCGCTGTTGATTTGTTCACCACTAATTCAGGTACAAATCATTAAGCTGCTTGGATTTCTTTTTCCTCTTCTCTAGAGCCCTACATTTCTTCATCTTCTCCCTTCTAGCAAAACTCAAAGGATACTTATCTCATGCTTCACCACAACGGACATTCTCCTATCAAAGATCCTGTATCTATATTGAATTAAGCCAATTCTGCTGCAGGTTCCGGAGCGGCGTCCTTGCTCGAAGCTTTCATTAGTACCAGTCCCCTGTTATGAGGAGCAAGGGTGTGCTATTGTATTGTTGATAGCACCTGTCTGGCTCCCATTACTCGGAAGTCCTGGTTCTGTGCCTTGAGCCTGTCTCAGGCAGCTGGATCCAATTAAGCCCAACAGAGAAAGCTTTTCCCTGACCGTACTCACAGAATTCTCCAAGTCCTCGCTCGTTGACAAGCCCCAAACAATGTCATCGTCAGAGTCTTCCCCTGATGGACAGGAATGGTTGCAGGACTGACGGCGGTGTCGTCGCCTTGCCCCACGTAATTGAATCCAGATGAAGGCAGATAGGGTTAGTGGGGTGATAGCAAGGGAATCTGAAAGGCTCGAGACACCAGTTGACTTAATGAAGTTGCCACTGTGGCTATATCATTCTTTCATGAAATCGACTACGATAGTCAATCGAAGTTAATCGCGAGCATAATATTTTGGATTTTGATAATTTACGGAACTTTGGTGAACGGAATGAGAGTTGCACTTCGGTATTACTATGTGTGGCGGCATGACTTGATTTGAATAAGAAACAAGACATTGTTTGAATTGTTTGCGGGGACTACGCAGGTCCGGGTACAACATTAGAACTATCTGACAACTTATATTTCACATTGAAGACGGAGAGAATTGATAGAGAATTGATTTAACTCACGGACTAAGATCAAGCACCGTGTAATGAATTTTTTGAGAATGAATTGACTCAACTACACTTGGATAATTATATTCTGTTGATAAAAGCCGTCGAGTAATTCAATGGCAATGGACATCTATGTCACGATTTTCCAATAGATTGCAGAATTGCCATACCCAGCAACCGGCCGCTGTTCAACGACAACACCCCGCTTCCAAAGCTTCCCGTCAAAGTCCATCACCACTTTCGCTTTCTTCTTCATCAGCATGAGACGCTCGCCATCGGGCGCTTCGACTGTGACAGGCATTGGGGAATTCGACTTTTTGCCGTTACCAAGCTCGTAGTCATAATTCTTTCCCCACACCATGAGATCTTGACCACCGACGCTGCCAGACTCAGCCGAGGAGTCAAGTGCAACGAGGACGTGGCCTGTGGGCGAAATGATTACTTCCGTCGGCCTTATCGGTTCAAGCTGCCTCGTCTTATCGTTATCTATGCAATATAACAGCAGAATCAGCCTAATCTCCAAATGAGATAAAAAAAAGAATGCCTACACTGTTGAAGCCCACTCATAGCTTTAACCCGAGCTGGATTGCCTTGAGAGTTTGAAAATATATTATTGCCCAATCCGCCATTTTGGCCATTGCCACACATCAGTAGATCCGTTGTAGTGGGGACACCATCGCCGGAGCGTTCCATTATGAACGAAGTGAGATCACCTCCTATATTTTGATGTAATAATCAACCTCATGAACGATTCCCATGAACGATACCACGGGGTATTGGTAACCGATACGTACGAGCCGTTATGTCCAGACATTTACTACGTGTATTTTTCGGAAGAATCTGCCATAAAACAACCTCCGTTGGAATCGTGACTGTGTCCGCGGTCGTATTGGCTCCCAATCCGATCTGGCTTAAGACGGATGAGAGAAAACCCGGTGACAGGATAAAAAGAATCTCACCCATGATCATTTGCTCCCCATCCCAGCACGCGACCAGTAGCAGTGCGAATGAAACTGCTTCTAGCACCGGCGGCAATTTGACTTACCTCAACCCCACAGAGGGCAGGAATCTCGTACAGGCGAGTACACCAGTGAATTGTAGAATCATCGATATTGGAGAGATCTGTCGTCACATCCGAGGAAGGGGTAATGCGAGCGGTTTTTCCGGATGCATTTCTAATTGATTTCGGTCGCAATTCAACCTTGAGAATTTTTGGCTTTGTTTTCAAAACGACTGCAGCTGGATCGGAAATCTCAAAGGAGCGGAAACCTAGCTGCCCATATTGATTCGCTTCTTTGTTCACAGGATGAGCAAACGTGCGTCCTTTGTTTGTGAGTGCAAGAAGGTGGTTATCTCCTGCAGCGATCGAGATGAATCTGAAGCAGGATAAGGAAAGACTCAAGGCTGAGGAGGAAAGTGATACCTTTCGCTCCAGCCGAGCCCTTGCTGCGGAGAAAGCTCTTCGTATTGAATCGTCTTCCTCCCTTCCCAAAGCCAATTAGTCCATGACCCTGTGGACTGAGGACCGCTCAAAGGGATTTCCTGACTCAGTGCATCTGCAGCTAGAACGTACACAGCCCCTGAAGAGGAAAGCGCATAAACTTTAGATTCTGTCAACTGAAGTTTCTTTATGTTCTGCAAGAAATATTGGATCAACGGAAAAATTCTCAAATCACAGCCACCACTGACACTAACCTTTCCCCTCAGGGTTGGAATAGGCCCTGCTACACCCTGCACTGCAGATCCAAAAACTCCATCGCCCCATTGATACACATCACCCTTCGCGTCAACGCAAGCTGAGTGCTGCTTGTGCAACTGCATATCTCTCAACGCAATATTATCCAACCATGGGACGATAGTTGGCAACCGAAAAACCTTCTCATTTTCTGATGTAGCCATGCTGGAAGTCGTAGGCTCTAGTATCTGATGTCTTCAAGATGTCAGCATTGAGTACTTTAACAAAGGAAGCTCGACACACACCTATTTGAACCCCATACAAGAGCATGGAGAGTGTCCAGATTTCGCCAAGCTTTGCCTTCAGGCGAGGCATGTTTATTGGGAGTTACGAACGGGATAGCAGTTGGAATACCGCTCTGTGAGACAGTATCATTCCGAGAGCTAGTGTGCCACAGATACGACCCGACAGTGATACCAGAAACAAGTGTAACTACCGCAGCCGTTTTTCGCCGAGAACGAGGGACAGTATGAGCCTGGTTATACGACCTCGAAAAATACGGTCGTGTTATCCGCCCCTGACTTACAAGCTTCAGCATGGTGGATGAGCACAAAGATGTCTACTTACACTGGAGCTCGGCGAGACAAATAACTTTGTCAGAGAACCACAGCTGGTATTCCACGTGATGTCATATCAATACAACTAAAAATAGCAATTACACCTTCTCGGAAAGAGCGCACTTGAAAGTGCTCTCAAAAGTAGAACACTCTATACTTTCATCGTCATCTTCCATGGCATCTTCGCAATGCTGAAAATCTAGCATTTCCAATTTAAACTCTGTTTCTCTCTCAAAATTTGCCTTTGACGGTGTCGGAGGTGTTATCATCAGCTTCACGACTCCTCCTTTCTGACTTTCACTTCCAATCATGACCGGGTGCGACGGTGATACGGATATCGTGTCATTGTTGAATGACTCGGATGGATTTTTGTAGATGCTAAAAGTTCCTTCGATGCCGCCCCTAGTGAAAGATGAATCTCGGCGTAGGTTGCAAATACTACTTGCGTATGAGGGTGGGCGTGTGAGTCGGTTGTTGCTGAAGCTGCGGCGTAAATCTGAGCTACTTTCCGAGGTGTACCAGACTTTAGGTGTAAATTTTGTCACTCTGGGAGGCCTTGAGCATAGAAAAACGATCAAAGCGGCTGTGAGGAGAATGACACCGACAAAAACTGCGAGGAGAAAAAGGGCCACTAGTGCAGCGTATTTAGCTGGAGTCATGTACTGAGCTCAATTACTCACTCGCAGTTGCTTGCTTCATACTTGCTGGTCTGTTGATCAAGTCAAAGAGGGATTTAGGAGAATCTAGTCAGCCTCATAATTTCAGACTGACCAACCAATCTCTAAGAACGAAAGTGATGGAACGGGTATAATCTTACAACTTAAAGTAGAAGTACGCAGCGATGCAGTGAAATCAGGTCTAGATCTAGATTGTGTCAGAAGTAAAATGACAACAATTTCAATGATCTTCCTCTCCCTCCTCCTCCTCCTCTTCCTTCTGATAAACAAACTCGGATGTGTGCCTGATTTTTCTCATGCCGAAAGCACCTTCACCTTCTGCTGGCACCACATATACATCGCCAACCATCTTAGAGTCACGTTCCTTTTCTTGAACATGAGATACATATTCAGTCCCACCACCGCCAGCATGCGAAAGTACAGATGAGGAGCAATCTGTCAACTCTATTCGTATCCCGGCGTCGGCCCGGTCATATTCTCTTGTCCCCTTCTGATCTCGCGTTTGGGCCTGGTCTAAAGCCATCCCGTCCTCTTCCTGGGGTGTATCGTCGCGCGAGGGTTCAGGAGGTTCAGACGTCGTGAAACGTTCCCCGGCAGCTGCGACATTCGTTTCAAGATCAAAAGCTGCAGCCTCAATCTCCCTATCTAAATCATAGGCTGCCGTTGAGTACCTTAGCGGACTTGGACTAGGGTATCCCGAGCTCGTATACCCGGAAGTAAATATGTTGGCCAAACCACCGTGTTGGTTAGACGCAACAAAGGCCCCGTCCTCCTTCGGTAAACCCATGACCTCGCGCTTCCTTGCTTCAGCTTCAGCGGCTTTCTTTGCTCTCCGTTTCGCATCTGCCTCTCTCCTCTTCTGTCTCCTCTGCTCAGCTTTCTCCTCCTCGCGCCTTGTAGTCTCATTCCACTTGGTGAACTCTTCCTTCGCTTGCTCCTCTTCTGTCACATCCAAGTCCCATTGCTCCTGCATAAATTCTGCGTATCGTTCACATGCAGGTCTCCATGTTCTCGTTGCTTTGACATCTACGTCTTCGTCTACACTGATCCCATTAGGTGCGGAGTTGGTAATATCTGGATCGAGTTTTGGCTTCTTGTGTAGAAAGGGAGGAGCAAGTGGATCCCTCCCCTCCAGTAGTGCGTCAATATCTGGAGGGGGTGGGTATTCAAAATCAGGCCCAGGGTTAATGCGTACTGCGCCATCGTTAAATAGTGAGATGAATGGATAGTATCCTAACCATCCATCGTCGAATGGGTTCTGTCTATGTTCCTTCACACCCTCCCTCGCTCTTTTCTTCTCCTTTGCCTTTTGCAACTTGTCCTTGGGTTGTCGAGGCTGTAGGTAGTCGTACAAATCTTGGAATGCCACACCTTGGCATTCGCCATTAATGAAGAATACAATTTTAGATTCAGGACCGAGGGTGGGTAGAGGTCGGAGAGTTTGTGGGGGTTTTGCGAGTGGACCATCTGTCGTCGCTTCTGGAGGTTTACCGGCATTAGGGCCGGCTTTTTTGTTCGAGTTGGAAGGAACCGACGATGACTGAGTAGATTTCGCGGACAGCTCCATAAGATTTGTCATTTCTTTGCTCTGAGGATATTCAAGGATTTCAAAGACCTCCTGACCTTTGAGATCGATGGGTATCCGTTCGCGGCGCATGTGCGCAGGATCGCTTGAGTCTTTTGAGTTGGGTTTACGTCGAGGTGGAAGGGAGATGTACATGCCAATGACGTCTCCTGACTCAAAAGTTTTACCGTAAGCCCGTGAACGGCCTAATGTTGTTTTAGCGCCTGTTTTGTCGCAATATCCATAACTGTACCCATCGGCTCCTATGGGCGTGTTCAATGAGGCTTCGCGTCGTCCCCAACCCAACCTCACGTGCGAACCCTCTCTTCTCACATGCACTGGCCTACTGCCTCCGTTCTCGTCTGAATGTCCAAAACTGTGAGCACGTTCACCTCCCCCACGTAAAATTTTGACTTCCAAGTACCACCGCCCCTCTCGCATAGGTGCATTGCACCGCGCACTACGATAACCACCAGCGCCAGCCAGCCCAAGGCCATCCTTTGTGACTTTGATATTTGCATTGCGATCTTCCCAGCTGACACGAAAGCACGTCGGGTTGGATTCAATAGTGCGAAATGCTGTAGCATGCCCTGGTGGATTGATACCCGCTGGCACATAACGGAAACCCACGCGATTTGAGCAGGCAAGATCCGTTTTGAAATAGGATTCAGTGTGTGGATTTGGCGTGTCTGTGCACGGGACAAAAACAGGTCCTCGAGAAATAGCGAGAATTGGTCGACCAGTGAGGTCACCTCTGTTAGTGAGACTCCTACATAGGAACATTTGAACGTCAGTAGTCGTAGGTAGATGACGTGGCCGTACTCATTTGTGGGTGCATTCGGGGTTGCTAGTGTAGATGTTGAATCTGACGGTGCTGGAGAAGGTGCAGCCGCTGGTGCACGCTTCCGCTTTTTTGAAGGTTGTGTATGTAGTGGCACAGAGCCATTAGTACCATTGGAGTTTCCGCTGAAGGTGATTTCTGGAAGAGGAGAGGACATAACAGTATATGTTGATCTCATCTGCTTAATTTGGCAGTTGCGCTGTCCCTGCCAATCTCGTGCTTTCTGCTCGCTTTCTGCTCTTGCGTCCATGGCCACTCTTAGGTTCGTTGCGATATTTTCTGCTCAGAAACTTAATTTACTTCTTACTCAGACGGATACAAAAGGTAGACTTCTACTATGCTGGACCCGGGAACGTTGACCCCATGATAAAACACCAAAGGAAGTTACCGATATCAAGAACAACCCAATCGAGGTGTGTAGACTGGTCTTTAAGTGCAAGAAAACGAACTCAAATATGTATGTACGCGAAGGGTATCACTGTAGAACCTCAGGAGGACAACCTGTTTGAGTGGAAATGCACAATCAAGGGCGCTGTATGACATCTCCCTGTTCAGACTTACAGTCAAATGACGAACGCTCCTATCCATCTTGTCATTTTATGAATGGGCGGATGACTTTTTACAGGCAGATTCTCCGTACAAGGGAGGGACATTCTACTTTGATGTAAGCTTACCAGTCAACTACCCTTTCAAAGCTCCTACCGTGCGTCGTGCCTACCTTTCACGGTGACTGGTTTAAATTGACACTTCCCATACGAATGTTCTTCATCTTTGACTGTGAAGGTTACGTTTGCGACTAGAATTTACCATCCTGGTATTAATGAAGAAGGCGCCATCTGTGTTCCTGTCTTAAGGGACGAGGTACTTTGTCTCACCCTTCTATCCTTCTCGGACTGATCCGTCTTCTGTCTCGTACACAGTGGAAACCGACCGTTTCACTCTCATCCGGTGAGTGTATACGACCTGCTTTGTATTTTGCTTTTGCTGATTGAGGATCTGCTTGCTTTTATAGTGCTCCTGACAATCAGGGAGAAGGTCAACAACCCTAGCACTGATGATCCTTTTGAGCCTGAAATTGCTGCGGTGTGTGATCCTAATGTTTACCAGGAACGCGGTGTTCATATAATTATTAGGTATTGAAGAACGATAGGACCAAATTTAATCAAACGGTAAAGGAATGGATCAAGAAGTAACGATTTTTCAGACTCCCTGTTGCTGTGTTGTTGATTTGACTCCCTACAGGTATGCGTCCACATAGCTATCCTGCACTGTACCCAGTTGGTTTCTCACTCGGAAAAACTTTGAGCTGTCTCTGGCATACAGCCATTGGAGTTCCTCCATGAAACCAATCAATCTGTTATCATATCGCCTCAATGGCTTGAGCATTTCGATGCCGTAATTAGGATGCCTAGTTATGATGGGTACAGGATTCCTAAATGGAGTCGCATTGCTTTGAGCTGAAGCAGTCCACGATTATGGAAAGAATACCAGCTTCTAGTGTTGGAGGACGACTATATCCTGACTGATTCCCATGCATCAATGATACTTCTCTTCCAGGATTTGTTACGTGGAGTTTTGATTGACAATAATGGCAACCATGGCAATTTCACTCATATGTTACTGTCCGATGTTGGACACGCAGTCGTGGAAGGCGACAAACGTTCGTAGTTGGATTCCTGTCTTCAGTACTATACCTGCCCTATACCTGCCGTGATTGAGTGTCTTCTGAAAATTGGTATCCTGGGAGCTTCGGAAGAACAAAGATAACGGTAAATCACACAGATCAAATGTAGATCCACAAGTATATCTGTTTACTGTGTATGCATTGTTCAGGTTTGACGACAGAAGATACCACGCCCTAATCATTTGAGAATCACGATCACGAAAGTTCTGCAGCATGTGGTTTGCTAATTGTTCCCAAAATTTACAGTTGTTGGTTTCTGCCTTCTAGCTGTCACTTCGGTAGTTGAGAGCTGCTAGGTAACATTTGATGTTTGCTTGTACTGGGGAATCAGTGGCTGGACGGACATTAGTAGAACCCTTGAGGTAGACGGGGAATTTAAAAAGACGGAAAATAGTGGGTCCCGTGGTAACAGAACATTGACTATAGTAGTCACAGCGGGATCTGTCCAACGGGGATTTGAATCCACGATCTAGAATAACCTTCTGATCACATTCCTATTATCACCATACTTGTCTGTGCCAGAAAGGGACCCTCCTCGTGCTCACCACGTTGTCTTTCCATATCTGTCTTCAATTCCCTGCTCATCCTACCTACACGCTCGAGCGTCTCGAAAAGCGCATTAGTTGAGTCGAGAGGTTCTAGCTGAGAGTGCTAGGCGCTGCTTTATCACTGAGATAATCAGCGAGCTCTTGCCGGTTGCACAAGAGAAGTGTGAAGTGGAGTAGTCTAGTATTCTTGTCAGTTGACAACCATTTGCAGACGCAGTCCAGAACTGAAGTGGAGTGGGACCTGTTCCTTGCTTGATTGGTCTCTGGAGTTGGCTGCACGCAAAAGGAAAAGTGTTCAAGGGCGAAAAGGCAGGAATAACCCAGCAAAGCGTTGGTGTTTGATATCGCAGAAGAAGGAAATAAGAGACCGAGAGCGAGGTGCCGGTGGCTGAGGAGCAACGTTCCAAGCCATTACCATTGTGTTATCACCGACGCCAGATTACCTGACGAAGACAGAGCATAAGTGCAGAGAGAGAGATGCAGAGGTTCAGGTACGTACAACCCTGTCTTTAGTATTCTGTTTGTGATCGTCCCTGCACAATTGGTCTCTCCAATTTGGTATTTCAAATCTTCTGTCCCCACTCCTTGTCGACACGTCGCTCAAGCCAGGACGAGACCCAGAATCTCATCCAAAGACAGCCTGTATTTCATTTCACCACATTTCCTTTATAATTGCCTTTCTCGTCTTCCAATTCCGATCTCTTCGCCACGTCCTGACACTCCACGCGAAATACACGTTGGGTTCTCATACGAAGCCACCTTTCACTAACTAGAAGGTGTATAATCTGTTATCGCTCGCTTGGCAACGGCGTTTGCCAGCCTTGCTTGTTGACTGGTTAGTTCATTTGATGAAATCCTTCGTTTCTATCTCCTTCTTTCGTTACTTTCGCCTCCGCATCCTTTGCTTTTAACAGGTATCAGAACGCTTTCATTGACGGCGAGGTGACATCCACCCAGCCGGACGCTCACTGAATACCATTTCCCAATTCGTCTATCTCGTTCGTTATTGTTTTTTCCTCCCCTTCCTCGTACCTTGGACTGGCGTGACTGATAAAGCTTTCCTTCTCTATCTCTTCCTTTCTCTAGGAGGAAATCCGATTCAAAACAAAGCTTACCAGCAGCACGACAGAGCCGAGACCAACTTCTGGCAACATCCTCTTCAGGTCGATCGCCCACCTCGCCAACTCTTTCCAGTCTGCGTCCATTTCAATACTCTCCCCGATCACGATATCCTAATTCTATACCATCTTCACAAAACCCACCCCGCGTACTAGGAGAGCCCCCTACTGTTGGAATTCTTTCTTCATTGCAGCCAAACGATTTTCGGGCATCGGTGCTCATATCGGAGTGCGTTTGTAATCTATGAAGCCAATGTTTCTTGACTGACTTGTAGACTGATATCTTGTGCTGCGCCTTCGGTAACCCTAATGGCCTTGGGCTACGTCATCCATCATTCCATTTACTCGTTGTTTCCCCTCACTTGCTTCTGCCATGACATACGGCCACCCACCATACATACATACTTTGACACGAATCTGGATATAATTACAGATTTTCACAACAGTTCCCCGTTCTTCGCCCAGGGGTGCAAATAAACATTGACGATCTCAAAGTTCGCCTCGCAGACCAGAGAGCACGAGGTTCAGAGAACCACATAACAGAAGAAGAAGAAGATATGATTCTTGGCGCATTACGTTTTCGCTCGAGAGGCTCGAAAGAAACACTTTCGCCTGATGACAGGTCGCTTTCCTCGTCCTCCAATTTGACTGCATCACCGAGCAGCAGTCGATCCAAACGGTATAGCAATAACTTATCTTGGTCCATGCGGTTGAGGGATCACAGATACATGAAGAGTATCTCAGGGAGGAGTAAAACAAGCTTGGCTAGTTCAACCACTTCATCTGTGCCATCGACGGTAGTTGGAACGATAGATTCTATTGCTGACAATTCTAGTGTATCGAGTTTACGACCGATGACTCCGGAGGCAACGGCCTCGAATGTCGCTCTGTCGGCACAGACGGGTTCACCCATGTCGCAGCAGGAAGTGGGGAGTTCGACTGATTCCTGTGCGAGCCATATCCAGAGTTCCGGCTATGGTGCAGAAGAAAGTTCTGAGACCTCAGCTTCATCTACTGGGATGTCGACCGCTACTTCAATCGAGTGTAAATTAAAGGCGATGAATGCTGCAGCATTGAAGAGGGCGTCATTGGCGTTGCAGGCTGCTATCAAGGAGCTAGAGGATGAGACCGAGGATGAGATTGTGCTACCCCGTTCACGGACGCCACATGGCGTGATAAACGATTCGTCTAATCTGGTGAGTGCTTATTCATTATACAACACAACTTTTTTTTTCTTGTTTATCTCATTATTTTGTTTTTCTTCGTGATGCTGATGGTCTTGTTTTTACCATGCATCTCAATTTGGCCTTTTCTTTCCAAATTTGCAAATAGGCCATGGACGATCTTAGCTCCGGATCGATTCGCCCTCTATCTCATGAGCCCGGGGTTGCTGTGGCTATCAGCACCGTCGGCAAACAACTACCATCTGGAACAGAGGGACGTCGTGCCTCACCTCTTCCTTCGCGTACCCTACCAGGCTATATTCCAGGGATGAATCGACCGATGACACCTCGTGACTTTGACCTCAATGACCGTTCTCACTCCATCACCCCTCGTGCAACTTCACCAGCCATGAATGTCTTTCACCCAGAATCTCTATCTGCCTCGTTGCCTGTATCAGGAACGCAGTCGGGCTCAGAGCTAGGGAGGAAAGAATCAACCTCAGCTGCAACTGTGAAGCATAGTCCAAGACCAAGCACGCCGTCTCCTTTGTTTTTACGAAGAACTCCCAGTGCTGGTGGTCGCCAGACCCCAGAGATGCAAGAAGGGACTAGACGGAGTGGAAGTGGAGGGAAACAAACAATCGAATTTGAGAGTCCTCTGGGTTCATCGCTGTTATCACGCAGAAGACCTATTTCCCCGCTTTCGAACGTAGCAGCGTCGGCACCCAGCAGTGCGAATGCGACTGTTGTCGGTAATACAACTTCCTCAAGACCAAGTACACCTTCAAATGTCATCTGGCATCTCAGTACAAGTGGAAATACGAGTACGATGAGGTCGATGCACATGCGGAGTGATAGTTGGACAAGCGATGCCGCTAGTTCAGAGATCGTAGTTGCTAATGGGACCCCGAATCGGGTGCAAAGGAATGTTCAACCACCACCGCCACCCCCTGACTCCTCATCGGGACCCAATACTTCTGTTTCTGTTAGTGCTGCACGAGTTGTGACCCCGCCTCCTGATCGTGCCCAGGTCAACTCCAGCGGAACGATTCATGACAACAGAATAAGTGACGTATTCTTTTCCAATAGATCACAACGATCGCCAACACCGACACAAAACGCTCCTCGGTCACCATCTTCACCGGCATTTGGACTCATCAATGGTGGAAGCCGTAGGTCATCGAGGCAAACGGCAACCTCACCCTGGGGGTTTGCCAGTACATCCTATACCCCTCCAATATTCAATTTATTTGGGAATAGCTCCAGAACATCGGTTGGGTCAACAGGCTCGAGTTATCATTCTTGGGAAGGAGATAAAGATGACAGGGAGTGGTACGATCAAATTCTGAGCGGTGAAGAGCCCCAACCCATGTGGCATGACCTGAGTGTTGGGAAGACGGACCCGCCTTTTCCGGAAGACCAGGCAGAGGAAATGTTCAAAAAGTACTTTGGATTAACAGTTACTGATGTTACCACGATTCAAGAGAAGTTGGTGACTTTTGCGGGCACGAAGGGAGATGTGGTCAGGAAGAGGAGACCGTCAACATCGCAGTC
>Ga0153951_1000153_pt1 | contig 24977 bp, 21 predicted proteins | sample TSNJ035MetaG_FD_102278 | JGI IMG/M metagenome (GOLD analysis project Ga0153951, IMG submission 102278) | Attine ant fungus gardens microbial communities from New Jersey, USA - TSNJ035 MetaG | ecosystem: Host-associated > Fungi > Mycelium > Unclassified | place: USA: New Jersey, Wharton State...
CCGTTCGCGACCAATAGCTGGGCGATGCTGATCGGCGCCGGCATCCTGACGATCGGCAGCGTATTCGCCGGCTACTCGTTCGCGCCCGATCTGTCGCCGCGCTATCTCGGCGCGCTCGCCTACCTCGCGGTATTCGGCTCGGTGATCGGCTTCACGGCCTACCTGATGCTGGTCGGCCGCATGGGACCGGAGCGCGCCGCGTACTGCACGGTGCTGTTTCCGATCGTCGCGCTGGCGGCGTCGACGATTTTCGAGGGCTATCGCTGGTCCGCGCTCGCGGTGGTTGGACTGCTGCTCGTGGTGGCCGGCAACCTCGTCGCATTCGATCTGACGCGGCGCATTTTCGTGCGGCGTACGGTGACGGGGTCGTGAGCGGGGGGCTTCACTGCCACCGCTTAAGGTGAGGATGTTCGGGAGCGGAAAAAGCCTCTGCATCGACATCGGGTGAGTGTTTCCGGGAGCCGGTTTTACCGGCTCCGATAACCGACGAATGCCGGGGACACGAATGGACGGCGGCGCACGATCGGTATATAACAACGTGACAGGTTCGTTCACCGATGCATCAACAGGAGCGATGTTTCATCATGACGCAAGACGTTTCTCCCAAGCCGCCTTCCGATGATCGCCCCGGGATGGAGCAGCTCGACGCGGCGCTCAGCCATGTCGATCAACAGGTATCGTCGGGCAACATCGCGTCGGGTGCGGCGAAGGGCATTGTGTATAGCCTGATCGAAACGCTCGGCGCGCTGGTCGGCGATCCCGATCTGCCGGAGCATGCTCGCTCGGGTTACGAAGGACTGCTGGAAGCCGCGCGCGAGTTGCGCGCGAAGCTCGAGCACTAAGGCGGATTACCGGATGGGCCGTTGATGAGGCCTTGAAGCGGGCCTTTGAAGCGGATCGTTGAAGCGTCCATCTGCCTTGGTGCCTCACGAGCGCTGTCCACGATAAAAAAGCGCACGGTGTCATTCACCGTGCGCTTTTTTTCATGCCTGCTCAGCGGCCTGACCGCCGGGTAGCCTGACCCGTTACCCGAGGCGGGCGGCCGCCAGGACTTCGCGCTTGGTTTCGAGAATGTGCTGTTCGAGCAGCGTCACGACCTCGTCGACGGCGCGCCGCTTGCACGCGTCGAGAATGCGGTAGTGGTCGTGCTGCACGTCGTCCTTTTGCGTATCCAGCGACATCCGCAGATGCGGATAGCGATTCGTCGTGCTCAGGCAATACTCCTCGATCATCTTCTTGAGCCGCTCGTTATTCGACGGCGCGCACAGCGCCAGATGGAATTGCCGGTTGCACTCCGCCCATTCGGCCGGGGTCGTGGCGATGTCGTATGAGGCGAGGATGCGCTTCATCAGCTCGATGTCGGCGGACACCATGTTGGGCACCGCGAGCTTCGCCGCATAACTTTCGAGCGCGGCGCGGATGTCGAGCAGCTCGCAAATCTCGCTCGTCGACATCGCGATCACCACCGCGCCGCGATTCAGCTGATAACTGACCAACCCTTCCGCTTCGAGTTGCCGCAACGCTTCCCGCACCGGAATCCGGCTCGCGCCGAAGCGCTCCGCCAGATTTTCCTGGCGCAGTTGCGTACCGGGCGGCAACTGTCCCCGCAGGATTTCATCGCGCAGTTGATCCCGGATGGACTGCGGCAGCGATCGTTGTTCTGCCTTGGCCTGCACTGTCGTCATGGGTAAAAGCCGGTCGTGCGCCGACCGACGAAAAAAGTTGTCGTCAAAATTGTGGGTTGCTATGATTGTATCCAATCGGCGCATCTATGGATAAATATCACCAAGATGTGAATCCAATATGTCGTCGCACCAAAGCCTGGAAAACCATGCCCGACGCACCCGGAGACAAGCAACCCATCTTAGCGTATGACCCGGCTCGTCGGAGCGCGGGCCCGGTCCGCGTGTGCGCCGATTTCAGATGAGCAAAAAGCAGTGCCCAACGGCTTGACGGGCGCCGCGCCGGTTGTGCGCGGTGAGCCTTCTCGTGCCATTTCATAACGAAGATATAACGAAGACGAAGAGGAGCATCAGATGAGCATGAGCATGAAACACATCGCATCTGGCGTGGCCGCCAGCGTGCTCTGTTTGAGCGGAGCGAGCGCGTTTGCGCAGCAGGCACAGGACGTGAAGATCGGTTTCGCCGCGCCGTTGACCGGCGGGCAGGCGCACTACGGCGAAGATTTCCGCAGCGGCGTGACGCTGGCGCTCGAAGACTTCAATGCCACCAAGCCGGTGATCGGCGGCAAGCCGGTGCACTTCGTGCTCGATGCGGCCGACGACCAGGCCGACCCGCGCACCGGCACGACCGTCGCGCAAAAGCTCGTGGACGATGGCGTTGCCGCTGTGATCGGCCACTTCAATTCCGGCACCAGCATTCCGGCGGCGCCGATCTACGCGAAGGCCGGCATTCCGGAACTCGCGACCGCCACCGCGCCGGCTTACACCGCGCAAGGGCTGCCGACCACCTTCCGCCTCGTCACGTCCGATGCGCAGCAAGGCGGCGTGCTCGGCAAATACGCGGTGGAAGACCTGAAGTTCAAGCGTTTCGCGATCGTCGACGATCGTACCGCGTACGGCCAGGGCGTGGCGGAAGAATTCGCCAAGGCGGTCAAGGCGGCGGGCGGCACCATCGTCGCGCAAGAGTTTACCAACGACAAAGCCGTCGATTTTCGCGCCATCCTGACCCACATCAAGCAGGCGGACGCGGACGCGATTTTCTACGGCGGCGCGGACACGCAAGCCGCGCCGCTCCTCAAGCAGATGCGTTCGCTGGCGATCAGGAGCACGCTGATCGGCCCGGACATGATTCACTCCGATGAACTGCTCAAGATTGCCGGTCCTGCGGCTGAAGGCGTGCTGGCGTCGTCGGGCGGCAGTCCGCTGGACCAGATGCCGGGCGGCAAGTCGTACGTCGACCGCTACAAGAAACGCTTCGGCACCGAGGTCCAGCTGTATTCGCCGTACGCGTACGACGGCACGATGGCCGTGCTCAACGCGATGAAGAAGGCCGACTCGGTCGATCCGCACAAGTATCTGCCGGTGCTGAAAGCAACGCAGATGAAGGGCGTGACGACCAACGAACTCGCCTATGACGATCACGGCGATCTGAAGTACGGCGGCGTGACCGTCTACAAGGTGAACAACGGCGCATGGGCGGCGCTGCAAACGGTCGGCACGAAATAACTGCTGCGGAACGATCCGTTAATCGTGCCGCTGGCGCTGTATCGCGGCGTTGGCGGTAACGAGGAGGTCGAATCCGGCGGTGAGACTTGGGCGGTGAAAATCGCGGCGCAAGGAAGCTTAAGGTTTCCTGAGGATCGTCCACCGGTTCGCGACCCGTGCCGCATGGCCCCGCGTGCGGCGCGGCGTTGACTCCAGACCCCAGCGCGCGAATCGCGGGCGATAAATCTCACGCGCCCAGCGCCACCGCTTCCTCGCCGACCGCCGCCAGCAGTTGATGAATCTGCGCGACCACCGCCGCGCCTTCCCCCACCGCCGCCGCCACCCGTTTCGTCGACCCCGCGCGCGCGTCGCCGATCGCGTACACGCCCTTGACCGTGGTGGCGAGATCGCAGGCCGCGGCCGAGCCATCTGTGCCGACGCCGGTCAGCACGAAGCCCTTTTCGTCGAGCTGCACGCCGCAGGTGCGCAGCCATTCGGTGTTCGGGTCCGCGCCCGTGAAGAGGAACAGATGCCGCGTGTCGAGGCGGCTCACGCCATCGGGTAGCGGCCTTTTCAGCGCGACCGACACGAGTCCGTCCTCATCGCCGTCGAGCCGGCCGATTTCCGAATTCGGATGCACGAACACGTTCGGCAGCGAGCGGATACGGTCGATCAGGTAGCGCGACATCGTCGCCTCGAAACCGCTGCGGCGAATCAGCACGTGGACCTTGGCCGCGTGCGTCGCCAGATAGACGATCGCCTGGCCGGCCGAATTGCCGCCGCCCACGAGCACGACTTCCTGGCGCTTGCAGAGCTTCGCCTCGACCGGCGAGGCCCAGTAATAAACGCCGCGTCCGTCGAAGCGTTCGAGCCCTTCGAGCGCGGGCCGCCGGTACACCGCGCCGCTTGCGATCACGATCGCTCGCGCGCTGATGTGGCCGCCGCACTTCAGTTCGAGCCGGTACGGCGACTGGCCGCACTGGAGTGCCTTCACGTTGACCGGAATCGCGACGTGCGCGCCGAACTTCTGCGCCTGCACGAAGGCGCGGCCCGCGAGCGCCTGGCCCGAGATGCCGGTCGGAAAGCCGAGGTAGTTTTCGATCCGTGAGCTGGCGCCCGCCTGGCCGCCCGGCGCGCGGCTGTCGAGCACGATCACCGAAAGCCCTTCGGAAGCCGCGTACACCGCGGCGGCGAGGCCCGCCGGCCCGGCGCCGACGATTGCCACGTCGTACACGTGCGAGTCGTCGAGATCGGGCAGGAGACCGAGGCAGGTCGCGAGTTCCGGCATGCTCGGATGACGCAGCACCGAGCCGTCCGGGCAGATCACGAGCGGCAGGTCCTCGCGCTGCGCGGCGAATTGCCCGATCAGACGCAACGCGTCTTCGTCGCGCTCGTCGATCACCGAATGCGGATGGCCGTTGCGCGACAGGAAGCCTTGCAGCATCACGAGCCGCGCGTCGTTGCTGTTGCCAATCAGGATCGGCCCGCCCGCGCCTTTTTCGATCAGCGAGACGCGCCGCAGGATCAGCGCACGCATGATGCGCTCGCCGAGTTCCGCCTCGGCGACGAGCAGCGCGCGCAGACGCTCGGGCGGGATCAGCAGCGCCTGCACCGAACCGAGCGCCATGCCGTTGACGAGCGCCGGCTTGCCCGACAGTTGTCCGACTTCGGCCAGAAAATGTCCCACGCCATGCTCGCCGATCACGACCTCGCGGCCGATGCCGTCGCGCTGATACAGCTTCACGCTCCCTTCGAGCAGCACGAACATGCCGGGGCCGGGCTGACCGGTCTCGAACAGCAGTTCGCCGGCCTGCCAGTGACCGGTCTCGCCGAAGCGGCGCAGCCGGTCGATTTCCGCGCAGGTGAGCGCGGGGAACATCTGGTGCATGCGTGTCGACAGCGACGAAAACGGCGCGTCGGCGACGACTCCCTGCTGTCCGTCCATCTCTTGAGTCGAAACGTCCTGAGTCGAAAGCATTGAACCGCTCCTTCGGTGTTCATTGAACGATTGAACGGAAGGCGAAGCGGCGCGCGGGCGCGCGCGAGCCGTACGCGGCGCCGTGCTAGACGGCTTTGGGCGCGACGTCCTCGACCGCGACTTCCGCCTTCGGCGCGTCGGGCAGCGCGTCCACCGGTTCGCCCGAGTCGCGCCACGCTTCCATGCCGCCGCGCAGCGGCAGCACGTCGGAGAAACCGGCCGCGCTCAGTTGCTTCGCCATCCACGCCGCGGAAATCTCGTTCGGGCAGGAACAGTAGATCACCAGCTTCTGGTCGTGCGGATAATTGGCGACGATGTTCTCGAGATGCCGCTCGTCGGCGAATTGCGCGCCGGGAATCACGAACGGATCGAGCTTGCGTTTCTCGTCCGAACGGATGTCGAACACGACCGGCGCGTTGCCGGCCGCGAACAGCTTGCCGAGTTCGTTGACCTCGATGCGTCCCGACTCGAGCGTCGCGAGCAACTGGCGGCGCCGGATCCACCGGTATGCCGCGTACAACAGCAGCAGCGCCACGACGATGAGCGCCGCGGTGCGGCCGAGCCGGCCGGCGACCGCGAACAGCATGTCGATCTGCCGCGAGAACAGCGCACCGATGATGAGCCCGGTGCCCGACCACAGCGCCGCGCCGATGCCGTCGTAGCTGAGGAAGGTGCGGTAGCGCGTGCCCATGGCGCCCGCCATCGGAATCGACACGATCGACAGGCCCGGGACGAACTTCGCGATGGCCAGCACGCGCACGCCCCAGCGGCCGAAGAAGCGCTCGGTTTTCTTCACGCAGGTGTCCCGCGAAAGCGACAGCCGGCAGATCGTTTTCAGCGTATTGCCGCCGTAGATGCGGCCGGCGAGATACCACGCGCTGTCGCCGATCAGGGTGGCGAAGATCGACAGCACGAGAACGGGCATCAGTTGCGTGCCGACGGAGCCGGGGTGCATCGCCGCCATCGCGCCGAACAGCACGAGTGACGGCATGGCCGGCACCGGCAGCCCGAGTGCGGCGGCCAGCACGTTGACGAATACGAGCGCGGGGCCGTATTGCTCGACGAGGTCATGTAGCATCGGTTTACGTCCGTGGCCCTTGCGGGCGCGTCACGGTGAGGAGAGCAAAGGGGAATGCAAGGATTATGGACGCATTTTCGAGGCGTGCAAACGACCCGGACGCGTGCCCGTCATGCACAGGTCGAAACGCGGTCATGGCGCGCCGGGGGCTTGGCGCTCGCGTGCGGAAACGATCGTAAAAACGCGCGCGCGCAGGCATGCGGAAAAGCGTCTTCTATTAGCCGCCGCGGCGGAACAACGATGCGCGGTTTGGCGCTCGCGGACAGGGCAGGCGCGAACAATGCCGCCTACCCGCATCGGCCGCGGGCGCGCGATGCGGGCAACGCATGCGGCGCTCGTGTGCCGCATGCCGGTTTTACTGACGATGATTGTGTTGCTCGCCCGGCAACTCGGCGCCGTGCGCGCGGATCGCGGCAATCAGTTCGGCGGGCGTGATTTCGTAGCGCACTTCGCGATGTATGCCCGGTTTGCGCTCATCGACTTCGATCAGCAGGATGCCTTTGCCGTCTTCGGTCGATTCGAGGCGCAGCGAGCGGAGTTCGCGCGCCGTTGCGTCGTCGTATTCGGTGAGCAGGGCCATTGACCCGGAGGACCCGGTGATGCGCATCGAAGTTGTCCTTCTTCCGTTGTTGATCGAATCATTGTACGGGCAGGCGCGCGTACCGTCTGCCGCGCCTGCCCGCCGTGCATGTCCTTCTCTGTCACGCCCGGGTTGTGCTTGAGTGTGGCGCCGCCTGTATGGTGACCCCGGTGCGTTTCAATCAGTTTAACGCGACTCCCCGCTATGACGACTGCATTTTTCATGCTCCTCGGCGGCGCGCGATGTGTGCGCGGTTGTCATGCGGGTGACGTGCGGGCAAGGTAGATGAGGCAATGCATTGCAGTACGGGTGCAGCGCGCAGGAGAGCTTACGGATCGTCAGGACAGCGTAGCGGCGGCTCCCGTATTGACTCACCGTTGGCTGTTCGTCCTGCGGCTCGCAACGCCTCGTATTTCGTCCACCTGCGCCACGATCAGCAAGACCATGAAAAAATGGCCCGTCCGGATAAGCGGACAGGCCGTTAAACGCCGTTGTTACTCGGGTCAGGCTGCCCTTGCAACGATTGGGCGCTGACACTCCCATCCTCTTGCTTCAGTGGCGGCTTGTCGAGGTGGGAGTAATGCCGATCTATCAGATCAATGCGGCGGGGCCGGTAAAAACGCCCGCGCCCCGTGCGAACCGATGCGGTTTGCTGAGAACACCGAAGTTGAAGTTTGACATGCCGTGAAGTTTGGCGGGTTGCACGCGAAAAACTTTCCGAATCGACGCCCGAAGCCACACTTCACTGGTCAAAGTTTGGCTGGTTGCTCAATTTTCGGAGAAGTTTGACGGTTGTACGAATTGTCGGTATGGCGGAGCCTTATGCAGCAAGGGTTCGAGCGACATTACATCGGGCAACGGCCAATCAGAAACAACCACTGCGCAGCCCCACCTGTACTGGCGCCAATTTACTGTATTTTCCCCTCTTAACTCAAATAGGGCTCGACCATTCGATGGCGAAGCTCTGTTTGCTCGTTGTAGCGCACCACTTCGCGGCTCTCCCGAAAAAGCTCACCGCCGCGCTTAATGGCAGTTGGAGCAAGCTCGTAGGCGACGTCAGCTCGTGAATGTTGTATAGCGCCGGGATTTGACGACAAACTGGATGGACGAAAAAAAAGCCAACGCATCTGCTAACGCGTTGGCCGGGAACTACATATGCAAGTAAGACTGGCTCCCTCGAGATCAGTATTGCCCCATGTGTGCTGCTTCTTCATCAACGTCCTCAGTGTTTAGAGGTTCGGTGGGTGACTCAGTCCTGCGCGGCAAGTCGACTTCCACCGTGTCATTGATGACGCTGAAGCCCGGAAATCCATGTGCGTTTTCACGGGCAACCTCGTGCATGTGAATAAGGATTTTCGAGCCTTTCGCCTGTTCAAGGACTTCTGCATAGGCCTTGGCTCGGTTACGCCGCTTTTCCACCTTTGATGCGCAGCCTGACTGGCGCAGATACGCCGAATATTCATCAAGCTCTACCGGGGTGAACTGGGACAAAACTTCGTACGCATTGCATCGACACTCAACCCATTCCTTCGATCGTCTGAGCCACGCAAAGACACGAGCAACGTTATCGGGGTCATAATGAACCACGAGTTCCTGACCTACGAATGCTGATTTGAGCAAACCCGGTGAGAAGTATTCGAGAGTGTTGCACTCCACGCTCCCTTGAGGAGTCACCACGCGCATTCCGCTCCGACCCGCAACCGACGGCATACAGAGAATCCGAAGATTATTGCTGTACGGAACGGACGGGATATGTGTGGTCCCCACTTCTTTCAAGAGTCGAGCCTCGTAGTCTTGGAGGTTCTCGCCGTTTGTCCTCGACGTAGGATGCTGCGGCTCGACCTCGAAGTAGATACGCTCGAACGTTTCGCGAATGGTGCCAAGTGACAAAACCGCGTTGTCCTTTGGACGGAAGCCTTTGCCCAGCATACGGAAATCAGGGAGTTCGAGCTTGTTGCCGGGCAGATTACTCACGATATTCAGATCATCTTTCCGGTTGCCCGACTCAGCGGCTTGTCCTGCACGAGGTGTCTTTGCCGGACGATTCAGTTTGCAAACGCCGTACTCTGCTAGAGTCGTCTCCCACTGGGTTGACAGGAATTCTAGGCCCCTGTCGGCAATAATGTATTGGGGCAACCTGCCAAAGCGACGTGCCGTGTCGAGGATGAGGCGGTACAGCGCTACGTAGGAAGGCGCGCCGAAGAACACCACAAGTCCTAGAACTCTAAAAGTGCATGCGTCTCGAAGTACCGTCCTCCACAGGGGCTTCTTTAGAATCTCGCCGGTAATGCACGACCGCACCTCGACCTCAATCTTTGCATGATCCACGTGCGCAACCTCCCACGGGATTCGGCCTTTGACTAGGTTGTTCGATTTATCTAACGGGGTGTATTTCCCGCGCTGATAAGCAACAAACTCCCCGCTGCGTGCCTCGACAATTACGGTTTTGTCTTCCTCTGCTAAGCGCCTACGGGCCGTAGTCTCGCTGACCGGTGCAACACCGGCCCTTGCGCAACGATTTAGATAGAACCCGTAAACCGAGGAGTAGTGCGGACGATGGTTCTTTTTATAGTCTTCGGCAAGACTTTCTCGCCAGACCTCCATCTCACCGTCAACGCGGGAGCTGTGGTCTCCGCAGTTGTCGTAGCCGTTGGAAAGCGCTGCCAGACGCGAAGTTCCACCTGCATCAGCCTTCGCGACCTGCGCTTTGATACGATTGAACGTGGATTCAGAAACAGGCTTGCCCCGCTTTGGGCCTGATGCCCAGAATCTTTCTCCAGGAGGCTTCGACAGAAGCAGCAGCTTTTCTTCGGCCTCTTCTCGGCGCTTGGGCGAGATGCTTGCTAGCAAGGGAGCGGGCTCGGGGGAAAACTTCCATGCACCTGATTCGCAGAGCCTGTGAACCTTAATAGCTGGAATCTCTTGCCAGTTGCCATCTTCATGCGTAAGCGTGAACTGTTCACCTGCGTTAGCGACGAGCCATTTGGCACCATGCCATTCAATTCGTTGACCGCTGCGAGGTAGCGATGTATGAATCGCGAGTGGTGCTCCCGCCCCGGCAGCATCCCGTCGGTCTTTTTCAACGAGGTAAGCCGTGCGATCCCGATACAGCCTACACATCTCAATGCTAGTCAAATCCTCATCTTCCAACGGGAAGAAGACCAATTGATGCGCGATTACCCATTTGATTGCATCGGCATCAATTTCGTCTGCGACAAGGCTCCGCCGATTGACGACCCCATGCGACTCGACGCGCGCAACGATTTTCTTCACCATCTCCGGTTCGGGGACTGCTCGGCCGTCTCGAAACACGCTCGAAAGATAGCTAATGTTCGACGTAAAGTACTTGCCGAATCTGGATCTTTCTAATATCTCGTGCTCAATGCCAAGTGGAACCAGCGCCTGCGCGATGGCGGGCGAGGTCCATCGGCCGTCCGGTGTTCGTCGGTACATGCTTCGTCCCTTCGCCTCGGAGTCGAGCAGAACTTCGTCATCGATGATGTCACGAAAGTGGATTCGACTATCTCGAATACACAATGCCTGCGGCTTATAGGTTCTTTTACATACATAGGCGCCACTTTCTTCAAGAACGACAACGTTATGAATTACTGTTGGGCGCGTCCAATACTCCAGAAGATCGGGATTTCGCTTTGGATCATCCAAGTCGACACAGTTCAAAAGGTCTGGGATGATGCTGCCTATCTGCACACCCATTTGCATAAGAGTGCTCGGATAGAGGCCAGTAATATTGCGTCGATCACGGTCGGACACAGGAGCAGTCGCCGGCGCGCCTTCTCGAATGGCTCGGACCAAAGCTTGACCGACAGCAGTCACGTTGCAACGCAAGAAGGCAAGGTGCAGTTGCTCTTGGCTTATCCTTCCAAAGGGGGTTGCCGTTTCCATTTCTATCTCCATGTCAAACGAAAAACAGAGTGTCGGTTTCGTAGAAAAAAGTAATAATTTAAATAGGATAGCGAAGCAATGCTCATGATTTTTTAGCTGACAATGATTTTCACTCGCACGCGTACTCTCCACGGACGTCCGGTTAAGTGCCCTCTTTCGCCGACGGCTTTTTGTGTGAACGGTTGGCTTACTCGTAGTCGTTAAAAAAAAGAGCATCACCGATCAAATGGCTAGGGCGAGCCTCATAGACAGTTTTGAGCTGGTCGATATGCACCTCCGTACTAGGGCTCTGCCGCCCGAAAACAAAACTCGATCAGGTCGATGTATGCGATTGATTTCCCCACTTACACGTCGACTCGATCGGATGACGGGGAGGAAGAACGCAACGATCGCCCAACCGAGTTGCTTGGCAAGGTCGTTGGGGATGTTTTGCGCGGGCACGAGCAAGCAGAACTAAGCGGAGAGTTGGCGCTCCCCGTTAGGCTGGAATGGGTGATGTCCGTTATGTGGGTTGTAGATGTCGACGCCAGAAAAGTAAACCTGAAGTACCAAAATCACACGCCTACGTATCCCAAACGAACTTGAGTGTGGAAAATCACCTTGCTTTTGGCAGGGCTTGACCTACTCTCGTTTACCTGATCAGCGGTGAACCGTCGTTCGGTCATGGCAGTTGGGGGCGCACGGGCTATTTCAGCAAACGTGTGCGTCCGTATGCAGCGATCTGACCATCGTCTCGGACGGACGATGCAGCGCGCGGCAATTATCGTGGTTCAGATATAAGGGCGGATACCTTCAACCAAAACTACCGGAATGGTGCTAAGCAATGCGAAATAGTGCGATTCACACTTCGATACCGAATCGATGCGTGCACCGTTTGCAGGTTGAGACGAGCTCACCCTTTTTCGGAGATTGAGATGAAAGCACCAAAATTGGCAGAGCCTCTAGGAGGCTATCCGGCCTGCACGTCCGACGCGTGGTTCGTGACCGCGCAAGATAGGATCGTCTGGATATATCCGCACTATCGTGCACTGACAGTGTGGATAGGGGCTGAGTGTGCTGCAGCAGTGTTCATACCAGTGGAACCGACGGCAGTTTTTTCCGCGCTGAGGCAACTTGCCAGCAACATTGGTGTGCCCGCCAAAATCTTTACAGATCGAGCAATTCTATTTGGGCCACTCGTCACGGTCGGTTCAAGCTTTGGAATCGAGGCGGCAGTCGCGTGGCAAAAGGCGAGCATCAACCAGATACAAGTGCAACGACAATTAATAAGCCTTGGAAAGCACCTGTCCGCAAAAGGTAGTGTTACGACAATCGAGATTGCAGCCGCGTTCGAGAGTTGGGTGACTCGAAAGATCGAAGGCCGTAGTTACTTGGAAATCTATGCGAGTGGATTGGCGGAGCGTTCGGCGGACGTGACACCGAAGGCGGCGCAACAGCGGAACGTCGCGGGATCGTATCGAAGGCGTTGGTATTGGACTGCTGGGGAGGGTGCCAATTCCTTGGTTGAAATTTACCAAAACTCCATGAGTCGTGCGCATTCCACCGGCCAATGCCTACCGCTTGAAAAAGTTTTTCGCCTAACAACGATAGCTCGCTTAGTGAGAGCCAGATTTGGAGTTGTGCGAGCCTCCCTTCTTATTTCTCCGGCCTATTGGCGCGCAGAAACATTCGCCAGGAAGTTTCGCCGGACCACTGCAGTCAAGCACGTCATCGACTCGGGAGAACCGATTGTCAAGTGTCGAAAAATCATGCTGGATATTGCTCTGATCTTGGTGGCGGGAAAGAAGACGCCTCCTTCGCTAACTTTCAAGCAGAACATCTTGTGGAGATCGTTCGTCGACATTGGTTTCCATCCGCCCCAGAAGCATGTGGTGCAGCCTACGAATTCTGAGCGGTCCGTCAACGGCAGTAGATGGAAAATTCGTCAAACCCCGCCGATGAACAGAGCGAAAAAAATCGGCAATCAACCGAACCGGTGCGTAACCCATCAATTTATTATCCTGCCCTCGAGGAGAGCAATATGAAAATCGAAGCTCTTTTAGATAGTTATAAAGCATTGCCTGCTGAAGCCATTGCACATCTCCAGGAGACGCTTGTTGGGAGTCTTTTTATGCATCGCAAATTTAAGCAAGCGTTCACAAGATTGCTCCAAATAATCGAGTTGGCAAAGCCCGGACAGGTGGTCGTCTTGTATGGGCCGACGAACGTAGGAAAGACTAAATTGGTCAAGACAATGGACAAATATCTCATCGCGGGTGCTCAACGCGATGGCATCCCGCTTTGGGGATCTTCGTATTGCCGTCTTCCGTCTCCCGTAAGGGCCAGATTTGACGACGGAGAAACCTACCGACGCACCCTTTGCGCCTTGGAGGAACCGCTAATCGAGATGAAAGTTGAGTATCCCGACATCAGGAAGGGGGCGGTTGCCAAACGGTCCGTCCCGCAAAGCAGACGGCCTCCAACTCACGCAGCGTTATGGCAGGCATTGGTCAGTCGCATAAGCGCGGGGCATCCGGCCGTCTTTTTTGACGAGGCAGGTGAATTGCCGCAGTCACTCAAAGTGGTCAGCTTACGGGAGACAGTAAACCTGTTTAAGCAACTGGCTGATGCTGGAGGTTCTTGCGCAGTTTTGGTTAGCGGACCGGAAATTGCGCCGATTCTTTGGGAGTCCGGGCAGGTAGCCGCACGGATCAAATCGGTTGGAGCCGACCCTTACTATGTTGCGATAAAAGCTGATAGAACAAGCTTCTGTGCTTTGCTCAAGCTGGTCGAAGAAAAGCTCGGTGCCGCGTATATCAAGCCCGGGACGCTTTGTGCGGCGAATGCCGTCAACGTAATGGAAGAGGTGCGCGGAACGTTTGGTATCGCCTTAGACATCATTGTAGATGCCGCGCATTGTTCTTTATTGTCGGGAAACGGTCCGTTAGAGTGGCATGCCTTGAGGATGGCAGTCGATGAGCGAATGAATGGGCCCGATGGCATCAGAACAACGATTGACCAAGAACTAGCGCTTTGGGAAGCTGCAAAGGATGAGTCCAAACGCGGGCGCTATTGGGGAATTTCCGCCGCGGCAGGATTTTATGGAAACGACTCAATTCTTCCTACGAAGGATCGGGTTGTCAAACAAGAGTTTCCTACGACCAGCAAACCCAAGGGCGATTCGAAAAGCAAATCCGATAGCGACGAAGTCCGTATCTTGACGCCTGACGAAAAAGTTGCGTTGGAGCGCACTCCGAAGAAGCGCGGCATGCGTCCTAACACTCCAAAGCGCGTTCCGCTTGGTTCCTTTAAAGAAGAATCTGCTGGCGGTGAAGAAGTGTCTGAACGCGCGAAAGAGGTATCTGCCGATAGTGTGGAATAGCAAGTCGGAGAGGTTGCCGTACCCGTCAAACCTTCAACCTGAGATCCAGGCTTGAGGGTTTTTTTGCGCAAATCAGAGCCCTGTCGGAAAACGACATGATGCGCCGCTTCCATGCCATACCCCGATCAGGCTACACATGAGATGTGCCGACAAGGGAGGTCGATATGTCAAGACTGCGAGCTCTTAAACCAATCGAGATTGACCGCTGCACTCGAGAACGCCTTTGGTCTTATTTAGTTAGATTAGCAGAAGCGCATGGTCTTCTTGTTGGCGATCTAATAAAGGGAATCATTTGGCCAGAATCCGGATGGGCTGACGGGAAGAAACGGAAGCTCAGAGGGTTCGAAGAGTTTGGTCACATAGACGGTGCTGGCCGAGTTGCGCAAGAATGGGTTGAGGTACTGCAACGATTAACGGGCCGCAAAGACCTCTCTCGACTGACGTTGTTGGGAGCTTCAAGGGTGGCACGATTTGATGGTCTTCTCAGAAATCATGGGGCGAGGTGCATCGAATGCATTCGCGAGGCGGTCGAATCGCGGCGACCGTGCTACGAGCAACTCAGCTGGGCATTCACGAATAGCATCTTGTGTCTAAAGCACAGCGTGCTTCTAGTGGATCACTGCCAAGTCTGCGAAAGCGATAACCTGGCGATAGTGAGAAGGGATGCAAGGATCTGTTGCTGCGGGAGCTGTGGCAAGTGGATGGGAGGTCCCGAATTTCAGTCAGAGTCAGAAACTACGACAAGCCGATACAACGTAGCAATTAGTGAGGGCGTGCGCGACTTGCTTGCAATTTTGGACGATCCAAAATTACAGGCGGTCAGTGGAGTAGCGGTACTCGAATATGCCGCCAAAATCGGGTTTGATGGAAATTTTGCGGCGATGGCCCGAAGTATCGATATGCCAAAAAGCACCCTAAGTGTGATCTTGTCGCAAGGTACAAAACCCAAATTCGACACGTTGTTAGCAGTTTCTATGGCATCGGGAGTGCCGCTTAAGCCTCTGCTATTGGGGTCGTTGACCGGACGTCGCTTGAATGTAGCTAGGTTCAAGAAGCCGGTTGAAGTGCCTACGGTGCTTCGCGAACGGAGACCACAGCTCGACATTAAAGCTGCTCAATCAGAGCTTCGGGCCGCTTTGCGCCGCGACCGCGCGATGTCTTTGGCAGCCGTCGCTGGCCGGCTCAACGTGTCTCCCCGCGTTCTATCTGAACACTGTCGGGAACTATGCGACGAAGTGGTGGCTCGATACGCCCGACATGTGCACGCCAGATCACAGGCTCGAATAGCAAAAAATCAAAAACGACTCTTTGCCGCGTTTTCCACTTGCGTGCTGGCCGGTGAATTCCCGACGGTCAGGCGTCTCAGCGAAGTGTTCGGAGCACAATTAAGAAGCCAAGAGTCGCAAATTTTTTACCATCAAACATTGAACGAGTACGGTCTCGAAGGGCTCGGCAGCGCGCCAGAGCCACTGCAAGTTAACGCGCTAAAACGGGCGGAACGCTTACTGATACAGCAGAATCTACAAGATGCACAACAGCCGCAGCTGTGACACTTCGATACTGACGAACGCGCCGAGTATGAAGCCACGGCTCCCCGAGTCCGCGGCGCGGACGAATGTTTGGTGGGTTCGTTGAACCGAAAAACAGCCCGTACCATGCAAGAATGGGTAATTATTACAATAGATTTTTTGATTGTTTAGAGTCAGCAGTCTACGAAATGGCACTCAAAATGCTATCGAGATTCGATGGCTATAGAGAATAAAATTGTTGGTCATAGGAAGCAGATTTGGATCTGAATCGTGGGGACTGTCAGGGCAAGAGCGCTGCATTCACCGATGTCCGACCGAACTCGCCGATGCCTGAGAGATTCGTTGGCCTAGCGGCAGCGACCTCGCGCGCCGGGTGCGGCGATTTCGTTCAACAAATCGTGCGAGCCAGATGAGATGCTGACTGGTGAAGCGCCGCGACGGCAGTTTGAGATGCGACGCCGTCGCATCGCGAAGAGCACATTGCGATCTGCTCAGCGTTTTGCAGAGCCGGCCTGTATGTCTCGGGGTGTTGTTCCTCGCTCTTCCCCACGCGCTAGATTACGCCTCGCGTAAGCAGGCAGCCTATGCCGCCCAAGGCTGCGCGCTTTACCCATGTGGTCTTCATCAGCGTTGAACGCCGAGCGGTCGTCGGGCTATCGCGTAGCGGCATCGCCATGTCGTGATGACCGTTCACGAGATGCGTGCTTAAGGCGGCAGGGTTCGTTCAAACTCGGAATTCGGTGCGAATGGCCCATCCTTTCGATGATCGCCTCGAGTCAATCAGGACTAGCTGGTGGCGACATCAGGCTCCTTGCGCTTCCGAATCGATGTTCCCCGCGACGTAGTTGAGATCAAAGGGTTCTTTCTACGTGCCTCTCTGCCCTTCGCCGTGACTTTCTTAGGCTTCGCGGGTGTTCGAACTTCCTGTAAATTTTCTTCATGCTTTGGGACCAGAACGAAGCCGCCGTCCATTCCAAGCACCTTCATGCAACGTAAAAAGAAAGGCATTGAAAATTTGCCGCGGTTGATTTTCGCTGAAAGCGAGCGTGTTTCCTCGTGGGCACCGTCTGCGATGAGTAGCTCGGATAGCTTGGTAAGGGAAACACCCTTGTACGCCAACTGGGCACGCAACAAATTTCTCGATTCGAAGCAGTACGAGTCTTCCATCGTCATCACCCCTTGGTTCGTCCTCAATGCTCGGCTCGCCTCGTCCTTGCCGCTTCCCGTGACGTTGGTCGAGCATTGGTGTGGTTCATCGTACCTGCAAAATCACCGGTGGTCCGACGTGTTGTCGATGGCATCTGCTCGGTCGAGCATGCAGCGTTGCCGGAATTACAATACGTCGAAAGAGCCGAACTTTTCCAGAACGGTCGACCACGCATTTGCCCGCAAGGTGCGAAAGGCAAGGATGCGCTACCAAAGACAACGCGCCATCTTGCTCCGTGTGGCGCGAGTCGCAGGCTTGTCAATCGACATATGAGTGTCTCCAGTCGAACCGAAGTCCTTTAGGTAAGTTCGCCTTGCGGCACAAATCTTCATTAACAACTTGCCCGAGGTGTCGGCACTCTACGAACCTGCACGGAATCGCCAGACTGCACGCGTATAACGTTTTTTGCGCCTTAAACGATGTGTATACCGTTATAGACCACTTCCGTCTAGCTGGCAAAGTAAACGCCAGCCAGAGCTGCAGCTGCTTGACGTCTGGCCATTCCGCGTTCCACCAGCGCGGATGAGCGCTTATCTCATTAAGTGACGCAAGGTCCGGTGTGCGCGACGGTGTCGACCGTTTGGTTGCGTAATCTAGCGCACCGTTAGTTCACGGTTCGTCGCCTGCCGGTGTCGTGAATTAGTTAACAAAGTTCGAGATTGCTATTTCGTAATATACGTCGCTTGGAATATTCAGTTCGCGAACGGAGACCAGATTTGTAGACTTTGGTGCTTCGACGCTTCGACGCTTCGACGCTTCGACGCTTCGACCGTACGACGTCGTACGGTGCCGTCAGACCGTGTTGAATCTTGTTGCAAATGTACTATAAACTACGTATGTTTACTTTTTGACGTCTTTAGATTTCGTCCTCGTGATTCCAGCGGATTTACAGCTTTTTAGAGCAGATTGCCGGCAGATCGAAATGGGCGGCTGGAGACAAGCGATGCGCCTGCAGATTGCATCAGACCTCCACCTCGAGCATCAGAATTGTTACGCAACTCGGCATGGCCCGCTCTGTTATGCGCCTTCCGACGTCCTCGTTCTGGCGGGCGACATAGATCGAATTGACAAGGTGTGCGAGCGATTCGCCGACTGGCCCTGCCCGATTCTCTATGTGCGCGGAAATCACGACTCGTTTTTCACATCATACGAACACGGTATCAGCCATGCAGTCGCATTGTCGAAGGATGGACGGTTCAAGCTGCTCGAGCGAAACGTCGTGGCGTTTAACGGCGTCCGCGTGTTGGGGTGCTGCTTGTGGACAGACTTTGCACTTCTTGGACGCATCGAGGACGCGCTGCTCTTGGCCAAATACTCGAGTGCCGATTACCGGTGCCTGCGCCGCGCCGATGGCGCCCTTTTAAGCCCGGAGGACATTCAATTTGAACACCGCCTGACGGCGGCGTGGCTTGAGCGTGAACTGCAGGTACCTTTTGGTGGAGTAACGGTCGTCGTTACCCACCACGCACCTCATATCCGCTCGCTCGATGCGCGTTACGGCCGGAATCGATTCGACGCCTCGTTTGCGAGCGACCTCTCGGTCTTAACCAAGAAAGTGAATCTTTGGATTCATGGTCACGTACATAACTCCTGTGACTACAGGCTCAACAGGTGCCGTGTCGTTTGTAACCCTGCCGGCCACCCGACAAGACCCAATCCGCACTTCAATCCGCGTCTGGTGGTTGACATCTGAGATGCTGGTGCCTGGCTGCGACGGCTAAAAGGACATACGACGTAGCCAGATGGCACGATGCAAATACCAAAAACGACCTTGAAGAAATCGTAGTTTATAGTACATTTCTGGATGACTCTTTTCGATGCCGCGACGCACTGGCGCGGTGAAGTCGGGACGATGTAGCGCAACCAGGGACCATGTGCCATCGCTCACTGTGGAGGATGCCATGTTCAGAATCGCTCCGAGCGGCGCCGGAGGCGGGCGGATTGAACAGCTATCAAGTTTTGCAATTCGCTACGCACAGGAAATGGCCGTGCCGTTCATCGACTTGTATCGTGAACTGGTTGCACCCCAAATTTATGGTCGAAGGGAGAAGCCTGCTCGAATCAACATCGTTTCTCGGGCCGTCGTGGACGGCATCACCAAGACGGCGGCCGATTGGACGTCGGCACTTGAAAAGGTAACATCGGTCGATGACCTAACGCGGTGTACTTTATTGCCCTTTGCAGGCGTCATCGGCGCCCGTCGGCTAGTGAGCGTGACACGTCGATGGTGCTCTACCTGCCTTTTCGAGATGGCGGAACAAGGTTCTGAAGCAGTATATGAGCCGCTGGTTTGGAGGCTCGAAGAAGTCAAAGTTTGTTCGGGCCATAGAAGATCGCTTACGACAACCTGTCCTTCCTGCGGAAAGGGAGGTCAGTTGCCTTTCATTGCCAACGCTCGCGTCGGTTGTTGTCGGCATTGCGGCGCTTGGATGGCGCAGGAGCCGGATGACACGACAGCGGATGTGGTGAGTGACTTCGAAGTGTTCGCTGCGGAACAGGGCGAATCCCTACTAGCGCTTCCGGCGCAGTTATCCGAGGGCGCACGCATTTTGCCGTCTGCCGCCGCGGTGCAGGCGTTGCGCGACGTGTTCTATCGGGGTAACGGGGCGGAAATGGCACGAGCGATAGGCGAACTCCCCGGCCAGGTCAACGGATACGCGAGCGGCGAGTTTCCTCCGCCCCTATCTTTCTACTTGCGCGCAGCATATGTGACCGGGGCGTCGATGCATCAGATTTTCCTGTCCAACGACTTCGACCTCGGTGCATCTCCCAGACCCGCTCAGTTTGAACTTCGCAGGGCTCGGTCAAAACATGCAATCGAACAGGCGGAAATAGAGCGCGCGTTGATGGACGTTTTGGCCGGCGACGGCGAGAGATCGGTCAGAGCGGTTGCCGCAGATTTGTGTTTGGAACCGGTCACTGTTTGGCGCAGAAGTCCACAACTTTGTTCGCAGGTCTCGCGAAAACATGCGGCCTACGTTGCGGCGGCATCCGCGGCTCGGAGAGCCGAATTTGAATCCGAGGTATCCGCAGTCATGGCGAGCTTTGCCCAGCGCGGCGTAATGCCGTCACCAAACCAGATTAAAGAGGCGTTGGGCGACCCTGCGTGCTTTCTCAACGACTGGAAGCGGGCGGTCATCCGACTCGAGATGGCCAAAATACCGTCTTGGTGAGGAGGACAACAAAGATGCCTACGTGGCAAGTTGCGGCTTTGGCTGCAGAGCCAGAAATTCGTTTGGTTGAGTGGCGGATCATGGAAACTGACCGAAGCGAGCGTCATTTCATAGGCGCTCGACTTGATAATGGTACCGGCAGGGTTAGTACGGCCATCGTTGAGTTCGACCCTGACGGAATGACGGGAGTGTCTCAATCCGGCCGTGTTTATGAACTGGTTGGACCACCGGGTTGGAACGAGAATGCGGACTATGTCTGGAGCGTTTGGCGCGCGGTGAATCGTGTGTCCTGTTACGCCGACGTCACTGATTCCGCACTGCGCCGTCCAGGTGCGAATGTCCCTGCCCAGCCTCTTCCCGATTCCTAGTCAGACGCGCCTGAGATCATCGCGGACACTGGCAGCAGCTTGTTGCGAACGGCCTCGCGGCAACTTCAGCACGACGGCTGATCTCCCAGTTCGAATAACCGATGTCGCCCTCGCACTACTTGTGGAGAAGACATGATGACTCTGCCCGCAGAACGTACGCAGTCTGTAGTCGATACTAGGCAGTTTCTCGAAATGCTGGCCAATGCCGAAGAAGTGACAGTACCGGGTCTCGTGCAATCGGTCGCGATGTGCCTTCTAAAGCATTTCCCTAGAAGTGTCGACCTCCAAAAATCTGCGTCCGCGGTCCCAGAGGTTTGGGCGATTCCGTCAACACATGGACCGCGAAAAAGGTGTACAGCGAGTGTGCGCATCGTTGTTGTGAATGGAAAACGGACGGACAAGAGGTAGTGGTTCTACGAGGGAACAACGATGCCACGATCTGCAAACGATGCAAACAACAATTCCACGAGTCGGGAAGCGCGAATCGATCAAACCTTGCGCATCGCCGCCGTGGCGGCGACCCTGTCCGACTTTGCCGCAGCCCAAGTGCTTTTCAGCCTTCCCGACGCAGAACTTGGCCGCCTCTTCAAAGCCAGTCTCATGAAAGTCCTCGGGCTGGCCGCTGCATTGGACTTGGACCTCCGTTCGATTCGCGCACAACGCGGAAAAATATCTGATCGAACCAAATCTGGTATGAACCGACGGACGAGGACGCGTCAATCCCTTGTTGCGGAGGGGAAGTTGCTTCGCGCGGTACATGTCTGTGACGTTTTTGGTATTACAGAAAAGAGACTAAATCAGGACGTGGTCTCGGGTCGACTCTTCACTGTTGACATCGGCTCGGACCAATACATCCCAGCGTTTTTCCTTGCAAACGAGCTTGACCGCAAAACTTTGAAAAAGGTCGTGCGGCGGCTGGGCGGTTTGCCGGGCTGGAGCAAGTGGGATTTTTTTACCACGCCGAAGGCTTCGCTTGAAAATTTAACGCCTCTCCAAGCGCTTTTAAAGGGCGATGTAAAGCAAGTATTGCGGACGGCTTCCGCTTTCGCAGAACGGTAAGAAAGGTTTGTCACATTGCACAGATGAGAGTGACGGCATGAAAGAAATCTGGACGTTCGCTCTTTGGAATCCAATGCTGGTGCTCATACCGGCAGCCGGCGCATTGCTCTCCATCGTCGTGTTACATATAAAGATGCGTACGTGAATGACGGCATTCCCTGAATGCATCCGATCTGGTCGCCTCAGTCTTGACGGAAACCTGCACGATTCGCAGCGTGGCCCGCGGCCGTGTGGTGACTCCCTGGACGAGTTAGGTCACCCGATGTCATCGCGTAGCTCGCGCCCGAGTCCGGATTCGGTTTGGAGAAGCTGGTCGACACTCCCCACTCGGCCCGCGACTCGCCCATCAACAAAAAAATTTTGCATCGAAAAGTCTGAGCGCAGGGGCGAGATTTTCAAATTTCTCGGACGCATGCCCTCCAAATATCTGACTTTGGTCATTTCATTCAGCTTCTTTCTGCTTATACGAACAAGTCCAGCACTTGCTGACACTGAGACATCCAAACGCTGGATTTCTCTGAAAATTGAGTTCCATATTCGAAGAGGCTACTTTAATGACGTGCAGCTCTGAAATCTCCATTGACGGCTATGAACTGGATGTATGGAGACATTCCTACACTCTGTGGGAGCGTTTCGAAAAACAAGACCGAATCATTCGTTCACGCAAGTCTTTCCTTCGAACTGGTGAGGAGAGAATCTGGGTCGAATTTGTCTATTCTGTAACCGCTGACGTGCTTCGCAGACGTCTTGGGCGCGCTGGTTTCACATGGACGACATTGGAACAGGAGTTCCTGAGGTTTTACCGGGCTGCTTGCCGGAAAGGGGGAACGTTGTTCTTCAATCCGTATCCCGACGCCGAAAAGGCACAGGCTCGCGCTGAAGCGTTCCGCGCCGCTACGCTGGACGACTGGCTCGAGGCGCTCGACAAGGCGGTCAAGGCGAACGCCACCCGGGTTCGACGAAATGCACGCGAGGTAGCTCAACCCAAGGACATCCTGGTCGACATCATCACGGGGTCGGACTATTCGCATGAACGTGAACTGATGACGCAGCATTCTCTTCTTGGGTTCCCGTGCCGTTCACTCGACAACATGGCCGTTGCGCTGCTGGAGGTCGTGCCCGGCAACGTATTGTGCGAGCAGGATGTGAGCATGTTTGTTGAACATCAGGGCGACACCACGTTCGATGACATGCGGCTAATGACGCCGGCGCCAACGCGTCCTCCGCATGCGTTTCACGACGAAAGCGACATCTAGCACAACGCATTTCAGTGATGTCGTCGCAGATACCGGACACGCGTCGACGCGTCGAACGGGATTGCAGAACGCCAGCCGCCTCGGACGGTTGGACACGCTCTCTCTCGAAAGAGCACTTTAAGCAATTGAACAAAAGGAATTTATATATGCAATGCGTTGTACAGACCACCATCGGCGGCTACCCTATCACGAGTACCGCTGACAGCTACAACCAGTGGTACTTTCTGCCGGAGGACAGACTCATTCGTTGCCGGCAACGGAGCCGCGACAGAGTCGATGTCGAGTGTGTGTATTCAGTAACGGCGGATACGCTTCGTCGGCGTCTCGGCCGTGCCGGCTACAACCGCGCTTCGTTGGAGGAAGAGTTCCGGGACTATCATGACCAGATTCGCTGGAGGCAAAGAGGCGAGAACGATAACTTGCATTTCACCGGCGAATTCGCTGAAGTTTATGCAGAAGCGTTCATATCGGCTGGTTCGCTCGACGATTGGCTCGATGCATTGGCAAGGGCGGTGAAGAACGGAGTGACACCCTCTGGACGTGCCGCGGTGGGGTTCAAGCCTACAGGCAGTTTGCTGGTAAACATCATCACAGGCCCGGACAAACCGACTTTCTGGGGACTTGAACCCGAACACTGTCTCTTGGGATTCCCCTGCTGCAGTTTTAATAACATGGCGGTCGCGTTGCTCGAAGTTACTGCAGGAAACTCTGCGTGTGAGCTCGATGTCACCTCGTTCATCCTGCACCGCGATGACACTTCTTTTGATGACATGCTCGGGCGAAGGGACGAATAAGACTCAACGTGCGCGGTCAACATCGCGCACGTTCTTTTGCGTTGGTTAGAATGATAAGTACAAGGCCGAGTTTAAGGAGCTCGCATTAGATGGAGTCGTCAGTTGGCTAGGTGTAATGTGCCGGGGGTATTTTCGCTACTATTAACCCGACCTTCGAAAGAATTGCTGCAGTGGAAACTGACAGCCAAAGTCGCAACCAGATGATGTGCGGCGACCTCCGGGACGAAACGTCAGTCACTTGCGAGACAGCGGCTGAGGATGGACCGAGCGACCTGAGTTCCAAGTCTCTCGCACACGATTCCGAGCGCAGCCCGCTCGATGCACTGCAAAATCTGAAGCGCACCCTCGCCACATCGATTGCCATCGCGCTGCGCGTATCGTAGCTCTCGCTTGAGATTTCGCTTTTTAAGCTCCGAAAAAATCCATTCGGATGCTGTGTTCCTATCCTGCGGACGGGCCTTCAACGGCAACGCCATCATCAGTTCTGCGTTCGCTTCATCGAAGGCGTGACAGGCAAGCATCTCTTTGACTTCATGCATTACATCGCCGGCAGTCCGTTGACCAGCCTCAGCGGCTGCATGCCAGTTGGGATATTGACGGGTTACGGCGTCGAACACCGTTTGAACGTCGAAGTCTCGCCAGAACCGCCGGAGCGGCCTATATGCATATTCAAACGCTAGACTGAGGTGGCTTACGTTGACATTGTTATCATGTTGATTTGCGCGGAATCTTGACCCACGATTTGCATTGAATTCTGACCCACCCGTTGGACCAGCTTGCGGGTTATTCGGTGGGTATCTGGGTCTTCTTTCTCTCCTTCTTTGGTTGCGTCGTGCTGTTTCTGAAACGATAGCTATCGTTGCCTGTTTCTACAATGTGGCAGTGGTGCGTGAGCCGGTCGAGCAGCGCCGTCGTCATCTTTGCGTCACCAAACACACTGGCCCATTCGGCGAAGCTCAGATTGGTGGTGATGATGATGCTGGTTCGTTCGTAGAGCTTGCTGAGCAGGTGGAACAGCAGCGCACCGCCGGTCTGGCTGAATGGCAGATAGCCGAGTTCGTCCAGCACCACGAGGTCGGCGTACACGAGTCGTGTTGCAAGCTGTCCAGGCTTGCCCACAAGCTTCTCCTGTTCGAGCGCATTGACCAGTTCGATGGTGGAGAAGAAGCGCACGCGACGGCGATGATGCTCGAGTGCCTGCACACCGATCGCGGTGGCCAGATGGGTCTTTCCAGTTCCAGGTCCGCCCACCAGAACGATGTTGTGTGCCGAGTCGATGAACTCGCACTCGTACAGTTGCCGCACCAGCGCTTCGTTGGCGTCGCTGCAGCTGAAGTCGAAGCCACCGATGTCGCGATACGCCGGGAAGCGTGCCGCCTTCATCTGGTACGCGAGTGAACGCACTTCGCGCTCTGCGATTTCCGCCTTGAGCAACCCGGCAAGCACCAGCGAAGCTGACTTGTAGGCCGGCGAGTCCTGGGCGGCGAGTTCGCCTAACGCCTGAGCCATACCGTGCAGCTTGAG
>Ga0153951_1000155_pt1 | contig 24838 bp, 24 predicted proteins | sample TSNJ035MetaG_FD_102278 | JGI IMG/M metagenome (GOLD analysis project Ga0153951, IMG submission 102278) | Attine ant fungus gardens microbial communities from New Jersey, USA - TSNJ035 MetaG | ecosystem: Host-associated > Fungi > Mycelium > Unclassified | place: USA: New Jersey, Wharton State...
GCTTGAAATTGAGACCCCTTCGGAATCGTTAGATTGACATCGTCACCTTCACGCAGCCACCCAGCGCCCTATCCGCACAAACGCGCACAAACGCGGAACGTCCGCGAAATTGTTAAAGTAGCAGTCTTTTCCCACTCAGCAGTCCATCATGCGCACCACCCGAGCCATCCATGCCGTCGAGCGGCTGAAAACGCGCAGCGGCAATCCCCGTTTTGCCGCGATCAGCCTGTCTGGCGGCCTGTTCTATCTGGTCGATAAAGCGAGCGGCGTCGATAAAAAGGTCTCCGAGCCGCTCGCGCTCGACGACTTCGTCAAATTCGTCGACGCGTTCGGTCCGCAGAAACCGCGCAAGGCCAGCAAGCTCGACGTCGCGTTCGAAGCGCAGATCAAAAAGAGCAAGGGCGAGTAACGCGGCAGCGGTGTCACGCAGGCGCCGCGCAACGCATTGGCGGCATCACGCGACATCACAAAGCATCGCGCCACATCGCGGCCTTGCGGCCCAATGCTAGCGCCATCGCCAGCGACAAGGCGAGGCAAGCCAAACCACCCCAACCGCCAACCACCTCACCCCACCGCGATCTCCTGCCACTGCCCATCCGCCGCGCTGCTCGCGAGCACGGCCTCGATAAAGCGCAGGCCGTCCACGCCATCGTCGACCGTCGTCAGCAGCCGGCTTTCGGGCGGCGGCTCGCGGCCCTCGTTCAATGCGTCGATCTGCAAGGCCGCGTCCTTGTACAACTGCGCAAACGCTTCGAGATACCCTTCCGGATGCCCCTGCGGCACGCGCGTCGCATGCGCAGCCACCGCGCTGTTCACGCGCCCGCGCGTCAATCGCTCGGCCGTGCCGCCGAGCGGCGTGAACCACAATTCGTTGGGCTGCTCCTGATCGAACGCAAGACCCGCCTTCGTGCCGTAGACGCGCAGCCGCAACGCGTTCTCCGCGCCGCTGGCCACCTGGCTCGCCCACAGCATGCCGCGCGCGCCGTTCGCGTAGCGCAGCAGCGCCTGCACATGATCGTCGACACGGCGACCCGGCACGAAGGTATGCAGCTCGGCGGAAAGTTCGCGCGGCAGCATCCCCGTGACGAAGACGGCGAGGTGATACGCGTGCGTGCCGATGTCGCCGAGACAGCCCGCCGGTCCCGCGAGCGCCGGGTCCGTGCGCCAGCCGGCCTGCCTGTTCGTGCCGGTCGCCTCGATCGGTTCGGCGAGCCAGTCCTGCGCGTATTCGACCTGCACGACGCGTATCTCGCCCAACTCGCCGCGCTCGACCAGTTCGCGCGCATGGCGCACGAGCGGATAGCCCGAATACGTATGCGTGAGCGCGAACAGCCGCTGCCTCGCGCGCGCGAGTTGCGCGAGGGCCTCGCCTTCGGCGAGCGACACCGCGAGCGGCTTGTCGCATATCACGTGGATGCCCGCTTCGAGAAACGCCGTCGCGACTGGCGCATGTAGATGATTCGGCGTGACGATCGCCACCGCGTCAATGCCGTCATCGCGCGCGGCTTCGGCGCGCGCCATCTCGCGCCAGTCCGCATAGCTGCGCGCGATGCCGGCTTCGAGTGCGCTCGTCCGCGCGCGCTCGGGATCGGACGACAACGCGCCCGCAACGAGTTCGAAGCGATCGTCGAGCCGCGCGGCGATCCGGTGCACCGCGCCGATGAACGCGCCCTGCCCGCCGCCGACCATGCCGAGCCTGAGCTTTTTTTGTGGCATCGGATTTCCTCTCCTTCCTTTGTCTTTGTGTTTGGACGGCGCGACGCGTGCGTAGGTGGGTGTGGCACGCGGCCACAGTGCGCGCCACCGCGCCTTCTGTCCTTCCTTCGCGCGGGCCCTCTGTCACCGCGCGCTGCTGTCACCCGTTCCTTGTCACCCGCTCTCTATCACCGCGCTCACGGACCGCCGCCGCGCCTGCCAATCTCCGAATAGCCCTACCGTGCAACCCGCGCGGCACAACCCACCCTCAAATCCCAAGCACGCTTTTCAACCGCACGGCATCGACGCCACTGCCCGCGAAATCGTCGAACGCATGCTCGGCCACGCGGATGATATGCCGCCGGATAAACTCCGCGCCCTCGCGCGCGCCGTCGTGCGGATGCTTCAATGCGCACTCCCATTCGAGCACGGCCCAGCCCGGAAAATCGTATTGCGCCATCTTCGAGAAGATCGCGCCGAAGTCGATCTGTCCATCGCCGAGAGAGCGGAAGCGTCCCGCGCGCTCGACCCAGCCGCTATAGCCGCCGTACACGCCCTGCCTGCCGGTCGGCCGGAACTCGGCGTCCTTCACATGAAACGCCTTGATGCGCTCGTGATAGATGTCGATGAACGCAAGGTAATCGAGCTGTTGCAGCATGAAGTGGCTCGGGTCGTAGAGAATGTTCGCGCGCGCGTGCTGCTTCACCGCGTCGAGAAAGCGCTCGAAGCTCACGCCGTCGTGCAGGTCCTCGCCCGGATGCAGTTCGTAGCAAACGTCGACGCCGGCTGCGTCGAACGCATCGAGAATCGGCGTCCAGCGGCGCGCGAGTTCGTCGAATGCAGCCTCGACGAGACCGGCCGGACGCTGCGGCCACGGGTACAGATACGGCCACGCGAGCGCGCCGGAAAACGACACGTGCGTGCTCAATCCCAGGCGGCGCGATGCTTGCGCGGCGAGCTTCATCTGCGCGATCGCCCATTGCGTGCGCGCGGCCGGATCGCCGCGCACGTGCGGCGCGGCAAAGCCGTCGAACAGCGCGTCGTAGGCGGGATGCACGGCGACCAGTTGTCCTTGCAGATGCGTCGACAGCTCGGTAATCTCCACGCCCACGTCATCGACGGTCTCGCGCAACTCGTCGCAATACGCGTCGCTCGTGGCCGCTTTCTCGAGATCGATCAGGCGCGGATCGCACGGCACCTGCACGCCCTTGAAGCCGAGACCGGCCGCCCAGTTCGCAAGATGCGCGAGATTGTCGAACGGCACTTCGTCGCCCATGAACTGCGCGAGAAAGATCGCCGGACCTTTGATGGTTTTCATCGTACGGTTCCTCGAACCTGGCGCGCGCGGGTCGCGTTCCCTTCAGGATGAACGGGACGCTCCCGCGCGCGTTAAACGATCAGCGCCGCGATGCTCCGGGCGGAACGCAAGATGGCACCCAACGTGCCGCTCGCAGCGTCGCCCGAGCGCCGCCTAACTTAAAACGGCGAGTCCGGGAAATAGAACTGCTGCGCGTTTTCCTTCGTAATCAGCACCGACGGAATGATCGTCGTGGCCGGCAGCTTCTCGCCCTTTAACCGCGCTTCGGCCGTGAGCTTGATCGCGTCGTAGATGAATTTCGGCGAGTACGACACGTCGGCCTGGATCATCGGCGCACCATCCATCACGTTCTTCACCATGCCTTTCGAGCCCGCGCCGCCGAACACGATCTTGATGTCGTTGCGCTTCGCCTGATCGATCGCCTTGACGACGCCGACCGCCATGTCGTCGTCGGCGGCCCACACGGCGTCGATATGCTTGAAGCGCGTCAGGTAGTCCTGCATCACCTTGAACGCATCGTCGCGATTCCAGTTCGCGTACTTCGCGTCGAGAATCTTCAGGTCCGGATAGTTCTTGATCACATTCGTGAACGCGGTCCAGCGCTCGTTGTCGAGCGTGGTCGGAATGCCGCGCAGCGCAACGATATTGCCCTTGCCGCCGAGCGACTTCGCCAGATACTCGGCGGGAATCCGGCCGAACGCGGTGTTGTCGCCGGCCACATAGGCATCCTGTGCGCTCGTGTTCGTGAGGCCGCGATCGACCACGGTCACGTACACGCCTTTCTTCTTGACCTGCTCGACCGGTTGCGTGAGCGAAGCCGATTCATACGGAAAGATCACTAGCGCGTTGATCTTGTTGACGGTCACGAGGTCCTGCAACTGGTTCGCCTGCTCGGGCGAGTTGGCCGCGGTCTTCACGATCACCTTCAGATCGGGATGCGCTTTCTCGAGATCGGCCTTCGCCTTGTTGGCCCACCAGACGATGCCGCCCGTGAAGCCGTGATCGGCCGTCGGAATCGCGACGCCTAGCGTGACCTTGTCGTCGGCGCGCGCCGCGCCCGCCGTGCCCAGTATTCCCAACGCCAGCATGCCGGCGCCGATCGCTCGAATGACCTGCTTCATGGTGTGTCTCCAATGTTGAGGCGCTCGGGGCGCCCCGTTTTTCGGACCTGCGTTCAGATTGCCGTCGTTGCGTTTGCTGCTTTTTTGCTGCTTTCTTTTGCTGCTTTCTTTTGCTGCTTTTCGCTGCGTCCGCACTGCCGTTGCTTCATCACCGTGGCCGCACTGCGGTTGCTTGGCGGTTGCCTGGCTACGGCTTCATTGCTGCTTCATGGTTGCTTCACTACGGCCCCTACCCGCTGCGCTTTCAACCGGCAGCGCCCCACTACCGCCTTCCACGCTGCACGAACGCGACGAAAATAATCACGACGCCCTGCACAGCCGCATTCAGATACACGCTGATGATGCTGGTCAGGTTCAGGATGTTCGCGATCACCGAAAGCAGGATCGCGCCGATCACGGTGCCGATCACGCGCCCCTCGCCGCCCTTGAGCGCGGTGCCACCGACCACCACCGACGCGATCGCTTCAAGCTCCCACAACAGGCCGGTGGTCGGCGTCGCGGAACCGAGGCGCGGCACATACAGCACCGTCGCCACGCCCACGCACATCCCGAGCAGCACATACGTGACGATCTTCACGGTATCGACGCGAATCGCCGCATAGCGCGCGACCTGTTCGTTCGAACCGATCGCCTGGACGTGCCGGCCGAACGCGGTGCGATTGAGGATCAGCGCGCCGCCTGCCGCGACCACGAGAAACACCCAGATCGGCACCGGCACGCCAAACAGGCTCGCGTAATAGACCGGGCCATACAGATCGGATAACGAATCATTGAGTGTCAACGCGCCGCCGTCGGCGAGCCATGTCAGCACCGCGCGAAAAATCCCGAGCGTGCCGAGCGTGACGATGAACGGCTCGATGCGCCCTTTTGTAATCAGCAAGCCGTGCGCGCAACCAAACAGCGCACCAAGCATGAGCGCCGCGACGATGCCGATCGTCACGATCAGCAACGGCGGCAACGCATGGCCTGCCGTGCCCGCCGCCAGCGCGTTCATGAGCCAGATCATGCTGCCCGCGATCAGTGCGGCCATCGAGCCGACCGACAGATCGATGCCGCCCGAAATGATCACAAAGGTCATGCCGACCGCGATGATGCCGATGAACGACGTGCGCGTGAGCACGTTCACGAGGTTGTCGAGCGTCGCGAAGTCGCGATTGAGCAGCGTGCCGACGATGCACAGCGCGATCAGCCCGACGAGCGGCCCGAGCGTGTAGAGCCGCTGCGCGACGCGCAGCGCGCGGCGTGATGGCACGGCTTCAGTGGGTGCCGGTCGCATGGGCGATCAACTCCTCTTCGGTCAGATGGTCGAGCGCAAGCGTCGCCTGCAGGCGTCCCGCGCGCATCACGGCGACGCGATGGCACAAGCCGATCAGCTCGATCAGTTCGGATGAAATGACGATCACCGCGCGACCCTGCGCGGCGAGACGATGAATCAGAAAGTAGATGTCACGCTTCGCGCCGACGTCGACGCCGCGCGTCGGCTCGTCGAGCACGATCACGCTCGGGGCCGGTTGCAGAAACTTCGCGAGCGCGAGCTTCTGCTGGTTGCCGCCCGAGAGCATGCGCGCGCGGCTCGACAGGTCGCCCGTGCGAATGCCGAATTCGCCGACCGCTTTCTGCAAGGCCGCGCGGCCCGCCTTCAGGTCGAGCAGCGGATGCGCGTAGCGTTCGAGCGTCATCAGCGTGAGGTTGTCCTGCAGGTTCAGATCGACGTGCAGGCCTTTGCCCTTGCGGTCCTCGCTCAGATACGTGAGGCCGTGGCGCATCGCCTCGCGCGGGCTTTTCAGATCGACGGGCCGGCCCGCGATGTCGAGGCGGCCGCCCGTGCGTTTGCGCAAGCCGATGAGCGCCTCGAACGCCTCGGTGCGGCCTGCGCCGACCAGCCCCGCGAAGCCGAGCACTTCGCCGGCGCGCACCTCGAAGCTCAGGTCCTCGACCCAGTCGGGCACCGTGAGGCCGTTCACGCGCAACGCAACCGGCGCATCGGCGGGCGCGGTCGCCTTGTCGGGGAACATATCGGACAGCTCGCGCCCGACCATCAGGTTCGCCATCTGCTGACGCGCAAGCCCCGCGGTCTCGCCGCGCGCGACGAAGCGGCCGTCGCGCATCACGATCACCTCGTCGGTGATGCGCTCGACTTCGTCGAGCTTGTGCGAGATGTAGACGATCGTCACGCCGTCGGCCTTGAGCTTCGCCATCAGCGCGAAGAGCCGTTCGGTTTCGGCGGGCGTCAATGTCGCGGTCGGCTCGTCCATGATGAGCAGACGCGCGCGCCGCGACAGCGCCTTCGCGATCTCGACCATCTGCTTTTCCGCGACGATCAGCTCGCGCACCTTCGTGTCGGGCGCGCGCTCGAGCCCGACCTGCGCGAGATAGCGCGCGGCGTCGGCACGCATCGCGGCATCGTCGACGAACCAGCCGCGCCGCTTCTCGTGGCCGAGGTACATGTTCTGCGCGATCGTCAGGTGCTCGGCGAGATTGAACTCCTGGTGGATCAGCACGATGCCTTGCGCCTCGGCGTCGCGCGAACCGCTAAAGCGCCGCGCGTGACCGTCGATGAGCACGCTGCCCGACGTGGCCGTTTCGTAACCGGCGAGGATTTTCATCAGCGTCGACTTGCCCGCGCCGTTCTCGCCGAGCAAGCCGTAGATGCGCCCCGGTGCGATCTCGAAGCTCACGCCGTGCAGCACGCGCACGGGGCCGAAGTCCTTGCGGATGTCGTCGAAGCGGATCGCGAGGCTCATGGCTCAGGCACTCCCGCGAATCACGAGGCGATGCGGCAGCAGCACGCCCGGCACGCTGGCCTGCGGATTCGCGAGTCGTTGCAGCAGCAGGCGCGCGGCCGTTTCGCCGAGTTCGCGCATCGGCTGCGCGATCGTCGTGAGCGGCGGATCGATCTGCGCGGCGAGCGAAATATCGTCGAAGCCGACCACGGCGACGTCGTCGGGCACGCGCTTGCCGACGCTGCGCAAACCGTGGATCACGCCGATCGCGAGCGTATCCGACACCGCGAAGATCGCGCTCGGCGCGGCGGGCTGCTGCATCAGCGTGACCGCGGCCGAGGCGCCCGCTTCGTAGTCGAGGCTGTTCAGGTTCATGCGCCAGCGCGGGTCCGGCGCGATGCCGGCCTCGGCGAGCGCATCGAGATAGCCCTGCTGGCGCTGCCGCGCATACAGATAGCCGACGTCGGAATTGATGAGCCCGATGCGCCGATGGCCGCGCGCGAGCAGATGCCGAACCGCGTCGCCGGCCGCGCGGTAGTTGTCGATGCCGGCATACGGCACGCCCACCGCCGGGTCGAACTCGCAGCAGGCGACCCACGGCAGCGCCTGCGAGGCCTCGCCGAGCGCCTGCTGGATCGTGTCCGGATCGAGGCAGATCGCGCCGTCGGCGCGGCGGCGGCGCAGCATGTCGAAATAGCTGCGCTCGCGGCCCGGGTCCGCGCCGGTGTCGCACAACAGCATGAAGTAGCCGTGCTGACGCGCGACGCTGTCGATGCCGCGCACGATCTCGGCGTAGAACGGATTGCCGAAGTCGGGGACCATCGTCAGCAGCAGGCGGCTTTCCGCCGTGCGCAGATTGCGCGCGAGTTCGTTGACGCGATAGCCGCTCGCGTCGATCGCGGCGAGCACCTTGTCGCGCGTCGCGGCCCGCACGTTCTCGTGGCCGTTCAAGACGCGCGAGACCGTCGCGACCGAGACGCCCGCCTGCTGCGCGACGCCCGCAATCGAGATGTCGCCGGCCGCGCGCAGCGACGCGCCGGCGACCTCGGAAGCCGCCCCGCTCGCGGTGGCCGGCGCGGCCGGAGACGACTTCGACGAAGTTCTGGACACAGGGGCTCGCGCAAAAATGTAATCGATTACATTTTTGCGCGATGACGCGGCGAATCGCAAGAACCGATCGCTAGGGATTAACACGGGGGGCGCCGCGCACGGCCGGCCCCGGGCGGGCGGACGACTGACCGCTTACCGGCCGCCCGCGTGCCGCCTGCTCGCCGATTGGCTGCCGATTGGCTGCCGATTAGCCGCCGAAGTCCGGCGAACTGCCGCCATTTGGTACAATCGCGCCGCTACCCTGACGCGGCCCGCAACTCCGAAGGCTTTCCCGCGAAGCCGCGCCCGCCGGCAACCAAGCCGCGGCACAGTCAGGTCAACAGTCCGCGGCTCCCCGCCCGCTCGCCAAACCAAAACCGCCGAATCCACCATGAACATCGAGCAAGCGCGTTTCAACATGATCGAACAGCAGATCCGCCCCTGGGAAGTGCTCGACCAGGACGTGCTGAATCTGCTCTCGATCGTCAAACGTGAGAATTTCGTCCTCGCCGCCTACCGCGACCTCGCTTTCGCCGACCTCGAAGTGCCGCTGCCGGCCGGTCAGCACATGCTGGCGCCGCGCGTCGAGGCGCGCGTGCTGCAGGAACTGGCGGTGAAGAAGCACGAAAGCGTGCTCGAAATCGGCGCGGGCTCGGGTTACATGGCGGCGCTGCTCGCGCATCGCGCGCAGCACGTGCTGAGCGTCGAGATCGAGCCGGAACTGGCCGAACTCGCGAAGAGCAACCTGATCGCCAACGGCGTGCTGAACGCCGAAGTCGCAACCGGCGACGCCGCGCGCGGCTGGGCCGGCGCGGCGCCGTACGACGTGATCTGCGTGTCGGGCGGCCTGCCGGTGCTGCCGCAGGAAATCCTCGAACAGTTGAAGGTGGGCGGCCGTCTCGCCGCGTTCGTCGGCACCGCCCCCGTCATGAAGGCGCAAATCATCACACGCATCGACGAGAAGCAGTACCGCATCGCCGACGTGTTCGAAACCTACATCGAGCCGCTCGCCAACGCGGTGCAACCGCCGCGCTTCAAGTTCTGAAGCGGCTTTTAGCTGCATTTTTTTACCGGACGGACGGCGCACATGCCGCCGTCCCCTGAACTGGATGTCCCGCTGATGCAAAACCTGACCGCTCCGGCACTCGCCGAATGGCTCGCCGACACCTCGCGTCCCGCGCCCGTGCTGCTCGACGTGCGCGAGCCGTGGGAACTGCAAACGGCGTCGATGGCCGGCATCGTGTCGATTCCGATGCGCGAGATTCCCGCGCGCAGCGAAGAACTCGACGACGACGCGCAGATCGTCTGCATCTGCCATCACGGCGCGCGCAGTGCCCAGGTCGCGATGTTCCTCGAATCGCGCGGCCATACGAACGTGTTCAATCTGCAAGGCGGCATCGATGCGTGGTCGCGCCAGGTCGATCCGTCGGTTCCCACGTATTGAGGCGGAGCTATTGAGTTTGAACGCGCGGTAACCAGCGCGTTGCAACGGCGCAAGGGCGGGCAGTCCTTGCGCCGTTTGTTTTTTGTACCTTTGCTGTTGTCGTTACTCTTCCGCCTCTGCCCGTCCGTCACCTCGCCTCACATCACGTCGCGCAGCTTGTGAAGCGCGCGCTCGAACAGCGGCGCCATGCGCGCAGCTCGCTTGAATAGCTGCTTGCGAATAGCGACTCGCGCTCGCACGATGCGATCGTCGCCCCTCACCGAACACACATCCCCCACACACGCCGGCTGCGCATGCACCCGCACACACGCCGCTTGCGCCCGCTCCCGGCCACTGACGCTTATCCACGCTTCGTTACAGCGCGGCGCGCACTCGAACGAGGCACAGCGCGTGCGCCTGCACCAGATTCGCGCCGCTATCCGCCCGCGAATGCGCGATACCCGCGCCGCCGCCGGCCGCGCCACCACAAGCATCGCGCGCGCCCCGCACCCGATGCGTCACATGGCATATGCCTTGCAGTAGACGAGCGGCTAGTCGTACGGTCCAGGTCCCGCTGGCTGAAACCGACGCTTATAAGCAGTGACCATCAATGGCAAGGGGAAAGCACATGAAACGTCGCAGTCTGTTGAAGTATGGCTCCATGGCCGGCGCGCTCGCGCTTGCGGGCCGCGTGCCGTTCGCACACGCGCAGTCCGATGGCGGTCCGATCAAGGTCGGCATCCTGCATTCGCTGTCGGGCACGATGGCGATCTCCGAAACCTCGCTGAAGGACACCGCGCTGATGACGATCGCGGACATCAACCGGAACGGAGGCGTGATGGGCCGGCAGATTCAGCCCGTGGTGGTGGACCCGGCATCGAACTGGCCGCTCTTCGCCGAGAAAGCGCGCCAGCTTCTGACGCAGGAGAAGTGCGCGGCCGTGTTCGGCTGCTGGACCTCGGTGTCGCGCAAATCGGTGCTGCCGGTGTTCGAGGAATTGAACGGCCTGCTGTTCTATCCCGTGCAGTACGAAGGCGAGGAGATGTCGCGCAACGTGTTCTATACGGGCGCGGCGCCGAATCAGCAGGCGATTCCCGCGACCGAGTATCTGATGAGCGCCGAAGGCGGCGGCGCGAAGCGCTTCTTCCTGCTCGGCACCGACTACGTCTATCCGCGCACGACCAACAAGATCCTGCGCGCGTTCCTCAAGTCGAAAGGCGTGCAGGAAGCCGATATTCAGGAGGTCTATACGCCGTTCGGCCATAGCGACTATCAGACCATCGTCGCGAACATCAAGACCTTCTCACAGGGCGGCAAGACCGCGGTGATCTCGACCGTCAACGGCGATTCGAACGTGCCGTTCTACAAGGAACTCGGCAACCAGGGGCTCAAGGCCTCGGACGTGCCGGTCGTCGCGTTCTCGGTCGGCGAGGAAGAGTTGCGCGGCATCGATACGAAGCCGCTCGTCGGCAATCTGGCGGCGTGGAACTACTTCATGTCGCTGCGCAATCCGGCCAACGAGAAGTTCAAGAAGCAATGGGCCGCGTGGGTCAAGGACAACAACCTGCCGGGCGGCACGAAGCGCGTGACCAACGATCCGATGGAAGCGACCTTCGTCGGCATTCATATGTGGAAGCAGGCGGTCGAGAAAGCGAAGAGCACCGAGGTCGACAAGGTGCGTGTCGCGATGGTCGGGCAGACCTTCGCCGCGCCCTCGGGCTTCACGCTCGAGATGGACGGCAACCACCATCTGCACAAGCCGGTGATGATCGGCGAGGTACGCGCGGACGGCCAGTTCAACGTCGTGTGGCACACCAAGGGACCGGTTCGCGCGCAGCCGTGGAGCCCGTTCATCGCCGGCAATGCGGGCAAGCCGGATGTGGTCAGCTCGATCCCGGCGTTTTTGCGGCGCTCGCGGGTTGCGTGACGCGTGGCGTATCCGCAGAAGCGAGTGTGTGACGTTGCGGCGCGCGTCGATGCGTCGCAACGCCTTGCGTCTAAAAGCGCGGTTGCTACCGCGCCGCCCTCGCCGGCTTTATCGGCTTATCGAATCCCCCTCGTGCAAAAGGCCATCATGGCGTTTTCCTTTCCGACTTTCCCACGACGACGCTTCACGCCACGCATCGTACGTTGCGTCGCATTCCGTACGATCGGCAATGCCTCGCTCGCATTGCTGCTCGTGCTGTGCCTCACCGGCGCACCGTCCGCCGCATTCGCGTTGACGCAAGCCGACCTCGCGCCGCTTGCCGGCGACGACTTCGAAGCGAAGTCCGCCGCGATCGACAAGCTGATCGCAACGCACGATACCGCCTCGCTCGCGGTGCTCAAGGCACTCGCCGACGACAGCGCGCTCGCCACCGACGCGGGCGCCCTGCTGCTGCAGGACGGCGACACCGCACGCGACGCACTGACGGGCCAGGCCGTCGCCGCGAACGACGCGCAGCCGGTCACGCTGAACAACCTGCTGCTCGCGAAAGTCTCGGGCGCGCTCTCGGGCCTGCAACTCGCCTCGCCCGACCAGGCCACGCGCGCGGCGGCCATCGACGCGCTGCTGCAAAACCCCGACCCGTCGCTCAAGCCGCTCGTCGACGCGGCCCGCGCGAAGGAAACCGACCCGGTGCTGAAACAACGCCTCGACACGCTGTGGGCGATGAGCGCGCTGCACGACGCCGATCCCGCCAGGCGCCTTGAAGCGGTGCGGCTGGTTGCCGCGCGCCATGACCTCGACATGAACGAACTGCTGCGCCCGCTCGTCGCGAAGAAAGCGGACGGCTCGTTCGCGGAAAGCGACGAACGCGTGCGCGCGGCCGCGCAAAGCGGCATCGACGAACTCGAGGCGATCCAGCGCCGCAGCCAGATCGCGGGCACGCTGTTCGCGGGGCTGTCGCTCGGCAGCGTGCTGCTGCTCGCGGCACTCGGCCTCGCGATCACGTACGGGCTGATCGGCGTCATCAACATGGCGCATGGCGAATTCCTGATGATCGGCGCGTATGCGAGCTATGTCGTGCAGAACCTGTTTCAGCGCTTCGAGCCCGGCGCGTTCGACTGGTATCCGCTCTTCGCGATACCGGCCGCGTTCGTCGCGGCGGGGCTCGTCGGCATTGTGCTCGAACGGCTCGTGCTCAGGCATTTGTATGGGCGGCCGCTCGAAACGCTGCTGACCACCTTCGGCGTGAGCCTGATCCTGATTCAGGCAACCCGCATGCTGTTCGGCGCGCAGAACGTGCAGGTCGTCAATCCGTCGTGGATGAGCGGCGGCGTGACCGTGCTGCCGAACCTGATCCTGCCGTACAACCGGCTCGCGATTCTCGCGTTCTCGCTGGTCGTCGTCGCAATCGCGTGGGCCGTGCTCACGCGCACGCGGCTCGGCCTGTTCGTGCGCGCGGTCACGCAGAACCGCCGCATGGCCGCCTGCGTCGGCGTGAAAACCGCGCGCGTCGATTCGTATGCGTTCGCGTTCGGCGCGGGCATCGCGGGGCTCGGCGGCTGCGCGCTGTCGCAGATCGGCAATGTCGGGCCCGACCTCGGCCAGAGCTACATCATCGATTCGTTCATGGCGGTCGTGCTCGGCGGCGTCGGCCAGCTTGCGGGCACCGTGCTCGGCGGCTTCGGCCTCGGGCTCGTCAGCAAGGCGATCGAGCCGTTCTGGGGCGCGGTGCTCGCGAAGATCGCGGTGCTCGTGCTGATCGTGCTGTTCATCCAGAAGCGTCCGCAGGGCATGTTCGCCTTGAAGGGCCGCAGCGCGGAGGCTTGAGATGACATCGGCAATTTCCTCTACTACGTCGTCGGCCGCCTCGGAGGCGACCTCAGCGACGCATTCGCCGGCAAGTCCATCTTCCGTCGCACCGTCGCGCGTCGGTCGCGACGGTCATGCGCCCGGCGCCACGGCAGGCAGCGGCGCGGGCAACGCACGCGATGCCAACGCCGGCTTCGCGCTCGGCCTGCCGCCGCGTCCCGCCTTGCTGTCGCGCCGCGCGTGGCTCGCGCTGATCGCGCTCGTCATCGTGTTCGGCCTCGGCGTGCCGTTCGCCGCGCTCGTGATTCCCGAAACGAGCGCGCTGCATCTGTCCGCCTACGCGATGACGCTGACCGGCAAGTTCATGTGCTACGCGATCGCGGCGCTCGCGCTCGATCTCGTCTGGGGCTACTGCGGCATCCTGAGCCTCGGCCATGCGCTGTTCTTCGCGCTCGGCGGCTACGCGATCGGCATGTACCTGATGCGCGCGATCGGCCACGACGGCAAGTACGGCAGCGATCTGCCCGACTTCATGGTGTTTCTCGACTGGCACCGGTTGCCGTGGTACTGGCAGGGCACGCAGCATCTCGGCTATGCGCTGCTGCTCGTCGTGCTGGTGCCGGCCGTGGTCGCGTGGGTGTTCGGCTTCTTCACGTTCCGCTCGCGCGTGAAAGGCGTGTACCTGTCGATCATCACGCAGGCCATGACCTTCGCCGCGATGCTGCTGTTCTATCGCAACGAAACGGGCTTCGGTGGCAACAACGGCTTCACCGATTTCAAGCGCATCGGCGGTTTTCCGATCACGCATCCGGGCACGCGCGCCGCCTTGCTGCTGATCACGTTCGCGGTGCTGATCGCGGCGTTCCTCGGCGCGCGCGCGATCGTCACCTCGAAGCTCGGCCGCGTCGTCACCGCGGTGCGCGACGGCGAAACGAGGCTGATGTTCCTCGGCTATAGCCCGCTTGCCTACAAGCTGTTCGTGTGGACCGTGTCGGCCGTGCTGTGCGGCATCGCGGGCGCGCTCTACGTGCCGCAGGTCGGCATCATCAATCCGGGCGAAATGTCGCCGGGCAACTCGATCGAAATGGCGATCTGGGTCGCGGTCGGCGGACGCGGCACGCTGATCGGACCGATCATCGGCGCGTTCGCGGTGAACGGCGCGAAGAGCTTTTTTACGGCGAACTTTCCGGAGTACTGGCTGTTCTTTCTCGGCCTGATTTTCGTGCTGGTGCCGCTGTTGTTGCCGAACGGCATCATGGGGCTCGCCGAGCTGCTGACGCGCAAAAGGAACCGCGCATGATGAACGAAAACCCGCTGGTGGCCGATCTGGCCTTGCCTGAAGCACCCGCCGAAACGTCGCTGAGCGGCGTCGCGAACATGGGGCACGCGGTCGTACCGGGCGAGATCGACGTCTCGCACGGCACGATCCTCTACCTCGAAGACGTGACCGTGAGCTTCGACGGCTTTCGCGCACTCAACGCATTGTCGCTCGCGATCGACGCGGGCGAACTGCGCTGCGTCATCGGCCCGAACGGCGCGGGCAAGACCACGATGATGGACGTCATCACCGGCAAGACCGCGCCCGACGACGGCAAGGTGTTTCTCGGCCAGTCGATCGACCTCACGCGCATGAACGAGCCCGCGATCGCGCGCGCGGGCATCGGCCGCAAGTTCCAGAAGCCGACCGTGTTCGAACAGCATCCCGTATGGGAAAACCTCGAACTCGCGATGCAGGCCGACAAGGGCTGGTGGGCCTCGCTGCGCGCACGGCTCGATCGCGAGGCGCAGGCGCGCATCGAGCAAACGCTCGCGCTGATCGGGCTCGAAAGCGAAGCGCGGCGGCTCGCGGGCGAGCTTTCGCATGGACAGAAACAGCGCCTCGAAATCGGCATGCTGCTGATGCAACGCCCGGCACTGCTGCTGCTCGACGAACCCGCGGCCGGCATGACCGACGACGAAACCATGCAGCTCGCCGAACTGCTCGACCGGCTGCGCGGCACCTGCTCGATGATGGTCGTCGAGCACGACATGGAGTTCGTCGCGGCGCTCGCGGGAGAAACCGGCAAGGTAACGGTCATGGCCGAGGGGCGCGTGCTCGCGCACGGCACGCTCGACGAGGTGCAGCAGAACGAGACCGTCATCGAGTCTTATCTGGGCCGCTGAACGACGATTCGACAGGACATCAGGAACATGCTCGAAGTAGACCGACTGAACCAGTACTACGGCGGCAGCCACATTCTGCGCGACGTGCAGCTCAGCGTGCCCGACGGCAAGCTCACGGTGCTGCTCGGCCGCAACGGCGTCGGCAAGACCACGCTACTGCGCTGCCTGATGGGCGTCGTGCCCGCGAAGAGCGGCGCGATCGCATGGCGCGGCATGCCGCTCACGAAGCTGCCGACCCATGCGCGCGTCGCGCAGGGTCTCGCTTACGTGCCGCAGGGCCGCGATATCTTTCCGCGTTTGACCGTCGAGGAAAATCTGCTGGTGGGCGCGGCGAGCCGCAAGGCGCCGAAGCAGATCCCCGCGCGCATCTACGAACTGTTTCCCGTGCTTAAGGACATGCGCGGACGGCGCGGCGGCGATCTCTCGGGCGGTCAGCAGCAACAGCTCGCGATCGGCCGCGCGCTGATGAGCGAGCCGCAACTGCTGATTCTCGACGAGCCGACCGAAGGCATCCAGCCGTCGATCATTCAGGACATCGGCCGCACGCTGCGGCAACTGGTCGAGGACATGGGCCTGACGGTGCTGCTCGTCGAGCAGTATTACGACTTCGCCAAAGCGATCGCCGATCATTACTGGGTGATGAGCCGAGGGGAGATCGTCGCGGGCGGCGCAGGCGCGAATATGGAAGCGGATGGCGTGCGCGGGTTGATTGCGGTTTAACATGGCACTCGTTTGACCCGCTCCGTTCCACGCCGTCGCCCACCCATCCACTCGCATGTCGCTTCACGAAAACCGCGCCACGCTCGTCACCGCGCAACCGGCTGCTCATGACGCCACCCATGCGCCGTGGCACGCGCGCCTCGAACTCGGCTTCACCCACGGCGACGCACGCACGACGCTCGCGCACCGGCGGCACGCTGGGCCATTGCGCGTGCAACGCCCGCTCTACCCCGAAGGCCAGGCGATCTGCCATGCGGTGATCGTGCATCCGCCCGGCGGCATCGCGGGCGGCGACCGGCTCGACATCGACGTCTTGCTCGGCGCGCACAGCCATGCCGTGCTGACGACGCCGGGCGCGACCAAGTGGTACAAGTCGAACGGCCGCGCGGCGCGGCAGCGCATTGCGGTGCGCGTCGGCGAACACGCGAAGCTCGACTGGCTGCCGCAGAACAACATCGTGTTCGATCATGCGCATGCGCAACTCGATTTTTCGCTGACGCTTGCCGACGGCGCGAGCGCGATCGGCTGGGACGCGACGCAGCTCGGACGCCAGGCGGCCGGCGAACGCTGGTCGGCGGGCAGCCTGAGTGCGGTGTCGCGCATCGTCGGCGCGCGCGGCGAATTGCTGTGGTTCGAGCGCGCGAGCCTCGCCGCGAACGATTCGCTGCGCGATGCCCCGCAAGGGCTGGCCGGCTTTCCTGCCTACGGCGCGCTATGGGCCGTCGGCGCCGCGTGCGACGACGCGCTCGCCGAGTCGCTCTCGGCGCAACTGCCGTTCGACGATACGCTGCGCGCCGCCGCCTCGTGCGTGACGAACCGCGTGCTGATCGTGCGCGCGATGTCGCGCTCGATGGAGACGCTGCAACAGGCGCTCACGCGCTGCTGGCTGCAATTGCGGCCGGTCGTGCATGGCGTCGCGGCGGTGCCGTTGCGAATCTGGTCGACCTGAGCACCTAAGCACCTGAGCAGCGCGGAAGACCCGCACGCTTGCACCTGGCCGACCCGGCAAGCCGCCCGCCTCGGTTTTCACCTTCATAACGCCGAACGCGCACCAACGTGGCGCGCACGCATGCCCCAAACCCGTGCGCAAGCGCGTCGCGCGCGCTGTGCACCGAGGCCGCGACGCGATGGCATACGGCTTGCATTGCATTGCGCCGCCGCACTGTGCTGCCGCGTGGCACCACGACCCGACGGCCGCCCCCTGTCTGTAAGCCCACCGTTAGCAGGACTTGATACCGTGACCGATTGATCCGGCATGGCCGCATCGTCCGCAACGTGACAGGCCACGCCACCACGACCGACCTCACCGCAAGCCCTATTTGCAAGCCCACATCCGATGAAGCTGACACCTCGCGAGAAGGACAAGCTGCTGATCTTCACCGCCGCGCTGCTCGCCGAACGGCGCCGCGCGCGCGGCCTCAAACTGAACTATCCGGAAGCGGTCGCCTTCATCAGCGCGGCGCTGATGGAAGCGGCGCGCGACGGCAGGAGCGTCGCCGAGGTCATGCACTACGGCACCACGCTGCTCACGCGCGCCGACGTGATGGAAGGCGTGCCCGAGATGATCCCCGACATCCAGGTCGAGGCGACGTTCCCCGACGGCACCAAGCTCGTCACGGTGCATCATCCGATTCCCTGAACTTCTTACCGTCAAGGCAGGCTCCATGGCAGGTTCCATGATTCCCGGCGAACTCCTCATCGACGACGGCGAGCACGAACTGAACGCAGGCCGCGCGACGCTCACGGTGGTCGTGTCGAATACCGGCGACCGGCCGGTGCAGATCGGCTCGCACTACCACTTCTACGAGGTGAACGAAGCGCTGTCGTTCGATCGCGACGCAGCGCGCGGCTTTCGCCTGAACATCGCGGCCGGCACCGCCGTGCGCTTCGAGCCCGGCCAGGAACGCACGGTCGAGCTCGTCGAACTGGCGGGCGAGCGGGTCGTCTACGGCTTCAACGGCAAGGTGATGGGCAAGCTGTGAGGTACGCGAGCCGCGCCCGTTCGCTTCGGCCGCGCTGTGCCGCTTCTGGCCTCGCTTCACGGTCTTGCTTCACGACCTCGCTTCATAGCCTTGCTTTATAGCTTCCCATCGCAACCACGCTCCGCAGCCTCGCTTCGCTTAGCCGCCCATTCCGGACCCACACCATGACACTACGCATTGGCCGCCGCGCATACGCGGAGATGTTCGGCCCCACCACCGGCGACCGCGTGCGCCTCGCCGACACCGACCTGCTGATCGAGATCGAACGCGACTTCACGACCTACGGCGAAGAGGTCAAGTTCGGCGGCGGCAAGGTGATTCGCGACGGCATGGGCCAGTCGCAGCGCGTGCATGCCGAGGTCGTCGATACGGTCGTGACGAACGCGGTGATTCTCGATCACTGGGGCATCGTGAAGGCCGACATCGGCATCAAGGACGGGCGCATCGCGGCGATCGGCAAGGCCGGCAACCCCGACATCCAGCCGAACGTGACGATCGCGATCGGTGCGTCCACCGAAGTGATCGCGGGCGAAGGGCTGATCGTGACGGCGGGCGGCATCGACACGCATATCCACTTCATCAGCCCGCAGCAGATCGAGGAAGCCCTCGCGAGCGGCGTGACGACGATGCTCGGCGGCGGCACCGGCCCCGCGACCGGCACCAATGCGACGACCTGCACGCCGGGGCCGTGGCATCTCGAACGCATGCTGCAGGCGGCCGACGGGTATCCGATGAACCTCGGCTTTCTCGGCAAGGGCAACGCGAGCCGGCCGCAGCCGCTCGTCGAGCAGATCGCCGCCGGCGCGATCGGCCTGAAGCTGCACGAGGACTGGGGCACGACGCCCGCCGCGATCGACACCTGCCTTGCCGTCGCCGACGACACCGACACGCAGGTCGCGATCCACACCGACACGCTCAACGAAGCGGGCTTCGTCGAAGCGACCGTGGCCGCGTTCAGGGGCCGCACGATCCACACGTATCACACCGAAGGCGCGGGCGGTGGCCACGCGCCCGACATCATCAAGGTATGCGGCGAAGCGAACGTGCTGCCCTCGTCGACGAATCCGACGCGCCCCTATACGGTCAACACGCTCGAAGAGCATCTCGACATGCTGATGGTGTGTCATCACCTCGACCCGTCGATTGCCGAAGACATCGCCTTTGCCGAATCGCGGATTCGCCGCGAGACGATCGCGGCCGAGGACATCCTGCACGACCTCGGCGCGCTGTCGATGCTGTCTTCCGATTCGCAGGCGATGGGGCGTGTCGGCGAGGTCATCATTCGCGCGTGGCAGACCGCGCACAAGATGAAGGTGCAACGCGGCGCGCTGCCCGAGGACAACGCGCGTCACGACAATTTCCGTGCGAAGCGCTACGTCGCGAAGTACACGATCAACCCGGCGATCACGCACGGCATCGCGCATGAAGTCGGTTCGATCGAACCGGGCAAGTGGGCCGACCTCGTGTTCTGGGAGCCGGCGTTTTTCGGCATCAAGCCGTCGCTGATCCTCAAGGGCGGCATGATCGCGATGGCGCAGATGGGCGACCCCAACGCATCGATTCCGACACCGCAGCCCGTGCACTATCGCGAGATGTTCGCGACGCGCGGCGGCGCACTCGGCCGCACGTCGCTGACCTTCGTCTCGCGGATGGCCGCCGAGGCGAACGTCGCCGAACGCTATGGTTTGGAGAAGCGCATCGTCGCGGTGCAGAACTGCCGCAACATCACGAAGGCCGACATGATTCACAACGCGTGGCGCCCGAACATCAGCGTCGATCCCGAAACGTATCAGGTGATCGCCGACGGCCAGTTGCTCACCTGCGAGCCGGCCGCCGTGCTGCCGATGGCGCAACGTTATTTCCTGTTCTAGACATGCGTACTCTCGACAAACTTCTCGCACCGCATCTGAAACTCGCGCCCGTCTTGATCCGGCGCGCCCCGACATTGACGCTCGCCTTCGACGAGCGCCGCAAGAGCCGTCTGGCGGCGACGCTCGACAACGGCGAGGAAGTCGCCTTGCTGTTACCGCGCGGCACCGTGCTGCACGACGGCGACGTGCTCATCGCCGACGATGGCGGTCTCGTGCGTGTCGTTGCCGCGCATGAAGCCGTGCTTTACGTACGCGCTTCGGATGCGCTGACGCTCACGCGCGCCGCGTATCACCTCGGCAATCGTCATACGCCGGTGGAAGTCGGCGCCGATTATCTGAAGCTCGAATACGATCCGGTGCTTGCCGATATGCTCGTGCGCATCGGCGCGACGGTCGAGCAGGTATCGCTGCCGTTCCAGCCCGAAGCGGGCGCGTATGGCGGCGGACACAAGCATGGTCACGACGAGACCTTCGCCGAAGACTATGCGCTCGCGCAGCAGGTGTTCGGTGAGCATCATGGGCCGGGGCATGCGCATGCTCATGCTCATGAGGGTTGCGCGCATTCGCATGGGCACTTGCATGAGCACCCACATGCGCACTCGCAAGCGCGTGAGCACGAGCACGGCCATGAGCGTGGCCACGATCACGATCATCAGCATGGCCAGGCATGTGACCATGACCATGCGTACGACGACACATGCGGCCACTCGCATCACTCGCACCCGCATGCGCATCGCTGAACTCACCGCACTGCTGCATCTCGCGTCGCCGGCGCTGCCGATCGGCGCGTTCAGCTATTCGCAGGGCCTCGAAGCAGCCATCGAAGCGCAATTGATCACCGACGCAGATTCCGCGCGCGACTGGATCGCAAGCGGCCTGACCGACGTGCTCGCACGCTGCGAGCTGCCGTTTCTCGCGCAGCAAATGGAGCGCTGGCGCACGCACGACGCGGCCGGCCTCGCCGATGCCAACGGCGAATTTCTCGCGAGCCGCGAATCGGCCGAACTGCGGCGCGAAACGGAGCAGATGGGCTGGTCGCTGCGGCAATTGTGCGTGTCGCTCGAATGGGGCGATGCGTCACGACGCGCGACGCTCGCCACGCTCACGCCGCTCGCGCAGCCGACCGCGTTCGCCTTCGCCGCCTATGCGCACGACGCCGCCTATGCCGCGCTGGCCGCCTACGCGTTCAGCTGGGTCGAGAACCAGGCCGCCGCCGCCCTGAAGGCGGTGCCGCTCGGACAGCTCGCGGGCCAGCGCATCCTCGTCGCGCTGCGCGGGCCGATCGATGCGGCCGTCGCGCGGGCGCTCGCGACCTCGCGCGAGGACATCAACACGTTCGCGCCGCAGCTCGGCATTCTCTCGGCGCGCCACGAGTCGCAGTATTCGCGGCTCTTCCGCTCGTAACACGCTCACACGATCCATCATGAACGCACCTCATCATTCCGCTTTCCCCGCCCGACCCCGCACGAAGAAACTGCCGCCGCTGCGCGTGGGCGTCGGCGGTCCGGTCGGCTCGGGCAAGACCACGTTGCTCGAAATGCTGTGCAAAGCGATGCGCGACCGGTACGACCTCGTCGCGATCACGAACGACATCTACACGAAAGAGGACCAGCGTCTGCTGACGGTGGCGGGCGCGTTGCCGGCCGAGCGAATCATGGGCGTCGAGACGGGCGGCTGCCCGCATACGGCGATCCGCGAGGATGCGTCGATCAACCTCGAAGCGGTCGAGCGCATGCTCACGCGTTTTCCCGACGCGGACATCGTGTTCATCGAATCGGGCGGCGACAATCTCGCGGCGACCTTCAGCCCGGAACTGTCGGACCTGACGATCTACGTAATCGACGTCGCGGGCGGCGAGAAGATTCCGCGCAAGGGCGGCCCCGGTATCACCAAGTCGGATCTGCTCGTCATCAACAAGACGGACCTCGCGCCGCTGGTCGGCGCGAACCTCGACGTGATGGCGTCCGATGCGACCAAGATGCGCGGCGAGCGGCCATTTGTGATGTGCAATCTGAAGGCGCTCGCGGGCCTGGACGAGGTGGTCGCGTTTATTGAAAAGAAGGGGTTGTTGAGGGTGTGAGACTACCGCTTCAAGCGAAGACACATGTAGCGATAAGCAACGTCATCTGGATTAACGGCTCCCCCACCAACCAGCTGGATAGACGACGTGAGCTGAGCCATTCGCATATCGGCCAGTTTTCTGGCGGAATCGATCTGCGAATACTGAACATCACATTGCGTGTGATGCAATTCCGTATTGCTCTGCATCAGACTTTCATTTTGCTGCTTGAGCAATGCAACTTGCTCCTGAAGCAGAGAAATCCGGCCACCGTAAAAATGGTCCACCACTGCGTGATACATACCCAAGACGGTCCCCATCACGATCAACGGCGGCCCCCATCGATTGATTAAAGTCCGAAGAAGAATTAACCGCCCATCGGCTTTTTTCCTCATCCCGGCAACACCGCCGTCAACACATCCACCGTTCGCGCCGTCGCTCCGCTGTGCCGTGCGGCGAACGCCGCCGCCGCGCCACCCATCGCCAGCCGCCGCGCCCTGTCGCCAAACAGCTCGCGCAACGCGCGTGCCAGATCGGCCGGGTCCTGCACCTGCACGGCAGCGCCGGCCGCGACCGCATCGGCAGTGGCCTGGGTGAAGTTGAACACGTGCGGGCCGATCAGCACCGGCACGCCGACCGCGCACGCTTCGATCAGATTCTGTCCGCCGAGCGGCAACAGACTGCCGCCGATAAACGCGAGATCCGACGCCGCATAGTAAGCACCCAGCTCGCCCATCGAATCGCCGAGCAGCACCTTCACGTCCGCAGACAACGGCGGCACGCCGTCGTCCACGCTTCGCGCCGCCGACGCGAGCTTCGCATCGGGCGCCCAGTTCGAGCGGCGTTCGAGCCGCAAGCCCGCCTTCCCGACGAGCCCCGCGACCTCGTTGAAGCGCTGCGGATGGCGCGGCACCAGAATCAGCAGCGCATCGTCGACGCCAAGCGCCGCGAACGCTTCGAGCACGAGCGCCTCTTCGCCCTCGCGCGTGCTGGCCGCGACCCACACGGGCCGCGTGCCGATCGCGGCGCGCCACGCATGACCGCGCGCCACGAGTTCGGGCGGCGTGCTCATATCGAACTTCAGATTGCCGAGCACCGCGACGTTGCGCGCGCCGAGCGCGGTCAGCCGTTCGGCATCGGACGGGCTCTGCGCGAGCACGCGCGCGAAACCACCGAACACGTCCTTCGTCGCGCCGCCGAACTTCGCCGCGCGCTTGTACGAACGCGCCGACATCCGCGCATTGGTCAATATGAGCGGTACGTCGGCGCGGCGGCATTCGTCGATCAGCGTCGGCCACACTTCGGTCTCCATCACGAGACCGAGCGACGGCCGCCACGCGCGCAGAAAACGCCGCACCGCGTGCGGCATGTCGTAGGGCAGATAACAGCGCAGCACGCGGTCGCCGAAAATCCCGGTGCCGGTCGCGCGGCCGCTCGGCGTCATGTGCGTGAGCAGAATGCGTGCGTCGGGACGCGCCTTCATCAATGCATCGATGAGCGGCTGCGCAGCGCGCGTTTCGCCGACCGACACCGCATGCACCCAGATCAACGGCGCGCTGTCCTCGGGCAGGCGGCCGCGCGCATAGCCGAAGCGCTCGCCGATATGCTCGCGATATCCGCGCTCCTTGCGCGAACGGATCAACAGACGCAGCACGGCCAGCGGCGCGACGAGCCACCAGAGCGCGCGATAAATCGCTCTTAGCATCGGCGCTCCGCATCGTTCGCATGGCTCGGGCGGCTCGAATGATCCGCGCGGCGCGTGGGGTGCACGGGATGCACGTAGTTCGTGTGGTTCGGACGCTTTAGGTGAATCGCGCCGATCGCCGCGCCCGCGCGAATCACACCGCCCACGCAACTCGCGCGACTCGCATCGATCTCACCCCACGACAAACAAGCGGCCGGCGCGCCCCGCCAGGCCATCAGGCCAACCGCGGCGCTCAAACCAGCGCCCTGCCCTTCAGGCGCTCGAGAATGCCGAGCGGCGCGCACTCGGGCTGCGCCATCGCCTTCACCGGCAGGAAGAACGTCTGTTCGAGCATGAACTGGCCGGACATCACCGCATGCGAGGCCTGATCGGAGAAGCACACCCACACGCAGCCCGGCGGAAACCGCATGGTCTCCTGCGGGCTCGTCTTCTGATAGTCGAGGTCGGCCTTCATGCCGTCGTGCAGATTGAGCATCAGATGGTCGTACTCGCTGCGCGGCGACTTGGTGACGTGCAGCAGATTCAGCAGCCATGCCGAGCCCGGCATCTGCGGCTTGATGCGCGGCAGGAAGCGTTGCGCGATGTCCTCGAACGGTTCGCCGACGCGCCACACGCGCGGCTCGCCATGCGGATTGACGTTCGTAAACACGCGCAGGATGCGCTCGCCGTAATTGGGCCGCGACGGAAACGCGTCGATGTGCAGACGGCTATCGTCCTTGCGCCACGAGCTTTGGCGCGTGGCGACCTGATGCAGCCGCAGGCTCGTGGGCGCGACGCGCAGCTTGCCGTCGTATTCGGGGAACAGCCCGTCGACGAGCGTGCGCGCGTTGGCCTGGTAGCGCGCCACCAGCGCGCGCACGGCCGACTGCGTGACCGCGTCGCCGGCCACGCCGTGCAGCGCGCCGCCGTTCGGTTCGAGGCTGATGTTCTTGCGGTTCGGATCGGCGAGCGCCGGGTCGAGCAGCGCCTGCTCGCCGCCTTCGATCGCGAAGCGCAGGTTCGGGAAGTACAGCACCTTGCCGCGCTCGACGCCGGCGAGCAGCGTCTCGCGCGGCACGGACAGGTTGCGGCCGTGCCAATCGGCGCTCGCTACTTCGATGATCTGGGTTTCGTTCATGGTCGCCCTTGGGAACGGAAGGTGCGGAAGGTGCTCAAGGCGCAGCGCACCGGCGGATTGCAGCGGACGCGGGGGATGGCGGCCCCGGCTATAGAAGACCGAAGCCCGCCAGCGCC
>Ga0153951_1000159_pt1 | contig 24632 bp, 26 predicted proteins | sample TSNJ035MetaG_FD_102278 | JGI IMG/M metagenome (GOLD analysis project Ga0153951, IMG submission 102278) | Attine ant fungus gardens microbial communities from New Jersey, USA - TSNJ035 MetaG | ecosystem: Host-associated > Fungi > Mycelium > Unclassified | place: USA: New Jersey, Wharton State...
AATTTGCTGTTTAAACATCACAATCTGTTTACAATAATGATTGAACTGACTTCTGAGCCTTGCTGCCATGAAGCGTAAGACGGAGGTGTGGATTATGTAATGTACTAGCCCTCTCGGGGCTGAAATCGCTCGCACGGTTACTGGAACCCTCTGAGCGTGCAACAATTTGTTATCCCTGAGCTCATTCTTGAAAATATATCCGTCACCTACAAGTAGAAAAAAAATAAATATTACTAGAAAAGATTACAGGTGAGAGTTAGATGTTATATCCTATATTATGTCGTTCTGTATCAGAATAGACGACCCCAGCTTACATCATCGCAACACTATCGTACAGAACGGCGTGAAAGCCGGCTAGTCACAACATTCTTCCGTCGCGAATCTGCGAGGGGAGGAGGGGGAGGCAACGAAGTTCTTTTCGAGACAAAAGTTTTCTTCTGTGGTAGAGGTCGAAGTGATTCAACGATTGACTGCCGCCTGTTTGGCACAATGTGTGGAATCTGAGAATCTGGGCTATCGTGAGGTGTAACCATAGAGGAAGTGCTTGATGTAGGTGATCTGGAGGTGATCTGGAGAACGGGCGTGGAGTCTTGGAGAGGCATACTTTCCTGAGCCAGCTCACTGAAGTCATGACCCTCATCTTCATCTAAGCCAACCCCGGCAAGATGCGTAGCACTCTGTTTGGGTATCGAGCCCTCATTTGCCCTTTTGCGAAGGAGGGCTTCCCGATTCTTGGTCAGGTCCCAATGATCGACGTACTTCCACGTTTTCTTCTGTGGGGTCTTTCCAGTAGGTACATCAGGCTGTGTCCCATACTCTACAAGTTTCTTCGTGGTGGCGTGCACTGACTCTATATCACGATTGAGACTATTGTGGTGGTTTAATGAGGCCTCCGAAAAGGAAGCGGTCTAGATCGTCAATCGTCAGTTTTGCTTGGGAAATTTGAAGATCTGGAACATACTTCTGTCCTGATGGTATTGAAAGCGATGCCCAGATTATTCGAGCTGGAAGCAAGAGCACTCTGGAGTCGTCCATAGTTGGACTCAGTCTCCTTACCCAGTGTTTCTGTTGTATCGAGCCTGATTCGCTTCGCCCTCGAGTGATGGTCAAATGCTAGATAAAAGATGAATATGGGGTCTTAAAACGGCTTCGAGAAGACATACCCTCAGAAGTGGATGCTGCATATGCTGACGTCCGATCCGTTACCCAGGCAGTATGTGATGAAATCGAGGTCGATAGTTGATCACGCAGTTTTTGTGCCGCTTTGCGGTGAGTCAATTTCGTTTGTTCCAATGTCTGTGATAACATGAGTAGTAATTCTGGCTTCAGGCCATGTTCTTACCTTGAAGGTGCCATCGCGATTTCGCTTTGCGGAGGCACCCTGGCCATGGAGATTTGTCTGGGTAGAGGTCCCAGCGTCAGTCATCTGTCCAACTACCCGATTGTGCTGTTCCAAATACAGCTCTAACACGTTTTGTGCTTCAAGGTTCTGGTCCCGTAGATCATTCATGTTTACTTCCAATCGTGAATGGTGCTCATTCATGAACCCATCTAACATCTCCGACATATTGTGCAGCAACACCCCCTTGGCCCTATCTGCTTTGACCTTTTCACTCTTGAGCATTCTAATAAGGGCTTCATTCTGTTCTCGAAGGCGCACGATTTCGGTTTGTGCAGCTTCATTTGTTAGCTGTCGTGTTAGCTCTAAGGAGGTCAATCCGTCTTTGATGTATCCTTGAATTTCTTGCAGGACAAATTCAAGAACGGAATGAACGTCGTTGAGTGCCTTTTCCACTGCCACCGTCCCGTTCTGGCTTGTCATTTCGAGCTCATCGCATATCGAAGAACTGTATGACATGAGATTAGCACCCCAAGAGACGAACTCGCTCTTGAATGTTGTTTGCATGCCAGCTAGGGCATCGCGAATCACTTCAAGAGCCTCTGATTCCGTCGTGTTGTGGTGTTGGATTGTTTGAAGAGTGATTTGAATATGGGATAGTTGTTCAACAATGATCTGAGATTGTGTCGACAATTTTTCAATCTCGGTTTCCCCAACTTCCTTCGCCGCCGCCTGGAGTTGAGTCGTAACTTCTACCGTACATCGAGAGAGTTCGTCAAGCTTCTTAGAAAGACGGTTTGTCAGAGATGACAGTGTCTCCCCGCATTCAGCAACGGCGCTAGAGTTAGAATCGAAAACGCCGGATTTTCTTTCTGACAAATGAACAACTCTTCGTCAGCTAGCAATAAGAAACGTAGGCTCATACAGACCCAGCTTCCTGAAAAGCCCACTAATGTCACGTAAGCTCTCTGCTGCAATATTCTTCAATCCTTCGGCCACCGAATTCAGCCGTACCTCCGTGTTTTTGTGTGCCTGGCATACCACAACCTCATCATCTAGAGCGGCCCTGGTCTCTGACAGCTGTCCTTCTGTATGATTGAGTGCCGCTGTAGTCCTCTCTAACTTGCTTTTCGTGACCTTGAGTTCCTCGTCTCGTTTCATCAGGAGTCCGATACTCTGCTCAAATTCTTCTCTTACTGCCCTCAACTGGCCTTCAACAATTTCAATCTGTCTCTTGGCCTCTTGTAACTCTGTCTGCCTGAGTTCCTGCTCGGCGGTCAGCTCGTTCCAGCTTTCCTCCGAAAAGAAGATCCCGTTTTTCTCTCGTGCTGCAAGGAGATCATGCTTGAGCCGCTCAATCTCGGCGATATATTCTTTGAGGAGGCCGTTCCGTGTCATACGCTGATTAACCTCGGGTTTGTTACGGATGGACTTGGCACGAAGAGCGTAGTCCAAAGTTGAGAGAGTCTCCTCCATGTTCGAGCGCGCGGGAGATATTGTCGCAACGATGCAGGTTTTGGTTCGACCGCCGAGTGAATCTTGAAGAAGGCGGGTTAGTTTGGATTCACTGTAGGATGTAAGTATATGCGTCTAATCGGAAGGTTGAACGTCCTACCGATACGGTACATGGGCTGCGTTGTCAACTAGAGCATTGATGACACGCCCAAGAGTTAGAAGACTCTGATTTATCATCCCAGCTTCCCGAGCTCTCTTGTTTTCAGCGCCTGATCGCCCAATGTTTTCAGAACCGGCAAGATCAACGAGGTTCATCTTGCCAACTTTGAGCAGATCATCTCCGATATTGGAGGTCTCCTTAACATGAACGGTGATAGAAAATATTGAGTGTGAGCGACTTGAGTGGTCGTTGAATCGGGTAGCAGCAATTTGTCGTCGCTCGCTACCTTTGTTCAAGAGAGCTAAAGCGTCCTTGCAGTCTTTGACTGCCGTTTCTTCCAAGCCCTGAATAAAGACACCCTTTTTCCCTGCGTCATCGAATATTTTGAGTTCTGCAGCCTTCTCCTTGCCACTAATGCCCATGGGCTGGGTTGAACTAGTCGGGGGAGAGAAATCGGATGCAAGTAGATCCCGTAATTCTTCGTTGTAGAGTTCAATATAGGATATCTTGACGCTGTAGTCAGCCTTTGAAGTTTCAAGGGAGTGGAACAGGCGAAAGAGGACCCTGGGAATCATCCCTGCGTCTGGCGAGGGATTACCCATAGGGGTTGGCTTCAGGTCCCCATGCATAGTGTATCTAGGTAAAATATTGAAATGAGGATTGAGGATCAGAATTATACAGTAAACGTACGTTTTCCCAGTGCCAGTCTGTCCGTACGCAAATAACGTGCAGTTATAGCCCATAAGTACTTCTTCAAGCATCGGACTAACAACGTTGTGGTAAACCATAGCTTGATCTGCTTCCGGACCAAAGACAAGATCAAATGGGTAGGTGCGCAAAGGTGGTAAGGTCACGATTCCCAAACTTGATTGAGGTGCTCCAGTCTCAACAGAGATTTCTTTGCTCCTGGCTCCGTTCGATGATACGATTATAGGAGAATTCTCTTGGATTTCGCGGTCGGACCTTCGGCGACATCGAATGACCACTTGAATGCTTGATTCAGACGATTCAGATATTTTCTGGGATTGTGTGTTCAGACTTGAGGATTGAGTTGAACTGGGGTTGTCCCTGGGGCTGGGTTCGGAAGGTATGGGAGCCCTGATGAGTGGTCGAGGACGTGAAGCATACATTGCTGGCGCTGTAATTCCTGTCTTTTGCCTGGCAGCCGGTCTTTTTGAGGCCATTGGAACTTGGAATACTGGTTCTTCCGATTGCAACAGTCGACGCGACGTATCACGTGACTATGCCTGACTACACAAGTCACATGCATCCCCCAAAAACAGTCGTCCTTTATCTCTATGGGCAAGCGCAAAAAGTCTTCCAGAAAACCGGCATTGGTGCGCCAGAAAGCATCCCTTGGTGAGTTTGCTTTGGTGGGTGTACCCCGTTACTTATATCTGGAAAGAAACCAGTTTTACCTGTCTATTCTGTCATCATGAAAAATCTGTCACTGTACGCATGGATCGAAAGGAAGGTGTGGCAAACCTAGTGTGCCGTGTTTGTGACCAACGATACCAAAGTAAAGTTAACCGTAAGTGCTTATTACTTTTTTCCACCAAACCCGGGCCAGTCACTCCTTAACTGACCCGCTTGATTTAGACTTGACTGAACCCATTGATATATACTCCGAGTGGATAGACGCCGCAGATGCTGCACAACGTGAGGAACCCCCTCGTCGCTCTGTTGCATCAACAAGCCGCAGTGTTACTCGAGCTCCCGCCTATGAAAGCGATGATGAGTGAAACCTCTTAGTTCCAGTGTTTGGCAACGCTCTGTAGATTTTGTATCATATTTACTTATTTAGTACAACTCCGCAACCTCTGCAACATAGTCAGTCTAACGAGTGATGGAGGTAACACTAGCAAACATAGGCAGTCGTCACTTTACAACATTTCATTTACAAATTTGTGACGCTGCGTCTTCCGACTACCTTCCCTTATACCCTCCTAATATTCAACCATCTGACGCATTCTTTGATTGTATCCTTTCTCTGGCGCCGTCGCTATGACGGGCCCGACCAATGTGAAAGTAGTTTGTCGGTAAGCTTATTCGATGCAATGCATGCTTCCCCAGTTTAATATCCTAGAGTATAGATTCCGTCCCGTAAATGCTATCGAAATTCGGGAAGGCGGCGAAGTTGTAGTCGCCTTTAGTGACAATCTCCAGACGGTACAGGTGAAATCTGCCCAGGTCAGCACTGGGCCAGAAAAGGATGGGTTCACGTTCGACAGGGTGTTCCCGATGGGAACTAAGCAGCATGAAATTTTTGAATACGGTGTTAAAGAGTAAGTCGTTTGGTTGTAAATGTACTTCGCCTTCTGATCCTTGAATGTAGCATCGTTAAAGGTAATCCAACCTTAGTCTCTGCATCGTCTTCGCCTTGCTCATTCAGTCACACTCTGCCCTACCATCCAATAAACTCAACGATGCTCGTGTTCTACTAGATGTTCTTGATGGATACAATGGGACAGTTTTTGCGTATGGTCAGACTGGAAGTGGAAAGACCTTTACTATGATGGTGTGTCCTCACCTTCGAAATAATGCTAAAAAAACGTTAACTCTAAATCACAGGGGGCTGATATAGACTCGGATGAGCTGAAAGGAATTGTACCCCGGATCACTGAACAAATTTTCCAATCGATTGTAGAGAGCGACCCTCACCTTGAATACCTTGTCAAAGTGTCATACATGGAAATTTACCTAGAGAAAATCCGTGACTTACTTTCACGTGGGTGTTGACCTTTCTGCTGTCTTGCGTTGATGTAACGTATTTGCAGCCCAGAACGATAATCTGCAGGTGCACGAGGAAAAGTCGCGAGGTGTCTACGTCAAGGGTTTGTCGGATTACTATGTAAGCAGTGCAAGGGAGGTGTATGAGATCATGAGAACTGGCGGCGCAGCACGGGTAGTAACATCAACGAGTAAGTATCTCTATCTGAAAAGCTTGAGCAGTCTCTGAAGGAACCTCAATAGATATGAATGCCGAATCTTCGCGGTCCCACTCAATATTTCTGATCACCATACAACAGCGTAATACGGAAACTGGGGCACAGAAAACAGGCAACTTGTACCTTGTTGACCTCGCAGGTTCGGAAAAGGTTGGAAAGACTGGTGCTTCGGGACAGACCTTGGAGGAAGCCAAAAAGATCAATAGATCGCTCTCTGCTTTGGGTATAGTCATCAATGCATTGACAGAAAAAGTCGGCCAGTTCTAGAAAATTTTATCCATACTTGATCACTGATTTTCTAACCATCCTTAGGCCAAGCATATACCTTATCGTGACTCCAAGTTAACTCGTATTCTTCAAGAATCGCTTGGTGGAAATTCCCGAACAACCCTTATCATCAACTGCTCACCCTCGTCTTACAATGAAGCTGAAACATTGTCCACCCTTCGGTTCGGCATCCGTGCTAAGTCCATCAAGAACTCTGCCCGCGTCAATGCTGAGTTGTCTCCTCTTGAGCTCAAAGGCCTTCTCCAGAAGGCCCAATTGGCCAACACATCGTACCAGAAACATATTCTGAGTTTAGAAGCCGAACTTGCTATCTGGCGCTCTGGTGGCCATGTTGAAGAAAGCGAATGGATTCTCATTGGAAAGAGCGGCGCAGTTCCACCAAAAAAGGCACCGACGTCACCCACGCCTTCTGCGTCGATACCTAGTTCTCGCAGTATGACGCCGGTCAACCCGGTTATCGAGGGCTTAAGAGACCTGGATAGTCGGCCTCAGACACCAACAGTTGTTGCTCTCGAGAAGGATGAGCGTGAGGAATTCTTAAGGCGGGAGAACGAGCTCAGCGACATTTTGGCAGAGAAGGAGAGTTCCCTGACAGCAGCTCATAAATTAGTCAAGGAACTCAAAGAGGAACTTGCGTTCTTGAAGGAACAAGAGACGTCTGTCAGCCAGGTATTGCTTCCTCCTAAAAAGCTAGCGCAGGGTACGAAAATTAATCTGGGCGACAGGAAAACAAGCAGATGTCCACGAAACTCAATGAACTTCGATTGCAAGTCGAGCGCCTTGACTATGAAGCTAAAGAGGGCACTATCACCATTGAAACACTGCGTGAGCAGAATAATGATACAACTGCTGAGCTCGAGGCCCTCAAGAAACAGTTTACGGATTTGAAGACAGTGCAGAAGGATACTTCAGCGGACGACAAGGAGAAGCGTAAACAGGAGAAGATGGCGATGATGATGGCGAAATTTGATACTGTAAGCGTCGATTCTGGTGACTTTATCATAAGATCTGATTTGGAGTTGTTTTGAGCAGCAAGGCGCTTTCTCCGAGAAGGACGAGCAGTTGCGACAGCTTCTTATAAAGCTTGATAATATGAATAATGAAGCAGCTGAAACATTGTCCTCCGACGATCTGATCGCCATTCGTAGGCAGCTTGCGGAGAATCAGACAGTCCTCAGAGAGACGTTTAATAGACTTCGCCAAAGTCAGCAAGAGACCGAGATGGCTGTAAGGCGAAGAGATGAGCTGAATGCTCGGGTCGCTCAACTAGAAGCAGATTACGAAGAGTTGCTAGGCGAGTTTTGAGTGCTATAGGTCGATCAGAGTTCGGGCTGATCGTTCACCTCTGTAGAGAAGACAATTCATGAGGAAGAATCTGAAGATGCAGAGTCCATGCAGGACTTCAAGGTGTGTATTATACAATTTCTTCTCTATCTAGATTAAGTCTTTTGTTTGTGCCAACAGAACAAGCTCGAAGCTCAATATGCTGCTAAAAGGGATGCTCATATAAGTGAAGCTGCCGATCTCAAGCAACAACTTGAGATGAGGGCCAACGAGATGAGGGCACTTAACGGTACAATTGACAGTCTCAAGAGTGTCAATGATGAGCTGAAGGTACGCCTCAAAGATTAGCCTGAGCCCACTTGAATCAAGGATCAAACAGCGCGCCTTCGCTGTGACATCCGCTGGTATCGAGGGTGGCAAAAATCTCGCCGAGAGCGCACAAGATCTGGAACGAACGAGGAAGGCAATCAATGTCCAGCTCGCGGAGTTTGATGGTGTCAAGAAATCACTTATGCGCGATTTACAGAATCGTTGTGAGAAGGTCAGTGCCTCTATTAGCTATTAGCCGACTCTGATCGGCTATCACCTAATACAGGTTGTAGAACTAGAGATTCAGCTAGACGAGATCAAGGAGCAATACAATAATGTCATTCGTAATAGCAACAGCAAGGCTCAGCAGAAGAAAATGGCTTTTCTAGAACGCAACCTCGAACAGCTCACCCTCGTCCAGAAACAAGTATGTAGCAGTTGTCCTTCAACAAGCATACTCATCTGTTTTCATGATAGTTGGTCGACCAGAACTCCATGCTCAAGAAAGAGGCTGGAATTGCAGAACGCAAGCTTTTGGCTCGGAATGAGCGCATTCAAAATCTGGAGGCTCTCCTTCAAGATGCAGATCGCCGCCTGTCGGCTCAGAACCAGAAATTTGAGGCACAACTTCAAGCGGTCAAAGAGCGACTGGATCAGGCTCGAGGTTGAGTTTACCATTTCCTAGTCCGAGCAAGTCTGAAGAATTATGTAGCCCAAAAGGCACCAGCAGCTTCGCCGCTGAGCTTTGGGCGGATCGCGAAGCCGTTGAGAGGTGGTGGTGGAGCCGCATCGCCTTACACGACAGCTCCCACTGCTGCTTCACCAATCCCAAATCCTCTGGCCCGTGTGCAGAATGAAGATGCTGGGTGAGTTCTATGCTCTCTCTTGACATAATCTATCTCTAACGGAATTGGTGGTTACGTATTAATTTATCTGGGTTTAGTGCTAGCTGTAAGTAATCTCTCTTCATTTGCTCGTTTATGGCTAGGTTGTAACAGAACTAATTCTTTCAGCCAAACGGGCGTCCTGGTTCTTCAATTCACGGTAAACTGAATAGATTATCATTTTTACTTGTATTCTCTGCTTTTCCCGCATAAATCGTTTGTATCTCACATAGCATATTTACTCCCAGAATGCATTGACAATTCATGGACACGGTTTGCTCTCCGGGTACAGACCTCATACAGACCTCACCGAGACGAAGTAAATGCCAAACATGAGCCATCAGTCGATTTCCACGTGATGGACAGGCTCCCTGATGCCTGCTATTTATTGACAAAGAGTTCGATGTTCATGAGTTCTGATATAGCAAGAAATCTCGATCACGGTAAATGTATTAATCAACCTTATGTTTTACTATTTAAGGGATGTTAGCCGGAGTGACTGGTTGACCAGGGGGGATAAAGTTAAAAGGCAATATTCGGTTGCACTCAGTCGTAGATAACATCTTCATTAAAATACTACCACGGGCATTGTAGACCACTTCCAGCAGTACCAGAGGAGCAATTGTGAGAATTATCTGACAACAGCACAAGCTTCCGTCATCTGCGGGTCTTATTATGTCATTTGATGCGCTATGTGGGGCGGTAGGTCCCGGAGACGTGTACGTTTCCAGCCACTTCTGAAGCTCTCAAATGGTTAGGTTGAAGACAACATCAGAAGCAACCACTTGTCTGCCAGACTTGACGGGGATCTGAAAATAGATTAGGATCTGAATTAGATGTGCATTAGCATATTTGATTGGGTTGAAACGCAGTATGCAATTTTTTTCTGGAAAATCCCTTCGTTGTGCCAATTTATTTCCGGCAGACACATGAATGGGGACTCTAGAGTGACTACTTACGCTAAGGGTCCTGACTTCCCTCTTTTTTTGCCGCCGATGCCTCATTCGCGTTTTGTGCTCCTTCCACCCTGCTCAGGCCTTTGTTGCCTGAGAGTCAATTACCGCCAACCATGTGAGCATTTTTCATGCATACTGCATTACAACTTTCTGCCTGCTCATCTTCATTCTTTGACCTGACCTGCTCACTTCAGAGACTGATTCCTTCGTTCTTCAGCTTGCGGAAATCCACAGACTGAACATATCCGCCCTGCCATATTTTTGTTTCGTGAGTGTAAAAAATTAGTTGACTTTTTCTGACTTTCATACGATTAGCTTGAAAATTATTGCACACAATGTCGGCTGTGCATTCCCGCAACCATTCACCCTCTCGTTCGCCTACTCATGTGAGAACTCGTCCCTACTAGCAAGGGGAACCACCTAACAGGATTCTCTAGACGCAGTCTCAGCGATTCATCAATAGCGGAGGATCTTACATCGTTACTTGTAATCCCAGTGGGCTGCAAAACTTCAACTCAGGCGGGCAGGTCAATACCCATGACGTTAGTAGAACTTTGACTCTAGCTGACGTTGTGTGAAGTATCAGACTATGGGACATACCTATCCGAGGAGTACCCCTGGATCGTCAGTGACTAGCACACATGAGATTTCTCCGCCTCGGAGCGTCAAGCAGCGCGAGATTGATTGGACCTCGTCCAGACCAACAACCAGCAGAAGCTGGGATGAGGTGCGAGGCATTTCAGACTATGGCTGTTCTTTTGGGTTCATTGGTACTAGAATTCTGTAAGTAAGAGGCAACCGCTCGTAGGTCAGAATGGATCATTATCGATTCCTCAGAATGTAAGTAAAAGTGCAAGTTGGTGCTCCATGAAGAAGCTGACCATCTTTCCAGGAGCAAACCTTGGTTTTGAAAAACGGTCAGAGAAAATCAACAAATGAAACTGTTATTTCCTCGTTCTTCTGACCATGTGTTGTAGGTTTAGTGTCCTCAAACTCGCCAACTCGGCCTTATGCAGGCCACCAGAAATCTCCTGTTGCTACTAATTACAACGCGCTTGGGGCTTCACAAAGGTCTCCTAACGTAGATGAGCTTAGTTCAGCCATGAGGAGCATGGTAGTTGAAGACGACCACAATCTTCAGAGGCAAGCTGCACTCAACCTATCACGAAATTTTCCTTCGGCAAACCAAATGATTTACTCGTCTATTCCCCGATTGGATTGTACTTCTTCCTATCAGAATTCTCGCGATACTCTTTTCGATTACTCATTTAGTTATGATCCCTGCCGCCCTAATTCGGATCCTCCAGCGTATTCATCATCAACCGGAATCAGTGGTTCGCCGGCTTTGATTTACCCTAGTATCTCTCTTTCGGACCCTTACTGTCAATCAGGATATACGTATGAGTTTCTTGCCAACCCAAGGCGTCCTGTACCCCAGTATAATCAAGCTATGGCGTATGGGCACACAGGTACCTCCCCCTGCGCCACGTCTCAGGCCATTCAGCTCAGTAGCCTTCCTGTCGTCGATAAAATAAATGTCCAGGCGAGTTGTCTCAATGAATGAAAGCACATTGTCTTATCCTGTCTGTTAGTACCCGACAAGTCTTCCCACTACCATGTTGACCCCTATGGCACCAAATATTCCATCCCGCAATGGCCAAATTGACTCGACTACCGGTCATCTGGCTTCTTTTACAAGATTCCCCTTTCGACAGTTCGATCCGATTTATTCAAGAGGTATATCAACCCATCCTAATAACCTCCGTCTCGCACCGATGGTCCGAAGCAATCTCCTGGAAGAACTTCGATCTAGGAAGTCTCGCAGATTGGAACTATCTGTAAGTTGAGTTTCCACTTGACTCTTTTTCTCGACCTCAACCTCCTAGGATATCACTGGATACGTGTCTGAATTCAGCATGGATCAGTATGGTTCACGATTCATACAGACCAAACTGGAAAATGCAGGCATCGAATCGATTCGAGCTGTATATGACGAGATCATCCCAATATGTGCCCTGATGCTCATGCAGGATGTTTTTGGCAACTATGTAAGACTGAGGTCATTTCCGGGGACATTCACTGACTACTTTCTTAGGTTATCCAAAAATTGATGGATTTTGGCACACAGGATCAGCGAGCTGGCATAGTGCTAATTGTTGAAAATGCAATTGTTGATCTATCACTCAATGTTTATGGTTGTCGGGTTGTTCAAAAAGTGGCAAGCCCCCTTTAACCTTGTGGGCACGGCTGATTTGTACTGATGGCAGGTGATTGAGCTCTCTACAGTGGAGCAACAAACTCAGCTTGTTTGCAAGATAGAACCTTATGTGCTGACAGTGGTCAAAGACACAAATGGTAACCATGTAAGATAGAATAGCATTGATGGTTTATCAGCCTGGTCTGAATGATCTTCTTATAGGTGATCCAAAAATTTGTCATGACAGTGCCACCAGAGTGTCTTTCTTTCTTGAGGACCTTCCGCAAGGCTGCTCCTCAACTTGCTATACATCAGTTTGGCTGTCGTGTCTTGCAACGATGCTTAGAATACCTGCCTAATGATTATTGCCGCGGTATGATAGATGAGTTGCTCGGCATTGCTAACAACCTAATGCAGGATCAATTTGGGGTTAGTCTGATTTACGTTGCACTGTTTACATACTGACAACCAATCCAGAACTATGTTGTTCAATATATCTTACAGCACGGCCAACCGCATGACTGCGTAATCATCGCCGCCCGTATGCAGGGACTTGTTCTTGAGATGTCCTGCCATAAGTTTGCGTCAAATGTCGTAGAGAAGATACTAGTATATGCAGATCACGACACGAAGCAAAAAATAATCTCTGAAGTCCTTGGTAACGAATATGGTAGTGATCCTGTTTATGCAATGATGCTGGATGGATATGGCAGTGAGTACAGACCTGAATCCTTGCCCTTGTCTAACTTCCAGTTGAAGATTATGTTATTCAAACAATGCTCGATCAAGTTCAAGGGGACCAGCGAGAACTTCTGTGTGGCCGTGTCAGATCACACATCAAGCGTGAGCCAAAACCAAAGATCGAACCCAAGCATGTCATCGCTAGTAAGTAGCAACTTATTACAAAGTGGATGTCATTGTATTTACATTTTATCTTTTCGTAGTCGAAAAACGTCTACTCAGTGACAGCTATAATACCAACGGAATCTAATATGGCCATACATTTCTCACATCCATCTGTACTTTGAAAAGCCTGCGTCATTTGTTCCTACCTTATTTACTGCAAGTTTGAGTCGATCTTGGTTTACAAGTTAACGTTCATAATAAAATTACACTTGTTCTTTGTGTCATTCTTCGGTATCTCTTGCTACAATTCGAGTCTCCACAAAAGAGGAATCACCCGACACAGGTTGATTCTGTCTCACGGTTCTGCGGTACCCAGAGGTACAAGAGCTGCAAACACTGGGACACGATTTTTTTGGCTAATCACCGTGACGTGTCGAACTCCCAAAACGGGTCATACAGGCCGTGAGTAGGTCCGGTGAAGTCAATTTCGAACCAGTTTCTTTCTCTTCGTTTCCTGCCGCGTCTCGTATTTAACGCCATGAGCGATACAGAGGCAGCTGCCTCGCTCTTTGGTACTGCAGACTCACCGTCAGATCTGTTTACAGCACTTGGAACAGAATCCAGCCAAGAAGCATCCGACGGCCTCTTCGATGGAGCTAGTGCCGACAAACTTGGTGCCACAGATGCTTTCTACAATGTTCCAAAGCAGCGAGCGTCAACTCATGAATTCTCAGAATCAAACCAGCCTCCTATTGTCGAGAGCCGTACTCATGCCCCAACACACGATGAAAGTGCACCCCATGGAACATACAGCAGTTACCAATACTGGAATGGGAATCAGACGAATTACGGTGCAGGTGCAGGCACATCAAGTAAAATTTTATTCTTTCATATCTACCCTGACAGCTCAATTTCTCTGCAGACGGCATTTCTTATGATACCAACAAATATGCAACGCCTGCCATTCATGACCCATATGTCCTTCCTCAAAACAATGCCTACGTTCCTTCGTCAGTACGCCAACCTCCTGTCCCCAAAACAGCAAATATATCCTCTTATACTGGGAACCAAGCATCTACATATGATAGCCGCCATGTAGTGGATCCATATGCTCATCAACATCTGAATCAGTCTACCTACAACTCATATGAGCTTTATACCCCAAATTCGAATAATCAAACAGCCGCAACAGCACAAAAGCACAACGACATCCCACAGGTGCCCTTGCATGCTCCCCACATCCCAGCTGCTACGGTGCCTGCACCATCTGCACCGATGACAACGCAAGTTCCTAGGCCCAAGGTATCTAATGCATATGATCCGCCATTTTCTGCAGTGTCCTATAGTCGGCGGAACGTTCCAGGTCCGGTCAAGTACGGACAAGGATATAATGCCCTCTCTCACTCCGCTTATGCCCCATATCAACCTACTACTTCTCCACCTCTCACACCGCCTCCGCCTCCACCTCGTGGACCTGCAGTAGTACCGGCTCCAATCATTCCTACCTCACCGCCAACGGTTTCTCATCTCCCTCCGCCTCCCTCAAAATTACACGACTATACCTCTGCTTATATACCACCTTCGGTTCAGAATCATACCTTAATGCACGGTGCACTGCCTGTTGTACCTTCACCCTATGCTTCCGCCGATCACCCCACTAGCATTCCTTCAGCGTCGGCAGTATTTTCTGAGCCGACTAGATCGCAGAATGAAGGAGAGAATCCTTTCACAAATGATATCAAGTATGACAAGGAAAATGCCCTCGCAGATGAGCCCGGCGTGAATTTCTTTCATGGAACAAAACTCGAGAATTTCTCAGAACCAGGATCAATGGTGGAGGAACCAGCTGAAATGCAGTTGGCCCGCTCTCGCGCAGCTTCTCCATCCAAAATAAATCCGCTACACGAATCAATGAAACTACAGTCACCTGGTGCACCACTCTTGTCGAGTCTGCAACAGTCTTTCAGAGCAATTTCTCCTCCTAGAACAAATATGGATTCGGGACGCGTCTCGAGTCCGCGGCGGAGTCCCCGACCCCCCTCATCCCCAGTTCATGTGGTTTCGCACAGTGGACCTCGCGCTTCCCCAGATCTTCGCAGAGAATCTCTTATACGTGAATATATCCCAAGGTCGAAAACTACTTCACCAGGCATAAGTATCATAAACCCATATGTACCCCCTCCACGGGGTTCTCCTCTTCGTGCAAAGTCAGCTTCTATGAATTCCGCCGATGCGATCAGTTCTCCAGACTCATCTTCCAGCATTTGGCATGACCGCTACGCGCCCCGAGGCTCAAAAGTCAATAACGTTTACGAAAGCGAAAGAACTGGCTCCCCGAGCTCTTTCTCCAGTCGCTCATCAGACTATGGTCAACATTATACTAAAAGCAATCACTTACCGCCTGTAGCTGAGTCACCTTACACTCCTGCTGCATTGCCCCAGGGATCTGTGCCATCAGCCGAAGACCAATATGTTCCTTTCCAGCCGAAGATCAAACCTGTGCCCTTGTCTGGGGACTTCAGACAATCACAATACCCCTATTCCGTAGGGGTTTCACCTTCCCAACCTCCCGCAGAAACGATCATCAAACCCACAACCATCCCTTATGCTCCCTCTCCTTCACTCCTGGGGGCCAATGATCCTCTGGGACGCACCTCGGTTCGTGTGCCGGTGATTAGCTTCGGGTTTGGTGGCAAAATTGTTACTTGTTTCCACCACGCGAGCTCTGTGAATATGGGGTTTGACGCTGCGTTGTCTCCGCGAGTCCCCACCATTGTTCAGGTGCAAAGCTGGAAGAAGCTAGTGCCGGAGTCAGCTCTGGATTCACTAGTGGTCTTTCCTGGGCCGTTACATGCTGATCCTGGTCCTCCAAGTACTGGTATCATGAAAACTGGTGCTATCACGCAAGCGAAGATGAAGAAAGCATCACTCATTAAATACCTTTCTGACCGTACCGATGAAATGATGCAAGGATTGAATTATCTCCACAATGGAAGTGCTGAGAAACGGATAGCCGATGGGAAGTTAGTATTGGTAAAGCTTCTTAGGATTATGGTTGAAAATGACGGGCGTTTACTTGGAACGTGAGCCGGCCTTCATGTCGTATCCTGATTTTTGTTCATGGTTTTCTGAAGACCTCAGCTGGATTCCGCTGTTCGAGCTGTTCTGGTACCTAGACTTGAGGTCAATGATCCCGGAACTCATTTTACAACTACTGCAGATACACTGACGGAAACGCCGTTCGGAGCTGCGTCTGCCAATAGTGATGAGACGGTGGTCTCAGTCACTGCACTTCGAGGGGCGGCACTAAACAAGATTGAAGAGTTTCTTCTGCGCGGAGAACGTCATCAAGCTTACCACTATGCACTCGATGAGAAGCTGTGGGCTCATGCCATGGTGATCGCAAGTAGCATTGATAAAGAGGCATGGAAAGAAGTTGTGAACGAATTTATAAGAGCAGATCTCGGGGTCAAATGCGACAATTCATTCGCCTTGCATGGTCGTACTGATTCCAAAGTGCTGACGGTGAATGGAAGAGAGGGGCTTCGTGTAGCATATAGTTTATTCTCTGGACAGGGAGCTGCTGCAGGTAAGACGCCATTGTTTCTAACATGTGTTCAAGTAATGTCCATTCCCGAATAGTGCAGGAGCTAGTGCCTAAGAACATATTGGCAAGGGGCATTGGTCGAGTGACCATTCCGGCTCCAACGTTAGGCCCATCGACCCCCCGGACACCCAACCTCGCCTTTCCTGTGGCCGGAGCTAAAATTCCCACCGAATCGCTAGCAAGATGGGCGGAAACGGTGGCAATGTTGCTGGTATCACCGTTGACACCTGATACTTCGGCAGCACTCACTAGCTTGGGTGATCAACTCTTGGCAAACGGTTGGTTGGAGGCAGCTCATGTCTGGTAAATATTTTTTTGTCCTAGTTTAAATCAGATTCACTCAGATTCATTAGTTTCCTGCTTTCTCCTCAGACTTCTCCCGTTGGTGGAATTGGTAATCCTGCAGCACGGATTATATTATTAGGATCTAAGAGCCCTGTCAATGCGCCGACTTTCTCGAGGGATCCCGATACGATTATATTCACTGAGATTTTGGAATATATCATGACAATGGTCCCGGTGTCGAAAGGGCAGGAACCGAACAATGGTTTTCCGCATCTGCAGGCATATCGCTTGATTCGTGCTTATGCTGCTGCTGAAGCCGGGGACCTGAGCATTGCTAACAGGTTCGTCATTTTACAGTTGTTTGATATGCTCGACTATCGATTGATCCCTCTGGTTCAGGTACTGTGAAGCCATCACGGCATCTCTTGTGCGAGGATCTGTCTACTTCACGCCGACAATGCTAGAGCAATTGAAGAACCTCGCTGACAGGCTTTCTGGCGTGTCTCATCCCGACAAGGCGAGCTCATGGATACCTGGAAAGATACCAAAGCCGAGTCTTGACACTTTTGGGGGATGGCTGGAAGGAAGGTTTACAAAATTGGTGACGGGTGAATCAGACAGTCTGACATTACCGCCAGAAGATGCGGTGAAGCAAGACGGTGGGCATGGGGTGTCTGGGCCTTTTACTCATTACAATACTATTTCCTCAGCCAACAATTCTGCGAGATCGTCTCCAGCGCCGCCTTTTGTGACCCCTGCGTATGCTTTACCACCGACCGGGTCCGCCATGTCGAATAAGACATCATATAGTTATGGATCTGTGCCGGATCTCGTGAAAAGAAATCAATCTCCAGGACCTATTGCATCGGCGATGCCTGCTCCGCCATCAATCCCGTCGATTCAAGCACAACTGGGGAATCATAATAACGGAAGCATAGCTTATACGAATGAATATGGCCCAGGACCAGACTTACAAACCACGAAACGGTCAGTGAACCTTGATACTGGGGACGAGACGAATGTGCAGGAGGTTGCTTGGTGGGGTTCGTCCGTTGATGGAGGGCATCAAAACCACGGAAGAACACCTGTAGCCAAGTTTGAAAAAGTGGAGGGGATGCACGGTGGGATGGACAATGAGGGGTTCTTTTCGCCAATGACGAGCCAGTCGTTTGTGGTTGGCTCAAAGGTGAGTGGGACGCCTGTGTCGAGACCTGAACAGGCGGGTTCTTATGTGGAAGACAATGAAGAGGACGATTTGGGTTTGGGGAACAGTTCGAGGAAGGAAAAAGAGACTCTGAAGGGTGAGAGCAGTGGTGAGAATGATAAGCCTAGAGCTGTACCGCTGGAGACAAATAAATCAGGTATGTTTGTGTATCTATTTTTTTTGGTGTACGACTCATTCGATATTGTCAAAGATGCTCCTGCATCAAATTCAGGATGGTTCTCCCGTTGGTGGGGCCGTAAGGAAAATACTTCTGGTGGACCTGTTAAAGCGAATTTGGGCGAAGAAAGTTCATTTTATTATGACAAAGAACTGAAACGCTGGGTCAATAAGAAGGTACGCTTCTTCTTGCCTCTTTTTCAGGCTATAGTGATGACGTGCTGGATTTGTAGGCAGAAGGGGAAGCACCGAAGACGACACCTCCACCTCCGCCACCTCCCCGAGCACAAACGGCATCACCGGGGAGATCAGTCGGATATGAGAGTAGTACATCGACTTTACTTACTCCGCCACCACCCTCGTCATCATCGTCGTCATCAACAACATCGTTGAATGGGCAGAGATTTGGGAGACCTGGTAATGCGGCTGATCTGACGGCTTCGCCGCCACCGCCGCCAGCGGGCAAGCCTTTGATGCGCGTGAGGTCAAATCTAGCACCACCTGGGCTGGATTCAGCGCCGCCTACACCTATGGGGACAGGAAATTTTGCTGGGGCTGGGTCACTACCACCGGCAAGGCCAAAGAGCTCGAGTTCTCAAAGAAAGAATGTGAGGAGTCGATATGTAGATGTGTTTGCTGGTGAAGGAGGAAGTGCTTGAGTATAGTATCTCTTTTTCTTATGACTTTGTCTAGTATTGCAACAACTAGCTAGAGAAAAATGAATACTTAAACTAGATACATGGGAATGGCTCCTCAGAGGAAGAGCTTGAAAGGGTAACCACGATTCTTTACACGGAAAAGGGAGAGGAGGAGAGAATAGACAATGATAATGACAGCAGTAAAGAGATAAACTTGAGCACGTTGGCGAGTTGGGGAAGTCTGTGCTGGGACAACGAGTAGGAGCATAAGGAAGGCGAAGGATAGTAATCCATCTGAAAGGATGAGATATACGTGTCAAGGGAGAAGATGAGGTGGACATACAGATGAAGGCGACGACGTGGACCTCTTGACCATATTGACTCTGGAAACCAGGAGCAATCCAACCGCCAGCAGCAACATAGGGCATGCCCCTGATCCTGGTGAACATGTGGCCAGAGATCATGATGAGAGAAGTGAGAACGATAGCAATAGCCCATGTCCAGCGGGATTGAAGGATTGGCGCAGCAAAACGGAAAGATAAAAGGACAGAGAGGGCGAGGATGGACAAGAGAGCGACACGAGTGGTGTCTATGGGTTCACGGTAGGGGATTGGGACGGGAGTATGATGGGAGAGGAAGTCAGCAAGAGGGCGAGCGTCGAAACCCCTAGTGAAGACTTATGAGAGGGAGAGAGAGGGGAGTTGGAGGACGTACTCTGAGAAATCGTACTTTTGGGGGCTGGTCTGTTGAGTTGCACGGTCGCCCTGGGAGGGGCTAAACGCGAGGACTACGGGTGCAGAAGAAAGGCCCAGCTGGACATGGAGTCAGAGAAGAGGGAGGCAGGGAAAGGGAAAAGAACCTTTTGGAAGACGGCAGGAGCGCTGTCGAAGTCGAGGGTGGCAAAGAAATGGCTATCGCGGTGTTCTGGGTTGACCCTTGTCCAGGCCTTGGCTACGGCGTCCCACGAGGGGGCAAACTGCCTTGCAGACAGTGAGCTGGAGCAGGCGCCGGTGAGCTTGGAACTTACTTGCAAGGAGCACATTTGCGCCTGGAGTCGAGTGCGGTGAGCTGGACCGAGGCAGACCAAGTGCGTTTGGGGTCGGTGAGGAGGCTGTAGGAGTGTTCATTGAGGGCGATGAGGCCATTGCCTTGACGGGCGAGGTCAAGCAGGGACTGGTAGGGACTGGAGACGACGGGGGACGCTGCGGTGGCGAGGACGGCGAGGACGGCGAGGAGGTGCATGGTGGAAAAAGGAAAAAAAAAAAAGAAAAAAGGGAAATTGACTTGGGCAATAATGTCGTCGCATGGTCTCCTCCTCCGCCTTTTTCTATCGCCTGCCTACTTTTCTCTGCACGTCGCCCTCAAATACCTGCTGGTCTATGCAGACAACATTGGCATCACCTACTATCTCACCCGCAGGCTCAGGGAGCTCGAGGTCGACGAGCTCAACGACGCCTGGGGATTCATATGGTGATTGGCATGAATATCAGTTGTGATCTACTCTGCTCATTGTTCGTTGCGCCAGCCATCTGCTTGTCGCCCGGCCGACAGTGTCGCGTGCGCTGGAGGTGTTCGTCGTCGAGGCGGCGCAGCGCTCGACGCACGACGCGATGATTGTGTGTGTTCTCTGGCCGGCTCGTCTTGCTTGAATTCACGGTCCATTACAGACTCTGTGGTCGATGCAGGCGTCTCTGCACGACTTTGCCTCGTCTCGCGACTCACCCTCTTTTTCTGTCTGCCAACGTGTTCTCCACAGATGCCATGAAATTATATTCAACAATCTACCCCGTCCTTCCTCCTCTCCCTACCCCTCCTCCACTCACTCTACTCACTCCCCCTTCTCTAGGAGAAAGCTCTCACACCGTCCACAACCCGCCCTCGTCGGTATGGGTGTTGTCCTCGCCGCTGCTCCTGCCATGCCTCTCCTTGCTCAATCTACGGGCCAGATTGCCATCGAGCAAGGCCGTGCTGACCATCCAACAGACCTCCCCATGCTAGAGACAGACCTCGCTCCAGATCTCATGCCCGTCACTCCTGGCGGCGATACCGATGACCCTGACAGCCCTCACTCTCCCTCCCTTCCCGATGATTCAGACTGTAAACGCCCAGTTGTGGCTACTGCTGCTCAGACCATGCCCGCACTTCCTCTTCATCTGCGCTCAATCCAACGTTCACGAGCATCCCAAGATCCCTTAGGTCAGCTCGACGCTCAAATCCCATCTCCATCCCACCACTCCACGCTCTCCCTTCCTGCACCAACGGCTACAACCCCCAATACCCCAGACATCCTACTCGAAAAGTATGATGTTATAGCCCAGAGCCAGCTATTACGCGGACATTATTATCACTCTCAAGTATGTCAGCTCTGCAAACCCGCTTTACTCTAAATTTAACTTTCTGTCATAGATTCAATTCATTTTGGATTTGGAGAATATCTCTAATCGTCTTCTCATCGTCCCAAAACCTGCACGAGTCAGTGCACTCAGGGCGGAACTCACTGCGCTCAACCACAAGCTCCCGGCCGAGGTCTGTCTCTTTATCTCTATCTCCTAATTCATTTTCCAATCATTCTAGGTCTGCATGCCGATGTGGTGCAGCTCCTCTGATTCTCCCTGTGGCCCTCATAATACACCTCAACCTCATCATCGTATAGTCCGAATTCCACCAGGAGAAAGCGTTGTGCTCAACTCTGCGGAGAGAACGCCGTATCTACTCCTCATCGAGATCCTCCACAGCGACCTTGACTTTGATCCAGCTAAAAGGGCAAATAAGGAGATTCTCAAAAGGATCGTGGCGAAAGAGGACGAGCGACACGGAACTTCAAAAGATCTCGTCCTTTTTGGCCGTGGAAAACCCAAACCATCACCATCACCACACCAATCATCAGGACACGACAACAATATGCCCTCGCGTCCTGTCCTTCTCGAGCCCTCCCCCTTGGCCACTTCATCTGCAACATCTGGAAGCACTTTTCCTCTATCGGAATCAGATGATCCAGAAGAGGAAGTCGATCTTGTTGAACAACTATACGGTTCACAGAAGCCTTTGCAATTTGCAAATCTCGATATTGCAGATTCCATTGTCTTACCTCCAGCACCGAAGAACAGGGATCTTGACATAGCAACTTGGACTTCTTCTCCTGGTGCAGCAGATAAACATAGCCACCATCGACACACGGATGTCATGGGACGAAGTCGCAGGCATAGCACAAGTCAAAGCGGCAACGCAACAGGCCAGTCATCATCACTGCCCAGTACACCTCCCAGACAAGATGGCGATAGTGTGGGTGGAGGACTTTCGTTGGATGATTATTCCCAGCGCATGCGCACAGCAGCAATTATGCTTGCTCAGCTTAATGCCAATCTCGTGAGGGAACCAGCGACGCCCATACCTTTACCACTTTCCGCAACAACTCCCTCTTCTCAGACGCCGGATGTCTCTTCACCCATGAACACGAGTAGAGGCTTGTGGATTCCTGGCACAAGTTGGTTCACGGGTTCATCTGATACAACATCGTCCGATCATCAACAACGAACGCCATTGATTGCTGCTTCTCAGGGGGGAATGCGATTACAATATGCTGAAGCTCAACAAATCAGAGAAAGAATTATGAAAGAGATGTTAGCTTTAGAAGAGGAACGTATGGAAAGGATGAAAGAGGATCGGTACGCTCCAAATGCTACTGGTGCAGGATTAGGTATCAGGGGTGTTGATGTAGGTGGTGGTGGCAGCGGAGAGGGCAGTGTTGAGGATGAAGGGATTATCAGGAGGGAATTGAACAAGGCAGACCCGTCTGCTGTTGTGTTTAGTGAGAGTTGGGCTGCAAAGAAAGTAAGAAAGTATTTTTTTGTCTCGTTTGGTGCTTATACTTTGGATGTGGTCTAGAGTCGGATAAAGGGTGCATCACCCTACGGACATCTGGGTATGTTCTTTTTGATCTCTACGGGTCTAAGCTGCCATCTTCAATCTCTCAATCTGACCACCTTCGATTATAAATCAGCAAACTGGGATTGCGTGTCTGTGATTGTCAAAACGGGTGGTGATCTGCGACAAGAGCAACTGGCTGTTCAACTGATACGGGAGTTTCAGCGGATATGGGTAGAGGAGAATTGTGCTTGTTGGGTACGATAGTAAGCACTTCCTGTGCTGGGATGTCATGTTTGACCCATTCTGATCGAGGAGCATGCAGTTTCAAGATTCTAATTCTTGGCGCAACGTCCGGTTTGGTAGAGACTATTACAGACGCTGTGTCGATACACTCTATCAAGAAAGCCGAGTATGCTAAGCGATTGGCTCAAGGTAAACTCGGCCATGTATCCTTGATGGACCATTTTCAATCAGTCAGTCAACACCCATACTCGTTACGAGGTTCCCTAACAGTTTTTTTTTGGTATTTAAAGATTTATGGTGACGCTTCTTCTGCCAAATTCGCCCGTGCCCGACGCAATTTTGCAAAATCTCTTGCAGGCTACTCTATCGTCACATTCTTACTCCAAATCAAAGACAGACACAACGGTAACATCCTTTTGGACAGAGATGGACACCTGATCCACATTGATTTCGGGTTTATGTTGAGTAACACACCTGGTAATATTGGATTTGAAGCTGCACCTTTCAAGTTGCCGCCAGAGTATATTGAGGTGCTGGGAGGTACGAATGGGGCTTCGTTTCTTGAGTTTAGGAGGTTGTTTAGAGAAGGGTTTGAAGCTGCTAGGAAACATTGTGATCGGATTATCAGTGAGTTTTCTCTTTCTTTTTCTCTCATGTCATCTCCCCCTTTCTTGTTTTGCTTGTTTTGTTGATGAGGAAAAACAACTACTTGAATAGCATTAGTGGAGTTGATGCAAAAAGGGTCGACGTTGCCGTGTTTCGCCATGTATAGAGAACAGACGGCACATCATCTTAGGGATCGATTCCAACCTACATTGACGCATTCCTTGATTGGAGAGTATGTCGACCGGCTTATTGATACGTCACTCGGTTCGAATTGGACGAGATTGTATGATTCAGTGCGTTTCTTTTTTTTTTCTGTTTTCCTTTTGAGGGAAAAGTGATGGTTTGTTGACGTGGATCGTTAGTATCAATATTATTCGCAATCTATCCTGTAGTTTACCAACATCTTTTGAGTTTTTTTTTCTTTTTCATATGGCATGATTTGTGAAGTAATAGATTTCATGACAGCAATATGTATTGTATCATGCTGTTGGTGTAATCATCGTCCTAGTCTGTGCAGCAGAGTCATGACTATCAATAGCATTGACAAGAGAGCAAGACTTTAGTTTTCCGTCGTATAAGCTAATGGAGCTGCCCCTCTCACATGGAATTACTTTGTGAAAGATATTTTTAACATTTCTGTTTTTAACACAGCCCTAAAATTGTGATCGTTGTCTCGGTGCCAAGTCGCCATCAATTATGGTTTTCTTTCCTAAAGTAGAAAAATTGTCCACAGACGTATATATATGACACACACTATGACAAGTGGCAACCATCAAAACCCAACTAGATACAGCAAGATCAATGGATAGTACACTTTTTCATTTTAGCAAGGGCTGAACGGTGATCTACCGCTCGAATAGCTTATCGTAGCGATTCAAGCATGAATACCATTCACGATCTGTTTGCGAAAAAATCAATGTTCGGATTGAGATATATTGCAAATTGAAATGGTAGATTACACACCAAAGTTTTCCGACTCATCGCACCAGCATTTACCTTTCTTGTGAGCAGCACCTTGAGGACAGTGCTGGAAGGGCTCATGGCGATAACCTAGCGAGAAAGAGAGAAAAGGTCAGTCAAAACAAAATATGAACTGTCATAAAACACAGACCAATGTCATTGAAAAAATGCTGATATTGTTGATATTAGCTCTGCCCACTACTGCAAACCAGTGACCGGACTTACGATCTGGTCCTTCTTAGCGAACAGAGAAGCGCCAATGCTATGAACAGGTGCATCGCCCCATCGCTTTTCAAGTATCATTTCAAAATATGTTTGTGGATGATCAAATGCTTGCCTACTTCGTAGTAAAATCCGCCTCGTTCATCCAAGAAGTCGA
>Ga0153951_1000163_pt1 | contig 24486 bp, 35 predicted proteins | sample TSNJ035MetaG_FD_102278 | JGI IMG/M metagenome (GOLD analysis project Ga0153951, IMG submission 102278) | Attine ant fungus gardens microbial communities from New Jersey, USA - TSNJ035 MetaG | ecosystem: Host-associated > Fungi > Mycelium > Unclassified | place: USA: New Jersey, Wharton State...
GAGCTCAACGACGACTGTTTTTGAGGTAAACAATTTATTTATGTTATTGACTAATATATCCTTGTTTTATTATTATAGAGTTTGATGACCACTTACCTTCACTGTTATCCATCAATGAGATATTGACTACTATATAGATGTATTTGTATAGACTATCAGAAAAGTACAGTCGATGGTTTTCAGAGCTTGCTCATACCTGTGTATCTTAAAACCAGGTCTCTACATAACATGACATTGTCTTGCTAGGAGGAGGAGGTAGTAAATCAATGATCATAGTCCGTATATCAAGACCTGGCTGCGGTATCAAAGATATGTGTGAGGGAGTGAAACTCGAAGGGACCTGAGTAAGCGGATGTCCCATTCCAAAAGGTAATGTAATCATTTACTGCCGAATAACACATGTAAGAGGCCTTGGATGCATCATCTTTATTTTCCAAGATAGATCGGCGCTGTGAGATGTATTACACTCATGCAATTACGCAAAGATAGAAGCCAACGATGAAAGAAAATGTCCATGATGATGGCTGGATGAAAGAAATTCATTCCTCTTATAGAAGGGCTATAACAAAAGGTCCTATTAGCTGACTGCTCTAATGCCCCCGGCAATCAATGGCAATCAGTGTTGGACCTGTCAACCAAGTCAATTCCCACTCAGTGACACTCTGATTGATCATCGGGAAATTTCCCTCTGACTTGTGCTTCTGTCCAGACACCTTGTCAACCAACAGGTTGATGTTCCTAACCGCCCAGACATCCATCCATCATTTCGCTAGATGGGACTGTTGGTTCCCAGGATTAAGATTACTGGAATGCATTACTATCTAAGATCAGAATCACCAGCTACAGGTTAGTCAGTAAATGCTGTGTGCTTGTGGATACCAATACATTCCCTACGGTGCCAAGGAAATCAAGTTCCCATCAACATGGGATTACTTGACTGGCAGTTTGATGGCAAGTTGGCTTCAACCATCAAACAGACCATGTGATAGAAGATCGTCAACAGTGTGATGGATGTCATCGAAAATGGAAAAAGACCCAAAAATGTAAATGTGTCCGAAAATGGTCAAACCAAATTACTAAAATAGGTGCTGACTTCTCGCTGCAACGCTAACGGTATCGCTAACGCCGCCAAAGCCATGGAGAAAGAAATTGATTTCCAAATTCGCCAATTATGGCCGCGCAGCATTTTAATTAATCTTGGTGCGTCTAGGCACTCTAAACACAACGGACACGCATACGACAAGGGGCGGGGGTTACGGGAATTGGCCCTTGTATGAAACACGCGCAGCTCTTTATGCCAACAGTATATAAAACTAGATACCAGATCGGAGATTAAATATACACCTGGGTCCCCCAAGACAGATTGACGTACACAGGCTCCGAGTTGTCTTAGTTTCTGAAAAAGCAACGTCGTTCTCCCGAAAGCCCGCAGGAATGATGATCGCTTGTCCAAGCCAATAAGTAGTCTCCTAAATTCAGCGCGAAACAATCGCCGTTCCAAACTAAAATGAATTCGTTCCATCTTTCAGCTAGATCTATACCTATATTTATTGAATCTCTTCATTCTAATCCCTGACCCTATACACAAGAAAGACCCCCACACCCATCTAGAAGAAGCTTCGAAGCCGCACAAGCGCCGCAAGCCACGCTTCGAAAAGAAGGACGATGACAAATAACGTGGTTTACATCCGACTGGCCTCATAGCTTAAAATAAACCTTGGCAAAAACTTCGGCCAAATCCTTTTGACATTGTTTCATTCTTCATCTATTTATACCATCATCACCATCAATCTACTACCTGCCTTGAGAAAACCTTTACCCTTTTCTTTTATTCTCCTGAACAGGTTTGATACAGGTTTGATCTCGGAACATAAATCTGATCGAAGCTTTTGAGGGTACTCATGACATGTGTCTCTCATTATTCCGAGCCCCATTGAGATTTCTTATCAATAGTAGTAGCGTATCACAGTTTTAGCGCCGGTTTGGTTCAGGGCCTTTCATGTTGCCTTTCTCGTGGTTGCCTTTCATGTGATCACTCGTGACAAATATTATGTCAGTATCTACGTACTTGATAAATTAATGCAGTGCTCGAATAGAATCAATCTACATATATAAAGTCAAACGTTCCATGCAGATTGGCAGAGGAAAGCTCAAAAACCTCAACCGTTTCTCGGTCCATTATAAAGTGTATCGTCTACCCAGTTCGTCCTCACTGGTTGCTGAGGTGGTGGACCCCATTGTAATCGTTGCTCAGGCAGGGGACTATATACCACACTTTTTAACGTAATTCAATCAAAACTCTGAGAAGATCAAAAGCTACACACCCTGGAGCGCTCCGATTATAATTTGAAAATCCTTGGCGATATTGAGACGGCACAGGCGGAGCTGTCGTAACAAATGTCGTCGTTGCAGGTCGCCTACGTCCACAACAGCAGCGTTTGACAGCTACAATAAAAAGCATAAGCATCAGGACAACCAGAAAATCAGCAAACCATTACTCACCCCTTACAATCGCCCACAAAAGAAGCAACGCCACAACACCAGCAACGACAGTCACTGGAATCGCAATCTGGAGATTCTGAGTGTACCAAGCCTAATCAAAGATCGTGTCATTCGTCATGATCTTCACTCCCGAAAATGATATCATACTTTTGCAGTATCCAAAGCTCCTGCAGATTGACATGTCCCGCCTAGACAGGTGCCACCAAGCCCTAGCAGCCGAAAGTGACTAAGCGGCAAATAAACCACGTAGAGACAACTCAACACTAACCACATGGAGATCCGTCGACAAGAACCGCTGAGAGTATACGACATTGATTTTGCACGGTAGGATCCTGACAGGAGACTTGACAACTATTATCTGACCGGTTCGGACAAGCTTGTGTCAATCCCATCGAACCACCGATCATCTGACATTGACCTGGACGAGCTCACGGTCATACTACTGAGGAAACGAACAAGAAATTCAAACTGACGTGATACAGATGTGCAGATGCCACTTGCACATGCAAGTCCATCACTTCCGCAACTTTGACCTAAAATCAAGTCAATACAAATACACACGCAAAAGCTTATTAACAAACCATTGGGTGTAGTTTGATCTGCAGGGCAAGCCGACGAGTTACCCGTACACATCTCCGCTTGATCACAGAGAGTATCTTTAGATGGTCGACACACTTGTGTACTCGGTGCGAACGTGCACTGTTCAGTACAACACTGGCTGCTCAACGGGTCACAAACAGCCCCGTTGATGAATCTACAAGTAGTAGAATCGCAACAAGTACTATTCGTTCCTGTTCCTGGATCGCAGTCTTCCCCTTGCTCCACGATCCCATTTCCACACATCTGAAGTCCGACAAGCTGCACATCAGTATTTGCATCAATGAGGCAGGAGGTGTCAATTTGAGCGCCTTCAATTCCTCGCATTGAAGTACCTGAAAGGGGAAAGTGCAGAGTCAATGCAACATGATCGAGTATCCTCTGAATGAATACTTGCATATATTACCAATGCTGCAAGGCGAAAAATTTTGTTCTCCCGTTTGAGCAACAGGAGACATGAGGAATTGGCCCCCTGCATCGCAGGAACTTGCGCTCAATGGGCAACACGGAGGGTTATTTGCGCATCCATCCGAGGTACACTGCACGTTTCAGTTGATAAGATGCAATAATATGATCACTGAACACTGACGTCATGCTGGAGAGCGATGTCAGTCATTCGCATGCTTAATACACGAGAAAAGCCTCACAATGGCACCAAAATTGTGACCTGTCTCATGAGCTACCACTTGCCATTCTGTTCTTCCAGATGTAGACACGGCAGTTCCCGACACAGATTCTCCTTGCTGACTACTGGAAGCTCTCTGGTTGCACCTAAAGAAGAGCCAATGTGAGAATGAAAGGGTCAATTTGAACTACTCACAATGTCCCGAGCCAAGCAATACCAATTTCAGTGCCAGTCGGACAACCACTCATCAAATGCCACAAAGCTGTACTATCATTCCCTTGTTGACCTCTCCATTGTGAAAAAAGCGAGAGACGTTCTTCCAGCGTAACATTTCCGCAGCCGACATTCCAAGGGACAGCAGAATCAGGAGTTGCAGGACATCTGTAAATTTTTTTATTTGTGTCTTACTGATGCGTCATCAAATAATAGCTTACCCTCGATCCTGAACTGCAAGGTGCAGAATTCCCAAACTGATATTGAAAGTGTTCTGTCAAGACTTCAGATACAATCAACTCGAGAGAGATCAGAACCGACCTTGTATAATGTACTTGCCGTATTAAAGCTGTTGAGCAACTGGCGAGTGGCATTTTGTTGAGATCCAAGTAGTGTGACGTATTCGCAATCAGCAGCAACTCCCATCAGGGCCTGGTCATGATCAGCACGATGTCCGCCTTGATCAAAAAAATTTAAACGAACGATTCTTTGAGATGTTGGGCATCCAGTAGTCTGGCCGATGAAATCACGGAAGCTTTGGATAGCAAGTGAGAAACGGGAAATCAAAATCCTGTTTGACATACTTGTTCGTCATGCTGTTCAAAGGAATATCATCTCGGGGATTCAATGATCCATTGCTGAGTAGGCCTAGAGGATTTTCATACCACCTGGAAGTAGGTGGGGGAGATTTCACCAGCAGAGGGTTCTGCAAAGGATCCGTATTGTAGTTCAAATGGTCGTGTCCGCACCCCATCCTAACCGCGATTGAAGAGGAATTGACGCCAGTCCTCGCAAAATTCTCTTCTTCCGGAGTCATCATATCCGACTCACGATATATGACCAGGTTTGAGTCTAGCCCTACATCCACTACCTCCATGTGCTCGGTGTCAAGCTCGTGCTTCGTCCGCAGATAGTTGTGCATGGTCATGATGTGGTATATATTGCCATGGACAGAAAAGGCACCCTCATACTCGGGTGCAACACCTGCGTCTGCATCACCTTGGTTATGGACCATAAGACGGGCCCAGCCTAAATGAGAGGGATGTACCCTATCAGGTATGATACGCGCAGCGTCCTCTCGCATTCTGGTAAAAGAGTGGTCTGGAGTGACGACATGACCATAGTATACTCTCACGTCCTCACGGAAGAGCGGCTCGGAGCGAGTGATGAAGGAACGACCATCAGGATCGGTGGCATAATAGTTGATTCTTGCCTTTGGATGGATGAGATCGAGATTCGGTTGGAGATGAAGAAAGAAAGTCTCGTCAAAGGCTGAAAGGATGAGGCGAAATGAATCATCATAGCGGAGGGTGTTGGTAGGGGGGGAGGGCAGACGTCTGCGGTGTGCGGATGATTCGAGGGGAACGGGAGCTCGTGGTACGATTTCTAGTGAGAGAGTTGATGGATTAGCAACTCTTTTGAGCGGTCTAGAGACTGGAGCATGGGCTGAAAAACAGGATTTTGAGGGAGCAATCGGGAGAGAAAGAGGGAGACAGACGCACCATGGGAAGCAGCAGCCCAGAGAGTCAGTAGAACGGCCAGCGCAGAAAGGGGGTGGAAAGAAAACATGAGAACCGCCTGAGAGGGGGCGGAGTAGTTATAAGTGTTTTGGCTGTGCACGGAATGCGTGTCTGCTTACCTGCGGCCAAGAGTGATAAGATAGTATAGTGTGGGCTCGGCGTCGTTGCTGACCACTGCTCAATTACATCAGCCACTGTGTTGGTCAGCATCACTTTTGATCTCATCACTTTTTTTTCTGCTGGCGCCATTTCTCTGACATCGATGCAACCCGACACCAAAGCCCAGCGCAAGGAAGAAAAGAGAAAAAAGAAGAAGGAGCAGAAGACCTTGGTCGTGGACTCTGAAAGTGGGTGTTTTTGGATGGACCGGATGCACGATTACAAACCGTCTACAGCGAAATCAAAGAAGCGAAAGCGTGCCAAGGAAGAGGGCGATGAAAAAGGTGGGTCAGTTGCCCTTGCTTTCTTATTTAACTATTGACTTTGGAAAGACAAAGAAACAAAAAAAACAAAACGGGAGGCAGAAGTGGAGGCGTATCTAGAAAAGCACGGCATCAGCATCACGACCGGGGGCGGTGCGTGCGAGAGGCCGATCTTGAAGTTTGAGGAACTCAAGGTACCCGAGGGACTACAAAGAGCCTTTTGCAACTTTGAAGAACCATCGCCTATTCAAGCATGTACATGGCCATATGCAATGGCAGGGCGAGACGTGGTTGGGATTGCGGAGACCGGAAGGTAAAATACATGAATGGGTGTTAAGGATTTACTAACTAAGGGTACAGTGGGAAAACTCTGGGATTTGGGATACCAGCATTGGCTCGATTGATGGGGAAAGAAGCCAAGAGGATATCGGTACTGATTGTTGCGCCGACACGTGAATTGGCCATCCAGACGCACGAAACGTTGTCGGAGCTGGGAAAGGAAGTTGGAATTAGTAGTGTGGCGGTATTTGGGGGTGTAGGCAAGGAAGACCAAATAAAGAAGCTGAAAAAGACAAAGACGAGGATTGTTGTGGGCACGCCCGGGCGAATATTGGATCTGATGGAGGAAGGGGCGTGCAATCTGAGCGGGTAAGTAAGGAGCTGAAATGGTACGGAGGTCTGGCTCATGAGGATAGGGTTGACTATGTTGTTCTGGACGAAGCGGATCGGATGTTGGACAAGGGATTTGAGAACGACATACGGAAGATCATGCAGGGAGTGAAGAAGGAGCGGCAGACAATGATGTGTGGGTGATTTCCATAGGTGGTGTGAAAGAGAGCTGATGTTATGGCCAGTCAGTGCGACATGGCCAGAAGGAGTACGTCGATTGGCGAGCACATTGCAGCGAGATGCCGTGCGGGTGACAGTGGGCAGTGAGGATCTCACGGCAAATCGAAGGGTGGAACAGGTGGTCGAGGTGCTGGACGATGCGCGGCAGAAGGAGTATGTGCCTGTGGTTAGGAGTTTTGAATCACACTAACCCTAACCCTAGCGAACGTCTGTTAGCAGCGTTGAGGCAGACGCCGCCGAAGAGCCGAACACTGGTGTTTGTGCTGTACAAAAAAGAGGCGTGGCGTGTAGGGCAGATGCTGCGGCAGCAGGGCTACTGCGTATGTGAGCTGCACGGCGACATGGGGCAGCACAATCGCCTCGAGGAGCTCGCCAGGTTCAAGCAGGGAGATGCCCAGGTGATGGTCGCGACGGATGTGGCGGCCCGGGGATTGGACATCCCGAACGTCGAGACGGTGGTCAACTACACCTTTCCCCTCACCGTCGAGGACTATGTCCACCGGATCGGGCGCACCGGTCGAGGCGGAAAGCGTGGGAAATCAGTGACGTTATTCACCGGCGACAGGCATGAGCGGGGGCTGGCCGGGGAGCTCGCTGGGGTGCTTCGGGCCGGGGGCTTCGAGTGCAAAGAGCTCGGACGATTCCCACAGCAGGTACGCAAGAAGGAGCACCCGGTGTACGGCGCATTCTTCCGGGAGCAAGTGCCGGTGCCTGCGGGGCCTCGCCGGATTGTGTTCTAGTTATGTAATCAATAAATTGTTTGCTGCTGGCCATCATGCTCCTGCTATCGTCCCGCTCGCCGTCCGATGCCGACGCCGACGATGCATCGGTGCTCGACGAGTCGGAGGGCTCGGTCGTTGCGGCGCTGATCTCGCAGCTGAGGTGGGTGTTGTGGTCGCGATTGATCCGGGGTACCCGCTCATGTTCGCGGCAGAGTCGGGATGGATCTCTCGCGGGTGGCGTTCCCCACGTTTGTGCTCGAGCCCAGAAGCATGCTTGAGCGCATCACCGACTTCATGGCATTTCCCGATCTCCTCTTTGGGTCCCTCCTTTTCCTCCTTTTCTTTCCCAAGTCTCACTTTGCTCCGCAGTGCAGAAAAGTGCAACGACCCGGAGGAGCGTTTCCTTCGCGTCCTCCAGTACTATCTCGCAGGCTGGCACATTAAGCCCAAGGGTGTCAAGAAGCCGTGCGTCTTTTTCACCCTTTCACTCTGCGTGTGACTTCACTTTTTCGCAGCTACAATCCTGTCCTCGGCGAATTCTTCCGCTGTCGCTACGACTATCCAGATGGCTCCCAGGGCTTTTACATCGCCGAACAGGGCAAGTTCTCTTCCGTCTCCTTCCCCCTTCCTACTCATCCCCACTACTTCAGTCTCCCACCATCCCCCTGTCTCCGCCTTTTTCTACTCTTCCCCCGAGAACTATGTCTCCATCCTGGGCGAACTCCGCCCCAAGTCAAAATTCCTTGGTAACAGTGTCTCCACCACCATGGAAGGCGAGAACCGCGTTTCCCTTCTCGGAAGGCCCGAAGATGGCGGTAAGCATCTCTCAACTCCCCCTTACCATCTCTCTCTCTCTCAACCCTCCAGAATACATCATCACCATGCCTAACATGTATGCCCGCGGTATTCTTTTTGGCAAGATGGTCCTCGAACTTGGCGATACTTGCATAGCCAAGAACGACAACAACCGCTTGTACTGCGATCTCGATTTCAAAACCAAGGTATCCTCGCCTCCCCCTCTCTTTCCCTCTCTAAGTCCACCTTTAGGGTTTCTTTTCTGGTACCTATAATGCCATCAGTGGTCGTGTGCGACGCGATTCGTCTGATATTGGTGAGATATCAGGCAAGTGGAGTCAAGCCATGGAGATCAAGAGTGCAAAGGTCTGCATCTGCAAATTATCTTCTCTGTCTCTCCCCTCACCCCCACTAGACCGGCCAAAAGCGCGTTCTATTCGACGTAGCCAAGGACGGCCAGAACCCCTGTCCCAAATGGGTTCCTCCCGAGTCACAGCAGGAGCCCAACGAGTCGAGAAGGCAAAATTATCCTCATTTGCCTCCCCACACAATCCTTCTTATATTCCCTTGTCATCATTAGATTATGGTATGACCTTACTCAAGCTATCACTTCCAAGGATATGAACAGGGCGACCGATGCCAAGATGGCTGTAGAAGAGGCTCAACGTGAGCAGCGTAGAAAAATGGAAGATCAAGGTACACAACATGTTCAAACTTTTTTTGAGCATCGTGATGGTCGTTGGGTGCCTAAAATCGAGTATGTGTCCTCAATCTGCTCTCTTTTCTACTGACTCACATTCTTTCTCAAGTCTTCCCTCAGATCCAAGGTCCGCTGCACAGGTCGTTGCAAATTGGCTCTTTGGACCACAACTTAGTACACCTACATAATTGTCTATTATTGCGTAATTTTTTACTTCCCATTGCTCCTAGATCCAATCGTATTATTTCAACTGTACAGTGCATGTCATGAACCAATAGTGGTTAGAAAGCGGGGGGTATCACTAATGAGACATAAAAAAGAAATATGAGCCCACCTACTCCCACCACCCATCCTCACCCAGTGTAGGAGCATTAGAAATGACGCTTCCTGTCGGTGAAGGTTGTCGGACACTACTGACTCTCGTCTTCCCTCCTCGTCCCAATCCGAAATTCGATGGGTATCGTCCAGTAGGTGCATGCATAGTGCTCAAACTTGGGTATTTCACGGGTCCATGAGGAGCGTGCATTGAATCCCGAACCGACGGCTGACAAGGCATACTCCCCGCTGCAAAACTTGCCACTCTCCTCGTGGGCGTCATCGATCGATGACTGTATATCGTAGACCCGCGCGATTCGGGACGTATCGGACTATGACTGTACCCATTGATATTATTATTATTGCAATAACTTGGGGTAGTCGTCGTCAAAGCACCGCCGACACCAGAGGCGCTCATCTTGACGTTCGTCTTCTTCTCAAGTTCCGTCTGTAACACCCGCACCTTATTTTCCAACGCACTCATCGTCTCTCGCATCCTACTTTCAATATCCTATCCAATGTCGTCAACAAACAACTAAACCAGCCAAAAAAAACATTACCTTGGCAACACGCCCCTCTCCTTCAAACTCATCCAGCTGCAACTTGGCAATCGAATAATCCGCCTCCAATTGTGCATGCATCTGTTCAACGCGCTCCAACTTGTTCTGAACCATCTCCAACTGTCCCTCCGTTTCCTTCCCCCGATGCTCCCACTCTCCCAACCTCTGCTGACTCTGAGCTAAACTCTGTCTCGTCGACGCAAGACTCTTCTCATTCGCCTTCAAATGACTCTCCAGCTCTCCAACCCTTTTCTGCAGCTCTCCATGCTCAACTTCTAGCATTCGGCTTTGCTCACGATACCGACGCAGCTCTTGCAATTCCTCGTTTTCAGCTTGTCCGATTAGATTCGCTAACATGTCAATCTTCTCGGTGGCTTGCCGTAACTCGTTCCAGTGAGTTTGCTGTCCCTGAAGCTCCTCGTACTGTTTCTGTAAAGTCTCAAATGCGCAATTGGCTGATTCCTTGTCACGAATCACAAGTTGCATCTCCATCTCCATCTTCGTGATCTAGACAACCACAAAATCCCTCAACACAATTTCAAAAAAATGACAACAAAAATACCAACACACCTGAGACTCTAAAGCATCTCGCGAGCCCACAAGCTCCACATTCAACTTCTCAAGATCCACTATCCGATACGTACTAGACTGAGCAGTCACATCCGTAGCTTGCAACCGCGACAAAGCCGTCGACAACGCCTCTTGAAGCTCAGCATTCCTAGCCTCCAGCGCAGACGTCTCCACACCCTTTGTCGCTGATATCTTCTCAAGATCTCTGACCTGTCCACGTAACCGCTCACACTCAGCCTCGACCGCTACAAGCTTCTCATTCATGACTTCCTTCTCCACGCGAACTTGACCGTGAGCACTACGCGCTTTGACAAGCTGCACTTGGTAATCGACATTGGCCTTTCGTGATTCCTCAAGGTCTTTAATCACCGAGTCTTGAGTTTTCACCAAGTTTGTCAAGGCCGTGAACGTAGTATCAATGGTTTCTGGCAGAGTTTTCACCTTGGCCAAAATGTCTTCATTCAATACTAAAGCCTTGCCGCTATGCTCAGCTACCTCTTTCTGGTTCACGACCATCGCCTCTACCAACGTCTTGATCTCCATCACATCCTCATCCTTCTCATTCGGTTTATCCACCATCGCCTCCAACTTGTCCAACACCTCCTTTTGTCCACTTATCACACCTTCCAAACCCACATCCACTTTCGTGGGCAATCCTTCAACCAAATCCATCATTTTCTTCACATCCCCATCCAACGCCTTCTGAGTCACCTCAAACTTCTCCTGAGCCTCAACCATCCTCTCCAAACTACCAGGCAAAACTCGTGACGGTTCAAGAACCGTTTCCACCGACTCACTGACCCTGTTCACAATCGTCCCAACATCGACAACCTTGTGCAACGTCGACTCTAGTCGTTCCACAACCAAATCCGCTACTTGCGCCCCCATCTCAAAGGCATTGATCGGCTCAATCAGCTTTCTGATTTCCACGATGAGCTGTAACGCAATCGCATCGACGTCAATAACAGGCTCTTTCATAGGCGGGAGGAGGGGTAACAAAGTCTGAACGATAAGCCCAGCCGTCTCTCTCTTGTCCGAAGCTAAATCAATCAACTGCGTAATGTGGGGTTTGACAGCTTGTGCGAGTCGATCCGTGAGGAGATCGCAATCAACTGGGTCACTCCTGGCAGATAAAATCATGGGTGAAAGAAGGCCAACTATCTTGTCGACGATACCGTCGCTTTCTGTTGCATGCGCAACAACTTCTTGTCGATCAACCAACTCGGAAATATGTTCGCAGATAGTACTTCCAAGACCTTCAACCATCCTTCGCACACCCTCAACCCCTCCATTCTCATTCCCCACAACAAGACTCGACAGCTCCGTTCTAACAACAGCCAACAATTCCTTCCGACTTTCCTCCAACATATCTCTGATAAGCTGAAAGTCCAGCTCTCCCCTCGCGTCCATCTGAGCATCTTCATCAAGACCCCTCACAGCCGATTCCTGCAACTGCATCCTAAACAACGAAATGACATCCGCAATCTGAGCTTCCGTGCTCGGATGAAGCGCCGATCCATTCTTGGCAGCACTTTGCGCAATCTCCTTTCTCAGTTCAGCAAACTTGGCCTCCAAAATCTCCTCAACCACATACTCAACCCGATGCACCTCCATATTGTTTGTTGTAAAGTCTACCGAAGGAGCAGGTTCATGTGATATCGAGGACAAGTCTGCCAAATTATCAGGAAGTGACGAACGACGACGAGAATGATGAAACCGATTCTTCGTCCCAAATACATCATCGTCCGAAGTTGAGCCTCCTCGGTCCTGCGATCGAAACGTAGTAGTCCGCCTCTGAGTACGACTCGATGAAATCGCAGGAACGTCATTGTCATCCATCGAAGGTTTCCTAAACGGTTCAAAATTTTCAGGAGAACAGAGCCTCGATCTAACTGTCCTCCTCGTTCGTTCTTCGTTGGCCAAGGCTTTGAACAACCCGGCTGGGACTGTGTTGTTGGATCCAACGGGATGTTTGAAATCCAAAGATACAGGCACACAATTCGTAGCAGAAAATTCAGGTTCGCCATCTTCATCACTATCATCACTATCGTCAACATCCTTATCTTGTAACGCCTCTTCCTCAGATGAAACAAGATCTCTAGACGGAACAGATGGACTATCAACATACAGAGGCCGAGCAACGGCAGAAAGTCTTGCATGAGTGGATGGCTCCGCTGGTAAATCTTGGTTAGATCCAGGATGTGTAGATCGTTTCATAACAGCACCACGAGGAGAGTCCACATCCCGGGGAAATTTGAACGAAGTCATGTTACCTCCTTCCTCCATCGAAGTCGCCGATCCACGTCTTTGTTTCTTCTCTCGCCCTTGGGTCCAAAATGGTGAACTTTCCTCTTTATTTCTCGGAGGTGGCGGCAATGATTTAGGGAATTCAGGAATAGGCATTTGAGGAACACTAGGCGGAGGATGGAACATGAAAGCTTCACTGCTAGGCTTAAAGATGGGCGCAGCGACATTGAGAGGTTGAGACAGGGAAGGATCATGGGAAATTTTGATAGGTGACGACATCATGGATGCACGGGCCACAAATGGTTTTGCAGAAGGATTAAGATCGCCTTTGCCGAATGAAGGTTGCTGCTGATGATAAGCTTCGGTTGTCGTGGGGTAAACTTCTTCAGAAGGGTTATGCGAATGGGCTCGAGCAGGATCATGTGTCAAGTAAGGCAGCGAGTCGCTCCCGGAACACGGCAATACCTGAGACGATACAGCTGGAGAGAAATAGGGAGGTGCCACCAAAAGGTAGGGTGTCTGGTGATCGAGTACAATGTTATTATCTTCGCTGGAATTAGATGCCATATCTTCCTTCCGTGAAGGTGGGAATGGTGCACTGGTTTCTGGCGGACGAGGAAAATTGGGAATTCTCCTGGGTTTGTCAAGGTTGAACTTTGCAGCACGACGGCGCAATCTACGCTCAATGCGTGCACTGCGAGCCCTTTCTTCGTCAGAGGGATTGGACCACTCGCCAATACTCTGGATGATAAAAGCATTGAGCAGAGATTAGTCAAGGCATCGCTCATCTTACCTCTCCATCATCGGATGAGTCCGTTGCAGTCCATTCCCCGATAGCATCCACGTCATCTGTGGCAACGTGGCTTGCTCCCTTTTCTTCCTGTACATCCAAGCTACCCTGATCTGCCCTGTGCAAGATTGAAGGAGCAAGATCACTCCCTCCAAACGACCCAAGTGACAGATGGGTTGAAAATTTAGAAGCTTGTTTCGAGTGATGCTTGCTCCGGGAAGACGACGCATGATGGCTGACACTATGATCTGTCTGCTCACCATCCTCATCTAATTCCATGTCCTGAGTAGCATCACGGTCGGACTCATCCTGTTTGTCATCTTGCTGCACCTCCTCTTCGGCCGGCTCCTCTTCTTCTGGAATTTCTAGACCAAATCCTCTAGCAAAATCTATTCGCCCTTCCGATGGGTGAACGGTGGACAGAGATGGTAGACGAGTACTTGCAGTGAGATTTTTTCTGATTTGAACAGGTGGAGCATTTTCCAACATATAAGGCGACCCAGGCTGTGGGTGATCATTCCCCAAAATTGCATCGTGACCAAAGGGATTCGACGACGCAATCTCCTCATGAGGAGACCAGGTATAAGTAGGAGCCAATGACTTGGTATAGTTATGTCGAGGCGGGAGAAAAGTAGAACCAGGGGAAGGTGAAAAACCAAATTGTAGTTGAGGGGAAGCATTGAGAGAATTCAGAGTCGAACCCTCTGTTGACTGCTGAAGTTGGTTGAGCTTGTAGAAGAGAATATGGGGGTCGGCAGGATTTGATACCTGATGAGGATATTTATTGATACAATAGACACGTGCTAGAGAAGAAAGGACCTTACCGAGGCAGCCCGAGCATGAGGTGCATAAATATGGGGAACATTACTCCCCGAACCACGCTCCACACCCAGTCGTTCCAGTTTTTCTTCAATAGCCTGCTGTTTCATTTCATCCCAAGCAGCCTAACGTGTGTAAAAAAAAAATTGAGTTTGTCTGAGCGTGAGCACCGGAAAACATAGCAATGCACCTTTCCAGGTAGGAACACGTCTAGAACCTCGGGCATCATACACCTCCAATGATCAGGGGGATAAACCTGGCGTGTGACAAGTTCAAGGGGTTCAAGGGGTTGTTCCATCTTGCCCAGGCATGAGGGTATAGGTGACCTGGCCCATGGCTGTCGTATAGGTGTAGGGCCGTTTTCATCTTGAACAGTCTCCTTGGGTAGGTTGACGACCATCTTTTTAGATTTAGCGGGGGGCGTAGGGCTGATAGGTACACCTGGGGGAATGGGACTCAGCTTGCGCGCGGGGCCGCCGAGTACAGCTTTTGGAGGACCGCCGATACTAGGTTGTCTCCGTCTGTGAGGGAACGGAGGTAGCTGACCAGGAGCCAGCATGAGGGATGGCCGCGAAAAGTGAGCGGGACCGTGAGGGCCACCTACAAGGCCCATAGAAAAGGGTGTATGGATGCCAGCTGCAGCTAGATGAGCCATACTGGGAGAATTTGGGTGATGGGTGGGTCTGTTGAGAGGGTCGGCGGCTGGGAAGGGCTGGAGGGGAGTCTGGGACGCGTTGTTATGAACGGGAAAGGACGGGAGAAAACCGTGCTGGAAGGGAGTGGAGAGAGCTGGGGAGTAGGAATAGGTGGACTGGTGAGCACTGAGACTGGGAGCAATGTTCAGCCGCGGCGGAGGGTCTCTCGGCCTCGCCATGGCTGCAGTAGACAGGCAGACCTAATTTCATCCCACGTGCTTATCACTATTTTTAGAACAGCACATCACCAAAAATTATCCAGCCTTCCTTTGCTCGGACCATGTCGCTCCTTCGCCCCCTGATGCGCACACCTTCCAGATGGTCTCCCGCCTCTGCTTCGCTTTCATGGGGCGCTTCAAGTCTCATCCGAGCTCGCCTCAAAAGCTCACTTCTGGATATACCAGTCGCAGCAGACCATGCCTCTCTTCCGGACATTGATGTATGATTCCATTTTTCTCCTTTCAAGCATCTCATCCTTGCTGCAGCCCTCCAAACTTGAAATCCACCATACCAAACATCCCAAGCCCCTGACCCCGCCGAAAGACCTCGTCTTTGGACGGACATTTGTTGGTACAATCACCTTGAGATTCCCAGATGCTCATCGCTGGTATTTTTAGACAGACCATATGTTGTTGATCCCATGGTCAGATGTGTCTGGCTGGGCTGCCCCGCGTATCGAACCATGTACGCTCTTTCCTGTGTTATGTGCTAATACTCAGATATCTTCCGAACGCAGATGGCCCCCTGTCACTTGAACCCAGTTCGACCGTCTTGCACTATGCACAGACAATCTTCGAAGGCACCAAGGCATATCGCAAGCCCGACGGCACCATCCTACTGTTTAGACCTGATATGAACATGAAGCGTATGAACACCAGTGCCCGACGAATTGCACTCCCCGTACGTTTTCACTTTTCAAATAGTCGATGTCTCTCAACGTCTCGCTCAGAGTTTTAACGGGGATGCACTCTTGGAGCTGATCAAACGACTTGTCCTACTCGATCAACACTGGATACCCACTGAGCCGGGGCACAGTCTCTATATCCGACCAACCATGAGTCTGTCAAACAACCTTTGCTGAGTTGATCTAGTCCTGACTTGCCTACCAGTTGGAACGCAACATGTCATCGGCGTCTCTCCTCCCACCGATGCCCTTCTCTTCGTCATCTGTTGTCCAGTCGGTCCATACTACTCTCACGGCTTCAAGCCCGTATCGCTTCACGCGACTGCTGAGTATATCCGTGCTGCTCCAGGCGGTATGTTTTCCTATTCTATTTGCATCCGGGAGTTCTAATCTTCGTGTTCCACTAGGCACCGGGGCATTCAAACTTGGATTAAACTATGCACCAGGTGTCATGCCTCAGAAAGCGGCAGCTAAACTCGGCTATGCCCAAAATCTGTGGCTTCATGGTCCGGAGCACTATTTGACTGAGGTGTGTTATCACCTCATCCAGATTGATCCTAAGGCTAAGGTCCGACACTCAAGGTCGGGACTATGAATCTCTTCGTTGTATTCAAGCACGGAGATGGCAGTACGTAAATACCATATCGAATAGCGCGCTCACGCACAGATGTCATTTCCAGCACACGAACTCGTCACTCCCCCTCTTGACGGAATGATTCTTCCTGGTGTGATACGCGATTCAGTGCTCTCACTCACCCGCTCTCACGCAGACGGCACCCAAAGACTTGCACTTCCCGACAAATTGGTCGTCACCGAGCGCTCCGTCTCGATGAAAGAGGTCAAAGCCGCCGCCGACAATGGCTCACTCGTGGAAATATTCGGGGCTGGGACAGCAGCTGTGATCACCACCGTAGACAGAATCGGTTACTCAGGCAATGATGTTCATATCCCGACAGGACCAGACGGTATGGGTCCTGTATCAAGAACCGTGTTGAAAGAGTTGGTTGGCAGGCAAACAGGCACTATTCCCAGCGAGTGGAGCGTCGTTGTGAAGTAATTGTGTTTTTTGAGTTTGAGCCGATTATTGGTGTTGCATCTTGTTGTCGTTTGGTTTAATTTCACACTGCTAACCTATCTATCTCACTTAAAAAACGAGAGTCGTGATTTGAACTGTACGTACGCTCATCCAGATCACTATCCCCATTTATTTGAATCCATTTCAGTGAGTTCTATTGATGTCGCGCGTGAACGCCATCCTCAAATTTGCGCTTCAGTCCGATTGACATCTTGACATCTTTCTGACTGGCGCGAAGCATCTCTGTCATCGTGTTGCCTTGACTGCATTTTAATGGATCTGTAGAAAAAAGGTCGGATTTGACTCAAATTATTTTAGGACCGTCATCTCTTGAATCCGAAGCTTGTGTACTCTCAGATAGGAGTGTGTGTGCGCATACCTGACATGGACAGGCTCCCGCTGTTCATTCTTCCTGTCCGACAACCGACTTGGAGTATAAGAGGCCTCTGGCTACCCATACAACTACCAATGTCCAGATGGATCCGTCATGGTCAAAGTGTTTTCTCCTATCCACGGTTCTTGCAGTGATTCTACTTGGCCAACTCTGGAGAAACAGACATCGTCCTGGGCCATATCCGCCAGGTCCACCGGGTCTTCCAATCATAGGCAACTTTCTTGACATACCTAGAACTGCACCCTGGATCCAATTCGCAGAGTGGGGCAAAAAGTATGGTATGTATAAGCCTAACTCTTTTTCTTTTTTTTTTGAACAACCTCGTCCTCTTGCCGATCCTTTACATATCGCCCGTCAACTTTGTCCATTTGTCGAACACATATCGTCACACGATATCCTACGACTGCAATCCATACCAGGTCCAGTCACCTACCTTAACCTTCTTGGACGTCCTCTCATAGTGCTTAATACCGCCAAAGCCACAATCGACCTCCTGGAGCGTCGAGGTAGCAATTATGCTAACCGTCCTAGATCAATCATGGTTGGCGAGATGTACGTTTTTTCTTGCTAATTTCAAACGTCCATCTCGGACTCCATTTTCACAAATCCCAATTTCGGCCAGCATCGGTTACAAGGGTATGATGATCATGTCTCCGTACGATCACATCTACCGCGAACAACGAAAGCTAATTTCCGGGACCTTTGGGAAGAATCAGGTCGTCCACCTCCACGAAAGTCTAGAAAAATTCGCATTACAATTGGTATGCAGCCTATACGACGACCCAGAAAACACGACAGAAATCGTCAGACAGTATGTCCAAGAAAACCACACTCCCACGTTGCCATCTAATCTCCACCCAAAAGGCACATCGGAAATCTACTTTTGAGCGTGATATATGGCCTGGACGAGGGATGTGAACATACCGAGCATATCGCAACAGCATCTCAATGCGGTATGGAATTCCCCGACCTCGCTTTTCCCGGCAAGTTTCTCGTCGATTCACTGCCTTTTCGTGAGTCCTCTCACACGCTCTCTCTTTGTCATGGATCATCACCTTCATTCCCACTTACAGTGAGATATCTCCCTTCTTGTATTCCTCTAAGTCCTCGATGGCAGGCACGTCAATGGCGTGAAACTGCAGACAAGGTTCAAACTTTACCTTACAGCGAGGCAAAAAGACGGGTCGTGAGCTTTCCAGAAGAAAAAATTTATCGCTTCTGTCACTCATCTTCAGTCTACGTTCCTAGGAGAACGGAGTGGCGCAGAGATCTTTCTTGACTCAGATATTCGCTCGTCAGAGTGCCACAGAGTTGGAAAAGGAGTTATCAATGCTAACAGCGATTTTATTCATCGGTGAGTCGTGTGAGAGAGAGAGAGATGTGACATCTCTGATGCTGACTGACTGTGTATCCCTACAGCTGGGTCGGATACTGTGAGTAATTCACTATCAGATCTCTGGCTGCTTTGATGCATTAGGGAGGCTAAGATCGGGCTGGCTATGAGATCCGTGATTTTTTCCTTGATGAATTACCAGGATGCCCATCGTAGAGGCCAAGCTGAGATCGACAAGGTCGTTGGATCGGGCAGGTTACCTACCCTCAGAGACAGGGAAAATCTACCCTATGTCACGGCGTTCTGCAAAGAAACTCTTCGGCTGCACGTCCCAGCACCTTTAGGTAACCGTTTGCCATCCTGAAAACATGTCGAGTAAGTCACCGAAGAAACCTAGGGTTCGTTCATGCAGCTTCCTACGACGACGTCTACGAGGGTCATCACATCCCCGCCGGCGCCATGATTCTTTCCAACATCTGGTTCGGTCTCTCCCAGAAACGGTGCCTGATCCCATTATCCCTGAAATTACACTTGCTTTGTCTACAGGGAAATTCTTCACGATCCCCAGAACTATCAAGATCCTTGGAAATTCGATCCGGATAGATTTATCAACACGTTTGACAAGGAGATTGATCTCGTTGAGCTCGTGTTTGGTTTTGGCCGACGGTGAGTACAGCGGCAGCGGAAAGATAGACTGCATGAAAATCACTGAGCGTCTTCCTTGTTGTAGGCAGTGTCCTGGAAGATATCTAGTTTTCGACTTGTTGTTCATCACTGTTGCCACGTTCATGGCCGTCTTTGATGTTCGTCCCAGCGAGCCAATCGAACTCTCAAGCTCAACCTCGGGGATTGCTGTGTCTGTCGTCAATTTTTTACAAAATGACGAGGCTCTCTTTTTTGACGTTCTCATTTTCTACAGACGAGCTGAAGCGCTCAACTGCGTTTTGACCTACCGGAATATTGATGCTATGACCCTTCTTGAGCCGATACGGAAGACTGCACAAGCATCTGAACATTTGTAGTCTCTCAAAACAGTCGGATAATAGGTAGAAGAGTGTGGTTATAGAGTACTGGTAATACCTGGACCATGTTTTTTTGCCAGGATTGTGCCTCAGTGGGATATTGAATGGCTTGTTGCAATAAGTCAATGTAGAGACTAGAAAAACTACCACTCAGAATATCACCTACCTCCAAGCCTGTACCTTTGAGGCCAAGGTCTTTGTCATCTTTGTCATGGATATACAGTGAGGGACAAAAGCATTATGTTTTCACCAAGTTCAATGAAATTGTCACATACCAGAAATTCAATATTATTTATTATTATTATTCTTTTTCTTTTTCTTTTCTTTATAATTTCCACTCCTGTCTACTCCTATAGGATCACAATGTAGACCAAACACTTGTACAATGACTCCTATTCCAGATTTTGTATAAGTACTCTAGTTGTACATCATAGTTCTCTAGTTTGTAGATTAAAGTCACAAAGACATTAATCCCTGTAGTGTTATTTTTCTCTGCTATATACCTCTTCACTTCATTACTCCTAAATTTACCTCTCCTTTGGACAATGTTCTACTACTCCAAGATACACAACTACAACAAGTGACAGGAGATCAAGGCACAGTGCATGAGCTAAGGCCAAGGTTGTTTCACTTCTTCATTGTCACCAATGTTCCTTCTAGACTAGCTGTAAAACCACAGAACCAGAGAGCAATGTCTCTTATTTCTCTCAGTAACATGTCCTTCACTCCAACTCCATTCTTTTGTATTACTTTCCAGAACCCAGAGTGTGCATTTATAGTATTTTCACAGTAATTCACAGTATATTCCTAGCCTTTCCTGTACTGCTCTCTATCTTCCTGACAGAAATACAAATATCTCTTGAACCAGTACAGGTAATGACTTCAATTTTTTTTGTTGGAGAATATTAGATTGGAGTCAACACTTCTCCAATACACAGAAGACTGTAAAAATGGGGCCAATGTAAGAGGACCCTACCAACACCACTCTTGTGTTAAGGGTATAGACTTAGGACTGAAGCTCTGACTTCAACCAGTGGTAATTGAAAGGGAAGAACTCAATGGAGTCCCCTATTGGATTCCTACTACTACTTATACCAATTCCTCATGGTCTATATGCCTACTTTCTATAATTACAAAACCTTTACTTAATAACTATATAGTTGTATATAATATCATCCCACATTATTTATAGCTTTCCTTTGTTGTATTTCTGGAGGTTCTCCATCAAGTTGACAAATACATGGAAGACATTTTCCTTCTTTGGAAACAACTCATAACATGACCTCCTCTTCAAGGTTTTTTATCCCAAGGAATTTTTCCATCTATTTCAATTTTCTTTCTATTTCTTTTCTCTTTCTCTTTCATACTTCTTTCTCCCCCATCCAAATACTAGTTTGGCTGTAAATTCCCTTGGTAGTTCACAACTAAACTCCTTTTCTTTTTCTTTTAGCTTTTGTCACCTAACTTTTTTAGCCTCCTTTCTATACTTCTTCTCAAATTCTTTGACTAGCTCTTTTGTGTTTTCCAAATTCTCCCTTCCTTCCTATATATCTACCTCTATTGTATATCCCTTCCATTATACTAAGAACCTATTCTTCTCTTGTACTTTTCTTTTATTTAGAATTTTCTCTACCTTGTACTTCTCTTCTCTATTTATAACTACTGGTTATAGTGATACTATCCTCTGGTCCTCTACTTGGGGTTCATATAATTGTACTCTACTTATGTTGACTACTGGGTGTATTTTAATAGTCAGGGGTAATTCAAGTTTGATTGTATTCATTGAAACAACCCTTTTTACTTTGTATAGATCTATAAACCACTCTATCAGTTTCTCTATTCTTCTTTTTTTTATTTGCTACTTCAAGTCTTTTGTACTTAACATTACTAGGTCCCTCTTTTGGTATTCATCTTCCTCTCTTCTTTTTCTATCTGCATACTGTTTCATCTTCTCTTGTGCCTTTTTTAATGTTGCCTTCACTTTTTTCTAAATTTCCTTCATTCTTTCTATAAATTTTTCTGCTGCTTCATACCTTCCTTTCCATCTCCCTTCAAACCCCATTCTTGGGTTCTGTTTACAGTTTGCTCTGAATAGTAATACCTTTGTTGCTGAGTGGATTTTATTATTATAAACAAATTCCACTGTTCCTAGCCACTCTGACTATTGCTTCTGCCTATGATCAATAAACATTCAGAGATACTGTTCTAGCTCTTGGTTTACTCTCTCTGTTTACCCATCTGTTTGAAGGTGATAGGCTATCAACAACTTTGTTTCAATTTCCAGTATCTCATTTAGCTCTTTTATTATTCCTACTACAAATTAAGGTCCTTTATCCAACATAATACTTTCTGGAAGCCCATGGAGTTTCCATACTTGATCTTGGAACAACCTTGCTAGCCCCTCTGCCAATGTTTTTTCTATAGTAGCAATAAAGTGGGCTATTTTTGTGAATCAATTGTATACTACTAATATCATATTATATCCTTGGGCTAATAGAAGTTTGGTGATAAAGTCAGCACTAATATACTTCCATGGTTTTTCAGAAATTGCATTTGGTATTAGCTTTTCTACAGGAGCTTCTGCATGGTTCTTGTTCCTCTAGTAGGCATTGCATCTATCCATATATCTTTCCATCTTTTTTGTTATCCCTGGCTACCAATAGTTTCTTTCTACCAATTCCACTGTTTTCCACCTTCCTCCATGCTTTTCTACTGGGGTGTTATGGTGCAATTGTATTATTTCCACTCTCAAATCTCCTTCCTCTAGTATATAAAATCAATCTTTCTTTAGTACCAGTCCTTCCTCTATTGACCATTCTTTCTTCTTTAGCATTTTCATTCCTGATCTTTTTAGCTCCTCTACTGCTTTAACTACCCTTTTATTCTTCTTTTGTGCCTTCTTTATCCTTTTCTTTAGACTTTTCTTCTCAATTAGTATTTCTTTCCCCTATTTTACTTTCTTTTGTACTCATTTTGGCTTTATCAATGTTTTATCTTTATTATTATTTTCTACTCCCTCTTACCAATCTAGTCCTCTACTCAGTCCATCCACCTTTCCCATACTCTTCCCTGGTATATGTTTAAGTACAAAGTCAAACCTAGATAAGTACAGTGCCCATCTTACTTGTCTATGGTTTAGTTTTTGACTAAACATAAAGTACTGTAGGTTTTTGTAGTCTGTCCATATTTTAAACTATATCTTTGTTTCTTCCAAGTAATACCTCTATGCCTCCAAACACCTAATTACTATTAGCATTTCTTTGTTGTGAATTTTATAGTTTCTTTCTGTTAAATTTATTGACTTAGATATAAATACTACTGGTCTCTACCTTCCATCTTCACATTTTACTAACAGTACTTCTTCCATTGCATAGTCTGATACATCTACTTCCACTTGCATTTCCTTGTCTAGGTCTAGTATTACCAATATTGGTTCTGATATGAATATTCTTTTCATCCTCTGAAATGTCTTCTCTTGTTCCTTTTCCCACTTCTACTTTTCTTCTTTTCATATTAATAGGTATAATGGTACCACTACTCTGGCAAAGTCTTTAATGAACTGCCTATAGTAGTTGGCTAGTCCCAAGAATTTTTGCACTTCTTTTATACTTTGGAGGACCAGCCGATTGAGCATTTCTTCTACTTTTTCTTTCTGTATCTCTACTCTCTTTGGCCCAATTACCACTCCTAAAAACTCTACCTCTCTGACTTTTCATTTGCATTTTTCAGGTTTTATAGATAGGTTGTTCTTCTTTAATCATTTCAATACCTTCTCTACTACCTCATTATGCCTCTCTTTTATTTCTATTACTACAATGATATCATCAATAAAGGTTGCAGTGGTCCTTTGATTAATTATATCTCAGAAGAGATCATTCATTATGGTTTAGAATATGGCAGGTGAATTAGTAAGGCTAAAATACAAAACTGTGGACTCATATACTTTTATATATGTTGTAAAGGTTGTCTTCCATTCATCCCCCTCCTTAATCCTAACATTGTTGTAATCCTATCTCAAGTTCAACTTTGTGAACATCTTTTTGCTTTCTATTCCATCCAGGATATTAGTGATTAGTGGTAATGGATAGCCATTTTTTATTGTCTACTGATTTACATGTCTATAGTCTTGTACTATTTGTCACTTCCCATCCTTTTTAGCTACAAAATGAACTGGGGATGTCTATGGTGACTTTGATGGTTGGATGTATCCTTTTTGTAGTTGATCTTCTATAAATACTTACACTTCCTTCTGCTCTTCTCTGGATAATGAATACACTTTTCTCTTTTTTGGTACAAATCCCTTTTTTAGTTCTATTGTATGATCCTAGACTTTTTACACTAGTATATGCTCAGATTCTGCTTTTCTAAACACCTTCATCTATCTCCAAAACCTTTTTGGTACTAGTTCCTTTACAACTTCCTTATCTAACTTTTCTCCTCTTCTTACTTGTTTTTTCCCCCTATTTTCCTTTATCCCTTTGTTTCTTCCACACAGAGGTAGGCATCTTGTTATCTTTACCTCTTCTTTTTCCCAGTCAATTTCAGAGTTGTGTACTGCCAGTTATAGCATCCCCAAGATTATTTTGGTTCTCCCCAAATTACATACGTCCATCTTTACTTGTTCTATGTTATCAATAGATAGTGAATGTCCTTAGTGATCACTCTAGGTGGATATTCAAGAAGAACTCAATGGAGTTCTTCGTTGGATTGGACTACTACTTATATTATTCTTATAGTAGCTGTACTACTATTAGTCCATAGTCACATGTTTTTTCTAGAATGTTCCATGATTACTTGACCTTGTCACATGATCTTGA